>Ga0265331_10000266_pt1 | contig 58865 bp, 49 predicted proteins | sample 41923metaG_FD_202088 | JGI IMG/M metagenome (GOLD analysis project Ga0265331, IMG submission 202088) | Rhizosphere microbial communities from Carex aquatilis grown in University of Washington, Seatle, WA, United States - 4-19-23 metaG | ecosystem: Host-associated > Plants > Roots > Rhizosphere... | reverse complement strand
CTTTGAAGGGCCTGAAACACCACGAGGAACGGAGAAAACACCTCGATTTCCAGGAAAAAACACGGCTGCATGACTGGAAAAACAAAGAAAATCATCCACCGTCGAGCTTTTTCAGCAGCCTGCTAGGAGATAACCAATCGGCACGTAAGGCTCGCCCTCGCCTTCAATGCCCACGACGAAATTCAAAATTCGCCGGCCGTCCCGAGTAACTCGCAATTCTCCGTCGCCCTGGACGTGTCCGGAAATAGAAACGGTGTTCACTTTGCGGCCACCTCTCAGGCCAAGCTCACGCAATCGCTCTGCTTTAGGTTGATATCCAAGCCCTAGCAGAGCACTTGCGCGCGCCGTAGGGACCTCCTAGAGCGATGTTTTTCGACAGAAACGCGGAGGAGTCCACACAAAAGTCCCCACAATGGACAGAGAGGAAGAAAATCGCAGACGAACCTAAGTCACCAAGAATGAATGGTGAACCGGGTAGGACTCGAACCTACAACCCGCTGATTAAGAGTCAGCTGCTCTACCATTGAGCTACCGGTCCACGAATTTTCAATAATAACACGACTCAATCGTTTTTCAGATGGGTTGGAACAGCTAAGCGAAAATTTCTTTTCTGGATTTCTCGCTGGGAAATTCGAAGTTTTCAGACTCAATCCCGCAATTTTTCCGCAATCTCTTTTGCGACGTGCCGCGCGCTCTCGATGTCATACGGTTCCAGGGAGATTGCGGCGACGCGCGGGTGGCCGCCGCCGCCATACTGTTCGGCCAGGCTTGCGAGATTATCCTCGGCGGCGTCGGGATTCCAGGGATTCGAACCGATCGAAACCTTCGAACGGACCGGCGAGGCCAGGACGCTCACTGTGTAACGCGCCTTCGGATACAGCATGTACGGAATAAATTTATTGTATCCATCCATATCCAGGTCGGTGATGTCGAAATAGATTACGCCGCCGTGGACATCCATGCGCTCGCGCAGCAGTTCGATGGAGCGGCGATGCTGCTCCAGCAGCGGTCCTAAATGTTTGGCGACGATGGGCAGCTTGATCATTTCCGAAAGCGAGAGTTCGGCCATATCCGGAATAATCTGCGACACTAGGTTTTCTTCCGGAGCGGACTCGATCACCAGAGCCAGTTGCGTGGCCGGCTCGGTGAGGGCCACGGCGGATTCCGGCGTGGGATACTGCGCGCCGTCGATGATGTCGCCCCAATGAATCAGGTCGGCGATGGGCTGCACGTCGAATCCGAATTTCGCGCTGGTCACGTCCGCGATCAGCTTGGTGCACGATTTGTAGTCGGGATCGTAGAATTTCTGGCCGCCGCGATAGGATCGAAATGCCGTTGCATCGGCGGGCGTCAGAAACGCACTCTGGTGATGATCGAACCACCACGTCACGCGCGGCGAATTGGAATACTTGAAATCGACGATGGTGTTTTCGTCGCCGTCAAACAGGCCCGGTTCGAAAGGCTGCCGCGCGCGGTGGGTCATCCCAGTGAAGTGAAATTCCGACCGGGGCTGGATGCGCTCTCGAAAAAATCGATAGAATACGGCCGATGACGCCGCGCCATCGAAGCATCGGTCATGGAAGCACAAACGAACCTTGACGGGATCTGCCACTATCCTCCTACAGTCCAATCCATTAAGGTACAGCAATTGGAAAGCCTTAAAAGATGGATGGGAGTGCAGAGAAAGTCAAGATGAAAGGATGGACGGGCAGGTTCCGGAAAAGCTGTGCCATTCCGGCATTGACGGACTTGAAGCACGAATAAATGAGACCTTATTCCATGCGCCGAAAAAGGACCTATTTGCCGGCGAAGCTCTTTGCGATTCCTGCCGCCACCGGGACTTCAAACTTTTCTCCCTGATAAGCCTTCACCATCAACAATATCCACAGAATAAAGGCGACAAGACTAATCAGGCTGTAGATCGCCCAGCCGAACCCGAATGCGCCCCAACCGCCCATCATCATGACGCTGGCGCCAAATACGAACCCAACAAGGATGCGAATGACGTACAACGCTCCGAATACAACGATAGATTGCGCCGCATGAAAACGGACGAATGGCCGCTTGTCGATCAGGAAAAAAATGATCCCCGTGACCCAGCCCAGCAAATAGCAAAGCAGCCCGGCAACGTTTTCCGACATTCCCGTCTGCGTACCCTGGGAAGCATGCGTCATTTGCCCTCCTGCCTGCGCCTGTCCGCACTTCGGGCAGAACGCCACGCCGTCTGCAACTTCACCGCCGCACTTGCTGCAATAGGCCATTGTCTGTCTCCGTCTTTGAGTTGGTCGGGAAGGAAGAACCACAGCACGGGCGAAGGCTATCACCGCTGCCCATTGCATACAAGGGAAGATGTTGAAATCGGACGGTTTGCACAAAGCATAAGTCAGGAGACTCGTTCTTGAATTGCCAACAGCCGCTAGGGTTTGAATTGCAGCAGGATGGGCATCGGTATAAACTAATTTGGAGAGGCTGGTTCTCCTTCCCTGAGAAGGACTGGATGACCGGCACCTATCGAATTTGTCATCCCAGCAGAATTATGGAGACGCTACTCAATCTATCGTGGCTGGCAGTCACGCTGGGCCTGATCGGCCTGTGGAAGTTCCGCTGGCTACGTTCGCGGCGAAATCCCAATTCCCGGATTCTCCCGGAAGCAATTGCAATCGCTTGCGCCATTTCGCTTCTGCTCCCCGCTATTTCCCTCACAGACGACCTGCACCCTGAAATTGTGGCCGTGGATGCGGCTGCCGGAAAGCGGAACAAAATTAGCCTGGCGGCTCCCACGTCTCGTCCGGACGATGCTTCGCGGAAGTCTGGGTTTCACTCGGTCACGGCCCTGCTCCCGTTGCAAATCGCTGAAATGGAGCTTTGCGCCACCGGGCGCGTGATTATTGCCTTGACCCCCAATCCAATCTCTCAATCCGTCTATGGCTTCGGCCGTTCTCCTCCCGCCTGGTTCTAACCTTCGCACACGTTGTTCCGTCAAATTTAATTTCCAGTCCCGGTTATTGGGATTCCTATGTGCGCGGAATCGCGCGGTCTCCATCAGGTCCTCCTTGGGTCTTCGGGGCATCTGATGTTTCCTCTAAGACGGAGAAGCAGATATGAAGAAATTCGTATTTTGGACCTTGGTTCTCTCATTCCTGAGCGTTTCCGGCTGCGGTGGTTCATCCAGCCCAAGACCTACCGCGGCGGCGGATCAACCCGAGATCGGGAACTTGTTTGTTGCTCAGGACGCAAAAGGCATTCAAACCATCACGGTCCGGCCGTCTGCCATCCCTGACTACATGGAGATTCCGGGGCGCATCACCCTTGATCCCACACGGGTTGTTCACGTTTACCCTGCAGCCGGCGGACGGGTGATCGAAATGAAAGTGCGCCCGTGGGACCGCATACACCAGGGCGAGACGCTGGCACTTCTCGAAAGCAGCGATCTTTCCCGCGCAATGGCGGATTACCAAAAGGCGCGGGCAGACGCGGCGCTGAAGAAAAAAGCGCTAGACCGCGCCGCTGACCTATTGGCCCACCACGCCATCGCGGAAAAAGATGCCCAACAGGCGGAGGCCGATGCGCAGTCTGCGAATGCAGAGGAAAGAACAGCACTCGACCGCTTGCACTTGCTGGGCGCAGAACCTTCGGCGACATCGAGTCAACTGCGAGTGATCGCGCCACGCAGCGGGGTGGTACTCGATATCGGAAACGCCCAGGGCGAACTGTCGAAGTCACTCGATGCTGCACAGCCACTCTGCACCATCGCCGATCTCGACACCGTGTGGGTCGAAGGCGACATCTTCGAAAAGGACCTGGCCGGCTTGAAGTCTGGAACCTCTGTTTCTATCGCGCTTGGCGCATATCCCGATGAGAAGCGAACGGGCCGCGTATCCGTCATTGGCGATGCTGTGGACCCCGTGACGCGAACGCTGAAAGTGCGGGTCGTGCTTTCGAATCCGGGATTGCGTCTAAAGCCGGATATGTTCGCGACCATCCGGCTGTTGCGTTCCTCCACCTTGGGGATTCTGGTTCCTGCTACTGCGGTCGAGCGCGAGGGCGTGGCCGCCTATGTGTTTGTCGGAATAGCGAGCAATCGGTTCGAACGCCGTCAGGTCGTCCTGGGGCGCACGGTCGATGAAAACCTGGAAGTGACTTCGGGGCTGACCGCAGGAAACGTCATCGTTTCTGAGGGCGTGGTGCTTTTGCGCGCCGCGTCACAGGATTAGTACGCCATGCGAAACGTCATATACTCCCTGCTCCGCTACAGGCCCTTGATGGTCCTTCTTCTGCTGGCATGGCTTGCCGGCGGCATCTACATGTTTTTGCGGCTCGACATTGAGGCGTATCCCGATCCTTCTCCGCCGCTGGTGGAAGTAATCACCCAGAATCCGTCATGGTCCGCCGAGGAGATGGAGCGCCAGGTGACCGTTCCGATCGAGACGGGACTGTTCGGCATTCCACATTTGCAATACACACGCTCGGTGAGCATTTTCGGGCTCAGCGACGTCAAACTCTACTTCGATTACGACAGCGATTATTTTTGGGACCGCCAGGAAGTTCTGAACCGCGTGCAGCTAATTTCCCTGCCTGCCGGGCTAGCTCCGCAGCTTTCGCCATGGTCGCCAATCGGAGAAATTTATCGCTATCGGCTGACGGGCGATGGGTATTCCCTCAACGAACTGAAAGCCACACAGGACTGGATGGTGCGCCGCGAAATCAAGCAGGTGCAGGATATTATCGACGTCACCACTTTCGGAGGCACAACCAAGCAATACCAGGCTGAGGTGGACCCGAGAAAATTGCTGCAATTTAAGGTGACGCTGCCGCAGGTGGTTGCGGCGCTAACGTCCAGCAACGCGAACGCGGGCGGCAATTACATGACGATGGGAAGCCAGACCGTGAATGTGCGCGGGTTGGGCTTGCTGCGTTCGATCGATGAAATGAAAAATGTCGTCATTACCGAACGCAATGGCGTGCCGGTTTTTCTGCGCGACGTCGCCGATGTCCACGAAGGGTTTCAGCCGCGTCTGGGGCAGGTGGGCATCAATCACGACGATGACGCGGTCGAAGCAATCGTGCTGTTGCAGCGGGGCGAACAATCGCTCCCGGCGCTGGAGGCGTTGCGAAACCGGGTCGGAGCGCTAAACAACGGCCTGCTCCCCCATGGCATGCAGGTGAAGACCCTCTACGATCGCACCGACCTGGTCCATCTGACAACCGCGACCGTGCGTCACGTCGTGCTGCTGGGGATCACGCTGGTTACACTGTTACTACTTGTGTTTCTGGGGGATGTACGCATTTCACTGATTGCTGCACTCACAATTCCCTGCTCGCTTTTGTTCGCGTTCTCCCTGATGGTGCTTACCGGGCGTTCCGCGAATCTTATTTCACTTGGGGCAGTGGACTTCGGCATCCTCGTGGATGCAGCACTGATCGTGCTGGAAAATATCTATCGGCGTTTGCACGAATCGAAACCCGGAGAATCGGCGTTTGAAACGATTGCCAATGCCGCCGGCGAGGCGGTCCGACCGGTCCTGTTTTCCGTGCTGGTCATCATCGTCGCCCTGATCCCGCTATTTACGATGCAAGGTGTGCCAGGAAAAATCTTTGGCCCCATGTCGGTGACATATGGATTCGCCCTGACCGGCGCGATGCTTTTTTCTGTTTTCCTGGCTCCTGTATTGAGCTCGTTTCGAGGATCGAAGAGCTCAGGACGCGGCGAAGACGCGCGTCTCGTGGTTTGGCTCCGCCGGGTTTATGACAGTTCGCTGCGATGGACGCTTTCGCACAAAGCAGTGATCGGCATCCTTGCGATCGTAATCCTTGTCGGTTCCCTGGCGCTGCTTCCCTTCCTTGGCGGAGAATTCATGCCCAAGCTGGAGGAGGGGAATTTGTGGATTCGCGCAACGCTTCCGCAAGATGTCTCGATAGAAACCGCGCGCCAGATCTCGCACGACACACGGGAAATTCTGCTGAAGTATCCGGAGGTCACACAAGTTGTATCGCAGACAGGCCGTCCCGACGACGGCACGGACGTGACTACGTTCAACAATATCGAGTTTATGGTCTCCCTAAAATCGCCCGGTCTTTGGCCTGCAGGCATCCACAAGGACGACCTGATCAAACAGATGAACACGGAATTAAACAAGTTTCCGGGTATCGATTTCAACTTCTCCCAGAATATTCAGGACAACGTCGAAGAAGCCATGTCTGGCGTAAAGGGCGAAAATTCGTTAAAACTTTTTGGCGACGATATTGATGTACTGGTGGCAAAGGCGGGCGAGATCCATGACGTCATGGCTCGCGTGCCGGGCATCGAAGACCTTGGCGTGTTACAGGAAACAGGGCAGCCGGAGCTGCTCGTTTCAATCGATCGCGGCGCAAGCGCCCGATACGGCCTAATGGCAGCGGACGTAAACGCCGCGGTGCAGGCTGCTGTCGGAGGCGTCGCAGCAACGCAAATTCTCGAAGGGGATCGCCGTTTCGATTTCGTCGTCCGCTACCCCGCGCCATTTCGCCAGAGTCCCGAGGCGATTCGCGATATTTTGCTGCCGACACCGGATGGCGGACGCGTTCCTCTCGGCCAGATTGCACAGGTCGGGCTTAATCAGGGCGCATTCATGATTTATCGCGAGAACGGACGCCGGTATATTCCCATCAAGTTCAGCGTGCGCGGCAGGGATCTGGCCAGCACGATGTCCGAAGTCCAGCAGCGCATCCCACAAGCAGTGCGGCTTCCCGAGGGTTACCACTACGAGTGGGCGGGAGAATACGATAGCCTCAAAAAAGAGCAGCGCAGGTTGGCCATTGTCGTTCCGGTCAGCTTGCTGGTGATTCTGGCTCTGCTATTCACGGCCTTCAATTCATTTCGCGATGCGCTTCTGGTCATGGCGATGCTGCCTTTCGGGGCAATTGGAGGAGTCCTTTCGCTGCTGATCACCGGAACTCCCTTCAGTATCTCTGCGGCGGTTGGCATGGCGTCGGTCATCGGAGTGTGCACGCTGGGCGGTGTCGTAATGCTCTCCGGAATCCGCCGAGCCGAAGCGAAAACGAATTCTATCGTGAAGGGGATCGAGATGGGGGCCCTCGCGGAGATGCGCCCAGTGGTGATGGCTTGCGCAGCGGCAGGATTGGGCTTGCTGCCGGGGGCGCTATCGACCGAAATCGGCGTGCAGGCGCAGCAACCGTTGGCACGAGTCGTCGTGGGAGGAATGGTCACATCCCCGCTGGCGATCCTGTTCCTGCTGCCCTTGATGGCGAGCTTCCTTTTGAAAGGTAAAAAGCGCGAGGAGGAAAAGCCTCCAACGTGATTCCGAGAAATCGTAGAGCGTTCGCAGTGTTATACTGTCCACCACCGCGGAAGTGGCGGAATTGGCAGACGCGCCAGCCTTAGGAGCTGGTGGCCGAAAGGCCGTAGGGGTTCGAGTCCCTTCTTCCGCACCATCTTTTTTTGAAACCTATACAACTATTGTGCATTACTGGATTTCTGCTACCTTCATCCGCATGTTCGGCCGGTTCCAGATCGCTCTTGTAATAACCGTTCTGTTTCTGCCTTTTGCCGCATTCGCGCAGCAGGCTCCTTGCAAGTCCACCGTCGTCGGCAGCCTGGAGATCCTACCGCTCACCAGCCGCATTTTTCATAACACTCGGAACCTTCGCGTCTGGTTGCCGCCGGGGTATGACCCCACAAGAAAATATCCCGTGCTCTACATTCTCGACGGTGCCAGCGCGTTCGATGTTTGCGCTTCCTACGACCACACGGAAATGGGCGCGGATGAAACGCTGACAGAGTTGATTACCGCCGGCAAGATACCGCCGCTGATCGCAGTCGGCATCGACAACGGCTCCGACGCAATCCGCCAGGGCGATGGCAACGGATTGGAGCGCGCCCGGGAATTTGTGCCTTACCCGGACCCTTACCGGCCAGACACGCTTGCCCCAATGGGATCGGCGTTTCCTGATTTCCTGGAGACGGAAGTTAAGGCTGCCATCGCCGCGAAGTATCCGGTCCAGACCGGTCAAGAGCACACTGCCCTATGGGGTGCATCCTATGGCGGAGTCGCCACGTCAGCGACGCGGACGCTTGCGGGTTTGCCGAAATCCAGGCCTTCGCTTGGTGAAGCCTTTCCCGATTGAACTGAATTTCTCCCTTGTCCATTACTTCCCCAGCGATCAAGATCGGGATTTCGTCACTTGGATGCAACCGCGCCCGCATGTTTGCCGAGACGCGAAATCCATACTTCCTGGAGCGCCAGCATCCGCAACAATTCCCGCCGTGCGTTGAGCGCATCCGGAGAGTTGGGCGGAACAAAATCCGCGGGAAGAAAATGCGGGCGCGAACTCCTCGCGACACCGCCGGTCACCTGGCTCCACATGAAGAAGTTTCCAGCGGAATAATAGCCATCGCCGCCGAGCATCTGCGCGGCGAAAAAGAATGTAGTGCGCTGTTGGATTGCCGGCTCCCAGAGCGGCGCACCTTGCTCGGGCTCGCGGCCCTTGTCGACCCCCAGCAAATCCAGCACGCTCGGAGCGACGTCAATATGCGACGTCAGCAACGGAATTTTCTCCTCATGATCGAGCGCGCGAGGCGCATAGATCAGGAGCGGCACGTGGAAGGATTCCTCATCCACCAGTCCTCCGACGAAATCCGGATCTTCCACTCGTGAACGCACACCATGATCGCCGCAAACAACGATGATGGTGTTCTCCTGTTCCCCCGCGCGCTCCAACGCGCTAAGTATTTCACCAAGCCACGCGTCCTGTGTGGCCACAATTGCGTGCGCGCGGTGGAGCAGGTCCGCTTCACCGCCATGCGCGCCATCGTCTGGCCATGGACCGTGGCCGATCTGGGGAAAGATCGCCACGCCAAATCCCTTCTTCTCGCGCCCAAATTCCGCGAGATCGCCCTTAAGCGCTTCGATCGCCGCGCGGTCGGCGGCCACGCGTTCTTTTTTCCAGTCGTTCAGGCCGAGTTTCCCGACTATCGCGGAATCCGTGTCAGGAGAGCGATTTTCCTGAAAGCCCAGCGCCTTAAACATGGAGCCCTGGCGAAGGCCGGTCCAACTGTCCGGGTGATACATCACGGTGCGGTAGCCGCTGTCCGCAAGCGTGCGAATCACACCGGGAACGAGCGTGTCGGCATGCCGCCGCTCAAAAAGTTTGATGCCCCCCGCCGGATACCACGAACTAAAGAGCGAAAACACCGCATGATCCGTCAACGGATATGTCGTGTAGTGTTCGAGGGGAACGAAGGATCGCTCTCGCAGCCGCCGCAGATTAGGAAGATCCTCCCAGCCGCCATCAGGTGGAAGGAATCTGGCCGGCATGGTTTCCATCACAAAGAACAGGACGTTGGCCCCGCGCTCGCGCCCCCAGTACCGCGGATCATGCCCGGAAACAGTGGCGTGTATAAGATCGCGGTACCGGCGGATCAGGTCAGCGTCGCTCAAGCCGTCGAAATCACGCGGATCTATTTCCTGATCTCCCCAAAGGGCGCCGAACGATCGAATCAGGACGCTGTCATGGTAGGGAGTGGCGGGAATTCGCGTCGCCCAGGCCGCCGCCGTGAACCCCAACAGGCCGCAGAATAGAATTGCGAGCTTTGCATATTTTCTATGTATGTTTTTGCCTTGCTTCGTAACATCGCGCGACATATGGCTACTCAACCACCAGGCCCCGGCAATATAAAGGACGGGCGCTATAACGGTGATGACTCCCTGAGAGCCCAGATACGCCGTATTCGCGAGGGGCTCGTGCCACCCCCAACTTAAAGCCGCAGTGAACGAATCCAAGGTGAGATATCGGCCCATCTCTTCGAGCGAACGAAGTTGGACGTAGAGGACAGAGGCAACCACTCCGCTCACAATCGCCACGAACGGGACGCGCCAGTTTCGAGGCATCCATCGCACCAGGAGCAGTAACGCCAGAGGCACAACAAGGCCGGAAATCAGCAAGTCGGCGCGGTAAAAGGAAAACTCTTCGCCACGGCTCAGACCCGTGTGGATCACCAGGTCCGAACGGCCCATCAAGCGCGCGACCAACTGATAGGCCTGCCCTCTGACCATCATGTAACGCTTCATGTGGAGCGTGAGGAGCGCGGGAACCATCCACGGAAGCAACGAGGAAGCGGTCGAGGCCCACGAAGCAGACTGCGCAGGAGACTCGCTCGCGGCTCCCACCGGCAGGGGATTGTCGGTTGAGTCAGTCATGCGCGGCCTGATTGTACTGGAATCCCTGGCAAAATCATCCCATTTTCCTGGGGCAACGCAAAGAGGAAGGCCGGTTTCTCCATGGCCACTGCGACCCCGGTGTTTTCCGTATACCGCTTCTCAAAATTGAACACAGCACCCACAGAGAAAAACCACAGAGATCTCCGCGCGCAGCGGATGCACTTCTCTTCGCCAACTCACTTCACGAAAGCGGAGACCGCCTCTTCCTGTTGCTCGGCGGCGCCGGTCCCGGTTCGCACCCAGCGCGCAATTTCACAAACCGCGTAGGCCGCCAGCAGGAACGTCGCCCAGAAAATGGGATACCGATAGCGCACCTCGAATTGTATTATATAATTTACTAATGGATAGAGTAATATAGTCAAACTCATTGCCCACGCCGAGCGCCGGCGGGCCCGAAACATCGGCCTCAGCCCCGCGAATGAAAGAATCGTGAGGATGCCCGTCGGAATTGCATAGCGAAGACCGCCAAGATACGGGAACCAGAACCTTACAAAGCGTCGCCACGTCAGCGATGCGAACGCGCGGGGATTCGCTGCAATCCAAGCCAGCGCCTGGCGCAACTTTTCTCGATTGAACTGAATTTCCCCCTTGTCCATTACTTCCCCGGCGATCTCGGGATTCGGATTCGGGTGCGTCTGGAAGTGGCAGCGTGAATTGATGTTTTCCAGCAGTGTCGGCTGGGCACACGAATTATTCGATGTGTAGAGCTCGAGGCCAAAATTGTCGCGCACAAAAAATACGGCGTTAAATCGCTGGTAGTTGCGGATAAACCACGGCAGGCAGGCCAGCGCCGCTCCTGCAAGAACCACAAGCATGGCGTGCCGTGCTCGCGCCAACTGTTCCGGTGAATTTTCCATCGCGGCAAAGTGCGGCCACGCAAACAGCAGCAGAATCGATTGTGGGCTGGCCAGAATCATGACGCCCCACAGGAAACCGAGAAGAACGGAATGCTGCCAATCCCCCGGTGACTCGAAATACGGCAGCGTCAGCACGCAAAGCACAATCATCAAAGTTCCCGTAAATAGCGATTCCCACAACGGAAGCACACGATACGGCTGAACGACGACTCCCAATGCGGCTGCGAGGACGCCCGGCAGGACGCCAAGCCGAAGCCGTTCCGACAAGACCGGCAGCAACGCAAACTGAAGCGCGAGGAAGCCGATGTTCAAAGACCAGAGAGCGATGGCTCCGGCCCGGCCCATTCCAAACGCTTTCGCGACTGCCGCGTACACGAACACATACGCCGGCGCAACGTGAGCGGTGAAACCAGTAGGAAGCGAAGAATAAGGATCGGCAAAAGTTCCTCGTTCCGCGACGCTGACTGCTACCCGCGCGACTTCCCCGGCCTGGTTGAGATCGTAGGTTTCAGGGCTGCCCTGCGGCGAAAAAGCGTAAATCGCGAAGCTCAAGACAAATACAATGACGGCAATGTGTGCGGTGGAAAACGATTGGCCAATGCGACCTCGTGAATACGGATCTCCGGCACCGTCGCGCAATGGCATGTCATCCAGTCTAAGAAAGCATTTCTGGACGCGCAATTGTCTCCCTTTGGCACATCGCGTATCGGTACCGAGCCCTGGGAACGCCAATCTCCCGATTGGCGTGTTTACCCCCGCCAATCGGGAGATTGGCGTTCCCAGGAAATGAAATATCCCTCGCGCGAGTTGACGCGACTGATGGATTCCCCTATACTTCGATTTCGTTGTATCCCGCTCGCACTGCTTTCCCGTTTTCTTATTCCGGAACAAGAAGCGGCAAAGATGTAGAAAGATGGAATGTTGCGGCGTTTGGGACCGATCCGAAACACAGCACCACAACCTGAGAAACGAAGACCAACCATGAGTGAAGCGACTTGCCAGCGCGAGCTGGAACTGGAAATTCCCGCCGAGGACGTGCAAAAAGCGGTGGAACGTGTAGCGCGTGAATTCAAGCGCGTGGCGCGCGTGCCCGGGTTCCGTCCCGGAAAGGCGCCGATCACGCTGATTCGCCGGAAATATGCCGACGACATCAAAAGCGAAGTGTTGCAGTCGCTGGTCCCCGATCAGGTGGAGCGCGCTGTCACCGAGAAAAAGTTTGTGCCCATCACGCGCCCGCAAATCGACAACGTCGATTTTGCGGACAACGGTCCGGTAAAGTTTCGCGCCACGTTCGAGGTGCTGCCCGAATTCGAGCTGGGACAATATAAGGACCTGGAAGTCGAGATTGAAGACGTCAAGGTGGAAGACGCCGACGTCGATAAGTCTCTGGATGAATTGCGCGATCGCGCCGCGAACTTTGTGCCGGTCGAAAGCCGCGCCATCGCCGACGGCGATTACGCACAGTTGAAGCTAAAAGGCGTCCCCGCCGGTGGCGGCGAAGTGCTGGAAGCCGAAAGCGTGCTCTGTCACGTGGGCGGCGAAGAAACCATGGACGCCTTCAACGAGCATCTGCGAGACGCCACTCCCGGCGAACACAAGAATTTCGACGTATCGTACCCGTCCGACTATCCCGACCAGAAGCTCCAGGGAAAAACGTACTCGTACGCCGTGGAAATTCTGGGCATCAAAGAGAAGAAGCGGCCCGAGCTAAACGATGAATTCGCCAAAGATATCAGCGACGTGCAAACCATCGAGGAATTGCGGAAAAAGGTTCGTGAAAACCTCGATGCCGCGCGCGACCAGCGCGTAAAGGATCAGACTCGCGAAAAGCTCATCGCAAAATTGGTGGAGACGCACGAGTTCCCCGTGCCGCAGGCTTTGGTCGAACACCAGATGGATTCGCGCCTCGAGCGCACTATCCGGTCGCTCGCCTCGCAGGGAGTGGACCCCCGCGCCGTGAACGTGGACTGGGTTTCCCTCCGCAGCCGCCAGAAAGATCGCGCGGTGGAGGACGTCAAGGCCGAGCTGCTGCTGGACCGGATCGCGACCGCGGAAAACATAGACGTGACCGACGAAGATGTCGAAAAAAAGATCGAAGAGCTGGCGCAGCGCAGTGGCGAATCGGCAACAGCGGTTCGCGCGAACTTGACAAGGCAGGGGACGCTCGATAGGATGAAATCTAATCTTCGGAGTGAAAAAACTCTGGACTGGCTCATTCAAAATTCCCGGACCCGGACAAAAACTGAGGAAAAATAAGGCAGTTTCTCTCGGGCTCCCTGCGTACCCAAAAAATCATTTATGAAATCTTCCGAAAATTCGATTCCATACGCAACAACGCTGGTACCCATGGTGGTGGAGCAGACCAACCGGGGCGAACGTGCCTATGATATTTACTCCCGCCTGCTGAAGGACAACATCATCTTCATCGGGACGCCGATTGACGACCACGTCGCGAACCTGGTGACCGCGCAATTGCTCTTTCTCGAGGCGGAAGATCCGGAGAAGGACATTTCGGTTTATATCAACTCGCCGGGAGGATCGATCACCGCAGGTATGGCCATTTATGACACGATGCAATTCGTGCGGCCCAGCGTCGTGACGATTTGCGTCGGCCAGGCCGCGTCAATCGCCGCGCTCCTGCTGACGGCCGGAGCGCCGAAGAAACGCTTTTCGCTGCCCAACTCCCGAATCCTGATTCACCAGCCGTGGATGTCCGGTTTGTCCGGCCAGGCCACCGACATCGATATTCATGCCAAGGAGATCATCCGCATGCGCTCTTCGATCAATGCGCTGATCGCCCAGCACAGCGGCAATTCGCTGGAAAAGATTGAGAAAGACGTGGAGCGCGACTTCATCATGTCCGCTGCCCAAGCCAAGGAATACGGCCTGATCGATGAGATCATTACCAAGCACCGCTAACGCGTTCCAATCAGTTAGTAGTAAGAAGACGCGACGGTGCGCCAAAGAGAAAAAAGGGGCCTAGAATAATCCGATCGGCACCGAGATTTTCCTGAGCCGCCGGAGGGCATCACACCGTTGAGAAAACTCAGCACTGACGAACCCCTACGCTGTTCCTTCTGCCATAAGACGCAGGAGCAGGTCGAGAAGCTCATCAGCTCGCCCTCGGACTATCCGCGTGCCTACATCTGCAACGAATGCGTGAACGTCTGCGAACAAATTCTTGTCGAAGAAAAGCGGGAGCAGGCGAATCCTGTAAACAAGCGCTTGCCGCGGCCTCCGGAAATCAAGGCGTTCCTCGACGGTTACGTCATCGGTCAGGACAAGACCAAGAAAAAACTCGCCGTCGCCGTTTATAACCACTACAAGAGAATTTTCCTGAACCGCCAGCCCGGCGACGTCGAACTGACCAAGTCCAACATCCTTCTGATCGGCCCGACCGGAACCGGCAAGACGCTGCTGGCGCAGACGCTGTCCCGCATGCTGGAAGTTCCCTTCGCCATCGTGGACGCGACAACTCTTACCGAAGCGGGATACGTCGGCGAGGATGTCGAGAACATTATCCTGAAGCTGCTGCAGGCTGCCGATGGTGACGTGACCAAGGCGCAGCAAGGGATCATCTACATCGATGAGATCGACAAGATTTCTAAGAAGGACGAGAACCCATCGATCACGCGCGATGTTTCCGGCGAGGGCGTGCAGCAGGCGCTGTTAAAGATTCTGGAAGGTACGATCGCCAATGTGCCCCCGCAGGGCGGGCGCAAGCATCCGCACCAGGAATTTACCCCTGTGGATACCACAAATATCCTGTTCATCTGCGGCGGCGCCTTCGTGGGCCTCGAAAAAACAATCGAGCGGCGCATGGGACAGAAATCGCTCGGCTTCCACACCGACGCGCAGCCTTCCACCATGCAGCGCCGCAATATCGAAATGCTTGAGCAGGTGCAGCCCACCGATCTGATTCGCTACGGTCTGATTCCCGAATTCGTGGGGCGTCTGCCAGTTGTCGGTGTGTTGGGCGACCTGGATAAGAATGCGCTGGTGCAGATTTTGACGGAACCGAAGAACGCGCTGATTCGTCAATACCAGCGGCTATTTGAATTTGAGAATGTGCGGTTGAAATTCGCCGACGACGCACTGGAAACCGTTGCCGAACTGGCCCTGCAACGGAAGGTTGGCGCGCGTGGCCTGCGGATGATCCTGGAAGATCTGATGCTCGAACTGATGTACCACCTGCCGGCCCAGCGCAAACAACGCGATTTCGTCGTGACCGCCGAAATGGTCCGAAGCCGCGAAATCAATTGGTCGCTGCTGGAAAAAGCGGGATAAGCCGCGAGACGGGTGCGGGCTGTACTTTTACGCTGCACGCTTTATGTGAAGCGTGCAACCCGCCAGAGAATTAACCAAGGAGCCCTCAATTTCTAGGGGACCCATGTTCAATCGAGAAAAAAGCGAATTGAAGCGTGTGCCGATGATGCCGGTGCGCGACCTGGTTATTTTTCCGCAGATGATGAATCCTTTCATCGTTGGGCGGGAAAGTTCCCTGCGCGCCCTTGAAGAAGCTCTTGCTGGCGATAAGAAAATATTCCTGGCCACGCAGCATGACGCTTCGGTCGACGACCCGAAACCCGAGGAAATCTACTCGGTCGGCACGCTCGCGAACATTGTGCAAAGTGTGCGTTTGCCGGACGGCAATCTGCGCGTGCTGGTGGAAGGCGTCGAGCGAGCCAAGGTCGTGCAGGTCACCGCGGACGAAGGATTCTTCCGGGCAACATTAAAGGTAATCTCCAATAAGGTCGAGCCGTCTCCCGAAGTCGAGCAGGCCGTCACCAAAGTGACCGGCATGTTCGAGCAATACGTCAAGCTCTCGCAAAGCCTGAATTACGACACGATGATCGCGGCCACCCGCGTGGACGATGCCGCCAAGCTTTCCGATACGATTGCATCGAACCTGCAGATTCCGGTCGAGGAAAAGCAGGAGCTGCTGGAAAATTTCGATCCATTGGACCGCCTGACCCGCGTGGGAGAAATCCTCGAGAGCGAAATCGAAAAGCTCAATGTGGACCGCAACATCAATACGCGCGTAAAGCGCCAGATGGAGCGCGCTCAAAAAGAGTACTACCTCAACGAAAAGCTGAAAGCCATCCACAAGGAACTGGGCCGCGGCGAAAAGAACGAACTCGAAGAACTGAAAAAGAAGATCGAAGCCGCGGGCATGCCCAAAGAAACGCAGGAGAAGGCTACCCAGGAATTGAAGCGGCTGGAAATGATGCCGCCCATGTCGGCGGAGTCCACGGTAAGCCGGAATTATCTGGAATGGCTGCTGGCGGTGCCCTGGAAAAAGAAATCGAAGGAAATCCGCGACATCGAACTCGCCGAAAAAATCCTCGAAGAAGATCATTACGGCCTCGAAAAAGTAAAAGAACGCATCCTCGAATATCTTGCCGTACGCCAACTGGTAAAAAATCCGCGCGGGTCTATTCTGTGCTTCGTCGGACCTCCGGGCGTCGGCAAGACGTCTCTGGCCATGTCCATCGGACGCGCCACGGGACGCAAGTTTGTTCGCGTATCGCTCGGCGGCGTCCGCGATGAAGCTGAGATTCGCGGTCACCGGCGCACGTACATCGGCGCGCTTCCCGGCCAGATCATTCAGATGATGAAGAAGGCCGGAACCGTCAACCCGATCTTCGTCCTCGACGAAGTGGACAAGATGTCCACCGACTTCCGCGGCGATCCATCCGCCGCGCTGATGGAAGTTCTCGACCCGGAACTGAACCATGCGTTCACCGATCATTATCTCGACGTCGAATACGATCTCTCCAAAGTAATGTTCGTCTGCACCGCCAACGTGATGCACACGATTCCCCAGCCTCTGCAGGACCGCATGGAAATCCTGCGGATTCCGGGATACACGGAAGTCGAAAAAGCGCAAATTTCCAAACGTTTCCTGGTGCGCAAGGCATTGGAAGCGGCTGGCCTGACCGAAGCCAACCTCACCTTCACCGACGAGGCCGTCACCCACGTCATCCGGCATTACACGCATGAAGCCGGCGTGCGCAGCCTGGAGCGCGAAATCGCCAATATTTGCCGGAAGGTTGCGCGGCGCGTGGTCAAGGAAGGCAAGCAGTATTCGATCGCGGTGACGCCGGAGAACGTGAACGAATTCCTGGGCGTCATCAAGTACCGCGAAGTTTGGGCGGAGAAGAAAAACGAAATAGGCCTCACCACCGGGCTGGCGTGGACCGAGGTCGGCGGCTCAGTGCTCTCCACCGAAGCTACGATCATGCAGGGCAAGGGGCGCTTGACGCTCACCGGAAAACTTGGCGACGTGATGCAGGAGTCGGCGCAGGCGGCGATGAGCTATGTACGGTCGCGAACCGCAACTCTCGGCCTCCCGCGCGATTTCTACCGGCATATCGACATTCACATGCACGTTCCCGAGGGCGCAATCCCCAAGGATGGCCCTTCGGCGGGAATCACGATCGCAACCTCCATCGTAAGCGCGCTGACGCGAACTGCTGTGCGCTGCGACGTGGCCATGACCGGAGAAATCACTCTTCGCGGCAAGGTATTGCCCATCGGCGGGATGAAGGAAAAATTGCTCGCCGCGCATCGCGCCGGCATACGCACCGTGATTCTGCCCAAGGACAATGAAAAGGATTTGGCCGAAATTCCGGCGGAAATTCAGGCTGGACTGACCCTTCGCTTTGTGGAGAACATGGACCAGGTCCTCCAAATCGCTCTGGAAAGGCCGTTGGAACCTCTGGCACAAGATACCGTGCCGGAAGTGGCCACGAAGTTCGAAACAGAAACCGAGAAGGATCAGGAATTGACCAACTAGGGGAAAGCCTCTGATCGTTCGTCCCCGGAGAAAAGTACTGCAAGCTCGAACAGGTTTGCTTTGGGGTGTGGGACGCTCGTTGTCAGTTCGCCGTATCGCAAGTAACCTGAATTTCCAATTTGGCTGTGCCGGTCGGGAACTGCCATAAGCCGCCCGGAATCCGCCGATAAGAATCGCACTGGCCTGAGTTTCAGGCTTATCTCTAATCGAATGCTTAAGGAAAACGAAACAATGAGTATTAGTCTTGCAGAACTGAAAGAGAAAAACATCACCGACCTGGCGAAAATCGCCAAGGACCTGGCCATCCCCGGCGCCAGCGGCATGCGCAAGCAGGAGTTGATCTTCCAGATCCTCCGCGCCCAGACGGAAAAGAATGGCTTGATCTTCTCGGAAGGCGTCCTCGAATGCCTCCCCGATGGATTCGGATTCCTGCGCGCCCCGGAGTACAACTACCTCCCCGGTCCGGACGACATCTACGTTTCTCCGTCGCAGATTCGAAAGTTCGACCTGCGAACCGGCGACACCGTCTCCGGCCAGGTCCGTCCTCCCAAAGATGGCGAGCGCTATTTCGCGCTGATCAAGGTCGAAGCCGTCAACTTTGAGGACCCGGAAGTCGCGCGGAACAAGATTTTCTTCGACAACCTGACTCCGCTGTATCCTGCGGGTCGGCTGAAAATGGAAACCACAAAGGAAAACCTCACCGGTCGCGTGCTGGACCTGCTCTGTCCGGTCGGCAAAGGGCAGCGCGGATTGATCGTCGCGCCCCCGCGCACCGGAAAAACCATGATGCTGCAGGCGTTTGCCAACTCAGTCACCACCAACCACCCGGAAGTCTCGCTGATCGTGCTGCTGATCGACGAGCGCCCGGAAGAAGTCACTGACATGCAGCGCACGGTGAAGGGCGAAGTCATCAGCTCCACATTCGATGAACCGCCGCAACGCCACATCCAGGTCGCCGAAATGGTGCTGGAAAAGGCCAAGCGCTTGGTCGAGCACAAGCGCGACGTTGTAATCCTGCTCGACTCGGTCACGCGTCTCGCGCGCGCCTACAACGCCGTCACCCCGCCATCCGGCAAAGTGCTTTCCGGCGGTATTGACGCCAACGCGTTGCAGCGCCCGCGCCGTTTTTTTGCTGCCGCCAGAAACGTCGAAGAGGGCGGCTCGCTCACCATCATCGCCACGGCGCTGATCGATACCGGCAGCCGCATGGACGACGTGATCTTCGAAGAATTCAAGGGCACCGGCAACATGGAAATTAACCTGGACCGGCGCCTTGTCGATAAGCGCATTTTCCCGGCCATCGACATCAACCGCTCCGGCACGCGTAAAGAAGAGTTACTGATGCCAGCCGACGAACTCAATCGCGTATGGGTTCTGCGCAAAGTGCTGAATCCTCTCTCACCGGTCGAGGCTATGGAGTTGCTCTGCGGACGTCTTTCGAAATCGAAATCGAACGCCGAGTTTCTCGCATCGATGTCCAGCCCGACCTAGCGCGTCGCACGATTCATCCCCCCTTCCATGACCGGCGGGCGCCGAGCCTGCCGGGGAATATCTATTTGCCCCGGAAGGGAGCAATACATGAAGTTCATCGCGCGCCAGCCCATCCTCGACCGTGAACGCGAGTTATTTGCCTACGAACTCCTGTTCCGCTCCGGGATTGAAAATTCCTGCGACATCGAAAATCTCGACCACGCTTCCGCCTCGATGTTCGACACCTCGCTGCTGATTGGCCTGCCCGCGCTCACCGGAGGGCATCGGGCATTCATTAACTGCTCGAAGGATTTCCTGGTGCAGGGCTACATTTCGCTGTTTCCCCGCGATCTGGTCGTGGTCGAACTTCTCGAAACCATTCAGCCCGATGAAGATGTGATCGAGGTTTGCCGCGAGTTGAAACAACAGGGCTATCTCCTCGCACTCGATGATTTTGTAGACACGCCGGACTGGGCCCCGCTGGTCCGAATCGCAGACGTCATTAAGGTCGATTTCCGCCTAACCAGCCGCGCGGAGCAGCGCGCGCTGGTTGCGCGCTACGCGGGATGCGGAATCCGAATGCTCGCCGAAAAAGTCGAAACACACGAAGAGTTTGCCGAAGCCATGAAAATGGGTTACTCGCTGTTTCAGGGATATTTCTTTTGTCACCCAGAAATCCTTTCGCGCCGCGCCATTCCCTCCTCCAAACTGGCCTACATTCAGCTGCTGAAGGAGACTGCCGCTCACGAATTCGACATGAAGGCGATTGCCTCGAAAATCAAGCGGGAGCCTTCCCTTACGTTCAAGCTGTTTCGCTATCTGAATTCGGCGGCCTTCGGATTCCGCATGGAAATTCATTCGGTGAATCAGGCCCTCAGCCTGCTCGGCGAGCAGGAAATCCGAAAATGGGTTGCCGTCGTCGCCATGAGCGTCATGGCCGATGGCAAGCCCGGCGAGCTAATGACGGTTCCGCTGGTGCGCGGACGTTTTTGCGAGTTGCTCGCGCCGCTTGCCGGAATGGCGGATCAGGCCAGCGACCTTTTTCTTCTGGGATTGCTCTCCGTTGTGGACGCGATTCTGGACCAGCCTCTGGATTTAATTCTCGAGGAGCTGCCGGTTCGAACGGACATCAAAGAAGCCCTGCTGCAGCAGGAAGTTTCCTACCGGGACGTACTCGACATTGCCACCGCACTGGAGCGCGCCGATTGGGACAAGGTCACCGCGCTGACAACCAAGCTCAGGATGAAGGAATCGGACATTTCCGCATTGTATGCGTCCGCGCTGGATTGGGCCGCATCGCTGCGAAAAACAGTAAACCTTGCTCCTGTCGGTTAGATGACCAGAACGCGGTGCCCCTCGTGGAGAACTGTTCAGTTGGCGGCGGCTTTTCCCTGCTCCCGCGCGAGCAACACAATCGCGCGTGCCGTCTCTTCCGCATCCATCGCCGTGTTATCCACCACCACGGCGTCGGCAGCCCGGACAAGCGGCGACATCTCGCGTTCCCGGTCACGGCGATCGCGCTCGTGCACCCCAGCAAGCACAATCAGCGGATCTGCCGCCTCGCCCTTCTCATGCAACTCCTGCCAGCGGCGTCCGGCGCGAACTTCCGGCGAAGCATCCAGAAAAATTTTCAAATCGGCGTGCGGAAAAACCACGGAACCGATGTCGCGGCCTTCCATCACCACGCCGCCCTGCTCACCCGCCCGCCGCTGTTCAGCAACCAGAGGATGGCGCACTCCCGGAATCACCGCCACCACCGACGCTGCATGAGATACTTCCGGCGTTCGAATCCAGTCGGTAATGTCTTCGCCGTCCAGAATTACGCTTTGCTTGCCGTCGCGCGATACCAGATCGATTCGAACGCGGCTTGCCAGTGCCGCAAGCTGCTCCAGCGCGTTCAAGGGAATTCGTTCGCACAACGCCTTCCACGCCACGGCGCGGTACATGGCGCCGCTGTCCAGATGCGTATAGCCCAGCATTTCCGCCACGCGCCGCGCGACGGTGCTCTTCCCCGAACCCACGGGGCCATCGATCGCAATAATTAATTTGCTCATTCTTTGAATTTCAAATGCGCTTGAACGCGCGCTCGATTTCCTTCACGGAATAGCGCAGCACGATAGGACGCCCATGCGGGCAGCTCATCGGCGCTTCCGTCTTGGCCAGCTCCGCCAGCAACCACTCCATTTTCGTCTGGTCCAGCGGCATGTTTACTTTGATGGCCGCGTGGCACGACGTCGACGCAGCAATTTTTGCCTGGAGCGAATCCATCGAAATCGCCGCGTTCTCGCGCTCGATGCCATCGAGAATTTCCATCAGCAGGCGCTCGGCGTCCGCATTGGCAATCCCCGCAGGCGTCGCGTGAATGGCCACGCTGCGCGGCCCCATTTGCGCAACTTCGAAGCCGTTGGCGGTCAACTCCTCGGCGACGCGTTCGAAAATCACCAGTTGCCGCGGAGCAAGCTCCACCATCATCGGCACGAGCATTCGTTGGCCAGTCAGTTGCCCTTCGCGCCGCGCGCGCAGGTGCTTTTCGAACAGCACGCGCTCGTGGGCCACGTGCTGGTCGATAATCCACAACCCTTCCCCGTTGATCGCCACGATGAAGCTGGAACTTACCTGCCCCAGCGGCTTGAGTTCACTCAGGCTTTCGGCGCTTGCGGATAGCACGGTATCCACATTCGTTGACCCGGCGCGAAATACGGAGACAGCCGAATCGCCCAACTGTCCTGCCGCCGAATCTTCAGCCAATGTCCCGATGCCGCTTTCGAACTGAAAGCGCTGCGCCTCCGGCCGCAGCGGCGCTGCGCTCAATTCGAAATCTGTCGCGACGGCAGCGCCACTTGCATTCATCGGGGGAATCACGGCGCGAGGCAGAACTGAATTGCCATTCCCCACGCCCGCAGCCGCGACTGCCGCGACGTTGCCTTGCTGGTTTTCCGGCGCTCCCGCATTTGCCGCGACGCCGGGAAAATTAGGAATCGGACGCGCACGCGAAAGCGCCTGGCGAATCGAATCGCGCGTGAAATCGTGCACGAATTGCGGATGCCGGAAACGCACCTCGATCTTCGCAGGGTGAACGTTGACGTCCACCTCCTCGGCCGGCAGATCGAGGAAAAGAAGCACCGCCGGAAAAACCGCCGGAGGCAGCACGTTGCGGTACGCTTCGTGAATGGCATGCAAGATCAGGCGGTCACGCACCAGGCGCTTGTTCACAAAAACATAGATTCCATTGCGGTTGCTGCGCTGTACGTCCGGCCTGGAGGCAAATCCGCGCACCACCAGTTCGGCGGCGCGTTCTTCGGGAGTCAATTCCGTTTCGGTGATCGAAGCGCGCATGGGCGAAGAAACCGGCGGGATTTCGAACAGTTCTTCGAGCGACTGGCGTCCAAAAAGCTGATAGACGCGTTCGGACATCGCTTCAACAGCCGAAGCATTGATGATTTCCTGCGTCGGCGTCTTCAAAACGAATTGTTTGTCTGGATGCGCCAACGCGTAGTGCGTGACCAGCGAAGCGATGTGTCCAAGTTCGGTAGTCTCTGACTTTAAAAAATTTCGCCGCGCGGGCACGCAGTAAAAAAGATCGGCCACGCTGATCGTGGTCCCCGCCGGAAGCCCCTCGGGCTTAACGCTCACCAATTTGCCGCCGGCAAACTCGACGCGCGTTCCTTCCTCTTCCTCCGCCGCGCGCGTTTGCAGCAGCAACCTTGAGACCGCCGCGATGGACGGCAGCGCCTCCCCGCGAAACCCAAGCGTGGCAATCGAGAGCAGGTCGTCGGCAGTGCGCAGTTTGGACGTAGCGTGGCGTTCGAACGCCAGCAACGCATCGTCCTGCGCCATTCCGGTGCCGTCGTCGATCACGCGAATCATCCGCTTGCCGCCCGATTCGATTTCCACGCGAATCGAACGCGCCCCTGCATCGATTGCGTTTTCCAGCAGCTCCTTTACAACTGACGCGGGACGCTCGACGACTTCGCCTGCGGCGATCTTGTTGGCGACGTTCTCCGGAAGTATGCGTATTCGGTTCATTCTGCTTCAGGGGCTAAAGCCCCACTACCTTCTGCCCTTTACGTCGGGGCTGAAGCCCCGACCTCCTAATTCCGCTTAGGAGGGCCGGGCTTCAGCCCGGCCGACTCGAGGTTCTCTCCTCTGGGGCTTTAGCCCCTGAAGATCAAGATTTGAATTTCTCCGGCGCAGTGTCCAGAATAAATTTTCCGCTTGCCGAGCCGAACGGCCAGTCCTCCGGTTTCTCAACCAACCGAGCTTGAACCGGATTCATCTGAATATACCTGACTTTCGTTCGGTAGTCTTCGCCGTCGCGAATCGTCCAGTCGTGAAAACCCACTTGCCAGATTTCCATCTTATTCCCGCGTTGCGCATGAATCTCATGCGAAAAACCACCCTTGATCAGCTGCGCTGCTTTTTCCAGCGTGGTCGTCTCTCCAGGAGTCATGAGAATATGAAAATGATTGGGCATCACGACAAACTCATGAAGCTGATAGGCCCCTTTATCGCGACAGACGAGCATACGTCGGACCAAAATTTCCGCGACGTCTGGCACTCGGAAAAGTTCACGGCGCTCCCAAGTCGCTGATGAAATAAAATAGGTGGCCCCGGGCGAAACTCTGTGAGGGAGTTTACTCATGTGAACTTCAGGGGCTAAAGCCCCATCCCCTACACGCCGATGCGTCGGGGTTGAAGCCCCGACCTCCGAAACCGAATTCAATCTAATCGAGCGGCTTCAATTGAATGCCCAGCAAATTAAGTTGGTCGGTATCCACATCCGATGGAGCCTCGGCCATCAAATCCTGCGCCTTCGAAGTTTTTGGGAAGGCGATGACTTCGCGGATCGATTTCTCTCCAGCTAGCAGCGCCGTCACGCGGTCTAGCCCCAGCGCGATGCCTCCATGGGGAGGCGTACCGTAGGTCAGCGCATCGAGGAAGAAGCCGAACCTGTTTCGCGCCGTCTCATCGCTTAGTCCCAGTGCCCGAAACACGCGCGACTGGACATCCTGCTGGTGGATTCGAATGCTGCCGGAACCCAGTTCGACGCCGTTGAGCACCAGATCGTAGCCTTTCGAACGCATCGAGAGGCGGACTTCGTCGGAGGCGTCTTCCAGTTTCGAAAGGTCTTCGTCCACGATTCCGGTGAAGGGATGTTGCGCGCTGACGACGGCCTTTTCCGTCGCGTTCCATTCGAACAGAGCGAACCCGGTGATCCAGACAAATTCCCAGCGGTCTGCGGGGATTAGTTTCAATTGCTCCGCGAGAAGAAGACGCAGTTGACCGGCAATCATGGCGGCCGCATCGGTGCCTGGAATTTGTTCCTTGGCAGTCACGGCAACGATTAGATCGCCGGGCTTGGCTTCGACGGCTGCGGCGATATTCTTCAGCGCTTCCGCGCCGAGATTTTTTTCCAGCGGGGACGTGACGCCCTCGGCTGTGACTTTGATCGTGTACACGCCGCGTGCGCCTAGAGCTTTTGCCTTCTCGACGATTTCGTCAAGCTGCTTGCGAGAGAACGTCGCAGCGCCGGGTGCGGCTAGAGCTTGGACGTTTCCTTCGATGTGCATTACCTCGCGCGCCGGAGCGAAATGCTCGGTGACATCGTGCAACTCCATGCCGAAGCGCAGGTCTGGCTTGTCCGAGCCGTAGAGGCGAATCGCGTCTTTGTACTCCATGCGACGAAACGGATCTTTTGCGGAGATGCCGGCCACGGCGCACGCGCGAACCATCACCGTTTCGATCACGTTGAAAATGGCGTCCTGCGTGGGAAAAGACATTTCCAGATCGAGTTGTGTGAACTCGGGCTGGCGATCGGCGCGCAGGTCTTCGTCGCGGAAACATTTTACGATCTGGAAGTAGCGGTCCATCCCGCCGATCATTAGTATCTGCTTGAAAATCTGCGGCGATTGCGGCAGCGCGTAAAACTGGCCGGGATGCACGCGGCTGGGCACCAGATAATCGCGCGCGCCCTCCGGCGTCGAGCGCGTGAGCATGGGCGTTTCGATTTCGAAAAAGCCCATCTCGTCCATGGCCTTGCGGATTTCCAAAATCACGCGGTGGCGCAGCGCCAGGTTCTGCCGCGGCTTTGTGCGCCGCAAATCGAGATAGCGGTAGTGCAGGCGCGTCTCTTCATTCGCGGTCAAATCGTCTTCGACCACGAACGGCGGCGTCTTCGCCGTGTTCAGGATGCGCAGCTCGGTGGCGATGATTTCCACGTCGCCCGATTCCAGATCGGGATTCGGCTTGTTCCGCTTCACCACGCGCCCGGTAACGACGACGACAAATTCCGAGCGCAACTCTTCGGCTCGCGCGTGCGCTGCTGGATGTTGTTCCTTATTGAAAACGATTTGCGCCAGGCCCGAGCGGTCGCGCAGATCGATGAAGAGCAGCGTGCCCAGATCGCGCCGCTTGTGGACCCAGCCCATCAGGACGACTTCCTTGTCGGCATCGGTGGCGCGGAGATTGCCGCAGTAGTGTGTGCGTTGCAGTGTTCCAAGTGGATCGAGCACGAGTGTTTTCTTTTCCTTCCGTTCGAGTTTCCAGTAGGACAGGTTTCAACCTGTCCGTTTTTGGTTTCTGATTTCGGAGGCAAAACCAAAACCGCACAGACTGAAGTCTGTGCTACTTAAAATACGCAAGCAATTCCGGTTCCGCTAATTTCTGTTGCGTGCCGTCGGCCAGGCGCTTTACTGCCACGACGCTGGCGGCTAGTTCGTCTTCGCCGATGATGATTGCGTGGCGCGCTTTTAGCCGGTCGGCCAGGCCCAGCGCTTTGCCGAACTTCATTTCGGTGGCGGCGAGTTCGACGACCAAACCCGCATCGCGCAAACGCTTTGCCAGCCCGATTGCGGCGGCTTGCGCTGTTGCTCCGAACCAAACTAAATACACATCGAGGCCGCCCTGCGCGACGCCTGCGCCTTGCTCCTGCAATGAAAGGATGAGCCGGTCGGTCCCGATGGCGAAGCCGATACCTTTTGTGGATGCCTGTCCGCCCAATAATTCCACCAGGCCATCGTACCGCCCGCCGCCGCAGACAGCGTTCTGCGAACCCAGACCCGGCGCGGTGATTTCGAACGTAGTGCGCATGTAATAGTCGAGGCCACGCACCAGCCGCCAGTTTTCCTGATACACGATTCCGCGCAGGCCGAGTTGCCGCTTCACTTCGTCGTAATGCGTCTTGCAATCGGGACAAAGATGCTCGGCGATGCGAGGCAGCTTTTCGATGATGGCCTGCTCGTGTTCGAGTTTCGAATCCAGCACGCGCAGCGGATTGGTCTCGATGCGCCGCTGGCTGTCCGCGCCCAGTTGCTCGCGCACTTTTTGGAGCTCACCGCGCAACTTTTCCACGTATGCAGGACGGCATGTCTTGCATCCGATGGAATTAATGCTTAGCAGAGCGCCCTGGAGTTTGACGCGTTCGAAAAACGCGAGGAGCATTTCGATGACTTCGGCGTCGATCCCCGGCGCGTCCGATGGCCCGAGGACTTCTGCACCGATCTGATAGAACTGGCGATAGCGGCCTTTTTGAGGACGTTCGCGGCGGAACATTGGGCCCATGTAGTAGAGCTTTACGTTGCCGGGGAGAACTTGCATTCCGTGCTCGATATAGGCTCGCACAACTGAAGCCGTAGCTTCGGGGCGAAGGCTCAACGAATCACCGAAACGAAATGAGCGGAGAGCTATTTTCAGACTCACAAGGCATTGCTCAAAGCCATCCACTTCAGAACTAGACTGGGTCTGAACAAACTGCTTTCCAAACTTATTCATTCTTTCAAAAATCGGTGGTATTGATCGAAGTATTCGCTCGTTTTCGGGTGTTCTTGGGACCTCGCCTTTCTCAAACTTCTCAGACAAAATAGCTGTATAAGCGAGCACACTTCGTTCATAGATCGCAAAATCAGATATCTCGTCGACGCCAATACTCCTGGTTGTAAGAGCTGCGCGTAGTTGCTCAAGTTCAAGAAAGTTGTGATCTTCGAATGAATACATTTCCTTAGACACAACTTCAGTTTCGGTACCAATGGAACGTGCGAACAATTCAGTCGGCTCAAAAATCGGCACGCGAATTTCAGCAAAACCAAAAGTGCCAAAAACCTCGCGCGCACCCTGCTCGACGCTATTCCACAGCGCGGAGTCCGGCGGGAGGATGTCGCGGACGCCTTTGATGGCTTGGAATTTGCCTTTATCTGCCAAGGATGGATTCCGTGAACCGGCGGGGTTCAGTAGCACAGGTTTCAACCTGTGCGGGGTTCGTGACAGCTAGATCAAAACCGCACAGGTTGAAACGTGTGCTACTAAAAGCTCTCGAATCTGACGTTTTGTGGGGCATCGGAATTTTTCTAATTCCCCGGGATTCCGTCCTTCTTAGGATCACTACTTCCCTGCCTCTGCTTTATACGATTCCGAATACTCGATATACCTCGCGGCGTACGCCTCGATGCTGGCCTGATCTTCGGGCGTCAGCGCGCGGCGAAACTTCCCCGGATGGCCCATGAACAGGCTGCCGGGAGGGACGATTGCGCCTTCGGGGACTAATGTTCCCGCCGCGACGATCGAGCCTTCGCCGATTTTCGCGCCGTTCAGGATTGTGGAGCCCATGCCGATCAGGACGTGCGATTCAATGGTGCAGCCGTGCAGGATTACGCCGTGGCCGACGGTCACCGCGTCACCCAACTGGAGCGGGTGGGTGTCCCTCATCACGTGGAGCACCGAGCCGTCCTGAATATTAGTGCGCGCGCCGATGCGAATCCAGTTTACGTCGCCGCGGATCACCACGCACGGCCAGACGCTCGATTGCTCGCCGATGGTCACGTCGCCGATGATGACGGCATCGGGATCGATGTAGGCGGACGCCGGAATTTGGGGCAGTCGCCCACGATAGCTGCGAATCATGCGCTTCCCTCGCTGGAAATCAAACAAATGAAATTAACATACGGTCCAGCGGCTTACAAGGAAGGTTCGGGGGAACTATATACATGACTTCCAAAACTAAGATTTTAGTCTCAACCAAGGAACCTCTCAAATTGGCCGACCACTCTCTCGGTGAATTCCGCCAATTTCTTGAGCGTTATAAGAACCAACTGGCCTTCGGCAACCTTCGGCTCACCGAACGCTACGTCAATTCCGAGGTTAAAATCCTCGTTGCATTGTCTTTCGTAGGTTGTTGTGGGAATATTCACAATCTCACAGCCGAGTTCCAAGGGAATAAACGCCGTTTCATTAAACGAGATGGTCCGTCCTTTGACAACATCCACACTCCACTCATTTACTCGGGAAATGACCGTAATCAGAAGTCTGTGCTTGTCGATGTTGTCGAGTTCACCGAGGAGCCAGAGCGCGTAATCACCAGTGACATGACATTGCATGTTGCCGATGAGTTCTCTCGCCTCAACGCAGACTCCATTTATTACTCCGCGCTTGATGGCAGATGCGTACTTCTCAAGACTATTGCTGATCGGGAAACACGTCTTTCGAGTAGGGGTAGCGTTATTTGCTGTAACCAACTGCCACACAAGATGGTCCAAGGAACTTCGAAGATTGTGGACGGCATCCCCTACGAGGAGAACGATGTTTGTCGGCACTCCCCGAACGTCACTGACATAAAGAGTCGTATGTTGGATTGCGGCTATAGGGTGCGGCTTGGCCCCAATAGTATAGGGCTTCGATTCACAGAACGAGCGAATAGCGATATCCAAGTCGTCAATGTGTTGTTCGGCCCGTTTAATTTTGGCGCGAACTCCATCAAGTCTGGGCATTAGACATTTACCGCTTTTCTCGCTTTTTTCTTCTTTTTCAGCGGCCTGTACTTCAAAACCGTGTCCACCATCTTTTCAAACGTCATCGGGTGTAGCGTGAGTTTGCTCTGATATTTCCGAGGTTTGCGTTTCATTGGATAAGCCCCTTGTACGTCAGACGCTTTCCCGCGACCGCATCCACGAAGCTATCGAGTCGATCCCAAGTGTGGCGTTTCACGTTACCTTCATTCAAACGAAAACTGAACTCGTCAACGTATCGGGCAAGATGCTTAGGGCTGGCATGGTGATAAACGCCATGCAAACCGCGCCGTAGGACCGCGAAAACGCTTTCTATGCCGTTTGTCGTAACGCCTTTACGGGAGTATTCACCTTGGCTGTGATTGACGCTTTCATGCTTGTAGTCTTTATCCAGACGCTTGTATGCGGCCAGTTCGTCGGTGTGAAGTGTAGAACCTTCTTTGACGTTCTGGCGCACTGTGCGTTCGATGGACATTGCGCCAGTTCCATCAAAGAGCGGCAGTGCCCGCGTCCGACCACCACGCTCACGCATCCCGATAATCGGAGTTTTGTTGATGGAACCGGCACCGCTGAATTTCAGCCTTTCGCGCATGTGCTTGTTTTGCTCTTTGCCGCCGATATAAACCTCGTCTATTTCGACGGTGCCCCTGAGCATCGTAATGCTGTCGCTGCAAGCCTCTCGGAGACGTTGTAAGACAAACCACGCGGACTTTTGGGTTATGCCGATTTCCTTGCCTAGTTGAAGGGACGAAATGCCTTTCCGCGATGTAACTAGCAGGTACATGGCATAGAGCCACTTGTGCAGCGGAACATGCGAGCGTTCAAAGATCGTCTTTGTCCGAATCGTAAACTTGAACACACAGGCATTGCAGGTATAGAAGCCGTCCTTGCGCTTTGTGATCCGCACCGTCGCCTTGCACTGTGGGCATACGGGGCCGTTGGGCCAAAGCCTCTTTTCAAGGAAAGCAATCGCGCTCACTTCGTCGGGAAACTTTTGGAAGAGTTGAAAGGTGCTGATGGTTGATCGGCTCATTGTCTCGCCCTCTGAGCCAAATAATAGCAAAAGAGGGTTAGGAAGTCAAGTATATAATTCCCAGGTTCGGCCTGCGGCGGCGGTACAAATCCAAGCGAACGGAAGCCCCGGTAGTGTCCTAATGCGCCACTTTTCATGGAGAACATGCGCCCAAGTCAAAAAAGGCATTATTGTTTGGATTATATTGTTGTTTATTGCAGATTTCGGAGGGTCCGGTGGGTCCGTCATATTTTATAGTAATTTCAATGACGAGGAGTTTCTACCCAAGCGCGACATACGGATAATCCTTCAACCCTATCTGACCAGTGACATAAACGTCCTGTCCGGGAAAAACAGTGGTCGGTCTATTTGGAATAGTCGGACTGACCTTGTGCTCATCACCAACAGAAACCTTCCAATCAACCGTGTAGTTAACTCCGGGGACGGGTCCAAAGTTTTTCATATTCACTTTAAAATCCATGACGGTAGTTTCTGGAGTGGGGTTTTGGGTGACTTTCATAGGTCGAGTGGCATTTCCGTATACTCGCTCAATGCCATTCACCCCTATATATGGCCTATAGGCTCTGTCAGAGGCAGTCTTGCTGATTCGGTTTTGTTCGCTAAGCAGACATGCTGTGATCACCAAGCCGATAAGGGCCAAAATGGCAATTCCAGCTCCAATGCCAGAAATCCAGTTCAACACCCTCGCCTTAGACACTTGATCGCGCATCACATCAAGCTGGTCTTTTCGATATTGCTGTTCTTCGGTATGCCCCTGCTTATCATTGGGTTCAGTATGCTTGGTAGCCATCGGACAAACCTCGCTTTGTTTGGTTGGTTCCTTACGATGATCGGCAGTATGTTGGTGTTTGCCCCTCTTGCGATGGTTGTTGCCCACTTTATCCTCTCGTTTCGCAATAATGTACCACAAAAATGCCCCTTGACAATCAATAATTATTGGGGTACAGTAAGTGCCATAAGGAGATTGAACATGGCACCCTTCCTAGAGAGAGTGAAGCAAGTTCAGATCATAAGCGCACCGGCCGAAGGTTCGGGAATCCGGCAGATCGAACGTATGACAGGCGTTCACCGGGACACGATCATGCGGCTTGGTGTTCGCGTTGGTAAAGGATGTGCGGAATTGATGGATGCCAAAATGAGGAATCTCTCCTGCGAACACCTGCAATTCGATGAACTTTGGGGATTCATCGGCAAGAAGCAAAAGCACGTTCAGCCTGACGATAATCCTGCTTGCGGCGATGTTTGGACATTCTGTGCGATTGACGCCGATACTAAGCTAGTCCCTTCGTTTAAGGTTGGAAAGCGCAATATGGAGACTGCAAACGCCTTTGTAAGCGATGTGGCGTCACGGATGAAGAATCGAATCCAAGTATCCACCGATGGCCTTCCCGGTTACGTGGAAGCGGTAGAACGGGCGTTTGGAATGAACGTGGACTACGCGCAAGTTATTAAGGTCTACGAGAGCGAAGCTGCCGATGCGGAAGTTATACGAGTGGACAAGCGGACGTTTTCTGGCCGTCCTGATATGGACCTCGTTACGACAAGCCACGTTGAACGATTGAATGGCACGACGCGTCTTCACATGCGCCGCCTGACTCGCCTGACCTACGCTTTCAGCAAAAAGCTAGAAAACTTTGAGGCGGCAATTGCTCTAAACTTCGCCTACTATAACTTTGTGAAGCGGCACAATACTTTGCGAGCGACACCCGCGATGGCGGCAGGAATTGAGCGCGACTTCTGGACAGTCGGGAACTTAGTTGAGGCTACCGTGTGAGCTACCTAGACGATCTCAGGAGCGTAATACGCCGATTGCATGGCGTTGAGGCCACTCACGTTGAGAGTGTGCCCGTAAAAGAGACATATCAGGGCAAGACCGTGTGGGATGGGACAGTTGAGGTATTCGAGGTCAAAGGTCATCCCAAGACAACCAAGATATACGCATGGGCACACGATACAGATAACCCTAAGAAGCCGAAACGTCACGTGACCGTGCTTCACAGTGAACCGATTTTGTCGGCAGAAGCCGCCGTTAAAGCGGTAATCGTACAGGAGCTAAGAAACCTTGAGCCAGCAGCAGAAGCCTAAGAGGGTCGGGCGGCCTAAACTTCCAAAAGGATCGGCGAAGGTCGGAACCTTACGCATTCGGGTTACTCCTGACGAATTACGAGCGATTGAATCAAAAGCAAAGGCCAAGAAGCAGACGGTTTCGGAGTGGATTCGTAGCACGCTCAATGCCACAAATAACTAAAGGAGATTCGCTATTAGGACACTACCGAAGCCCCGGAGGGGCGAAATATCGTAGCCCACCGCGACAGCGGGGGGGAGCGCGTGGGCTGATTGGGAAACCCCGTCAGGGGTGACACAGGGTTCCCCTCGATGCGGAATTAGAAAATCAGGCCGCGGAAATTGGCTGCTCTGATGGGAATCTCGATGAGATCCTTGTGTCACCCCTGCCGGGGTTTTCCGGAAGTTCCGTATTCCTTTCCCACCGCTGCCGCGGTGGGCTACGTTGTGTCGCCCCTTCGTGGCTTTTGGCCATTCGGGATTAGTCCAATAGGCAGGACTAGTTCAACGGGCGGGCAAATCGCGAAGATTTTAAGAATGTTTTTTTTACGAAGAAGCGGGGACAGCAGCAGGCTCTTTGCTTACTGGGCGGCCTGGGGTAGGTTTTTTGCCGCTATTCGAAAACCAGTCGAACACGCGCCAGCCTAGCAGGACGGCCATGATGCCGGCATAAATCAGGGGCAGATGGACGTCCGATTTCACCAGCCAGTAGAAGTGAACGACGCCAGCCACTGCGCTCACGTAGATCAAGCGGTGCAGCAACTGCCAGTTCTTATAGCCCATGCGGCGAACCATTCCTGCTGTCGAGGTGATGGCCAGCGGGATCATCAGGACGAAGCCCGTGAATCCGACGGTGACGTATGGACGCTTCGCGATGTCCGCCCAGATGCCGTGAAAATCCAGGACCTGATCGAGGCCGATATAGAGGCCGAAGTGGAGGCAGGCGTAGAAGAACGCGAACAGGCCGAACATTTTGCGGAAGCGGATTAATTGCGTGAGGCCCAGGGCTTTGATCTTGCGCAGCGGCGTCACTGCCAGAGTGATCGCCAGAAAGCGCAGGACCCAATCGCCGGTGGCGTGCTCGAGGAACTGAGTTGGGTTCGCACCCCAGCCACTGGGTCCCTCCGCTAGGATAATTCCGAGGGGCACCAGGCAGATTAGAAACACAACCGCCTTTGTCCATTTGTTGATCAGGATTCGATTCATTGGCCGCGCTCGCTTAGTAGTTTTTTTTCAGGTCCATTCCGTTGTAGAGGCTGGCTACCTGATCGGCGTAGCCGTTAAACATTTTTGTCGGCGTGTTTTTAAAAAATCCGGGCAGGCGGACTTCTTTGGCCTGGCTCCAGCGCGGGTGATCGACTGTCGGATTTACGTTCGAATAGAAACCGTATTCGTGGGCGTTGGTAATGTTCCAGGTGGTCGGCGGCTGGTCCTTTGTAAATTTGATCTTGACCAGCGATTTGGCGCTCTTAAATCCGTACTTCCAGGGGATGACCATTCTTACCGGCGCGCCGTCCTGATTGGGCAGCGTTTCGCCGTACATCCCGACGGTCAGCAGCGCCAGCGGGTGCATGGCTTCATCCAGCCGCAGGCCCTCGACGTAGGGCAGGTCGATCCCGGCGCGGCTCCACAGGGGCATCTGCTTCTTGTCGAAATACGATTCGAATGCCACGTAGCGGGCCGCCGGAGTGGGCTGCACCAGCTTTGCCAGAGCGCTGAGCGGATAGCCGACCCAGGGCACTACGATCGACCATCCCTCGACGCAGCGGTGGCGGTAAACACGCTCTTCGAGCGGCGCGAGCTTCAAAATTTCGTCCATCGTGAATTTGCGGGGCTTGGCGACTTCGCCCTCGACCGAAACCGACCACGGCGAGGTCACAAATTTGGTGGCATTCTTGGCCGGATCGCTCTTATCGGTGCCGAATTCATAGTAATTGTTGTAGGTCGTCACGACCTTTTCGTCGGTGATCTTCTCGTCGGTGCCGAACGGGCCCTTGGTGACGCCGTCCAGCTTGGTGGAGGCATACGCACGCACGGAGGGGAACGCGAGATTCGACAAGCCCCTGCCTGCCAGCGCTATTCCGCCTGCTAACCCCAGACCGTAAAGGAACTTGCGACGATCCAAATACGCCTGGCGTGGGGTGATGTCCGAATATTTCAGGTCTGGGGAACGCTTCAACAGCATGTTCGGCCTCCTTGGAAGATAGGCGAACTCTACGCCTTCTTCCCTATGCGATTACTATACGTCAATTTTGATTCATTAGATGTGCAACGAAATACTCTTTTTATGCTGCCTCGGAAAAGGCCTTCAGAAGAGCCTGGCGAAGGCTTTCCTGATGCTCGGGGGTGAGCTTCCCCCCGGAGGTGGTCAGGTAAAAAACGTCGATGGCCATGTTTCCTTCGGTATCGATCAGGGCGATGTCGATATTGCAATTTTGGTGCGAAAACGCGGAGCTGATCCGGTGCAGAAGGCCGGGCTGGTCGGGCGTAATAATTTCCACCAGCGTGCTGTGCGTGGAGCAGGCATCGTCGAATTGAATCTGTGTTGGAGAAGTTATTTTGTCCGGGCTATCCGCCTCGGGCTTCAGGCGCTCCTTCAACAGGCGATTCAAATCCTGTTTCCCGGATAGGACTGCATGAACGATCCACTTAAACCGCTCCCATTCCGGCAGGTTCATTTCCAGGGTTCGAAAACGGTCGGTGAAATAGAACTTGTCCACTACTGTGCCGCTCTGATTGGAGAACGCAGCGGCCTTTCCGATGTTCATTCCGCAGGCCGCCAAAGCGCCAGCCACTGAGGCAAACAGGAATGGGCGGTCGGTGGTGACCAGCGTCAATTCGTACCAGTGGCGGGTGCGTTTGAGCGCGAGCTGCGCGGGGTCCTGGCCGAGGCGCGTGGACATTTCGAGGTGCGTCAGAATTTCGTCCACGGGATGGGTGCGCAGGTATCTTCGCGGCAGGCCTTCGAGGAACGTTTGCAGTTTCGTGCCGGCCGCGGGAGCCAGCGAACGCAGATGGTTCAGGACCTCATCATTTGCGTCGGCGTGCACGCGCTCGTCCACGCTGCGGTCCATATAATTTGCCGTGGCGATGTAGAGTTGCCAGAGGTCCTCGGCCTTCCATGCAGTTAGGGCTTCGGGCCTGACGGCCTTGAAATCGGCATGCGTAAAAAGGCAGAGCATTTTCAAGTGGTCCGGGCTGCCCACGGTCTCCGCGAATTGCGCGATGGTGCGCGGATCGTAGATGTCACGCCGCAGAGTCGCGCCCATGTCGAGATGATGCTGGATCAGAAACAGGACGGACGCCCGGTCGGCGTCGGGCAAATCCAGCCGTTCGAGGCATTGTTTCGCAATTTCCAGACTGGCCGGGATGGGGTTGTTTATGGCGACGGCTTTCCCAGTGTCGTGCAGGAGAATCGCCAGATGCAACAATTCCGGCTGATCGAGTTCGCGCAGCAGGACGGCGAAGCGTTCGTCCGATTTGGTTTTCGGCTGGCGCAGGGCGTGCAGGTTGTCGACGATCTGCAGGGTGTGCTCATCGACGGTGAAACGATGCAGAGAATCGCGCACGGCGAGCGCGTCGATATCTTTTAGCTCCGGCAAAAACATCGTCAATAAATGCGTGGAGTGCATCACGCGGAGAGCATCCGCGCCGTGGGAGTCCGCCAGCATTTCCTGGAGAAAGCGCCAGAATTCGCTTCCTTTCGGCAGTTGCTTTGCAAGCTGAGGGAGGGCCTGCTCCACCTGATGTTCTGCGGACGGGCTAAGTTTGAAGCCGCGCTCGGCGATCAGGCGAATCGCGCGAAACAGTGACTGGGGATTGGCAATCTCTTCAGGCCGCTGCAAGAAGATGAGTCCATCGACGACGGAAAAATCGGAGTCGGAGAAGCCGGTGCGCCATGTTTCCAGTTGCCGGTAAAACAGAGACTGCGCCGCGGGCATCTCCTCCAGAAGTTGCGCGGAAATGCGGTGAATGGCTCGCGCATGTTTGAAGTAGAGCCGCATCCACGCAACGGAATCAGACATCGCCGCGCCTGACGTGCCAACATTTTGCGACGCCGCAGCATCCTGCGCGGACCACGCCAGCACATTTTCATCGCGACCATTGCGAAAATGGAGAAAGCAGCGCACCGAAGCCAGAAACTGCAATGCCGATTCGAGATCCTTTCGAATCGCCGGGGGAAAGACCGAGTCTGGCGCGGGCCATTTGTGTTCCTTTTCCATGCTGGAAAGGAGCGCAATCCAGCCCGCGAGCATATAGTCGCGATACCCCCCGGGAGCGTCCTTGACGTTGGGTTCGAGGTGGAAGACCGTGTTTCCGAATTTGCGATGGCGCGCGCGGGTCAGCTCCGCGAGTCGTCCCACCAGGGCCTGGGATTCCTGCGCCACGATCTCCGGAATCGTGTGATTGCGAAGCCTGGAGAAAAGGTCAGCGTCACCCGCGAGATACCGACCGTCGAGCAACGAGAGTACAGAATCCGAATTGTCGGAATTGAATGCCTCGAAATCGGATAGAACACTTCGAGTCAGGGAGACTTTAAGCGACAATCCGGCCATGTGGCTTGAAAATCGTTTTACGAGTCCATCGAGATTGTCGGGCGGATTTTCACCTGCATAGAGAAGAAGAATTTCAATTTCAGAATAAGGGAACAGCGATTGGCTTCCAAAATCGCCCAGAGCCAAGAGCAAATAACTGGAAGGCGGAAGTTTTTCCAAGACAACGGATTTTTCCCAGACACGAACAGCAAAGGATTCCACCAGCGCCGACCGGCGCTTTAGAAAATCCGGCCCGTCTTTCGTGGCGGAAAATTCCTGCTGTAGGATTGAGGATTCGCGGGCGTACTCATCCTTCCATTCGCTGCTGGGTGGGAATTGTGTGGGCATGCCCGCTTTTTCGATCTCGCTTCCGGAATCGCGCCGGATTGAATTCGGAGCCTCTTGTGAAGTCCGCTTCAGAGCATGGCACGGCATCCACCGGAAGACCCATCTCTAAGAAGCTTCCCAGTTATACCCTTCCTCCCCGTGTTGCGAAAGGTCCAATCCTTGATTTTCCTGTTCAGGCGAAACGCGAAGGCCGATCGATTTGTCCACGACGAACAAAATGGCCAGAGTGCCGAAGATCCCCAAGGTCCACGCGATGCCCACGCCAACCAGCTGATTCAGCAATTGGTGCGCATTCCCTTCGATCAGGCCGGAAGCAATCACATTTCCGCTGGCATCCTTCAAAATGGGATTCACCGCGCTAACGGCAAAGACGCCCGTTAAAATTGCGCCGATTGTCCCACCGGCTCCATGCACACCAAACGCGTCCAGAGAATCATCGTAGCCAAACCGAGCTTTCACTTTCGCAACCATTAGATAACAGAGAATACCTGCAATGAATCCGATCGCCATGGCCGGCATGGGCCGGACAAATCCAGACGCCGGAGTAATGGCCACCAAGCCCGCGACTGCGCCGGAGATCGCGCCCAGCACGCTGGGTTTCCCGTTGCGCTTCCATTCGGCCAGACTCCAGCCGATCGCTGCGGCGGCGGCCGCGAAGTGCGTCGCCACAAACGCGCTGGTCGCCAATGAGCCGGACGACAGGGCGCTGCCAGCATTGAATCCAAACCAGCCCACCCAGAGCAGGCATGCGCCGACGAAGCTCAAAACTACGCTATGCGGCGGGACCGATTCCCCGGGATAACCCAGGCGCTTCCCAAGATAAAGAGCGCAAACAAGAGCGGAAACGCCAGAAGTAATGTGTACGACAGTGCCGCCCGCGAAATCGAGAGTTGGGATAGGGCCGCCCAATGCCGCGTTCAGCAAGCCGCCTTTGCCCCAGACCATGTGCGCCATCGGGCTGTAGACGACGATCGTCCAGAGAATCATGAACAACAGCATTGCCTTGAACTTCATTCGTTCCGCGAACGCCCCGGTGATCAACGCTGGCGTGATAATGGCGAACATCAGCTGGTAAATCATGAAGGTCTGGTGAGGAATGGTTGCAGCATAGTCGGCGTTGGGCTCTCCACCCACGCCGCGAAGGAATAGGTGTTCAAACCCGCCAATAAAGCTGTTGCCCGACCCGAAAGCCAAGCTGTACCCAAACAGGCCCCACGTGATTGTGACGAGGCACATCATTGCAAAGCTCTGCATCAGTACCCCAAGAACGTTTTTCTTGCGGACCAGTCCTCCATAAAACAGAGCCAATCCAGGACCGGTCATTAGAAGGACCAGTGCCGAACTGGTCAGCATCCACGAGTTGTCCGCGGCACTCCTGGCCTCGCCTAAACGGCGCTCCAGCTCGGCAATCTGCTGGGCATCGGTATGAACGGCCGGGGCGATCAGCATTGCTGCAGACGGCATAGGACTGAATCCATGCGCGGAGATCGCGCGTGACGAAAAACAAGAAACCAAAAAGAGACACAGAAGAACCAGTTTTTTTGTCATTTGTGTTGGGCCTGTGGGCGGTACAATAGCAAATTCAAGGTGCAAGCGCCATACGCCAAGTCCTTCTTTATGAAAATTTTACATATCGACCGTGATCATCTGCATTAGGCAGGAACGAACGAATTTTAACCACCTGACCGGTTCATAGAGAAGTGCATTGAGTTACCAACCGGGTAACGATGGCAGGCATAGGATTTCTGATGTTTTGGATAGATTCTTTCGTCCGATGAAACGGCCACAGTATTGGTAAACTGGGGGTATGGCTTCGATGCCATCACAAATGCCTTTGCAAGGTCTGTTCGGCGACTATAAAACCGGGACGTTCTATGACGAAATGTTCTCGGGGCCCGATGAGCCGCGACCCCATTACGCGAAAATCTTCCAGAAACTCTCGAAGATGGTGCCCGCGCAGTTTGAAGAACGCCGGCAACATGCCGATTTTTCGTTTCTGCTTCAGGGAATCACATTCACGGTTTACAGCGACGGGCGGGGCACCGAGCGGCTGTTTCCCTTCGACCTGATTCCGCGAATTATTCCCAACGCCGAATGGCAACGCATCGATCGCGGTCTTTCGCAGCGCGTGGTCGCGCTAAACCTCTTTCTTCAAGATGTTTACGGCAAGCAGCGCATTTTTGCCGACCGCCAGATTCCTCGCGCGCTTGTCTATTCCTGCAAACATTTCATGCGCGAAGTGATCGGCATCGAGGTGCCGCGCGGAATTCACACCCACATTTGCGGAATTGACCTGATCCGCGATTCCAAGACCGGCGAATTTTGCGTGCTCGAAGACAACGTTCGAACGCCCAGCGGGATTTCTTACGTCCTGGAAAACCGCGCCGTCATGATGCGGACGTTTCCCGAGGCGTTTCAGGCCTACGAAGTCCTCCCTGTGAATCACTATCCAGCGGAACTGGCCCGCATCCTTCGTAGCCTGAATCCGCGTGGAGGTGATGACGCGCAAATCGTGCTTCTCACGCCGGGGATTTACAACAGCGCCTATTTCGAGCACAGCTTCCTTGCTCAACAAATGGGCATCGAACTGGTAGAAGGCCGCGACCTGATTGTGGATGGCGGAATCGTTTATATGAAGACGATTCACGGCCTGAAGCGCGTCGATGTGATCTATCGCCGTGTGGACGACGAATTTCTAGATTCCCTGACGTTCCGGCCGGATTCCGTTTTGGGTGTCCCTGGACTCATGGGCGCTTACCGAGCTGGGAATGTTGCCTTGGCCAACGCTGTGGGCAACGGAGTCGCGGACGACAAGGCGATTTATGCCTACGTACCTACTTTTATTCGCTATTACCTTGGAGAAGATCCGATTCTGCGGAGCGTGGATACATACCTGTGCTCCCGTCGCGAGGACCTGGCGTATGTTGTCGAGCACCTTCCCGAACTGGTCGTGAAAGCCGTCGGAGAGTCTGGCGGATATGGAATGCTGATGGGGCCAACGGCGGATCGGGACAGGATCGATGAATTTAAGAGGCGAATCCTGGCCGACCCGCGGAACTACATTGCTCAACACGTGCTTCCACTTTCGCGCGTACCGTCGTTCGACCCGGCGCTCGGCTGCATTGCCGGGCGCCACGTCGATCTCCGCCCGTATTGCCTCTATGACGGAGAGAAAGTAACGATCGTGCCGGGCGGATTGACACGCGTTGCGTTGCAAGAAGGCTCGCTGGTAGTGAACTCATCCCAGGGCGGCGGCAGCAAGGATACTTGGGTTCTGTACGGAGACGAATGATGCTTTCGCGAATCGCCGAATCGCTCTTCTGGCTCTCGCGCTACATCGAGAGGGCGGAGTACACCGCTCGCATTCTCGATGTGAATTTCCACACGCTGCTGGAGCAATCGAAGGACCGTTACCGCCTCCGCTGGGAACCTCTCATTGTAATGGCCGGTGAAGAGGAGCGTTTCCGGCAGACATACGGCGAGGCCGACGCACGAGCTGTTTTCGAGTTTCTTGCTTTCCGCCAGGATAATCCCAGTTCCATCGTTCAATGCGTTGCAAAAGCGCGTGAGAACGCCCGAACGATACGCGATTGTATTTCGCGGGAAATGTGGGAGGACCTCAACGGACTGTACTTCACGGTGAACCGGTTCAATCCCGCCGAGGAGATGGAAGCCGGGCCGCACCGGTTCTGCGACGCAATCCGCTTTGGCAGCCATCGCTTTCACGGCGTGACCGATGCAACGCTGCCTCACGACGAAGGCTGGGAGTTTTTGAGGATCGGGTGGTTCATTGAGCGCGCGGAAATGACGGCGCGGCTTGTTGACGTCCAGTATCACAATTTGTATGACGCTCCGTCGGAAATCAGCGGGCCGGACAACCATCAGTGGATGGCTGTACTGAAGTCCGTGGGCGCCTATGAGGCGTATCACCGGAAATACCATGCAGCGATCGAGGCGGAAAAGGTGGCCGAAATGCTCATCATGCACCCGCTCCATCCCCGATCGATTCGCTTCAGCATGACCGAAGTGCAATCCGGATTGCGCGCCATCAGCGGCACCAGCGCTGGCTCCTACGCCAATGAAGCCGAGCGGCTGACGGGCAAGGTCCTCGAGAGGTTGCGGTACGACCGGATCGATGAAATCTTCAAACTCGGCCTGCATTCTTATTTGACCGAGATGCTCGAAATGTGCGGATCGATCGGGGAAGACATTGCACGCAGCTACTTCTACTACGCGGTGGTCGCATGAATCGCTATCATTTATTGCACGCCACGGAATTTCACTATGACGGACCGGTTTCGGAGAGCTACAACGAAGTCCGGCTGCGCCCGATGCACGACGAGACACAAAGCTGCCTGTCTTTCCGCCTGATCACCAATCCCTCGTCTCGTGGCACTGCCTACCGCGATGCATTTGGAAACTGGGTCCACCAATTCAACATTCTCCCCGAACACCATCACCTGAAAATCGAAGCCGAGTCCGTGGTGCTGGCGCATGACGTGATCATGCCGCCGGCCAATGGCATGAAGCTGGCCGAACTGGAGTCGCTCCGCGAACAACTGGAAGAGGAGTATCTCGATTTCGTTGTGCCAACAGCGTACGTGCCCCATGTTCCGCAGCTTGATGAATTGATCGAAATCGCGAGCAAGAGCAGCGACGGTACGATCTCAAGTTTTGTTCGAGCGGCCTCCGACCTGATCCATTCGCGATTTGAATATGTGAAGGGAGCCACGCACGTGAATTCGTCGATCCAGGATTCGCTCAACGTGAAGGCGGGAGTTTGCCAGGATTTCGCGCATATCCTGCTGGGTGTCGCTCGCAAGCGAGGATTGCCAGCGCGATACGTTTCCGGCTATTTGGTTCCCGTCAGCGCGGCTACACCGGATGCGAAACTACAGGAAGTGATCGGTGGCTACGCGTCACACGCGTGGGCAGAGGTGTATGTGCCGGGGAGTGGCTGGTTTGGCCTGGACCCGACTTTGGGGAAACCGCTGGGTTTGCAGCATGTTCGCGTGGCCTACGGGCGCGATTATGGAGACGTGGCGCCGGTTCGCGGAGTTTACAAGGGGCATGCGGGACAACGGCTGTCGGTGGATGTTACCGTGCGTCCCGCCCTGGACGACGATGGACGCGAACTGCTTAGCGAAAACAAGGTCGCCCCGTCGGAACCGCCTATCATTGTGGAGCGTGCGCAACAGCCCGCCCAGCAGCAACAGTGAGCCGTCCCGTAAATCCAAGAACAGTGCGGAAAGTATGGCTATCCAAGATCGATCAGCCGGACAAGTAAGTTTCTAAATACCTACCGTTTGGGCTTTTTCGAGGATTTCTTCTTGAGTCCGCTGCGATTGGCGCCGTTGCGATTGCTACTCATTAATCGAATGATGCGTTTCATCTCGCGTTCGAGGGCGCCTTCCACCGTTTCCGACCGGCGCTCCCCGCGAGCGACGCGGCTTACGTAAGACGGGTCCAGGCCGAGTTCGCGTGCTACTCTTCCATACAACCCTCTAACTAGTGATGCCAGATCATAACGGCTTGTGCTAGTATCGCTTATGGTACGACTCATGACTCTCCTCGGATGCCCCGGAGAACAGGGGCAAACCACGTCCGCCTAACACAGATGTTAACTCACAATGACTAAGCGTACAATAAAGAAGCGGACTGGCAAACGGCAGGCGATCCCCGAATGGGCTGCAAGGATCAAAGGGCTTCGCGAACGCCTGCATTTCAGCCAGTCAACGCTGGGACAACAATTGCAGTATTCGGCCATGGCGATTTCCCGGTGGGAACGGGGCCTCCAGGAACCGCCCGCGGACAGTTACATCAAGCTGGGCGAATTGGCGGGCAGTCCGGACTGCTGGTATTTTTGGGAGCGCGCGGGACTGAAGAGCTCAGAAATCATACGGCTTCTGCCGAAAGAGAAGAGGATATTTCCCAAGTCCTCGTTCCCTGATTTCGATATCGTAGTTGCCGGAAGTGGGGCGAAAGCACGCAGCAACAAAAAGACCCAATTAGTGGCCATCCCGTTGTTGAGCGTCCACGCGGGATCGCATGGAGATACTGGAGATAAGACGCTGGACCTGGATCAGGCGCCTGCAGAGGATATGATTGCAGCGCCTGCCGCTTGGTGCCCTCACCCGTCTTCCACGAGCTGCCTGCGTGTAAAGGGAATGTCCATGAGCCCTCTGATCCATGATGGCGACATTTTGGCAGTCGATTATTCAGAGGCGAGCCATGTCGATTTGGACGGAAAGATCGTCGTCGCATGGCACAAGGATAAAGGGTTAAGCGTTTCCAGGTTCAGACGGTATCGGGAAGTGGAAGTACTTGAGGCCGAAAACCGTGACTATGAGTCAGTGACCCTGGGCTCAGACAGAAATTGGCGAATCGTCGGTAAGATTCTTTGGTGGACTCGATTGGCACCTTAGTTTGTCTTGCGAATCAGGATTGCCTAGCTCAATTGCCGCGATTCGCTTGTCTTTTTGGAATTGTTTCACTCCATTTCGGTCCTTGAAAGGATCGCCACCTTCCGTGATGGCTGAATGCTGCGGAACCCTCAGACCCGACCGCGATCGGTGCGAATTGAGTGACCAAATCTTCATCCAGCCACCCTCGTTCCGCCTCTTCATAGAGAACGACCAGCGCGCTCGGCAGCGACACAGTCTTTCGGTAAGAGCGATCGCTGGTCAGGGCATCGCATATGTCAACAATTTGAAGGATGCGTACAGTCAGGGGGATTTGCTCTCCCCTCAATTTATCGGGATAGCCGCTTCCGTCCATTCGTTCATGATGGCTGCGAATCAGAGGTAAAACATGGCGAAGCGATTTCAGAGGCGCGCAAATCTGCTCGCCGAGAAGGGTATGCTGTTCCATGATCCTGGTTTCTTCAGCATTCAACGGTCCGGGCTTGGAGAGAATGGCCTCCGGGATTCCAATTTTCCCGATGTCGTGGACCAGTCCGCCTATTTTCAGTGCATCGAGATCGTTCTGGCACAGCCCGAGACTCTTCCCAAAACGCACCGCATTGTTGGAGACCCGTGCGCAATGCCCTCCCTCAAACGGATCACGGGCTTCGATGGTTTGCGCCAGGGAAAAGACAACGGATTGCGCCTGTTCGTCGATATAGGTCTTAAGTTGGAGCAGGGATTGAACGCGATTGATCGCTTCCCAAGGAGTGGGAGTGTGCCCCCAGAAATCGTCAGCGCCTGCCTCTTCCGCATTCGATTTCGGGGAATTATTCCCGGGGGAATTGACCAATACGACCGGCGTCAGAACATTGCGGGGATCCGCCTTCAACTGCCGGCATACTTCTAACGCATTGATATCAGGCAACATGTCGCTTAATAAAACCAGGTCGGGGCGGAGTTTGGGACAAAGCGTGAGCGCTGCCTCCCCGCTCCTCGCTGAAATTACGTCATACCCTTGGCCGGTGAGGATCGTTTCCAGATCGGCGCTCTTCGATGATTCAGCGCCCACAACCAGAACTGTTGGGGTCATCCGTTAGTCTCCTCCTTCACCATAGGTGAAGTAATCATTTGTAAATCACAATGGACCAGGGACCGCGATAGGGCACCAAACCCTAAACGGCCTCCCACCGGCGATCCAGCCGATACCACTTTCTGGGCAAAGTGTTGACGGAGACGACTAGAGTAGCGCACGGGGCGTGCCACAACGGGAAAAATGTAATCATTTGGGAACACACGACATACTTAACGGGGAAAGTGGAAGCAGACTAACGCAAATGTTAAAACGCCTATCGGAGTGGAAATTTTACCCAACTGGACGAGGTTTTGAACATTCGTCCTACATTCGCCCATAACTAGTACATATAGAACCTTTAACAGGGAGATTGATCAGGGGACTAGCAACAATTTCCCGGTGGTCTTGCGTGCTTCCAGATCTCGATGCGCATCTGCGGCATCGCGCAAGGGATAGACATGCTCGATGCGCAGTTTCACAGCGCCTGTGGAAATCATATTCAAGACAGAAGTGGCGCGCTGCTGCAGTTCTTCATGCGTTGTTATATAGCTGGCGAGGGTAGGACGAGTCACATATAAGGAACCTTTGTGCGAAAGTCTTGTCAGATCGAATGGCGGCACTGCGCCGCTAGCTCCCCCGAAAAGAACCAGGTACCCCCGGGGTCGAAGCACATTCAGGTCTTTATCGAACGTAGTCTTGCCAACACCGTCATAAACAACATCCACTCCTTTTCCATCGGTGAGGCGCTTGGTTTCAACTTCGAAATCCTGCTGCGAATACAGGATCACTTCATCGGCGCCGGCTTCGCGAGCAAGACGGGCTTTTTCCTCGGTGCCTGTCGTGGCGATGACTCGCGCTCCTATATTCTTTGCCATTTGAACCAGCAGAAGACCCACGCCTCCCGCAGCCGCATGGATCAGCGCTGTCTCACCCCTTTTCAATGGATAAGTGTCGTGCGCAAGATAATGCGCGGTCATGCCCTGTAGCATCGCGGCAGCGGCCTGCCGGTCCGTAATGCCCGCAGGCAGATGCACGAGGCGATCCGCAGGCACAACTGCGTATTCCGCGTAGGCGCCCGTAATGCCCGTGTAGGCGACACGGTCTCCGGGTTTGAACGATTTCACGTCTGCGCCGATTCCGCTCACCACGCCGCTCGCTTCCTGCCCGCAGACGAACGGCAACGTCGCGGGATAGCGACCTTCGCGAAAATAGACGTCAATGAAGTTCACACCGGCAGCGGAAATTTTGACGAGGATTTCGTTCGGCTTTGGCGCAGGGGCAGGAATGTCCGCAAACGTGAGAACTTCCGGGCCGCCGGTTTTCTGGACTTGTATGGCTTTCATGATGTTTCCCTCAGGAGTCGCATTTGAGATTCAGGCGTGGCATGCGCACGCCGCTAGTATATTGCATTTTTCGAACGGTGCCGATTCGCTTCTTTTATTTCGCGGGGAGCGGCTGTCTCAGCATCAGCGCGATCCTCTGGCAGGACGCAACTTCCAAATCGTGCTGATTAAAGCAGCGATGAATAAACGTGACGATGCCTCTATCGGGCTTGCTGCGGCTTTCCCGCATTTCCATCACTTCGGTCTGCACGCGAATTGTATCGCCGTGGAAAAGCGGCTTTGGAAATCGCACTTTGTCCCAGCCGAGATTGGCGACCGTGGTGCCAAGCGTCGTGTCTCCAATCGAAATTCCGACCATCATGCTTAAGGTGAGGCAGCTATTCACAAGCCGCTGGCCGTACTGCGAATTCTTCATGTACTCGGCATCTAGATGAAGGGCGGACGGATTGTGCGTCATCGTTGTGAACCAAACGTTGTCCGCTTCCGTGATTGTGCGGTGCATTGGATGGTCGAAGACCATCCCGACTTTGAACTGTTCGAAATACAAACCGGCCATCGCTGGGCCTCCACGCAAACAAAGAGTTCGTTACGTTTGTTGCGCCCAACTATACAGGGATTTTCGATGGAATTCCTGCGTGGCACACCGTTCCCTGATCAGGAAATGGCGTGGGCGCGCGATTAGCTTATATGGGCAGGTTATAAAAAATTGCCGCGCCTTCAGTTTAGGCACTGGGTGCGCGGCGCGTTCGAATATCCGACAGGTGCTTGCGGAGATTGTCGATGACTTCCTGCCGGCGTCCATCGCTGATATTTTTTTGAAGCTCCTCAAGGGCAATGTGAACCACATCGTGATGATGAAGTTCTTCCGGAGCGACTTCGTTGCTGAGTTCCAGCCAGATGCCGTGGAGCAGATCGACTTCCTTGCTGGTCAAGCGCGGGGCGTGCGGCCCGAGATAAAAGATATGTTCCTGGCCGGTCGGCGAGTAAATTTCAAGTGTCAGTTGCGGCCTTGGTTCAGGGAGAGCCTCCCAAGCCAGTCCCGCGATACGAGCCTCGTCCGTTATGGCTCTCCAGGAGGAAAGACCCAGCGCGATCGAGGACGACTGAAGGCTTTGTGCTGCGCGCAGAATTCCCTCCCACTTTTCCGTTGAAGGGGCGACAGCCAGGTGAATGGACTTGCCCTTCTTCTCTGCAAAAGAGAGAGCCCGCGTAAACAGTTCCTGCTCATTGGTGCTGAAGAGGTCTTGCTCGGTAAGTTCATTGCCTCCCGAACCTGCTCGGCCCAACACACGCAAATGGAGAACGACAACATCCTGCTGTCGTGGATTCACGCGGTCCAACACAGCGCCGAGGTTATAAAGAGCGTTAGAGTTTCGAACCATCACGAGAGCGTTTCCGGGACGGACGCCCAACGAGGCGGGAGTCAGCTCTCCGTCGGATTCCAGATTAAACATGTCCAGTTCCTGGTGCTTGGCGCCATGTTTAAGCGTAATTTTCTCGGAGATTTCGAACACGGTGAAAAAGAGCAGCGTGAAAGCCACACCCGCGATCGTAGCAACCTGCTTGGTGAAGAGATTCATGATGCTGAGGGCAAACAGCACTATTGTAATCAAGCCAAGTCCAACGGGGATCTCCACGCCGCCGACCGTGAAATTCAGTGGGACGCGGAAATCGCGCTTTCCCGGCTGCTTATACCGCAGCACAAGCACGGCCAGGCCTTTCATCGAAAAACTCCACATCACGCCGAACGCGTAGGCCTCGCCAAGGACAAAGATGTCGCCGCGGCTCAGGATGATGGTAAGCAGCTGAAGGCCTACCACAAGATTGAGCATACGGTAGGAAGTGCCATACTTGGCGTGCGGATGGCGGAACCAATGCGGGAGAATGCCGTCCTCGGAAACTCTGTTCAGAACGCCGTTTGAACCCACAATCGCGGTGTTGACGGCTCCGGCGAGCATCAACACGCCGACGAGCACAACAAATCCCTCAAATACCAGCTTCAGGTTGTAGGGACCCACGAAATTCAGCGCCAGCCCGCTAATTAAATTCCCGAAATACTGCGGTCGAACCGCGTCCGGAATGATCATCGAGGCGAAGAACGAAACGCCCGCCGTAAAAATCAGGCTGTAAACAAAAATCACGAGGCCCGCTTTTTCCAGGTTGGGGAGCTTGGGATGCTCGACTTCCCGATAGACCTGCGCCAGAGTTTCCTCGCCGCTCATGGCCAGGACGGAGTGACCGAGCCCGATCAGAATTCCGATTAAGGCCACCGTGTGCGGGAGACTGCTGAACTTCAACCAGCCCAGAGCCTCCGGCGCAAACGTCAGGTTTGCTTTCGTGGGTATGGGAGGCAGATGGGCGCCGCGCACCCAGACGGTGAGGATGCACCAGGCAATCATGACGACCACCATGACGGTGGTCACATACATGATGCGCAACGCTTTTCCGCTGGACTCCGGAATACCCTTGATGTTTTCCCACCAGAAATAAACCGTCACCGCCACGGCGAATACCGCCGATGTGGAATTGATGGGAAGGACCAGATTGACGTGAAAACGGGCGAACAGCTCATTGAAAAACCCAGTCAGGTATTGGCCTGCGGAAACACCGCTGATGGGCCCGGTCAGGATGTAGTCGAACATCAAAGCGGAAACGGAAAATTTTGCCAGCGTGCTGCCCATCGCTTCCTTGACGACCCGATAGACACCGCCGCGCACGAACATGCTGCAACTCTCGATGTACATGGAGCGCACGGCATACGCGAACAGCATGATCGCCAGGATGAACCAGGGGGCAGCCTTACCGATGGCCTGCTCCGCGATGGCACCCGCGTAAAACGCAGACGAGCCAAGGTCATTGAGTACAATTGCCGCCGCCCGCCAGAAGGAGATAAACGAGAGCATCGCCGTCGTCGCGACGACCACCTTGGGTAAACTCGATTTCCGCGTCGCATCCAACGGTTGTGGGGTGCTATTGGTTGACATAGTGATCTTGGGTTGAAGTCCGCTGCGACGTCAGGGTCGGGGAACGTGCTCCTTTATTAGCGTGAAGGCATGCAATCCGAAGTATAAGTGAATACACAAAAATTCATAAAGAAGTCATAAAGATGCATAAGTTCCGGACGCCTGCAAACAGGAATGTGCGGAACTGCTCGAACTTCGCCAATCGAGTTCAATCATAGCTTAGCTTCAACCGAAGAGAAGCCAGAAGAAAAGCGAGATCCGTGATTGTCTTAATCGCGGGGCGGGTAAATTGTTAGATACAGGTACGCATTGGCAGCTTCGTCGTCACTCAAATAGCGAATCACAGGCATCCTGCCCCGGTAGGAGTCCTTATTGGGAGATGCCGATGAGGTCCCAATGATGTCCGGCGAGCCCTTGGTTACTTTCCGCACGAAGTCGGCCATGTTCGAACGCATCGTTAAGGTGCTTAACGGGGGAATCGCTCCTTTCATCAGTTGTTGCGCAGTGGGATTGGGGCCGGTTGCGCTATGGCAGATGTGACAGGTTGATTTTACGATGTACTCGCCGACGCGGTACGAAGATTCCTTGAGTTCGATTTGGTGCTTTTCCGCATCGGGAACGCTGGCAAGCTGCTCCAAATAAGCAATGATTGCCTGAACCTCCCCATCATTCAAATGGGGAAATGGAGGCATCTTCTGCCCTCCTTTGTGGAGCCGTTCCACGATCAGTGCGCTGGCCTGCTTTGCGAGGGTTGTAGCATCCGCCCGGCTGACGGTTTGGCCGCTGTTTTTCATGCGCGCCAGAATTACGGCAACGGAAGTGGCGCGGATCGGATTAATCACGGAATTGATTTCCGGGGGCGCGCCTCCACCTGAAGCGCCGTGGCATCCCTGGCAATTCAGGCGAAAAAGGTCCGAACCGTGAAGCGTCACGACATTCGCAGCGAAGCCCGGCGTTAGCTCCGGTTGCCTGCGGGGCGACTGATCCCCGGGCAGCGGCGCAGCCGGCCCGGTGTCCCACGTCCGGCCCATACTGGTTTCATCGAACGACTTGTGAAGATGCTTGAGCCAACTTTCGCCTGTGACAGGCGTTACTGTGCTGTCTTTCTGAGCGGCGGACTGTGAATACAACAAGGAGGCAATAAAAACAATCATCAGTAGAAGCAGCAGCACAAAGCGCATCGTTTTCGATGATTGTTCGAGCGAAGCAAACTTCATTCGACGATCTCCAGATCGAGGTGAATTCTCACACCGTTTACAAGCACATGGCTTTGGTTGATCAAATCCTGGCTGGTAATTTCATCATCGACAAACGATCGAACGGCGCCGAGCGGGCAGACGAATTCCACTGCTTCAGAAGAGTCCTTCTCATTTCCCATGCGATTGATGACGGAAAAATCAAGCGCATCCACCTGGAGAGCCTCGGGAAGCTTCGGCATCAGCGCTTTCAGTTGCGGCGCAAGGAACAGATCGAAACTCTGTGCCGCGCGTTTGTAAATCGAGCTTGAGTTTTTCTCGAAAGCCAGCGTATTTCGAAGGGTCATTTGAAGTGTCAATTGTTTACGGTCGAGGACAATGGCCGGTGGCGCATAATCCACCAGATGAAATTTCTCACCGTCCTCCTTGAGCAGCGCATCAAGTCGCGGCTGTAGCTGCGCCTGGAGCCTGTCGGCGGCGGTTGCCGACGGGATGGCTTTTGATTCGGCCTCGGTTGTAGAAACGCTGACGGTGTGCGGAGGTTCAGTTCCCGCAGGCAACGGGTGAACGGGGCTTGAAACAGCTGTTGTTGTGAATCGCGGATTCGCGAGGGAAACACGCTTAGCCGTAAACGCGGCCGGGGCAGACGAAACAGCCGGAGCGGATTGATTGGATACCGAGTTCGCAATCGCCTCCAAGCTGAGGGCGTCTTTCTGCCCGAGAGCAAGGCCGAATGGTTGCGCATCCACAAAAATTTCCGAGCGATTGAGAATCGCCTGCCTCTGCGCGTCGTCCGCCTCGCTTAGGTAGGAAAAGGCGTCAGCGCGATCGAGGACTACCGCGAGGATTTCCCGGCCCTCGAAATCGGAATCCCGCCGGGGAGCGCGTGCGTGGTACGCAATTTCAAAAGCGATGCCGTCGCATTTCACATCGGGAGGAATTTCGCGCGCGATCAGCCGAAGGATCGGGGTGATGACTTCCTGAAAGGTGCGGCTGGCACGCTCGTTTGGCGTGAGCTGCTCGGAACTAAAAGCCGCCGAATAAAATCCCGACGTTTTCAATAGAATTCGATTTTGGAAATATACGAATTCAATACCGCGTGTATCCAGTGAGGACTGGCGGCTCGGGTCTAACCCCACATAACGCGTCAGAATAAAAGGAAACTGAAATTTTGTGTCGTCGATCACATGCTGCAGGGATCGCAGTTGCGGCAGGTACTCTTGCTCGACATTTTTCAGATTTGGGTTCGTGAGTTCTGTGGGACTCACCTGGGCAAACATGAAAGCGTGCGCCAGGAAAAGCGCGGGAAGAGCAAGTAACACATTTTTGAGCATTCGGATTCTGGAATTCATTGGCTCATGTCTCCAAATCACTGGCGAGAACAGACCAGGGAGCCGTTCCACTCATGCGGACGCGGCTCCCGCGGCTGACTCGGCTACTTCTTCACAGTCAGTTCGACACTTGCCGCTCCGCTCGCTACGGTCACCGATTGCGTAGTCACCTTCCCGTCTTCGCTCCACGTCTTTAGCGTGTAGGTTCCCGCGGGAACGTCCTTAATCTCGAACGATCCCTCAAAATCGGTAATCGCAAAATACGGTGTCGGAGAAACAACGAGGAAGCCGGACATTTCCGGATGAACGTTGCAGAGAAGCGAGGCCGTTCCGACATCGGTGAACTGAAACGACTTCTTATCCCCTTTTGGCCAGGTCCCGAGGTTGTGCGCCAGTTTCTTATTTCCGCCGACCGAGGGCCAATAGACGTTATGCCCGACGGAATCGCTGTTCAGGAAATCCACCGTCGCCCCCTGGACGACAGCCGTGACATGCGGGAGGAATTTCATCCCGCGCTGGTCAATCACCACGTGTTCCGCGCGAGGATCGAACTTTTTCCCTGGAATCGCATCCACATACACGGCGATGTTTTCAGGAGTTTTTAGGCCTTGAACGCTGACCTTGCCCTTGATGCTTCCGGCTCGGCCCGTGCCTGAGAAAAGCAACGCGCAACCTATGATTCCTAAAGTCTTCATTGCCATTTTGCGTGATCGCATCGTCATTCCTCTCGGTTGCAAATGTAGTGTCATTAGCTACTCAGAATGCGTAATCGATTCCGGAAACGAAGGAACTAGGCCTGTAATAAAGAATATTGTTGGTGGTCGGATCGGTGTACGGCACGCCCCAGTGATACTGGTATTCACCAATCAGCTTGATATTGGCTCGAACCAGGATTTGGAAACCCGGGCTGAAGCGATTGCGTGTTCTAAATTGTGAGACGCCGCTGGCGAAATCGGACGGTGAATTCACGAAGTCGTACCGCGTGTAGGCAATCAACCAGGGGTGAATCCAGTAGTTGGCCCCTGCAAATCCACCGGAATACGTTACTGCGGGTGCGTTGGCGATCGTCATTAAATTCGTGTCCACGTCGTGATTATTGTCGTGACCCATCATGCCGACACCGAACAGTTCCAGCTTTCTGAATTTGAAGCGAAGATCACCACCGACGCGGTAAAACGGATCTTGTATGACCCCCAGGAATGGGTACGGGCGGCTTCCATTCACGGGGAGATTTGTTTCGTTGGTGCCGTGATAATAGAACGCGCCGAGGCGGATGGAAGTGTGATCGCGCGGGCCGGTCGCTCCTGCGGCTTGCACCGCATTGCGGCTCTGGGGGTCGCGCTCCAAATTGAATTTTTGGGAGACACGGACGTACACATCTTTCGTATTCCGCGCTGTGAGTGAGGAGTCAAGTCCATACGCCGAATTTGTTCCGTCGTCAAAAGCTACCGACCATGTGAAATTGTAATTATTGGCATACCCGCCGAGCTCCACGCCGCGCTGCGGTGTGCCGATGAAGAAGGGATTGTTTGTGGACGGAAATACTCCGGGAGTCGGCAGCGCTGCTGCGAGGGACGTTTGACTGAAAATGTCATACGACGAGGGATAGATGGATCGCGCTTGCGAGAATGGCAGGTCCAGTTCGAATTGCCCGAACCGGACATTCAGCAATCTGCTGGGCAGGTGCAGATAATGGCCCACGTCGAATTTCAGGTAGCCGTCTCCCAGCCCTCCATTTGCGCCTGACCCGCCAGCGGAAATATCGTTATCGATCCAGAAGGAGATGTTCTGGCCAAAGCTGCCGGCCGCGATGATCGTGAGGGTATTCGGCGCGAATAGATCGGTCCGCGGAGTAAAGGCCGTCGCATCGACAGCATCCGGCTGTTTTGACGAGTAATTAAAATTACCGGAATAGCGGAAAGAGATGGGAATAGTTCCGGGAATTTCACCGGGGTAAATGGCGCCCGGAAACGCCTCCTTTTGCGCCTTCGCGCCGAGCAGCACGGGCGGTTCCTTCACAAAGGAATCGTCGTCCATGGGGAACTTGAAGCCGTTCTTCTTGAAAACTTCGCCGAAATCGTTCAGCTCCGGATAATTGCTGTGGCAGGTTGCGCAGGAAGTCTGATATTTCCGCGAAAAGGCAGGTATGGCCGAGGCCTTTGGCGTATTGGCCAGAATCCAAAGCAGGCAAAAAGCCACCACGGTGAATGAAACTGCGCCAATTCTTTTCGCTCGTCGCATCTTTCCCTCTCTAGTCAGCCCTGTGCCCGGTAAAAATGGCTCATGCTCCAATGCACAATAACGTTTGCCATCATCTCGTACCAATACGGCACACGCTGTGACTATCGTCACAGTGCAATGTTATCTCCGTCACACATGCGCTTTTTTGAGGAACGGCAGCCAAATAATTGACCAGAAAACTTTAAAGGGGGTGGTGCTATGGCTTGTGCGTCCCTACTCGGAATTCATCGGCGGAGAACAGAAAAAGATGAGGCGGCCCGCATGGACGTTCGGACACTTCATGCGGGCCGGAAGGATTCGATTTGATTTAGTGCAAGGTCTTGTTGAAGATCTCCAGCGTCCGTTTCCAGGCCAATTCCGCGGCGGCCTTGTCATAGCGCGGCGTGGTGTCGTTGTGGAAACCGTGATTTGCCTGGTCGTAGAAATACACTGTGTAGTCGATGTGATTGGCGACGAGAGCGTCTTCGAAGGCCGGCCATCCCGCATTCGTGCGATTGTCCAGTCCGGCGTAGTGGATTGACATGTGCGCCTTAATTTTGGCGGTGTCTTCTGCGGAGGGCTGTCCGCCATAGTACGGAACCGCGGCAACCAGATACGGAAGGCGAACTGCCAGAATATTTGTGACGCTTCCGCCGTAGCAGAAACCGACAGCTCCGATTTTGCCTGTGCAGCCGGGCATGGATTTCAAGTAGCCTGCAGCGGCAACGAAATCTTCGATCATCTTGGCGGGGTCGAGCTTGGCCTGCAGCGCGAGTCCCTTCTCATCATCGCCGGGATAGCCGCCGACGCTGGTGAGAATGTCCGGCGCCAGCGCGAGGTATCCGGCGACGCCCAGGCGGCGCGTCACATCTTCTATATATGGATTGAGGCCGCGATTTTCGTGGATCACCAGCACGCCCGGCAACTTCTGCGGACCTGTTGCAGGCCTTGCGACGTACGCGCGGACAGTGCCGTAACCCTGCGGCGACGGAATAATGACGTATTCTGTCTTCAGACGCTTATCGTCTTTGGGGATCTGCTCGGCAAAGGCGTAGTTGGGCCGGAGACTTTCGAAGATCGCGGCAGCCGTCAGTCCGCCCACGGCGTACTTCGCCGCGCCATCCATAAATTCGCGGCGGCTGATTCCGCCGTGCACATATTGATCCAAAAGACTAAGCAGTTCCGGATCGAAGTCTGACGCCTTTTTTCGTTCCATGTGAGGCCTCCCTTATTTTTGTAGACTTTGCGCGAAGGATACCATGTGGCGGGGCAACACGTCATTCTAGGATTCTCGATGGCGGTATTCCTGGGAACGCCAATCTCCCGATTGGCGGCGGTCGTTAGAGAAGCGCAAATCGCCAATCGGGAGATTCGCGTTCCCAGGTTGCAGCTCTGATGCTCTATGGCAATATCAAAGGGTTGTGAAGCGCATTGGAGGAAAAAGATGAACCTGAAAAATGCAACAGCATTGATCACCGGCGGCAGCAGCGGAATCGGACACGCCGTCGCGCAGGCGTTGATCGCGGGCGGTGCGCACGTGGCAATCACGGGGCGCGACAAGCAACGGTTGGCGGATGCCGCGCGCGAACTGGGCGCGCATCCCATTCACGCGGACGTTTCACTCGAAGCCGACGTGTTGCGGACCTATCGCGAAGTGTTCCAACAATTCGGCGACCTGGATATTCTCGTCAACAATGCCGGGATTGGATCGTTCAAGAATCTGGTGGATTTCGATCTCAAGAGCTTCGAGGCCGTCTTCGCCACCAACGTCACCGGAGCGATGCTCATGGCCCGTGAGGCGGCCAAACATTTTATCAAGCGGCAGCGTGGGAATATCGTGAACATCGCCTCCACCGCGGCTTTGCGGGGAGCGCCCAACGGCACGGCCTACTACGCCAGCAAATTCGCGTTGCGCGGCATAGCCGAGTGCTGGCGCGCCGAGCTTCGCAAACACAATATCCGCGTGTTTCTGGTTAACCCGAGCGAGGTGCTGACAAATTTCTCCGCCAGCGCGGGGCTAACGCAGAAGGAAAAGCCTCCAAGCTGCGCGGCGAAGACATCGCCTACATGGTGAAGGCCGTGCTGGAAATGGAGGATCGCGGCTTTACGCCTGAGTTGTCCGTCTTCGCCACGAATCCGCAGGATTGACGCCGTGGGGAACGGCGAGCCGTTTGGCCGCCTCGCAAACCATGCTATAAAGGAAGTGTGCGGCTGTAGCTCAGATGGATAGAGCGCGTGCCTCCGAAGCACGAGGTCGAGAGTTCGAATCTCCCCAGCCGCACCATTTTTCCAACTTAACTCCGCAATCGCGCATACCCCGATAAGACATCCCTATCCCACACTGAAGCTGATTTCCACCCTCAAGTCGATCGGCGTAGGATCACCATCGAGAATGGTCGGTTCATATTTCCTCTTGCCAACAGCTGTGAGTGCTGCCGGAACCAGCAACGGATGCCCGCTGATGACCCTCATTCCGGTGACTTTGCCTTCTTCGTCGATAATCGCTTCGATCACGACCACACCGGAGATGCGGGCCTGTTTCGCGAGCGCCGGATAAACAGGATCGGGCCCGAAAATCAATCGCGGCGGTTTCAAGCTGCCGCCGATGCGAACCGGAGCCTTGGGTCCTGCCGAGGCGTGAACAGCGGGAGCCGGAACACCATTTAGCACGCCTCCGAGGACTCCGCCAACTACGCCGCCCACTTGCCCTCCGGGAATTCCGCCGGGAATTCCGCCAGCAATTTCCATCGGCATATCCGGCTGGGCTTCACTGGGAACCGATGCGACAAGCTTGGGAATGAAGGACGGCGCGGTCAGTTTGCCGGGAGTGTACGTTCGGGGCGCCAACTTTTGAACCGCGTGCGTAACTGAAGCAGTTGCCCGCATCGGTGGCGGAGGCGGAGCCGCCGGACTCAACGGGGGCGCCAGAAACGTCAGGTTGTATTTATGAATGTCGAGCCCGGTCGTAAAGTACAGGGGAAGCACGAGGAGCGTGCCGAGAATGACGACGTGAACAGCCAGCGATACAGCCCAATCCAATGGGCTGCGCCGCTGCCGCACCGAAGATTTTTCCAGCATGGTTTCCGCGAACACATCATGCTGCGGCGCGTTTTGCGGTGGAGGCAGAATGATATGTTGTTTCGCCTTGGCCGATGCCTGCATTTCCTCAGTGAACAAGAATTGTTGGCATTGCATAAAATCCCCCTGTCCTGGCCGCAATCTGACTACGCCCGTCCCAAGCATTGACGGCGAATATCATTGCGCTCCTCCATCAATTGAGATGATGGATGTGCGGGGAAGATTCAGCGATGACAGGGGTCACTTGGGCGCGTGACTTGGATCACAGGTGCGATTCGGGTGGAAATGGCCCTGATTCAGAAAGATACAGGCAAAGCGGGTCGATTCTTCACGCTGCGCGGACAAGGTCTCTCATCTGACGGGCAAGTTTTTCCACTTCCTCCGCTTTGTGTACCAGTGAAAGCGACAAGACGTCCGTTTGTTCGGTCTTATCCGCCTCCTCTTTCAATTCCTTGGCCAACTGGACCAAGCGATCCGCATTGCGCCGCAGATTCTTCTGACTTTGCTTGAGTTGTTCCTTTGGGTCTGGCTGGGGAGGTGAAGTTGAATCGTCGAATGGACCATCTGCTGCGGTACCATCGGGATTGCGCGGGACATGTGGGGGAGAACCTTGCCGCTGGCCCATTGCCAACAGCCTTTGTGCCCCGGCCAACACCATCGCAAGATTCGAAAGAAAGTATCTACGCCCGGTTTGCATGGGATTTTCCTTCTGTCACGGAACCAGTTTGTCGCTGGCCTCTATACGGCGATTCCCCGGGCGTCCACCGATGCTATAATCACCCGCGATTATTATGACTCTAAACGCATTTCAATGGACCGATATCGCGCTGGCCCGGGGGTTGAGGCTGCTCAGCATTGTGCTGATTGCCTTCATTCTGAATCGGCTGTTGAGAATGGTGACGCGCCGCCTGATTCCGGCTGCAGGCTCCGAAGGTCTTGGCCGCGTTGCAAAAATGCGCGAGCAGCATGCCAAGACTCTGGCGGGGCTTCTTTACAGCGCGGGAACCGCCATCATCATTGTCGGCGCCATCCTCACAGCACTGCCCGAGTTCGGATTCTATATTACGCCCATCGCCGCTGTTGCGGGGCTCGCCAGCCTTGCGTTTGGTTTTGGAGCGCAGCACCTGGTTCGCGATCTGATTAACGGATTTTTTGTGATCGTGGAGGATCAATTTGTCGTGGGCGAGTCGGTGCGAATTGGAGCTGTCACGGGCCGCGTCGAGCATCTGACGCTCCGGCGAACGGTGATCCGCGATCTTCAGGGCGCTCTGGTCAGCATTCCCAATGGGGAAATCTCGCAAGTGGCAAACCTCAGCCGCGATTGGGGACAACTCTTCGTGGACGTCTCCCTGCCGTCCGATACTTCCACAGAAGCGGCGCTGGCGGCGCTGGAGAGCGTGTCGGGAGAACTCCGTATGGATGCTGCGTGGTCTCCCGTGCTGGTGGATGGACCGCGGGTGCTCGGCATCGAGTCGTTCGGGCCCGCCAACATCACGTTGCGATTGCAGCTTCGAACGATCCCGGGTCGGCAGGACGACGCCGCGCGGGAACTGCGCCGCCGGATTCAGGATCGATTCGAGCAGGAACATATTCGCTGGAGCGGCGTGCAGCGCATGGAAGTTGTGGGAAGTGAATTTCCTCTTTATTCGCAAAAACCATCGAATACGTAGCCGAGTAGGATGCAGGCTTGGTTATTTCTTTTGGGGCCCATGTGAGGAGAGTTCAAGAGTCGGATGGTGCACCTCCTCATGTTCCGCCTCTCCGGCCATCACTATGCGGTTTCGCCCTTCCTCTTTGGCGCGATAAAGCGCGGCGTCCGCCATTTGTAACAATTGGTTGGGGGGCTCATCCGGCCAATTCCCAGTTGCGACTCCGCCCAGGCTCATTGTGATCTTGAGCGGCCCTGAATCTGTTTCCATCGGAGGGTGAGCGATCGCGGCGCGGATTTGGTCCGTCCGTTCCGCAGCGGCGCTGGAATCGCACCCGGGCAGAAGGATCAGAAATTCCTCTCCTCCAAACCGGCCAATGGCATCGTAGGATCGCACGCAGGCTTGCATTCTTGCTAGAAGCTATTGCACAACCCTCCGCAAGACGATCATGAAGCAAGCGATATGAAAGAAGGCCCCATAGATCGTGAGCGAGCGGTCGTAGCGCACGAC
>Ga0265331_10000262_pt1 | contig 60603 bp, 47 predicted proteins | sample 41923metaG_FD_202088 | JGI IMG/M metagenome (GOLD analysis project Ga0265331, IMG submission 202088) | Rhizosphere microbial communities from Carex aquatilis grown in University of Washington, Seatle, WA, United States - 4-19-23 metaG | ecosystem: Host-associated > Plants > Roots > Rhizosphere... | reverse complement strand
CGACCGAGGCTGTGTGGAAACGTTGGGGACAGCGGGCGATATGTGGCCGATTGGCCCCGGCGAAGGTTGCGAGCGAGCCGTGAAGTCAGGGCGTTTGGGGCTACGCTCGCATGAAGGCAACCAGAAGTTGCGTTCCGAAGATGTTCAGCGCCCGTTTCAGGTTGTACGCCAGGACCTGCAGGCTCATTTCCGTTCGGACCCGCGGCAAGGTCTTGGTCAGGAAATGAGTCGATCCCATCCACGCCTTGAGGGTTCCAAACGGATGCTCGACGGTTTGCCGACGCAACCGTGGGGCTTGCGGAGTGCGATCCAGCCGGTGCTGCATGTCGTCCAGCACCTGCTCGTGTTCCCAGCGCGCGATTCGGCGGTAGTCGCTGGGTGTGCATCGCGATTTGATCGGGCAACGCGGGCAGGCCGACGGCCAGTACCGGTGCATCTTTCGGTCATTCTCAATCGTCGTCATTCGCCAGATTGCCCGTTCGCCAGCCGGGCAACGGTACTCGTCGCGTTTCGCGATGTAGATGAAGTCGCGCTTGTCGAAACGCCCATCGGCTCTGCTATTTGAAGTGATTGGCTTGGGCACCAGCGTCGTGATTCTCTCCTCTGCGCACTTGAGGATCTCCTCGCCGTCGAAGTAGCCACGATCGGCCAGCACCGTCAGCTTCTCCTCACCGATGGCTTCTCGGGCCAACTTCGCCATGGCCGTCAGCTGCGCCCGGTCGTGACCGACGTTGGTGACCTCGTGGGCCACGATCATGTGGTGCTCGGTATCCACCACCGCCTGAACGTTGTAACCCACGATACCCGTCCCGCGGCCGCTGGTTGCCATCGAGCGAGCATCGGGGTCGGTGAGCGAGACCTGCTGATCGGGCGTCTCTTGCAGTTGCTGTTCGATGCGGCGCAACTTGCGGACCTGCTCCTTCACCGTGGCAATCTTCTCCTTCAGTTGTGACACCCGGGCCGCTGGTACCGAAGCAGGCTCCCGATCCGCCCGGTCAAGGTCGTTCAGGTAGCGCGCAATGCTCTCCTCGAGCTGCTGCATCCGCGCCCTCAACTTGTGCGGCGTGAAGTTCTTGTCGCGATTATTGACCGCCTTGAACTTGCTGCCATCAATGGCGACCACGGCCTCGCCAAACAGCCCGATCTCTCGGCTCAACTCGACAAATTCGCGGCAGACCCTCCGGATGGCCGTCCCGTTGTCCCGGCGGAAGTCGGCGATGGTCTTGAAATCCGGCGCGAGCCGGCCGGTCAGCCACATCAGCTCGACGTTACGCTGCGCTTCCCGCTCCAGCCGGCGGCTCGACGGGACTCGGTTCAAGTAGCCGTAGATATAGATCTTGAGCAGTACCGCAGGGTGATAGGCCGGGCGCCCCGTATCCGCAGGCTTCGCACCGTCGAACCCCAACTGAGCCAGAACCAGTTCCTCGACAAAGGCGTCTACCGCCCTGACCGGATTGTCCTCGCTAATCCAGTCCTCAAGCTGCTCTGGAAACAGCACGCCTTGCGACCGCTGTTGCCCCTCAATGAATCGGCTCATCGGTAACTCCGGCAGGTCGACCTGCCGCCTCTGACCGCGGACGCGTCAAAGAGTTTTCACACACCCTCGACCCTTACCCGACATTCCAGGTTCTCCATTGCAGACGTTAAATATCATGGAAGCAGCCGGTCGCGTCGCGCCGCGTCGCGATCCCGAAGCGTGTCATAAATCGGCCGGCAGCCGAGCAACGCGGGCACAGCAAGCGCGCTCGCGCATGCCGTGAGGAGCGGGATGAACAGGGTGGTCGCGCCCGTCATTTCGACCACCAGCGCGATCCCCGTCACCGGTGCCCCCACAACCGCCACGAACAACGCGCCCATGCCAACGGCCGCAAAAGCTGCCAGGGGCGTCGTTAGCGCCGGGACCATAGACTGAACTCCCATGCCAAGCAGCGAGCCTGCGCCCGCGCCGATGACCAGCAGCGGCGCGAACAAGCCGCCGGGAAGCCCCGGCGCATAGCAGAGCGGCCCGAGGACGAGGCGTACCGCGAACAGAATTCCGATGGTGGCGAATGCGTTGCCACCGTCCAGCATTGCCTGCACCTGCGACTCACCGCTTCCAATCGCCATCGGCGCAAAGAACGCCAGCAGGCCGACCACCCCGCCAACCATCGCGGCCTGCGCTTCGGGCGAAATCCGACGCATGCGATCCGCGAAATCCAGCCCGACGACGACCATGCGACTGTAGAGAACACCCAACGCTCCAATCAAGACGCCGAATGCGAGGAACAGCAGGTACCCGGGGAACAGGTCGACCACGATGGGCGGCACCGCGAAGATGAGGTGATCGCCCGACAGCATGCGCATGATGACCAATCCTCCGCTGCAGGTCGCAAGCGTTGCGACAGCGACGCGCAATTCGAAGCGGCGAAGCAGTTCTTCGAACACGAAGATGGCGCCGGCGAGAGGCGCGTTGAATGCGGCTGCGAGCCCCGCGCCGGCACCCGCCGCAAGCAGCGCTCGATGGTCCCCCGGGCGCAACTTGAAGAGGCGTGCCCACGCTTCGCCGATGGCTGCCGACATCTGTACCGTCGGCCCTTCACGACCGAGCGCCAGTCCCGCGCCGAGCGCTAAGACGCCGCCGACGAACTTGACCGGCAGTACTGCGGGATTCAGTCTGCCGGCGCCACCACGTATGATCGCTTCGACACGCTGCACGCCGCTGCCCGAGGCTTCGGGCGCAAAGCGCCGTACAAGCCACCGAGCGACGAAGGCAGCGACAGCGGCAGTCAACAACGGCGCGAGCCAACCCGCGCCCGGATACTGGTGCGCCCAATCGAGCAGGAAGCCGCGGAATCGCTCCGCGGCAGCGAGCGCGAAGTTGAATGCGCTTCCGATCAATCCCGCCACCGCGCCCACTGCGAGCCCGCTTCCGGCCAGTCCCAACAGTCCCGAACGGTCTTCTTCTACTTCAGCGGTCGGCGAGACGGGTGGACCCATCGGCATCGCAATCGAAAGTCACAGGTACGGTTAAGGGTGATTGTTCAGTTGCCGCAGGGGCGACTTCGCAAGCCGCGCCTTACTCGCCGGGATGCCGCTTTGGGCCCGACGCGTGCATGCAATTCAATCCTTGCCTTCCCCGCCCTTCGCGGACTGCGCCAGGCCGACGAACACCGACACGACGACGGCCGTATAGAACACGCCGAACAGGGCTGCAAACAGGCTCAACGTCGTCGCGGGTGCGGCTATTGGCGTTACGTCCGAATAACCGATAGTCAATACCTGCGCGAAGGCGTAGTACGTGAACAGCGCCACCCGGCCGTGCCAATGCGGTAGAAGCGCCGCGATCTCCGGATTGATGCTGTAGGCCGTGGGCACGAGCAGATACGCGATCGCGTTGATGCGGGCCCACGCATCGCCGGCGATAATATAGCCGCAAATTGTGCCCAACACATTTTCCGCCGTCGTCGTCGGCGCGCGGAAGAGGTCGCGCAGGATCACGCAGACTGCGCTCCAGAGAAACAACGCCACCAATACCTGCTCCGTGAGCGATAGCGCACGATCGAGGCTTTCCCCGCCAAGGTAACGTGCCCAGCTGAATGCCGTGGCCGCGACAAGGACCGCTGCCATTGCAATCCGCTCGCGCGGGCGCTTGAACACGACGAACCATATCGCGATACCCAAAAACGTGCGAAAGGTGTCGGAAAGGTATCGCTCGGCACCCCGGGCGCTGGCCGACTCGATTGCCAGCGCGATGAGCAGCAGTGCCAGGAGTACGGCGTACTTGCGCCGATGCGCCACGATCATTGTCCCGCCTGTCATTCGCTGCCCTCCCCACAAAATCCTGCAGGAGATCGATCGACTCGCGGGTCGCCGCGAAGGGTAGCTAGTGTACCGTCGCTGCGCGAGGAGCAGCTGGCCCTTTCTCGATCACCTTAACGCCGATGTCTCTCAACAATCGCTGAAATTCGGGCGACGCCTGGATGATCGTACCCGCCGCCGCGCGCAGACGATCGACAGCTTCGGCCGGCAGGACAAACGAGGTCGGCTGCGCGTTGAGGTAGGCTCGCTCCTTCTCGTCGCCGACGGCGGAGAAAGACACGTCGATGGCGTAGATCTCGGCGTTCGGGACATGCAACAAGTTCGCGACTGCCGGATTTGCGCCCGGCTTGAGCGTCATCGATTCGCGGATCTCGCGCCGGTCCTGCCACCGTGCCGCGGTGTCCTGCAACAGCTCCACCGAATCGTGGGAGTAGTGGTCAATCGGGACTCCGCTTGCCTTCAACAGCAGGTCGATGGCACCCGGCGGACTCTCCGATGCGTCCCAATGCGTCGGCGGCGACGACAGCGAGTTGACCACGAAAACGACGATCCGGCGCGCGCTGGTGAGACTGGTCGATAAGCCAGCTTCGTCCAACGCCTCGACCAAATCCAGCGAATCCAGCACCCCCCGCATCGCGACGTTATCGGCGACGCCGCCGTCCACGAGATGGATGTAGGGTCGACGCTTGCTGTCGCGAAATGCATCCTCGGCATCCTTGATCGAGCCGATCGCCCGCGCTGCGGGGCGCGGCGGGTTGGATGAATCGACGAACATCTTCGCCCAACCCGGAAGTCCCCAACCACAGGTTCCGCTGTAGTTGTTGACGGTCACCGGCGAAAGCACCACTGGCACCGCCGATGATGCCGCAGCAGCCCGTGAGAGCGGGAGGGCATCGAGGTCCGAGCAGATCAGGTCGAACAGCGTCTGGTGAAATATGAAGCGGGCGCCGGACGCGATGTCCGTCGCAGAGGCGATGATCATCGGCCCATTGCCGCGGTCGAGGTCGCGGTACGTGGCGCCTTTGAAGAGGATCTCGTCATACAGCTCGGCCGCCAGTTCGGATCGTCCCCACCCCGTCGCCGACAGCCTTCCCCAGTTAAGCGGGTTGAAGGCGCGGGCGGCGATCTCACCCTCCACATCGCGCTTCAGGAAGCTCTGCTCGTAGTCCGCGAAAAGCTTGTCGCCGTAAAGGCCGTAGGCCAGCGCCGTGAAGCTGCCGCCGGACACGCCGGTAATCACGTCCACCTCGTCGAGCAGGCTTATCTTCCTACCTTTCGAATCGACGACCTCCGTGTGCCGCAGAAATTCCAGCACGCCATAGGAAAAGGCGGCGGCGCGCGTACCTCCGCCGGAAAAGGCAAGGATGATCAAGTCGTCCTTGTCGTTCATCCGGGCCTGACGCGCCTCGAACCGGTATCCCGTGTTTGGGTCGACGTGGCTGATCGGTGGATTGATCGGACGTGTGGCGCAGCCGCCGAGAAAAACGAGCACCGCAAGCACCAGCAGTTGCGGCATGCGGATCTTAGTCATCGCTTCTGCGCCATTCCATGTCCACAGCCACTCACACCGGCAGTACCTTCGCGCTCGGCGTTACTGGCGCCGAAGCGCCCGTCATAGCTCACTTGGGAAACATGAATTGCATCTGTGCGCGGATCTGCCAGTTGGCTTCGTAATCGGGCTTGACCACGTTGTAATACGCCTGAAGAAATGTGTTCACCGGCAGCTTGCCCAAATGGAATATCTTGCCAACGCCGAGGCCCAGCGGGACGGTCCATTGCTGGCCGCTGTCGGCTTTCCAGTTGGCCGTTATCAGCGGCCCCGAGTTGATGTACAGGCCGTCCCCGCCGGGGATGTTGTAGTTGACGAACGGTTGGAGCACGAGGTTGCTGTACGAGCCGCCCTGCTTATTGCTGGTGAGCGACCAGATGTTGTTGACGATAGCGCCGAACACCCATGGACTACCATGGTCGAGGTGCAGGACGACGAACTCAGGTCCCATTCCCCAGTTCTTGTTGCCGAGTTCCGCGCTGCTGTTCGTCGGCAACTGAAAGATCGGACCGGCGCCCCAGATCCATTTCCCCGGGTTGGCAGGAGAAAGGAGCGCTGAGAACTCGATGTCGCCGATGCCGCTCTTGGCGCCGATTTCCGGTGTGAGCGCCGGCATCCAGATCACCGGCACGATGGTGCGCGTGATGATGTTCCAGTCCTTGTCAACCTCGATGGGAATCACCGGCTGGATGTTGAGGACACTCTGCGTCCCTTTCTCCGGCCCGAAGTTGAGGTTGGCGTTGTACTGGAACGGCACGCTGATCAGGTTGCCGACGGGGTTCTGCGCGAGCTTCGCGAGTTCCTCGGCGCTGAGTTCCGCGTGTGCGGGCACGGCGGCCGCCATCGCGACCGCCAATACGGCCGCGGCCTGCCATAAAGATTTGGTCTTCATGCTTCGCTCCATTTCATGAAGTGATCCCATGTGTCGAGTGCGCTTCGTTGCCTTTTCGAGAGGCCGCCGCCAACGGGGAATCAGCATTGCGTCATGCGTGCGCTGTGGGAAGGCTGGACATCGTCCAGATTTCGTCACGCTCATTACTGCGGCGCCGCAAAAAGGAATGCAAGCTGGAAATTCATAGACCAGTTCGGCCCGCCGGTGGGCGTGACGACGTTGTAGAACCCCTGGAGCGAAATGCTGATAGGAAGCTTGCCGACGTAGAACAACTTCCCGACGCCGCCGCCCATAGGGACGGTCCAGCGCTCGCTTTGCTCCTTGGTCCAATCCGAAGCGATGGTTGCGTTGCTATAGATCGACCAGCCGTCCGGCAAGTTGTAGCTGAAGAGATATTGCGCGCCGAAGGCGTTGACCTTGTTGATGCCCGATGCATTGCCGAGCGACCACCCGTTCTGCACCACCAGGCCGGCGCTCCACTTCTCTGCCTCGTAGTAAAGCAGGGCGGCCGGCCCAAGGGCGACGCGATTATTGCCCAGTGCAGCATCGCCGCGGGTCGGCAGCAGGATCGTGGGACCAGCACCCCACGTCAGCGCGCCATCCTTCTTCTTGGGTGACACGAAGAGATTGATCAGCGTGTCGCCGAGTCCATTTATCGCGCTCTCGCCGGCCTGCGCGGAGACGTGGTATTGGGGCAGGATCGTATAGGTGACGAGCCGGTAGTCTTCGTTGAGCGAAAACGGCCAGACCGCCTGGAGCGAATAAATCCCCTGCGTCTTTCCAGAGTCCGGATAGTTCGGGTTGACGTTGGCCTGGAACAGGATCTGCTTCAGTCCGCTCACCGGGTTCTGTTTGAGCTTCTGCAGTTCCTCGACCGACGGCATCTGCCCGGCTTCGCTCGTCGTCTCGGAGGTTGACGGCGCCGATGTTTGCGCAGCCGCTGACGACGCAAGTATGGTGACGGCGAAACCGAGAAGAGACAGCGCGGCGCTCCGTATCATGATCGACTTCACAATTCGCTCCTGCGCGGACGGCGCGTTTCCTATCTTTCCGTAACGACTTCTCTGGCACGGTCAGCTGCCTCAAGCAGCTTTTGATACGCAGCTGCGTCCTGCACGACCAACACGGCCTTTCCGTTGACGGTCAGCAGCTCCGGTCGGCCGCTCCGCTTCAGTCGCTTGCAATGGGCTGTGGAATTGCGGTGAAAATCTGTAAGAGATGCAATGTCCTCGATTCTTATCCTGGACATTTCTGTACCTTCCTCCGAAAACGTCGGCGGTTCGTCTGGAACCTTCACCCCTGCTGCTCCCATTCCCCGCCACCGCAAGCGGCGTGGGAAACGAGAGCATTAGGGCTGTGGCTTCGTATTGCCGTAGCGCTTACTTCGCACTGGCAACCGGAACGATCGGCGGCATCGGGTTGGCGCCCGTGTTCTTCAGGACTTCGATGGCACCAGGCGTCGGCGCGTAGTTGCGCAACAGCAGGTAATACGGCCCTTTGGGCGAAGGCAGCCAGTTGGACTCCTTGTCCGCGCCCGGGCTGGTCGCTTGCAGGTACATCGTGACCGAGCCGTCGGCATTCTTCTTCATGTCGTTGGCGCTGCCGAGGAAGAAGCGGTTGAGCGGGTTCGGAACGGTGAACTTGGTCACGCCGTCATACATCGTGACTGACCAGAAGCCCGGCGGGATCACCTGGATGTACGGATTGGAAGCCTTGAAGGTGATCGTGTACGCCGTCTTCCCGTTCAGCGGCTTCCCGTCCGCGCCGAGCGCCCCAAGGGTATAGATGGCCTCGGTGGTCGTGTTCGCGGTCAGCCCAAGCACCGAGTTGATGCCGCGCGTCAGGTAGTCGGCGCCGGTCGCACCGAAATTCACCGGGGGGGCGTCCCAGCCATTCGTGGGAGTGCCGGCGAGAGGTCCGACCACGTCCATCATCGAACCCACTTGCTGGGCTGCGACTTTCATCTCGGGGAGGACCAGCGGGTTCACGTTCTCGCGTTTCCACGGTGTTCCAAGCTCGATGCCGAGATACTTGAACAACGGCAGAACGGCCTTGATCTGGCTTTCGGGCGGCGGGTTTTCGTTCATGGCCGCCGAGCAGAGCGACCAGAACTGCAGCGGATCCACGAATTGCAGTTGGCTACTGGCGATCTTGGGAACGAGGTTGGGCGCTTCGTAGCTGTAGGTCGGGGGCGTGGGGGCGGCCTTTCCCTGGTACTGCGACAACCCCTGCACGGTGATCGCGTTCATAACCTTGACCGCGCCGGGAAGATCCGCCTGATCCTTCACGCGGACGCGCGGCTGCATTTCGACCCAGCGAGTCGGGGCATCGATCCGCTTCACGTCTGCCGGCAACTCGCCTTTCCAGCCGGGACCCACGACCGCGTACTTGCCGCCTTTGTAGCCGATCTCCTTGCCGGCGGCGTACGCGAACGCGTTGTCCCACATGTCGACGATCTCGATCATGTAGTAACGTCCGTCCGAGTCAGGCGCGGTGACGATGACCGGCTCCTGGCCGAGATCGAAGAAGCCGAAGCCGTAGATCACGTCCACGTTGGGCGTGACGTAGCCGGTCTCCGCTGCGATCTTCGGGGTGGCGATCTGGTCGAACTTCCAGATGGTGCCCGGAGGTGCCTTCGCCCCGGGGCGGACGGCCACCGTGTCCCGCAGGTTGTACATCCCGACGATGGCGGAACAGTAGGTTGCTGCGTAGACCGCCGTCGAACGCGCCCACGCCTGGATCAGCTTGGCCTGCTCGGGTGGCATGCTCGCCTGCTTGTCCTGTGCCGAGACGGACCCTGCCGCCAATGCCAACGCAACCGACGCTGCAAGCATTCCGACCTTAAATTTTCCGAACTTCATGTCTTGGTTCTCCTGTAAACAGATTGGGTAAGTCCAACCTCGTTACGACCCGGCCTCGAAATGGCTCTGGGGCGGGGACAATTCCAATGCACGCAAGACGCGACCGCTTGATCATTCCGTTCTGGTTCAACGGAACATGCATCGGCAGTTGCTACTGCGGTCAATTAACTGCTAATCAGCCGGTGGCGTCTATGCAGAATCGGCAAAATGGCCAGCTCTGCCGAAAACCGTTCTCGTGCGCTCATATACGTGAGGGGCTGCACGCTCTTGATCTGGATCAACGTTCATCGCTTTTCCACGCCGCGGGAAAATCCGCAGTCAACAAACATCAAATTGGCATGGGGCATTCAGGAACAAGATTGACGAAAATGGCTAGGGGTGGCTGACTCAATCCACCGCATCGATGACGACGCACAACTACTCCTCGCCTGAGGCTCATGTCGCGGCCAACGCGCATGCGGACCTGCGCATCAAGCTGCTTCTGCATCAACCGCGTGCATTGTTCAGGATTAGCAGTCTGGTTCTGCGCGATTTGAAGGTTCAATGGGGCCAGGGCGCAGGGTGCACGCTGACGGAGGGTGCGGTAAGCCCCGGAGGTGGCGTGATCTTTCTCGCGACTCAGAACGCTTCAGTGATGCGCGTGAACGGACATCGACTTGACCCACAGACCTTCAGGCTTCAGTTGCCTGGCGATGAACTCGACATCTCATCCACCGAACCGCATTCGTGGTTCTCGATGTCCATCCCCGAGGGCATGCTCAGGGACTGGACCGGCATCGACAGGATGGCCAAGACGCCATCGTCCCGCTTCGTCCGAATTCCACGGGAGCGGGCCGAAATGTTTCAGCGCGCCGTGGCGCATTTGGGTGCGATTGCCGAGCAGGCGCCGGATGCCTTCAAGTCATCCATCGCGGTAAAGACAACGGCTCGCAAGCTGACGGAACTGGTTCGCGAGTCGATTTGGGGAACGACTATCGAAACAACACCGCCGGGGCGGCAATCGATTCCACGAATGCAGATCGTCCGCGCGGTGATGGAGTCCGTGGACCGACGGGACAACGAATACGTGACGGTCCCGGATCTCGCCTCCGCGGCTTGCATCTCGGAGCGGACGCTTCGCGCGGCGTTTCAGGAGTATTTCGGCATGGGTCCGCTTCGATACCTGAAGCTCAGAACGCTCAATCTCGCCCACAAGGCGCTTCAGAACCCGGTTTCGTCAGGAACAAGCATCACATCAGTGGCCACCGATTTGGGCATCTGGGAGTTGGGCCGCTTCGCTCGCGACTACAAGGTACTGTTTGGCGAGCTTCCGTCGGAGACGCTGCGCAATGCGCAGTGAGTGCGGTTCGCCGCGCGCTTGTCCGGGATTGAACGCAATCAGCGATGGCCATTCGAGACGTTGATCGAGTTGGATGCTGCGACATGCGACGACGACTCATCTCGTCCGCGTTACTCGCGCTCATGTGCCCCGGGGCGGCGTGGGCGTTCGACAATCCAACCCATACCGTCAGGCTCATCGTCCCCTTCGCCGCTGGAGGCGCATCTGACCTTCAAGCCCGTCTGATCGCGAATGGCCTCTCCGAGCGGCTCGGTGAACCCGTCATTGTCGAGAACCGTGCCGGTGCAAGTGGGGAAATCGGAGCCAGCGTCGTCGTGCGTGCTGCAGCCGACGGTCACACGCTGCTCCTCGGCAGCTCCACCTTGGTGATCGAGCAGATTCTGCGGACGGACCTCGGGTTTGACGCGGAGCGCGATCTTGCACCCGTCGCGCTCATCGCCGAGGGCCCGCTTATTCTCGTCGCCTCGCCGTCGCTTGGTATCAAGTCCGTCGCGGCGCTGCTGACGCTGGCCCGCGAGAGTCCAGGGAAGTTGGCCTATGCATCTTATGGCTCCGGAACTCACGCTCATCTGGCCGGCGAGATGCTCAAGGCTGCGGCTCATGTCGATCTCGTGCACATTCCCTACAAGGGCGGGGCGCCTGCGCTGTTCGCCGTCATGGGAGGGCAGGTTGCCGTCGCGTTCATTACGCCTCTTACCGCAATGGAAAGCGTACGCGCAGGCCGGGTGTCGGCACTTGCCGTGACCGGATCGAGAAGGCTTCCGTCACTACCCGGAGTGCCCACCATGGCGGAATCCGGACTACCAGGGTTGAATCTCGAGCTGTGGTCGGCAATCTTCGTCCCGTCCAAGACGCCTCAGGACGTCGTCATTCGCCTGAGCAGGGAGATCGTCGCAGTGATTCAGTCCCCCGAGGTCGCTCGGACTATTGAAGACCAAGGGGCGTTCATCGTCACGAGCGGACCAGAAGAGGTCAGCCGGCGCATCAAGTCCGACTTCGCTTCGACTTCACGACTGGTCAAGGCGGTCAATCTCAGGGCGGACGGGTGAGCTGTCGCGACTGCACCACGCTGCAGCAGTTTGGCTACGGCCGATCACATCGCCCTCGACATACCACATCGATGGCGCCTGCACGGCGACTGAACGTCTGCTACCGGGCGATTTGGAAGGCGATGGTCACGGTCTGCAATTGGCCGATAGCGGCCGTGCGTGATACGAAATTGGCTAGGCACGTCCCAGATCAAACTCGAGGCATTACCAAAATCGTTCAGCCAGCGTTCAGCCCGCGTTTAGCGAGGTGATGGCGTGATGGACGCGATTGGGAGTCATCGGCAACCTGAACATGCGCGCCCCGGTCGCGTCGAACACCGCGTTGGCAATCACCGCACCGGTAGTAGTGATCGGGGGCTCTCCGCCGCCCTGCGGTGCCAAATTGTCATTCTTGATCAGCACGGTTTCGATTCGTGGGACCCAGGAAAAACGCGGAATGTCATAGGTATCAAAGTTCCGGTCAAGAATCTCTCCGCCCAGGAATCGAAGTTCCTCGGCCAAGGTGTAACCGAGGCCCATCGTAATTCCGCCTTCAATTTGCATCCTGGCGCCCTCGGGATTCACGACAATCCCCATGTCTTGGGCGCACACCACTCGAATCACCTTTACGTTTCCGTTCGCCGGGTCGACCTTGACCTCGGCCATGGTCGCCACGTAGGTCCCGGCATCGATGCTGCAGGCCAGCCCGAAGCCTCTCTTGCTCGGCGAAACCGCTGCCTTCCATCCAAAGGCGTCAGCCACAGCTTGCAGGACCCTGCGCATCCGGGCGTCGGTAACATTGCGCAGACGAAACGCGAGCGGATCCATGCCGGCCGCTGCCGCCATCATGTCCATTTGCGACTCGATCGCAAATATGTTCATGTTTGCGCCTGGCGCCCGCCATGGCCCGATGGCAAACGGATGCAGATTTACCTGAGTAGATCCGGGGCCGTAAGCGACTCCTCCGGTTGACCGAATACGCGCATTCGGAATGTCGTAGCAAGGTGTTATTGCGCGTTCACCCGCGCTATAGACCGAATAGTCCCAAAGCGTAATCTGTCCATCCTTGTCGATTCCTGAGGTGAGTTTCACTACTGAGGCGGGATCGAATGTGTCATTGAAAAACTCTTCGTTGCGGGTCCAAGCCACTTGCACTGGCTTACCAGTGATCTGGGCCAGGCGTGCCGCCTCAACGGCCTGAGCGTCCGCGCTCTTGCCGCCGAAGCCGCCCCCGAGAAACGGGGTAATCACACGGACGTTCTTGGAATCGAGACCGAGAACCGTCGCGATCCGATCCCGAGTCGGGAACGGAGTCTGCGTCGACGCCCAGATTGTTACCTTACCGTCCTTGATTTCGGCCAGGGCTGCGTGCGGCTCGATTGGCGCATGCGCAACATATCCCTTACGGAATGTTGCCTCGAACAGGCGTACGGCTTTTGCGCGCGATGCAGTAACGTCGCCACGCTCCGCGACTACTTTAGGCGGGGCCGCCAGCGTTACGATGTGGTCGAAGATGTTTTCGGGGTCAACCTTGGCTCCGGGCGTTTGCCAGTCTGCTTTGATCAGCGCCAACGCATTTGCCGCGCCTTCGGGATCGGCATGCAACACAGCGACCAAGTCGCCACGACTGACGAGCGTGACACCCGGCAGCTTTGCCGCGCCGGAGGTGTCGGCCCGTGACAATGTCGCACCATGCATCGGTGGGCGCAGGATTCGTGCATAGAGCATGCCGGGGATTCTGATGTCGGCCGCGTATTTTGAAGCACCCGTGACCTTTTCAAGCGCATCGAGTCGCGTGGGTGAGCCGCCCATCACCTGGAATTCGGAAGCCGCTCGCAAGACAGCTTCCCGGTCCACCACTTGTGCGATTTTCGCCCCTTTTGAAAGCTCGCCGTAGCTGACGCTCCGATTCGGCTCGCCGACCACAGAAACAATACCGTCCTTGACCGAGAGCTTTTCGCTCGGAACTCCCAGCGTTTGGGCGGCGAGGCTCATCAGTGTGACGCGCGCTTTCGCCGCGGCCGCGCGCAGTGCGGGCCCGAACATGCGCGTAGTCAGGGACCCAAACGTCCCCCTGTCCCAGGGGCATCGATCGGTGTCGCCCAGCACCATATCAATCGAGCCGAGATCGACGCCCAATTCCTCGGCAGCCATTTGCGCCTGCGACGTCAACACCCCTTGCCCCATCTCGATCTTGCCCGAAAAGACAGTGACTCGACCGTTCGTTCCGATCACAAGGTAGGCGTTGAAATCTTCGGGGTAGAGACGCGCGGCATCCTGTGAGAAGGCCGCCAACGGACCGAAACCCACGAAGACCACGATGCCGCCGCCTGCCAGCTGAAAGAACCTGCGGCGGGTGATTCCTGGAGATGCGCTCACGATTGGCCTGCCATCTGGCGGGCAGCGGCTTCGATGGCGACAACAATTCGCTGGTGCGCGCCGCAGCGGCAAAGATTGTGTTCCATATGGGTAACAATCGCATCGCGCGACGGCTTCGGCGTCTCATCGAGAAAGACGACGGCAGAAAGCAGCATTCCGGAAGTGCAGTACCCGCACTGAAACGCGCCGTGGTCGATAAATGCTTGTTGCAAGGGGTGCAATTTGCCATTGCGGGCCAAACCCTCGATCGTGACGACTTCCTTGCCCTCAATGGTCTTGAGCGGTGTCTTGCAAGAGCGCTGGGACTTCCCGCCGACAATCACAGCACATGCGCCGCAAATGCCTTCCCCACACCCGTACTTTGTGCCGGTAAGCGCAAGATCTGTGCGCAACGCCCACAGGAGCATGCGGTCGTCGTCGGTGTCGAGGGTGACGGGGTGGCCATTCAAGCCAAATCGAATTGTGCGCTTCACATTGTCCTCAATGCAAAATTCGAGGGTGGGAGCGAAGGTCATTCAACAGCGTGGACCCGTAGGATGCTGTAGCTTCGGAAGTTTCTTCGCTCGAGTACCAAAACCAGCCGCCGCGGAACGCGGCGATGGTCAGATACTCTGACTTGCCATTCGATCATAATCTGTTCGGCAACGCACACTCCACCCGATGAATCGATGCGCCATTAACGAAGCGCCGACTTATCTTGCGGCAATGCATCGAATGACGTGGTGTCGCTGCCAAGGTTCCCGAGTTGCGTTGCTTTGCGATGACCGGCCTGAACCGAATTTGGAGCCGCCGACCAGTGTTTGCTTGTGGCCGATGCTCGTCCGGCGACTTGAAACCTCTGAACGTAAGGTGAAGGCAGCTCAGCAGCCGTTAGGCTCGAACAGTTCTACGCCCGGACCCGATCCGGAGCCGCCGGCCCTGGTGCTCCGAACCGGTCATTGAAATCTGCGGAAGCAGTCGTTTGAAGCCTGGCACAGGAGGCGTGTAAATGAATCGCAGATAAACGATCGTCGCCCCTGCCGCCGGTGCCGTTGTGCTCGCCGCCTGCATCGGGGGCGCGGTTGGCCGACCAGGATTAGCGGTTGCTCGCGCGCTCAATCGCTCGGCGGAAAGAGTAAGCGAGCCGCCTGGGCGAATCAGACCTGGACGACCTCGAACGCGTCCGCCGCGGGCTCGACGCCCGGCCCGTCGCCCTCGACGGTCACGCGATACGCAGCGGCGCGTGGCGAGGGCAACTCCACGCTGTGTGCGCCATCCGAGTCTTTGGTCATACGCGTGCGCAGCACCTCGCGGCCCGACTCGACGTCGACCAACGTCGCACCAAGTGCCGCGACCGGCTGACTTGGCCGCGCGCGGACGATGACCTTCTCGTCCGAGCGATAGAGGTCGTCGAGCTCGAGCGACAATTGCGCGAGATGCGGTCGCGCCGCGCGAAATTCGCCAAGCGGAAAGTAGAGGCCGCTGAGCAAGCCGCCGAGATGCGTGAGGACCGCACCGGCGTTTTGCAGCGCTGCGTGCTTAGTCGCCGCGAACATCCCTTGCGCCGCGTCCTGCTGCTCCAGCGGCATCGCCGACGCCCGCGGCACGGTGCCGTCGCCGCCCATGTCGACATTGTTGAACGTCTTCAGCATTTCGGCGCGGTCGCCGCTGATCCTGGCCGACTGGTTCGTCGGCTGCTTGTAGCCAACGATCGGATAGATGCGATAGCGGTCCTTCCGATAGGACTCGTCCCGCTCGTGCTCCTCGACCTTGAGCCGAATCTCCTCGTGAAACCGCGCGGCATCCTTGACCTTCTCCGCGTCGCCGTTCGGCAGCCCGGCCTCGGCAACGCGTCGTAGCGATCCACTCCCGGTATCGAGGCACTCGTACGTCGGAAGGAGCTGATAGAGCGATTTCATCTGCCGTGCGAGCGGCGAAAGGTCGAGGAGACCACCGAGCTCGTACTGGCCGTTCACGATCCCGTCGACGGCATTGAGCGAGCCGCGATAAGGTGTGCCGAACGTGATCAGCGCGCGCGTATCGCGCCAGCCTTCGAGCACCTCCAGGAAGTAGCGCGACACGAGACCGCCCATCGAATGTCCGACGAGGATGAGCTTGGCCTTGCCGTTACCGCTCTTCGCGCGCCAATCGCGCAGCCAGTCGCGCGAACGCTTCATGAGCGTGTGCGCGGATGACCGATTGTCGCGCCGCCAGTCGTACGCGAAGGGATGGAAGTTCTCGCCCTCGACGACGTCGAACTCGGACTTGATGTAATCGGCGACCGCGCCGTAGCCGTCGATCTTCCAGATGCCCGGAAGCATGTGCAGATCGGGCAGGAGTCGCGTCGCGGTGACGCCGTCATCGAGCGTTTCGGCGTCCGCCGAGTCCTGGTCCACCCATAGGCTATCGACGTAATCGCTGCCGCCGCTAAGGAGGTTCTTCACGAGCGCTCGCCCGGACCAGCCCCAGATGATCTGGTCGCCCTTCTTCAACTCGCTGCCGGTGATGCCGGGCAGCAGCACGATCACGTCAGGCATCTTCTCGGACACGCGCGCCTCCTATGACTTTCCGAGCGACGACAGGAAGAATGGCGCCCAGTAGAACACATCGCGCCGCCGTTCGGTGTTGCCAAGGTGCGCGAGGATGGCCGTCTGCAGCGCCTTGTCGGGCGTGGCACCGCCAGCGTACGCGCGATGAAAGTCGGTGAGGATGGAGAGCGCCGTCGCGTCGTGAACCGGCCACAAGGCGCCGAGCATCGTTTGCACTCCGGAATCGAACAGGACGGCCTGCAGCCCGAACAAATCGTCCCCCGGGAGCCGGTCCAGCCCACGGCCCGCGATCGAGCGCTGTCCGGAGTGGCACGCGGCGAGTACGACCAGCTCGGCGCGAAGCTTGAGCGCATCGATCTCCCAGCTCGACAATGCGCCGTCGCGCAGGTAGACGCACGACTCGAAGGGATCGTTGACCGCGTCGCCGGCGAGCACGCTGCTGCCGTGCGTGGCGAGATGCAGGCAGCGATAATCGCGCAATGACAGCGCCGTCAATTGCGCGCGCGTCGCGCCGGTGAGCGTGTGTCCCGCATCGCCGTGAGCGGTGGCGACGGCGGTCGCCTCCGCCTCCGCGTTGGGCAAGGACGGGATGTCGGGATCGTCGAAATGGGCGACACCGACTGCAAGCACCGGACCCTCGTGATTTCCGGCCCACGGGACGAGGAAGCTGCTGAGGTTCGGCACGTAGCGAATCGAGAAACTCTGAATCAGGTAGCCGTTCTTCCAGGGTGCCGCGTGGAACGGGAAGAGGTGCAATGCGCGATGAGGACAGAGCACGAGGCGCGCCTTCCCGTCAATGAACGCGCGTATCTCCGCAGGCAACAACGACTCGCCGAGTGCCGCTATGAGGGCGTCCGTTTTCGGGATCAGCTTGCGGAAGTCGGGATCGGCGCCGCTCAATGCCGTCACGCAACCCAGGTACTCGCGGAGCTGCGCCTGCAATGCCGCGTCGAGCGTGACCGGGACCGGAAGAAAGCCTTCGTGCGTGAAGGCCATCACGAGCGCGACCTCGTTCGCGATCAGGAACCACGAGACGGCGGCCTCGTCGCGCGCGAGCGCGACCTGCAGGGCAGCGACGGAAATCTCGGGCACCTCCGTGCCGCCGGCGTGGGCGCGCGCAATCGCACGCGCCGTGAGGAGCCAGCGCCGGCGCTCCTTGAGATTCTCGGCCTCGGCGGAATTCTGCGCCGCTCCGACCAGTGCATCGTTGACCTCACGGAATTGCGCCTCGACGTCGCTCGCATCCGTATCGAGCTTTGGCACGAGCCTGCTGCGCAATGCGGCGCGCGCTTTCAACAGCTCGGTGACGGCGAGCAGTAAGTCGTAGCGCTTGGTCTTGTACGCCGCCGCCGCGGCGAACTCGTAGATCTCGGCGCGCGTGGCGAGGAAGGCGCTCTGCTGGTATGGGCTGCTGACCCGCGCACGCTCGCTCTCGATGTTGCGGATCGCGGGCTCGCAGACCGCGAGAATCGCGTCGTGGTCGGCGAGTCCCGCCAGCGCCCGCGCCTTGTAGTCGATGGCCATGAGATAGAGCTCGCGCTCGTAACCCGTGGCGAACGACGAGAGTTGCGCGGGATTGTCGCCGAGCAGCGTGCGGATGGCCTCGTCGGTCAGCGCCGGGACGTCCACGAGCATTGCCAGCGCAAGCAGCACGTAGACTTGCTCGACGATCGCGCGCGCGATATGCACACGAGAGTCGAGCGCTTCCGCCCTTTCGCGCAATTCGATGGCCTTCATCAGGAGCGCATCGGTCGCGCCGTCGTTGCACGCAAGCCGCAGCGCATGCAGGGCATCGTCGAGCGCGGTCATCTGCGCCGTTCGCTGCCTCGCTGCCTCGGATTCCGCGGGTATCGGCGGCAGCGTTACGCGCGACGAATTCCAGACCGCGAGGCGATCGTCGAGCTCGCGCTTGGCCTGTGCTGCCTGCTCATCGAAGTCGATCGCGAGCTGCGTCACTTCCCGCAAGACACGCTCGGCACGGGCGCTGCCCGGTGGATCGTTCTTGAGGCGGTCGCTGGTGCGGGCACCGAGGATCGTCGCCCAGCACCTGATCACATCGCAGATCTGCGCGAGCAGCGCCGACTGCGTGACATCCCGGCTCGCCACCTCGATCCAGGAATCGGCGGCGAGGCCGATGTCTTGTTCGGGATCGAGATAGCCCGCGTCCTGCAGCACGACGGCCGCAGTCTCCGCCGTCCGCGCGGCCTCGAATCTGTCTCCGGTTCCCCCGATCTCCTGCGCGAGCCGCGCCAGCGCCCGGGCGCGCGCGAGCGGATCCTCATGTGCCGGGAGCGCGCGAAGCTCGGCCCCGGCTGCACCGTCGAAGTCCGCCGCGAGATGGAAGCCGAGGTCGCGCAACTCCTGCCGGCATTGCTCCGCGGACTTGGGATCGTTGCCCGCGGCATAGAACGCGGCTGCGCGCTCGAGCGCATCGCGTCGCTGATCGTTGTGGCCGAGGTTGCGCTCGGCGCTGCTGACCACCCACCATGCCCAGGCGAGACGCCACGCGTGCTCCTGCGACACCGGCGGCGTGAAGTCCTTCCCTATAGCGGCGAATGCGTCGATCTCGGTTCGCAGCGCGGCAACGCTCTTGGGCTTGACGCCGATGACGCCCGTTGCCTTCACGGCCGCCGCGAGCTTCTCTCCGGCCGCGACCATCGTGGCCAGCTGCGAATTCGACGTCGGCAGCGTGGCGGAAGGAAAGCGCTCGGCGACCGCGTTGCCGATCTCCACCGTGGCCTGCGTGCGCGAAGCAAGCATCAACTGCTCAGGCGATGCGCGGCCAGTGGCCACCGCGTCGAGGTACGCCTGCAGCCGGGGCAGATCGTCGAGCGAATAACCGGCTTCGCGCAGGAGCCGCAGGCGCACCTGCTCCATGGCCTGAAGCATCGACCGCGCGGATGCTTCGGTAAGAACGAACTCGAGGGCGCGCGTACGCCGCAGTTCCGGAGTCAGGTCGACCCATTGCCACGCCACCTCGCAGGCGTCGACAAGATCAGCCTGCGACGACCCGGCGGTCATCGCCGTGCGGAAACGTTTCCAGTGGGGCATGGCTCGTCTAACTGTTTGCGGCGATATCGACACGACTGCGATGCTTCGGCCGAACGGACGAGCGCGCCGCGCGCATCGGACCGCGACAATAGGATAGCCGATGGGCCCGGCACGCGCCGTCCATGCCTGGCCCCTCGTCGAGCGTGAAGGCTCAAGCGTGGGTGGCACGCGGGCCCGACGGCTATTGGCCGCTGGGATTGGGTCGTGCGGCTGAGGTACGTCAGCTGAGTTCCCGGCGGCGGCTTCGGATCGCCAGGCGCCGGCCGCTTCGTCAACGGCTGCTTGCCGGCAAATTGAGATGTTAGGGCGACAGTCTGGAACTGGCCGGCAGCGGTCGTCCGCTTCAGACACCGGTCGGCCGCAATGGGTGCAACACCGGCAGCGCGCGAATCTACGGCAGCTGCCGGCGCCCCGCACTCATCACGCCGGGCACGTCGCGCACGAGATCGAGCGCGTGGGCGAGTGCCTCGAGACTGCGCACTTCCAGCGTGAACGCCATCCGCGACTCGTGATTGCGCGTCTGCGTCTTGGCGGCGGTGACGTTGATGCGCTCGCGCGAAAAGATTTCCGTCACGTCGCGCAGAAGTCCCTGGCGGTCGAGCGCCTCCAGCACCACGTCGACCGGAAACACCTCGTCGCGCGGCGCACCCCAGTCGGCGCTGATGAGCCGCTCCGGCTCCCGGGCACGCATCCGCGCGACGTTGGTGCAGGTCTGGCGATGGATCGTCACGCCCTTGCCGCGCGTCACGAAGCCGACGATCCTGTCGGGCGGTGCCGGCTTGCAGCAGCGCGCCAGCACCGTCATCAGCCGGTCCACGCCGACCACGAGAATGCCGCTGCCCGCGCCCGCGGCCCTGCTCTGCCGCAGCACGCCGACCTCGGTCTCCGGTGCGGCGGACGCCACCGCTTCGGGCTGCACGACGCCCTTGATCGCGAGCTGCAGCTGGCGCGTGTTGACCTCCTCGCGTCCCACTGCCATGAAGAGATCGTCGGCCTTCTCGAAGCCTCCCTTCGCGGCCACGGCGTCGAGGTTGACGGCGGTCGCGCCAGCGCGTGCGAGCTCGCGCTCGACGACGGCACGGCCGTGCGCCAGCGTCTCGTCCTGCTGCTGCGCCTTGTACCACTGCCGCACCTTGGTGCGCGCGCGATGGCTCGTCACGTAGCCGAGCTCCGGATTGAGCCAGTCGCGCGACGGTCCGCCCTGCTTCGTCGTGACGATCTCGACCTGCTGGCCGTTCTTCAGCACGAAGTTGAGCGGAACCATCGCGCCGTCGACGCGCGCGCCGCGACAGCGGTGGCCGAGCGTCGTGTGCACGGCATACGCGAAATCGACCGGCGTCGCGCCGCGCGGCAGGTCGACGACCTTGCCCTGCGGCGTCAGCACGAAGATCGTGTCGGTGAAGAGGCTGCTCTTGAACGCGGACAGCCATTCGGACGCGTCGGCGACGGCGTCCTTCCAGTCGAGCACCTGGCGCAGCCACGCGATGCGGTCCTCGAACGCCGGGTCGCGGCGCACGCCCTTCTCGCGGCCTTCCTTGTAGCGCCAGTGCGCGGCGACGCCGTACTCGGAGTGCTGGTGCATCTCGAACGTGCGTATCTGCACTTCGAGCGGCTTGCCTTCGGGTCCGATCACCGCAGTGTGCAGCGAGCGGTAGTTGTTCGCCTTCGGCTTCGCGATGTAGTCGTCGAACTCGCCTGGCAGCGGCGTCCACAGGTGGTGCACGACGCCGAGCGCCGCATAGCAGTCCTTCACGTCGTCGACGAGGATGCGCATTGCGCGGATGTCGTAGAGCGACTCGATGCCGGCGCCTTTGCGTCGCAGCTTCGACCAGATGCTGAAGATGTGCTTCGGGCGCCCGCTGACCTCCGCGCGCAATCCTGCGTCGGCGAGCTCGCGCGCGAGCAGGTTCTTTACCGACTCGATGTACTGCTCGCGGTCGCTCCGGCGCTCGTCCAGCATCTGCGCGATCGCACGGTAGGTGTCGGGCTCCAGAGTGCGCAGCGCGAGATCTTCGAGTTCCCACTTGAGCTGCCAGACGCCCAGCCGGTTGGCGAGCGGCGCGAAGAGGTCCTGCACCTCGCGTGCGCAGCGCTGCGCAGCCTCCAGGCGCTCGGTGCCGCCCGCCACGAGAAACCTCAGCGCCTGCGTGCGCTCGGCGAGCTTGATGAGCACGACGCGAATGTCCTCAACCATCGCCAGCAGCATCTTGCGCAGACGCTCGGCCTGCGCCGCGCGCTCGGTCGCATCACCCGTCGACGGCACGGCGCGAATCTCATCCATTCGCGCCACACCGGCGACCAGTGCAGCCGCGTCCGCACCGAAGCGCGCCGTCACATCCTCGGGATCGAACGCATGCGCCGCCGGCAAACCGATCAGGAGGGCTGCGCGCACGCTCGCGGCGTCGAGCTTCAGCGCGGCGAGGATGCGCGCGGTGCCGGCCGCGCGGTCGAACAGCGGCTCACCGTCGCGTCCGGGTATTCCGGCACAGCGTTCCGACGCGTACCGGATGGCTTCATCGAGCGTGCGCAACTCGACATCGGGATAGGTGCCGGCAAGCCCGGCAAGCCACGCCGCCAAGGTATCCGGAGTGCCCGTCGCGGGCACGGCCTGCGTCACCGCCACCATGACCTTCTTCCCGCTGTGCCGCGCGCTAGCCGCGCAGCGATCCGGCGATCGCGTCCGCGACCTGCTGCGCGCAGGCGTCCGCGGTCGGCGTGTCCTTCGCCTCGACCATCACGCGCAGCACCGGCTCGGTGCCCGACGGCCGCAGCAGGATGCGTCCCGCCGCGCCGAGCGCCGCGCGCGCCGTCGCCTCCGCCGCGCGAATCGGCGCACTCGCGCTCCAGTCGAATCCCTTCGGCATGGGAATGTTGATGAGCCGCTGCGGAAAGAGCGTCACCGGTCCCGCGGCCGCGGCGAGCGTCGTCGCCTGCTCCTTCAATGCGCGCAGCACCGCAAGCGCGGCAATGATCGAGTCGCCGGTCGTGTGCTTGTCGAGACAGATGATATGCCCGGAGTTCTCGCCGCCCAGCTGCCAGCCGTGCTGCATCAGCCTTTCCAGCACGTAGCGATCACCGACTGCGGCACGTTCCAGCGCGATGTTCTCGCGCGCGAGCGCCTGCTCGAGGCCCAGATTGCTCATCAGCGTGCCGACGACGCCTTCGGCGAGCGCGCCGCGGCGGCGATAGTCCATCGCGATCACGTAGAGCAGCTGGTCGCCGTCGTAGCAGCGCCCCTCGCGGTCGACCATCACCAGCCGGTCGCCGTCGCCGTCGAGCGCGACGCCGATGTCGGCGCCGTGCTGCAGCACCGCCTCCTGCAGCCGCGCCGGATGCATTGCCCCGAACCCCGCGTTGATGTTGGTGCCGTCCGGCTCGGCGCCGATCGCGATCACCTCGGCGCCCAGCTCGTGAAACACCGGTGGTGCGATGTGATAGCCGGCACCGTGCGCGCAGTCGACGACGATGCGCATGCCGCGCAGATCGAGCTCGCCGGGGAACGTGCTCTTGCAGAACTCGATGTAGCGGCCGGCGGCATCGTCGATCCGCCGTGCCTTGCCGAGCTCGGCGGACGGGACGCAGACGAGCGGGGCCTCCATCGCGGCCTCGATCGCGTGCTCGACCGCATCCGGCAGCTTGACGCCGCGCGACGAAAAGAACTTGATGCCGTTGTCGTCGAACGGATTGTGCGACGCGCTGATGACGACGCCGGCGGCAAGGCGCAGCGCGCGCGTCAGGTACGCGATGCCGGGTGTCGGCAGCGGGCCCGAAAGATAGACGTCGACGCCCGCGGCCGACAGCCCGGCCTCGAGCGCGGCCTCGAGCAGGTATCCCGAGATCCGCGTGTCCTTGCCGATCAGCACCGCGGGCCGCGCGCCGGCGCTGCGCGTTTCCTCCGTGAGCACGCGGCCGGCGGCCCAGCCCAGCTTCAGCACGAGCTCGGGCGTGATCGGCGGCACGCCGACGCGTCCGCGGATGCCGTCGGTGCCGAAGTGTTTTCTGCTCATGTGCGCATTCGCATTCAGCCGGCCGGATCGGGCCACGCTCCAGAGTCGATGGCGCGCCACACCTTGAGCGCGTCGACGGTGGCGCGCACGTCGTGCACGCGCACGATCGACGCGCCCCGCGTCACCGTCGCCAGCATCGCCGCAAGGCTCGCCGGCAGCCGCTCGGCCACGTCGCGCCCGGTGATTGCACCGAGCGACGACTTGCGCGACAGCCCGGCCAGCACCGGATAGCCCATCTGCGCAAACTCCGGAAGCGCGTGCGCCAGAGCAAGATTATGCGCCAGCGTCTTGCCGAAGCCAAAGCCCGGATCGATGACGATCCGCTCGCGCGCAATGCCGGCCGCCACGCATGCCGCGGCACGCGCGGCGAGAAATGCGCGGACCTCGGCGACGACATCGGCATACGTCGGCGCCGCCTGCATCGAGCCCGGCTCGCCCTGCATGTGCATCAGGCACACGGCGGCATCGCTGCCGGCGAGCGCCTCGAGGGCTCCCTGCTCCTGCAGCGCCCGCACGTCGTTGATCATCGCGGCGCCCGCGGCGAGTACCGCGCGCATCACCGCCGGCTTCATCGTGTCGACGGACACCGCGATGCCGTCCCCCGCGAGCTCCGCAGTGAGCGGCACGACGCGCGCAATTTCCTCGTCCGTCGCGACCGGCGTCGCACCGGGCCGCGTCGATTCACCGCCGATGTCGACGATGTCCGCGCCATCCGCCGCCATTTGCCGCGCCTGGGCCAGTGCGCCCGCATGTCCGGGGTGGCGGCTCGCAGCGTGGAAGGAGTCCGGCGTGACGTTGACGATCCCCATCACCAGCGGGCGCCGCAGGTCGAACGTGTGACGGCCGCATTTCAGCATGATGGAGCACGGATCGGAAGCGACGCGGCCTGCAGGCGCACGACACCGGTGTCGTCACCACTCGGCGCGCCCAAAAAACGGGGCACCTCGCGGTGCCCCTCGTGATCGTGGCGAAGCGCGTTTCGCATCGGCCGTCGTCCGCGCGATGCGAGAGCGCGCCGCGCGCTAGCTCACGCCGGACGCGCCGACGGCGCCGGGTCGGTGCCCTTCGGGGCGCCGGGCGCCGACGTGCCGCCGCCCGACTGCGTCGGCTTCGGCGGCCGCGGCGGCTTGCCTGCCATGATGTCGGCGATCTGGTCGGCGTCGATCGTCTCCATTTCGAGGAGCGCCTTCGCCATCGCCTCGACCTTGTCGCGATTCTCCTCGATCAGCTTCCTCGCCACGGCGTACTGCTGGTCGATGATCTTGCGGATCTCGCTGTCGACCTTGCGCATCGTCTCTTCCGAGACGTTCTTGTGCGTCGTGATCGAGCGGCCGAGGAACACTTCGCCCTCGTTCTCCGCGTACACCATCGGGCCCAGCAGGTCGGACATCCCGTAGCGCGTGACCATGTTGCGCGCGAGCTCGGTGGCGCGCTCGAAGTCGTTCGAGGCGCCCGTGGTCATCTGGTTCATGAAGATCTCTTCGGCGATGCGGCCGCCGAACAGCACCGCGATGACGTTCAGCATGTGGTCGCGGTCCATGCTGTAGCGGTCCTGCTCGGGCAGCTGCATCGTGACGCCCAGTGCGCGGCCGCGCGGGATGATCGTCACCTTGTGCACGGGATCGGTCTTCGGCAGCATGCGCGCGACCAGCGCATGGCCCGACTCGTGGTACGCGGTGTTGCGCCGCTCCTCCTCCGGCATCACGATCGACCGGCGCTCGGCGCCCATGATGATCTTGTCCTTCGCCATTTCGAAGTCGTCCATGTCGACGAGGCGCTTGTTCTTGCGCGCCGCGAAGAGCGCGGCCTCGTTGACGAGGTTGGCGAGGTCGGCGCCGGAGAAGCCCGGCGTGCCGCGGGCGATGATCTCCGCGCGGACGTCGGTGGCCATCGGCACCTTGCGCATGTGGACGAGCAGGATCTGCTCGCGGCCGCGGATGTCGGGCAGCGGCACGACGACCTGCCGGTCGAAGCGGCCCGGGCGCATCAGCGCCGGGTCGAGCACGTCGGGACGGTTGGTCGCCGCGATCACGATGACGCCGGCGTTGCCCTCGAAGCCGTCCATTTCGACCAGCAGCTGGTTCAGCGTCTGCTCGCGCTCGTCGTTGCCGCCGCCGAGACCGGCGCCGCGCTGGCGGCCGACCGCGTCGATTTCGTCGATGAACACGATGCAGGGCGCATTCTTCTTCGCCTGCTCGAACATGTCGCGCACGCGCGCAGCACCCACGCCGACGAACATCTCGACGAAGTCGGAGCCGGAGATCGAGAAGAACGGGACCTTCGCCTCGCCGGCGATCGCCTTCGCGAGGAGCGTCTTGCCGGTGCCGGGGCTTCCCACCATCAGCACGCCGCGCGGGATGCGTCCCCCGAGCTTCTGGAACTTGGAAGGATCGCGCAGGAACTCGACCAGCTCGGAGACTTCCTCCTTCGCCTCGTCGCAGCCCGCGACGTCGGCGAACGTCACCGTGTTGTTCGATTCGTCCAGCATGCGCGCCTTGCTCTTGCCGAACGAGAACGCGCCGCCGCGCCCGCCGCCCTGCATCTGGCGCATGAAGAAGATCCAGACGCCGATCAGGAGCAGCATCGGGAACCAGTTGATGAAGAGCTGCGCGAGGAAGCTCTGCTCCTCCTCGGGCTTCGCGTCGACCTTGACGCCGTACTTGATGAGGTCGCCCACCATCCAGAGGTCGCTGGGGCTGTAGGTGACGAACTTCTTCTTGTCGGCGGATACCCAGCGGATCGTGCGGCCTTCGACGGTCGCGGATTCCACGCCGCCGGACTTCGCCTTGTCCATGAATTCGGAATACGAGACGGTGTCCTTCGACGTCTGGCGGGCGTCGAACTGCTTGACCACGATCATCACGACCAGCGCGATGACGAGCCAGATGCCGACATTCTTGAGCAGATTGTTCAAAGTCACTCCCTGCGGCGGGAAATCATGGGCCGCCGCCCCCGTTGCACGACTGGGCGTGCCCCGCGCCGGATGGAGGCGCAGAACATGTCATCTTAGACCTTCGGAAGCGTCCCGGCCAGCCGGACAGAGTGTCCGCGTCGCCGTCTGGAGACACTTTCGGCCGTCTTTGCCGAAAAATCAGGTTTTCCGTCCTTTTGCGACCAGATAGACCTCGCGGCTCCTGTCCCTCGACGCCTTGGGCTTGCGCACATAGACCTTGTCGAAATGCTGCTGCAGCTGCCGCTGGAATTCCGTGAAGCCTTCTCCCTGGAACGCCTTGATCACCAGATCGCCCCCGGGACGAAGCCATTGCTGCGCGAATTCGAGGGCCAGCTCGCCGAGATGCACCGAGCGCGCCTGATCGGCGGACTCGATGCCCGATATGTTGGGCGAAAGGTCGGACAGCACAAGGTCCACGAGGTGCCCGTCGAGCATGTTCGAGAGCGCCGCCAGCACCTCGTCCTCGCGGAAGTCGCCCTTGAGGAAGCGCACGCCCGGCAGCGGCTCCATGTCGAGGAGGTCGAGCGCGACGATCGTCGCCTGCCGGCCCAGCGTTTCGCGCAGCACCTGCGACCAGCTGCCCGGCGCGCTGCCGAGGTCGACCGCGCTCATGCCGGGGCGCAGCAGCTTGTCGCGCTCGGCCAGCTCCATCAGCTTGAATGCCGCGCGCGAGCGGTAGCCGCGCCGGGTCGCTTCCTTCACCCAGTGGTCGTTGACGTGCTCGTTCATCCACGCCTTGACGAACTTGTTCTTTTTCGTGCTCTGGAGCGCCATCTGGAAGGGACAGATACGTGGATTCGATTACCGATTACAATTTGCCGATGAGAACTCTATCACCGGCGGAACGGCGCGCCTTGCGCGCCAAGGCGCACCACCTCAGTGCATTCGCAAGCGTCGGCCAGGGCGGACTCACACCCGCGGTGCTGCATGAAATCGACATCAGCCTCAACGCGCACGAGCTCGTCAAGATCCGCGTGTTCGCCGCGGAACGCGACATTCGCGAAGCGATGCTGGCGCAGATCTGCGAGGCGCTCGACGCCGCACCGGTCCAGCATCTCGGCAAGGTCCTGATCGTGTGGCGACCTGCTCCCGAGGAAGAGGTCGCGCCGCCGCCCGCGCGGTCCCGCTCGGCCGCCAAGCGAGCGCCGCAGGCGCGCCGGCCGCGTTCCCCGCTGCCCCGGACTCCAGGGCGTCCGCCGCCCACGGCGCCTGCCCCGCCGCGCGGCAAGGGGCGCCGTGGCGCCGCGCGAAACGACCGGTCCATCGGCCGCGACGACGACGCTGAGGCACCGGTGGGCCGCCGGAAATCGACCTATACGCCGAAAACCACGCCGAAATCGTTTTCCGCGAAGCCCAATCCGCGCTCGGCATGGGAGAAGAAGCCCCCCGTGTCGCGTGGCGGCAAGCCGGCCGCCAAGGCCCCCGGAGGAAAGCCGCGCGGCGGCAAGGCGCTTCCGTTCGCCCGAGGGTCGAAGCCGGAGGGCTCGAAGCGGGGCGCCCGCCCCGCCGCCGCCCCGCCTGCCGCGGGCGCGCGCCGGCGCCGCAAGGTGCCTTAGGCGTAGCGAACCGCGAGGATCTCGTACGCGCGCACGCCGCCCGGCGCCTGCACTTCCGCGGTGTCGCCCTCGGTCTTGCCGATCAGCGCACGTGCGATGGGCGAGCTGACGGAAATCTTGCCGTGCTTGAGATCGGCCTCGTCGTCGCCGACGATCTGGTATGTGACCCGGTCGCCCGACGTCGAATCCTCGAGCTCGACCGTCGAGCCGAACACCACGCGGCCATCGGCATCCGTGATGTGGGCCGGGTCGATCACCTGCGCGCTCGCGAGCCGATGCTCGATCTGCGCGATGCGGCCCTCGATGAAGCCCTGCCGCTCCTTGGCGGCATCGTAGTCGGCGTTCTCCGAGATGTCGCCGTGCGAGCGCGCCTCGGCGATCGCCCGGATCACCGCGGGGCGGTCAACCGTCTTGAGGAGGTGCAGCTCGCTTTTCAGCCGGGCCGCGCCTTCGATGGTCATCGGGAACTTTTTCATCGTCGCCAAACGAAAAAGACCGGAAGCGGCAGCGCCGCACCCGGCCGTTAAAAAGGGAAGGTTACCGCAAAAGCGGCGTCAATGCAGCCGCTCGTGCAGCGCCTGCAGCGCGTACGGGACGAGCTCGCGCATGCCCGACATGCCGAGCGCCGCGGCGCGGGCGCCGGCAAGCGTCGTGTAGGTCGGGATGCGGTCCGCCAGCGCCTCGCGCCGGATGTGCTGGCTGTCCTGGATCGCCGAGCGCTTCTCCTGCACCGTGTTGACGACCAGCGCGATCTCGTCGTTCTTCATCATGTCGACGATGTGCGGCCGGCCCTCGTGGACCTTGTTGACCGAGGTGACCGGAACGCCCGCATCGCCCAGCGCCGCGGCGGTGCCACGCGTCGCGACCAGCGTGAACCCGAGCTCGACGAGGATCCGGGCAAGCTCGATTGCGCGCGGCTTGTCGGCGTCCTTGAGGCTGATGAACACCTTGCCGGCCGCCGGCAGCTTCACGCCGGCCGCGAGCTGCGACTTGAGGAACGCCTCGGCAAACGTCTCGCCGACCCCCATCACCTCGCCGGTGGACTTCATTTCGGGTCCGAGGATCGTGTCCACGCCGGGGAACTTCACGAACGGAAACACCGCCTCCTTCACCGAGAAGTACGGCGGCGCGATCTCGCCCGCGACGCCCTGGGAGGCGAGCGACTGCCCGACCATGCAGCGCGCGGCGATCTTGGCGAGCGGACGGCCGGTGGCCTTCGACACGTAGGGCACCGTGCGCGACGCACGCGGATTCACCTCGAGCACGAATACCGTGCCGTTCTGGATCGCGAACTGGACGTTCATCAGCCCGATGACGTGGAGCCCGTGCGCCATCGCGACCGTCTGCGCGCGCATCTCGTCCTGCGTCTCGCGCGACAGCGAATACGGCGGCAGCGAGCATGCCGAGTCGCCGGAGTGCACGCCGGCCTGCTCGATGTGCTCCATGATGCCGCCGATGACGACATCCCTGCCGTCGCAAAGCGCGTCGACGTCGACCTCGATCGCATCGTTGAGGAAGCGGTCGAGCAGCACCGGGCTGTCGTTCGACACCTTGACCGCCTCGCGCATGTAGCGCTCGAGGTCGCGCTGCTCGTGCACGATCTCCATCGCGCGTCCGCCCAGCACGTACGACGGCCGCACCACCAGCGGGTAGCCGATCTCCTCGGCCGCCTTCAGCGCGGCGGCCTCGGTGCGAGCGGTGCGGTTCGGCGGCTGCCTCAGGTTCAGGCGGTGCAGCATCTGCTGGAAGCGCTCGCGGTCCTCCGCCATGTCGATCATGTCTGGCGACGTGCCGATGATGGGCACGCCGTTCGCCTCGAGGTCGCGGGCGAGCTTCAGCGGCGTCTGCCCGCCGAACTGCACGATCACGCCGACGGGCTTCTCGAGGTGAACGATCTCCAGCACGTCCTCCAGCGTCAGCGGCTCGAAATATAGACGGTCGGAGGTATCGTAGTCGGTGGAGACGGTCTCCGGGTTGCAGTTGATCATGATCGTCTCGTACCCGTCCTCGCGCAGCGCCATCGCGGCGTGCACGCAGCAGTAGTCGAACTCGATCCCCTGGCCGATCCGGTTCGGGCCGCCGCCCAGCACGATCACCTTCTTCCGGTCGGTCGGCTCGGCCTCGCACTCGTCCTCGTAGGTCGAGTACATGTAGGCGGTGCGCGTCGAGAATTCCGCGGCGCAGGTGTCGACGCGCTTGTAGACGGGCCGGAGGCCCTGCGCATGCCGGCGCGAACGAACGTCGGTCTCGCTCGACTTCAGGAGGTATGCAAGGCGGCGATCCGAGAAGCCCATCCGCTTGACACCGAGCAGGTCGTCGCGCGAGAGGTCGGCGAGCGTGCGCGTCTCGAGCTTCAGCTCGGTGTCGACGATCTCCTTGATCTGCGCGAGGAACCACGGGTCGATCTTGGTGTGGCTGTGGATTTCCTCGACCGACATGCCGACGCCGAACGCGTCGGCGACGTACCACAGCCGCTCGGCGCGCGGGAACGCGAGCTCGTCGGCGATCCTGTCGGGATCCACGGTCTTGAGGTTGAAGCCGTCCACGCCCACTTCGAGGCCGCGCAGCGCCTTCTGCAGCGATTCCTGGAACGTGCGGCCGATCGCCATCACCTCGCCGACCGACTTCATCTGCGTCGTCAGGCGGTCGTCGGCCGCGGTGAACTTCTCGAACGCGAAGCGCGGCACCTTGGTGACGACGTAGTCGATCGTCGGCTCGAACGACGCGGGGGTCGCGCCGCCGGTGATGTCGTTGGCGAGCTCGTCCAGCGTGTAGCCGACGGCGAGCTTCGCCGCGACCTTCGCGATCGGGAAGCCGGTCGCCTTCGACGCCAGCGCCGAGCTCCGCGACACGCGCGGGTTCATCTCGATCACGATCATCCGTCCGTCCGCCGGGTTGATCGCGAACTGCACGTTCGACCCGCCGGTGTCCACGCCGACCTCGCGCAGCACCGCGATCGACGCGTCGCGCATGATCTGGTATTCCTTGTCGGTCAGGGTCTGCGCCGGCGCCACCGTGATCGAGTCGCCGGTGTGCACGCCCATCGGGTCGAGGTTCTCGATCGAGCAGACGATGATGCAGTTGTCCTTCTTGTCGCGGACAACCTCCATCTCGAACTCCTTCCAGCCGAGCAGCGACTCCTCGATCAGCAGCTCGCGCGTCGGCGAGAGGTCGAGGCCGCGCTTGCACATCTCGACGAACTCGTCCTTGTTGTAGGCGATCCCGCCGCCCGTGCCGCCCAGCGTGAACGACGGACGCAGCACCGCCGGGAAGCCGATGGTCGCCTGCACCTCGAGCGCCTGCTCCAGATCGTGCGCGATGCCCGAGCGCGCCGACGCGAGGCCGATGCGCGTCATCGCGGCCTTGAACTTCTCGCGGTCCTCGGCCTTGTCGATCGCCTTCTTCGTCGCGCCGATCAGCTCGACGTCGAAGCGGTTCAGCACGCCTTCGCGCGCGAGGTCGAGCGCGCAGTTGAGCGCCGTCTGGCCGCCCATCGTCGGCAAGAGCGCGTCGGGGCGCTCGCGCTCGATGATGCGCGCGATCATCGGCCACGTGATCGGCTCGATGTACGTGACGTCGGCCATCTCCGGGTCGGTCATGATCGTCGCCGGATTCGAGTTCACCAGGATGACGCGGTAGCCCTCCTCGCGCAGCGCCTTGCACGCCTGCGCGCCGGAGTAGTCGAACTCGCACGCCTGCCCGATGACGATCGGGCCAGCGCCGATGATAAGGATCGACTCGATGTCGGTACGCTTAGGCATGGTCGTAGCGCTGCTGCGCGAGCCGGCGGCTGCGTTGCGTCATCGCACAGGATGTCATTTGCGTTCCATCATCTTCGTGAAGCGGTCGAAGAGGTAGCCGACGTCGTGCGGTCCCGGGCTCGCTTCCGGGTGGCCCTGGAAGCTGAACGCCGGATGGTCGGTGCGCGCGATGCCCTGCAGGCTGCCGTCGAACAGCGACACGTGCGTCACGCGGACGTTCGCGGGCAGCGACGCCGGGTCGACCGCGAAGCCGTGGTTCTGGCTGGTGATCAGCACGCGTCCCGTGTCCTTGTCCTGCACCGGATGGTTGGCGCCGTGATGGCCGAACTTCATCTTCAGCGTGCGCCCGCCCGAGGCGAGGCCGAGGAGCTGGTGGCCGAGGCAGATGCCGAACGTCGGCATCCCCGAATCGACGATCGCGCGGATCGCCCTGACCGCGTAGTCGCAGGGCTCGGGATCGCCGGGACCGTTCGACAGGAAGATGCCGTCAGGCTTGTACGCGAACGCGGCGGCGGCGCTCGTCTGCGCGGGGACGACCGTGACCCTGCACCCGCGCACGGCAAGCATGCGCAGGATATTGTGCTTGATGCCGTAATCGTAGGCGACGACATGAAAGCGCGGCGCGTCCTGCTCGCCGTAGCCTTCACCGAGCGTCCACGTGCCGGCAGTCCATTCGTACGGTGCCGCGCAGCTGACCTCGCGCGCGAGATCGAGGCCGGCCATCGAGGGCGCGGCGCGGGCACGCGCGACGGCATCCTCGGTCGCGGCGGCATCGATCGTCACCGCGGCATGAAGGCAGCCGTTCTGCACGCCCTTCTCGCGCAGGATCCGCGTCAGCCGGCGCGTGTCGATGCCGGCGATGCCGACGATGCTGTTGCCGGCGAGATAGGTGCCGAGCTCACCCGTCGAGCGGAAACTGGACACCTGCCGCGGCAGGTCGCGGATGATGAGGCCCGCCGCGAACGGGCGCCGCGATTCGACGTCGTCGCCGTTCACACCGACGTTGCCGATGTGCGGATAGGTGAGCGTGACGATCTGGCCCGCGTAGGACGGGTCCGTCAGGATTTCCTGGTAGCCCGTCATCGCCGTGTTGAACACGACTTCGCCGACGGCGTGACCGTGGGCGCCGATCGCGTGGCCGCGAAACACGGTGCCGTCCGCGAGCGCGAGGATCGCGGGGGTCTCCGCCGGGAAAAGGGCAGCGCGCGCGTCGGGGGAGTCGATGAGGCCGGCGGACATGTCGAAATCGCGTTGGGCTTCAACCGGGCGCCGGAGGGATTCCGGCCGGGTCCGGATGTGCGAAGCGGGAACGTCCGCGTCGCCGCAGCCATTCCCGCTTTGAAGCAGCCGATTATACCCGCAAATCGGCGGCGGGCGAAGCGCCGCGAGCCCGCGGCGCGCCCTCGGCCTCCATAACTGTCGAGTTCGGCGCGCGTCGCGTTGTCGGCCTCCAGCGGCGATTCGCACTCGTTCGCATCCCCTTGCCTGCGGCAAGGGGCCCCTGCTCACTGCTCACGCCGCTAATAACTGGCCGAGAATCCCCCGTCGACGTAAAGGATGTGGCCGGTCACGTAATCCGCGGCGGGCGACGCAAGAAAGACGGCCGCACCGGCAATTTCAGGCGGCTCGCCCCAGCGGCCCGCCGGCGTGCGGCGCGCGACCCAGGCCGAAAAGTCGGCATCGGCGGTGAGCGCGGCGTTCATCTCGGTGCGAAAGAAGCCCGGGGCGATGCCGTTCACCTGGATGTTGTACGGCGCGACCTCGACCGCGAGCGCGCGGGTCATCATCTTGAGTGCGCCCTTGCTCGCCGCATACGGGACGATGTTGGGCCGGCCGAGGTCCGAGGCGAGCGAGCAGAGGTTGATGATCTTGCCGCGCCGGCGCGACTGCATCGCCGGCAGCACGGCGCGGGTGACGAGAAACGGCCCGTCGACGTTGGCCGCGTGCAGCGCGCGCCATTCCTCCGCCGTGAACTCGCCGAAGGGCTTGCGCTGATTGACCGCGGCATTGTTGACGAGAATGTCGACGGCGCCGATGTCCCGCACGATGCGGTCGGTTCCGGCAGCGACGGCCTCGGCATCGGTGACGTCGAACGCGGCCACGTCGGCACGCAGGCCCTCGTCGGTGAGGCGCGCCGCGGCCTTCACGAGGAATTCCCGGCGACGTCCATTCAGCACCACGCGCGCGCCGGCGCGACCGAGTCCGGCGGCGATCGCGAATCCGAGGCCGGTGCCCCCGCCCGTGACGAGCGCAATGCGGCCGGTGAGATCGAACGGCACCGCAGCCATGCCGTTGGCCTAGCGAAGGCCGAGGACGTCCTGCATGTCGGACAGGCCCGCGGCGCCCGCCGCGCGGCGCGCGGCGACGAAATGCGCGGCGCGCAGCGCGCCGGCCGCGAAGTTGTGGCGCGAGCTCGCCTTGTGCGCGAGCTCGATGCGCTCGCCCGCGGTGGCGAAGATCACCGTGTGGTCGCCGACAACGTCGCCGCCGCGCAGGCTCGCGAAGCCGATGCTTCCGGGCTTGCGCTCGCCGGTGACGCCCTCGCGCGCAAACACCGCGCACTCCTTGAGCTTGCGTCCCGTGCCGGCGGCGGCCGCCGCGCCGAGCGACAGCGCGGTGCCGGATGGCGCGTCGACCTTGTGCCGGTGGTGCATCTCGACGATCTCGATGTCGTAGCCGTCGCCGAGGCGCTGCGCCGCGGTTTCGACGAGCTTCAGGAGCACGTTGACGCCGACGCTCATGTTGGCGGCGAGGACGACCGGAATCTTTTGTGCGACGTCCGCGATCGCGCTGCGCTGCGCGTCGGTGAAGCCGGTGGTGCCGACCACGGCGCCCGTGCCGCGGCGCGCGCACGCCGCGAGGTGGAGCAGCGTGCCGTCGGGACGGGTGAAATCGATCAGCACGTCGGCGGCGGCAAGCGCAGCATCGACGTCGGCGCCGACGATCACACCGGTGGCGCGGCCCTGCGGCAGCCCGGCATCATGATCGACCGCGGCGCTTCCCGCGACGTCGATCGCGGCGGCGAGGGTCAGCGTGGCATCGGCGAGCGTCGCGGCGATCAGCGCCTGGCCCATCCGGCCGCCGGCGCCCGCGACCGCAACACGTATCACGGCGACGACTTCCTGAAGAGGTCGAGGAACCAGTCCATGAAGCCCTTGTCCTCGGCCGACGACACATGCGGCAGCGTCTTCTCGACCGCCGCGCGATTGGCTTCGATCTGCGACGCCGGCATCGCGTCGCCTTCCCAGCGTGCGAGCTTCTCGTCGACGAAATAGACGGTGAGCTGGCGATGCTCCTCGGGCCTGCCCTGCCCTCTGAACTCGAACACGTAATCCCACCGGTTGTCGCGGAACGCGCTGGTGATGAGCGGCGTGCCGAGGACGAGGCGCACCTGCTGCTTCGGCAGCCCGACCTTCAGCCGGTCGACCATGTCCTGCGTAAGGTAATTGCCCTGGATGACGTCGAGCTTGTAGATGCCGAACGATCGCATCGTCGGAAAGTACGTGTCCATCGTCTGGCAACCGCCGAGGGCCGCGATCGCCACGACGGCGAGCGGAAGAAGGATCGACGCCGAGATGCGCGGGCGCGAGTGCGACGGGGAGGAAGGGTTTGCCACGTGCCTGTGAATTTGCCGGGGGACTCGCTATTATAGCCGCGGGCGACGGATCTCCCGCGCCTCCCGGTGGCCTCCGGCCATCCTTTCCGCTCGCCCACGCTGAGGCGCCGCGCATGACGACACCACACGACCTCAAGAACGCGGGACTGAAGGCCACGGTGCCGCGGCTCAAGATCATCACGCTCTTCGAGCAGTCGAAGGTGCGCCACCTGACCGCCGAGGACGTCTACCGGCAACTCCTCGCCGAAGGGCTCGACATCGGCCTCGCGACGGTCTATCGCGTGCTGACGCAGTTCGAGCAGGCCGGTCTCCTGATCCGGCACCATTTCGAATCCGGCAAGGCGATCTTCGAGCTGAACGAAGGCCGCCACCACGACCATCTCGTCTGCCTCGACTGCGGCCGCGTCGAGGAGTTCTACGACCCCGAGATCGAAACGCGGCAGGCGACGATCGCGACCGAGCGCGGGTTCAAGATCGTCGAGCACGCGCTCTACCTCTACGTCGAATGCGCGAAGCCGGCGTGCCCGCACCGCAAGCCGGACACCGACGCCTGAATACCCTGCCTGTCAGTCCTCGACCGGCGGCGGCGCAACGATCGCGGTTTCGGTATCGCTCTCGCGACGGTTGAAGTCGGCGATCCGGAATCCGAGCAGCCAGAGCGACGCGAAATAGGCGACCGCGCCCGCAAGACACACGCCGGCGAGCCGCCCGGCCTTCGTCCACAGCGACGCCCCGAGCCAGAACGACGCCGGACCCGCGATCCAGTAGAGGAGCGCGCCCAGCACGAACAGCGCGACGACCACGCGGCAGACGAAGAGCAGCCAGCCGGCGTTCGGACGGTAGATGCCGCGCTTCTTCAGGTACCAGAACAGCAGCGCCGCATTGAGACATGCGCCGATCGACGTCGAGAGCGTGAGTCCCGCGTGGCCGATCCGGAACATGAGGATGAGCGCCAGCGTCTGCGCCACCAGCACGGTCAGGAACGCGATCTTCACCGGCGTCTTCATGATCTGCCGCGCGTAGAACCCCGGCGCGAGAATCTTCACCAGGATGAGCCCGAGGAGACCCACGCTGTAGCCCAGGAGCGCATCGCGCGTCTGCATGACGTCGTTGACGGTGAAGCGGCCATACTGGTAGAGCGTCGAGATCATCGGCACCGCGAGCACCCAGAGCGCCACGGCGGCGGGAAGCGCCAGCAGGAATGCGAGACGCAGGCTCCAGTCGAGCAGCGCCGAATATTGCTCCGTGTTGTCGTCCGCGTGGTGCTTCGCGAGCGAAGGCAGGATCACCGTGCCGAGCGCGACGCCGAGCAGCGCGCTGGGGAATTCCATCAGCCGATCCGCGTAGGTGATCCACGAGATGCGGCCGTCGCCCAGCGCCGCCGCGAGCTGCGTGTTGATGAGCTGCGAGATCTGCGCCGCCGACACGCCCAGCACCGCGGGCCCCATGTTGCGCAGCACGCGCCGCACCCCTTCGTCGTGCCAGTCGAACCGGATCCGCGGCAGCATGCCGATCCGCATCAGCGCCGGGATCTGCAGCGCGAGCTGCGCGATGCCGCCGATGAAAACGCCCCACGCGAGCGCCGCGATCGGCGGGTTGCAGTACGGCGCGAGAAAGAGCGCCGCACCGATGATGGAAAGATTGAGCAGCACCGGCGTGAACGCCGGGATCGCGAACTTCCGGTAGACGTTGAGAATGCTGCCGGCGAGCGAGACCAGCGACACGAACAGGATGTAGGGAAAGCTGATCCGGATGAGTTCGGCGGTCAGCTCGACCTTGCCCGGCGTCTGCGCGAAGCCCGAGGCGAGCGCGTAGACGAGCCACGGCGCCCCGAGCACGCCGGCGATCGTCACGACGACGAGCGTCAGCGCAAGCAGCGTCGCGACGTGATCGACGAGCAGCTTCGTCTGCTCCTCGCCGCGCTGGCGGCGGTATTGGGCGAAAATGGGAACGAATGCCTGCGCGAACGCGCCTTCGGCGAAGAGCCGGCGCAGGATGTTGGGCAGCCGGAACGCCGCCTCGAAGGCGTCCATCTGCACACCCGCCCCGAAGGCGGCGGCCTTGAGGCTCTCCCGCGCAAGGCCGCTGATGCGGGACAGCAGCGTCATCCCGCTCACCGTGGACAGGGCGCGGAGCAGATTCACGGGGTGTCCGGACGGCGGGTGCGCGTGGGCGCGCCGGCGGGGCTTGGGCAGGCGCACAGGGGCAGCGGGAAGGCGGGCATTCAGGTCCGGGAGCGGAGATCCGCGCCGACCTTGCGGCATGCGGGACAAGCTGCTATTATGCTTGGTCTTTTTCCCGAGCTCCAGCACAAGGATGTCGATTCATGGCCAACAGTGCCCAAGCGCGCAAGCGCGCCCGTCAGGCTGCCGCGACGAACCAGCGCAACACGAGCCTGCGCTCGACGCTGCGCACCGCAGTGAAGCGCGTGCGCAAGGCGATCGCCGCCGGCGACAAGGCCGCGGCGACCAAGGAATTGCAGGCTTCGCAGGCGGTCATCGACCGCATCGCGGACAAGAAGATCGTCCACAAGAACACCGCATCGCGCACGAAGTCGCGGATGGCGCAGGCCATCAAGGCTCTCGCCTGACCGGCTTCCGATGATGTGATTGCGGGAGCGCCTCCGGGCGCTCTTTTTCTTTCGGCCGGCGGCCTCCTTACGCCCGGCGCGCCCGGGATCAGGCGACGCGCGGCGCGGGCATGCGCCCGGTCATCAGGTAGTCGATGAGCTCGCGCACCGGGCGGATCTCGCTGCCGAACGGCAGCGCCGAGGCACCCCGGAAGAAGAGGCCCTTGCCGACATCGCCGCGCAGTCCCGCGGCGAGCTGCATGTCGATGCAGAACTGCCCTGCCTTCGCGTTGCCGTCGCGCAGGCCGCACTGGACGAGGCAGTCCCATTTCAGCGTGCAGCGCGGCTTCTTGTGGGCGACGGCCGTGAGCTTGGGAAGATACTTGAGATAGTTCTCGAGCCAGGGTGTGCGCACCGCGCGCGCCGGCAGCCCGGCAACGCTCATGAACTCGACGATGTCCTCGGGCCGCGCACCCGCCAGCACCTTCTTGAACTCGATGTCGGCGTCGCCCTCCTCCGTCACCGCGAACGCGGTGCCGACCTGCACGGCCGACGCGCCGAGTGCCAGCAGCTCGCCGATGCGCCGGTGCGTGTTGATGCCCCCCGCGGGAATGAGCGGGATCGCATCCGGCGCGATGCCCTCGGCGCGAAAGAAGGCATGCACGTCGGGCAGCACACGCTCGAAGTCGAATCGCGGATCGGCGAGATCCTCGACCTTCGCGGCGCCGAGGTGGCCCCCGGCGTAGCGCGGATGCTCGGCGACGATCGCGTCCGGCATGCGCCCCTTGCGCGCCCACTTCTTGATCACGAGCTGGATGCCGCGCGCGTCCGACAGGATCGGAATCAGCGCGACACCGGGAAAATCCGCGGCGAGATCGGGCAGGTCGAGCGGAAGTCCCGCACCCATCACGATCGCGTCGGCGCCGCTCGCGCACGCCTGGCGCACGCTCGATGCATAGTCGCTGACGGCGCGCATGACGTTCACCGCGATGATGCCGCGACCGGCGGCGAGTGCCTTGGCGGCGCGGATCTCGCGGTCGAGCGCCGTCATGTTCGCGGTGGTGACGGTTGCCTTGTTGGCGCGCGCCGCCTCCGTCATCAGGTCGGGATGGTGCCGCCGCAGGTCGATGCTGGCGATCGTGCCCACGGCACCGAGGCCCGCGACGGTTCCGGCAAGCCGATGCGCCGACACGCCGACGCCCATGCCGCCCTGAACGATCGGCAGTGCGCTGCGCCCGCGGATGACGAGCGGCGGAAATGCCGCGCCCTGCACCGTCGCGGTGCCGTCCGGGTCGACCAACCGCGCCGTCATCTCCATGCGTCCCGGGTCCTTTCGGGGTCTCGATCGCGCGACAGTACCGGCCGCGCCGGGCGGGCGCATTGACCCGTGTCAATCCGCCACAGGTTGCGTGCTAGTATTTTTGTTTTTATTGATCCCGCCGCGCATTGCAGCCGCCGCCGATGCCCCCCGCCGCCCCCAAGCATTTCCTCCAGTTCAGCGACTTTTCGCCCGCCGAGTTCGACCACCTGTTCGCCCGGACGCGCTCGATCAAGGAGCGGTTCAAGCGCTACGAGCTCTACCAGCCGCTGCGCGACCGCACGCTGGCGATGGTGTTCGAGAAGGCGTCCACGCGCACGCGTGTCTCGTTCGAGGCGGGGATGAACCAGCTGGGCGGCATCGCGATCAACCTCAACCGCGGCGACACGCAGCTCTCGCGGGGCGAGCCGATCGAGGACGTCGCGCGCGTGATCTCGCGGATGGTCGACGTGGTGATGATCCGCACCTTCGAGCAGACGATCATCGAGCGCTTCGCCGCGCATTCGCGCGTGCCGGTGATCAACGGGCTCACCAACGAGCACCACCCGTGCCAGATCCTCGCCGACATCTACACCTACCTCGAGCATCGCGGCTCGATCGCGGGAAAGACCGTCGCGTGGATCGGCGACTCCAACAACATGCTGACGAGCTGGCTGCAGGCCGCGGCGATCTGCGGCTTCACGGTCAACGTGTCGTCGCCTCCGGGCTACGAGCTCGACGCCAGGGCCGCGGGCGCCGCGGGCTCGGGACACTTCGAGGTATTCGCCGATCCGATGGACGCGTGCCGCGGCGCCGATCTCGTCACCACGGACGTGTGGACCAGCATGGGCTTCGAGGCGGAGAACGAGGAACGCAAGCGCATCTTCGCCGACTGGAGCGTCGGCGCGCCGATGATGGGCGTTGCGAGGCCGGACGCACTCTTCATGCACTGCCTGCCCGTCCACCGCGGCGAGGAGGTCACCGCCGACGTGATCGACGGGCCGCAGTCGGTCGTGTGGGACGAGGCGGAAAATCGCCTGCATGCGCAGAAGGCGCTATTGGAATACCTCGTTTGCGGCCGCGTAGAGGCCTGACCGAAGCGGCCCGGCGCAGGCGATTTCGGCGAGGCTAATGTGAGCGCAGCGAACGTTAAGCGAGCGGATGCGAGCGGCCGGAGCCAGAATCGATCGCATGCGCAGAAGGCGCTCCTCGAGTACCTCGTCTGCGGTCACGTCACCGATTAGGAGCTTTCGATGATCGATCACACGGGCGTCACGGTTACCGATGTCGGCAGGAGCAAGGCGTTCTACCGGGCTGCGCTCGCGCCCCTCGGCTACGCGATGCTGATGGAATTCGAGCAGTTCGCGGGCTACGGCGTCGCGCCGAAGCCCGATTTCTGGATCGGCCAGGGAAAGCCGAACGACCCGGCCGTGCACATCGCTTTTCGCGCCGAGTCGCGTGCGCAGGTCGATGCGTTCTACAAGGCGGCGATGGCGGCGGGCGGACGCGGCAACGGGCCCCCGGGACCGCGTCCGCATTACCACGCGAATTACTACGGCGCGTTCGTCCTCGACCCGGACGGACATAACATCGAAGCCGTATGTCACACGCCGGCGTGACGCGGGCTTCGACCGCCGCTCGATGCGATTTCCATTGATTCGGTTCGCGGCGGCAGCCCTTGCGACGCTGGTCGCGCTCGCAGCGCCAGCATTCGCGCAGTCCTGGCCCGACAGGCCGATCAGGATCATCGTCGCCGCCGGCCCCGGCAGCTCGCTCGACACGCTCGCGCGCACGATTGCCGACAAGCTCAAGGATCGCCTTGGGCAGCCGGTGATCGTCGACAACAAGCCCGCCGCGGGCGGCACCGTCGCGATGACCGAAGTCGCGCGCGCCGCACCCGACGGCTACACGATGGGACTGGGATTCAACGGCCCGCTTGCGTTCGGCCCGCTGCTGCAGAAGCTTCCCTATGACGTGAACAGTGACCTGGCGCCCGTGATCATCACGTCGAGCCAGCCCAATGTGCTGGTGGTGAACGCGCAGCTGCCGGTCAGGACGCTGCAGGAGCTCGTCGCTTACGCGAAGGCCAATCCGGGCAAGCTCGCCTACGCCTCGGTCGGCAACGGCAGCTCGTCGCACCTCGACATGGAGCTGCTGAAGTCGGTCGCGGGTTTCGACGCGCTGCACGTGCCGTTCAACGGCTCGCCCCCGGCGGTGACCGCGACGATCCGGAACGAGACGCAGATGATGTTCGCCGTGATGCAGCCGCTGCAGCCGCAGATCCAGGCCGGCAAGCTCCGGGCGATCGCGGTGACGACGGCAAAGCGCTTTGCCCTCCTGCCAGACCTTCCGGCGATCGCCGAATCCGGCTATCCGGGTTTCGAGGCGCTCGCATGGAACGGCATCGTCGTCGCTGCGGCAACGCCGAAGCCGATCTTGGCGAGGCTCAACGCCGACATCAACGCGATCCTCAAGGACCCCGACGTGGTGCAGAAAATGCACGCGCAGGGCTTCGATCTCATCGGCGGCACGCCGGACGCGCTCGCCAGGCTGATCCGCGACGAGACGGCGAAGTGGACGCCCGTCATCCGCAGGCTTGGAGTGCGGGTGGATTGACGCGGTTGGACCCAACGGCCGCTGTCGACGGCGGATCCATCCGGTCGATGCAACCGCCCGACGCAGTCGACGAGCGGGTCTGCGCGCCGCGACAAATCGCCGGATCCATCATCCGCCACGCGCAATGTACCTGTCGGTTCTGCCAATTTCATCGGCCGAACGTCAGTCATTCGTCAGCCGATCACCCGGTGACTCGCATATAGTGCCTCCGGGGAAACACTCATCCGGCCATTCTTCCGTTGTCACGCACAGCCGGATGTCCGGAGATGAGCCTGGAACATTGATCTCGAGCGGTCGTTCATATACCTGCTTCCATGCGCACGCGCATCATATTACTCGTGGCGCTGCTCTTGCTTGCGATGCTGGGGTTTGTTGGCGTCGCGTGGCAGATCGTCAGCTATGGAGACAGCTCGAGCGATTCACATGCCGATGCGGCGGTGGTCCTTGGAGCGGCGGCATGGGGCAACAAGCCATCGCCCGTGTATCGCGAGCGAATCCGGGAAGCCGTCGCGCTCTACGAAAGCGGGCGAGTCCGGTACCTCGTATTTACGGGCGGAACGCCGGTTGCGGGATACCCGGCCGAAGGCTCGGTCGGACGTGAGTTCGCCATTGCGCACGGCGTCCCGGCCACGGCGATCCTGTTCGAGACAACGTCTCGCACTACGCTGCAGAATCTCGCAAACGCGAAGGCGCTGATCGAATCAGCAGGAATCCATTCGGTGCTGCTGGTCAGTGATCCGCTGCACATGCGCCGGGCGATGGCATTGGCTTCGAGTATCGGCCTGACCGCAACGCCGGCGCCCACCACGTCGAGCCGCTTTCAATCCGATGCAAGTCGGGCTGCATTTCTGTGGCGCGAAACCTGGCTGTACATTGATTACCTTCTATTCGGAAACCCGTCCTGAAGGTGACGACCCCGTTGACCGCCGCTCGCCATGAATGATCAAAATCTCGTGAGGGGCCTGTTCCTCGTGGCGATCGCGCTGATATTCGGCCTGGCGTCGCTGCGCTATCCGGTGGGCCAGTTCAGCCGCGCGGGACCCGGCCTGTTTCCCTTGCTGGTGAGTTCCCTTCTGTTCCTGATCGGTCTTGCAAGCATCGTGCGCTCGCGCTTTGTCGAACGCGTTCCCCTGAGTTTCAATCCCAGGAACATCGCCCTCATCCTGGCGAGCCTGAGCGGGTTTGCCGTGGTCTCGGACAAGCTCGGCATGATGGCGGGGATACCGTTCATGGTGTTCTGCGCGTCGTTTGCCGGCACGTCGCCGTATTCCGTGATGCGCAACCTCAAGATCTCCGCCGGGCTCGTTGCCGTTGCCTTTGCGTTTGAAAAACTGCTCGGCTTCAACCTGCCTCTCTACTGATGGACGTCCTGCACAACCTCGCGCTTGGGTTCCAGGTCGCCCTTACGTGGCAGAACCTCCTGTTTTGCGCCATCGGCTGTACCGTGGGCACGCTCGTCGGCCTGCTTCCCGGCCTTGGCCCCCTCGCCACCATCAGCATATTGCTGCCCCTGACCTATTCCATTCCGACGGGCGGCGCGCTGATCATGCTGGCGGGCATCTACTACGGCGCGCAATATGGAGACAGCGTGAGCGCCATCACGATGAGGATTCCGCACGCCAGCAGCATCGTGGCCTGCATCGATGGCTACCAGATGACGCTCAAGGGCAAGACCGGCGTGGCTCTGTTCACCGCCGGCCTTTCCAGCTTCATTGGCGGCACCGTGGCGATTGTGGTGCTCTCATTGCTGGCTCCGAGCCTCGGCGAGGTGGCGTTGCTGTTCGGTCCCGCGGATTACTGCGCACTCTTGCTGGTCGGGTTTGTGTGCGTGAGCTTCGTCACCACCGGAAGCCTGCTCAATGGCATGGCGATGTGCCTGATCGGCGTGGCACTCGGGCAGATCGGCACCGATGTCAACAGCGGCGTGCAGCGCTTCACCATGGACCTTCCCTTCCTGGCTGACGGCGTCGGCCTGGTAAGCGTCGCGTTGGGGTGCTTCGGCATCGCGGAGATCACGAAGAATCTTGACAGCCGCGACGAGCGAACGCCGTTCAACGGCAGCATCAAGCTCATTCCGACCTGGAGCGAATTCAAGAGGATCATCCCCAGCGCCCTTCGCGGCAGCGTGATCGGTTCGTTCCTGGGCATTCTGCCGGGCGGCGGTCCCGTCATCGCCCAATTCGCCGCCTATGCCGTCGACAAGAAAGTGAGCAAGTACAGGAACGAGATCGGCTCGGGCGCCATCGAGGGCGTCGCAGGGCAGGCCGCCGCCGACGAAGCGGCCGCGCGCACCAGTTTCATTCCGCTGATGAGTATCGGCATCCCGGAGAACGCAGTCATGGCCCTGATGATGGCCGCTTTCATCATCAAAGGCATCCAGCCGGGACCCAACATGATCGCCGGCCACCCAGACTTGTTCTGGGGTCTGGTCGCCAGCATGTGGGTGGGCAACTGCTTTCTTCTCGTTCTCAACGTGCCCCTGGTGCGTTACTGGCTGTCGGTGTTCAAGATCCCCTACAGTGTGCTTTTTCCGTCAATCCTGTTTTTCTGCTGCATCGGCACCTACAGCGTCAACAACAGCCTGGAGGACATCTACACCACCGCCGCCTTCGGCTGCATCGGCTACGTCTTCCTGCGACTGGGGCTGGATGCGGCTCCGCTGATGCTGGGCTTCATTCTCGGCCCCATGCTGGAGGAAAACTTCCGTCGTGCACTGCTGCTGAGCCGCGGGGACTTCGGCGTATTCTTCACGCATCCCATCAGCGGTACCCTGCTCGGCCTCATCGGAATATTCATCGTGTGGCAGGTGGTGGCGTTCTTCCTGCTGAATCGAAAGGCAAACGAGCAGCATCAGCAACCCGCATAGGGACCTCCGGGCGGATTCGTCATCGCCTCGCAGCGTCGAGAGCAGGGCTCAACGCCGCATTCCGCGCAGCAGCTCGCTTCCGAACAGTGCGATCGTGGTGCCATCCGGCGCCGCGGTACGTCGAGAATTGGCTCACGTTGCCGTTCGACGCGGTGCTGCGCGTACGGCCGCTTCCGCCGCCGATAGCGGTCGATCGCTTTGACCTGCCGACGGCTGATCGATGCGCGATATACCAAGGCAGGAAAACGGCCCACGCAATGGTGAGCCGTCGATCGCGTTACGGAGCCGGCCGCGGTGACTACTTCTTCCTGTCCTCGCCGTCGGTGAGACGCGGTAGCGGCGAGCCCTCCGCCGGGATGAGTAGCCCTGTCTTTGCGTACACGAGGAGCTTGGCACGCGTGTCGACGATGTCGAGGTTCCGCATCGTCAGCTGGCCGATGCGGTCCTGCGGTGTGAAGAACGCCTCGCCCTTCTCCATCGTGAGCCGCTCCGGCTTGTAGGTGAGGTTCGCGCTCGTCGTGTCGAGGATCGAGTAGTCGTTGCCGCGGCGCAGCTCCAGCGTCACCTCGCCCGAGATGGCGCGCGCCACCCAGCGCTGCGCGGTCTCGCGCAGCATCATCGCCTGCGAATCGAACCAGCGGCCCTGATACAGGAGACGGCCAAGTCGTCTGCCGCTGTTTCGATATTGTTCGATCGTGTCCTCGTTGTGTATGCCGGTTACGAGCCGCTCGTAAGCGATGTGCAGGAGCGCCATCCCCGGCGCCTCGTAGATGCCGCGGCTCTTCGCCTCGATGATCCGGTTCTCGATCTGGTCGCTCATCCCGAGGCCGTGGCGGCCGCCGATGACGTTCGCTTCCTGCAGCAGCGCGACGTCGTCGGTGAACGTGGCGCCATTCAGCGCGACCGGCCGGCCTTCGTCGAAGCGGACGGACACCGTTTCGGACTTCACCGCGACATCGTCACGCCAGAACGCGACGCCCATGATCGGCTGGACGATCCGGATTGCCTTGTCGAGGAACTCGAGATCCTTCGCCTCGTGCGTCGCGCCGAGGAGATTCGAGTCGGTCGAGTACGCCTTCTCCGTGCTCATCCTGTAGCCGAAGCCGGCGCGGTTCATGTATTCCGACATTTCCCTGCGCCCGCCCAGCTCGTCGATGAACTTCGCGTCGAGCCACGGCTTGTAGATGCGCAGGCTCGGGTTGGCGAGCAGGCCGTAGCGATAGAAGCGCTCGATGTCGTTGCCCTTGTACGTGCTGCCATCCCCCCAGATGTGGACGTCGTCCTCGCGCATCGCGACGACGAGCATCGTGCCCGTCACCGCACGGCCGAGCGGCGTCGTGTTGAAGTAGGTGTTGCCCGCGGTCGAGATGTGGAAGGCGCCCGCCTGCAGCGCCGCGATGCCTTCGGCGACCAGCGCGGCGCGGCAGTCGATGAGCCGGGCCTTTTCTGCGCCGTAGGAAAGCGCGCGCCTCGGGATGTCGTCGTAGTCGGGCTCGTCCGGCTGGCCGAGGTGCGCGGTGTACGCGAACGGGATCGCCCCCTTCGCGCGCATCCAGTGCAGCGCGGCGCTGGTGTCGAGGCCGCCCGAGAACGCGATGCCGACTTTCTGGCCGACGGGAAGATCCTGCAGGATGTGCGACATGAGCGGCGCTTCGTGGTGATGGACAATCGGTTATTCTAGCCGAACGTTCGTCGCGGCAGCGCCGGCTCCGTCCGGCGCGCATGCTGTCCGCCCGGCCTGCCGCAACGACGGGGACACCGACCCGATGCGCAAGCAGCCGTCCAGATGCCCGAACTGCCCGACATCACGGTCTATCAGGAATCGCTCGAGACGCGCATCGTCGGCGCGACGCTCCTGCACATCCGCATCCTCAATCCGTTCGTGCTGCGCACGGCCGTGCCGCCGATCACCGACGCCGAGGGCCAACGCGTGCGCACGATCGAACGGCTCGGAAAGCGCATCGTCATCGGCCTCGATGGAGATCTCTTTCTCGTGATCCACCTGATGATCGCCGGGAGGCTGCACTGGCTGGCCGAGCACGTGAAGCCGCCGGGGCGCATCACGCTCGCGTTGCTCGAATTCGACTCGGGGAGGCTCGCGCTGACCGAGGCCGGCACCAGGAGGCGCGTGGCACTGCACCTCGTCGCCGGCCGTGCGGCGCTCGCGGCGTTCGATGCCGGCGGCATCGACGTGGCCACATGCGGCGCCGCGACGTTCGCGATGCGAATGCGGCGCGAGAACCACACGCTGAAGCGCGCACTCACCGATCCGCACATCGTCGACGGCATCGGCAACACGTATTCCGACGAGATCCTGCACGCCGCCCGCCTGTCGCCGCTGACGCTCACGCAGAAGGCTTCGGACGACGAGCTCGCCTGTCTGCATCAGGCGGCGCGCGACGTGCTCGCACTGTGGACCGAGCGGCTGCGCGCCGAGGCGGCGGGCCGATTTCCGGAGGGCGTCACCGCCTTTCGCCCCGGGATGGCGGTCCATGGCAAATTCGGCCAGCCGTGCCCCGTCTGCGGCCGGCCGGTGCAGCGCATCGTCTACGCCGAGAACGAATGCAACTACTGTGCGCACTGCCAGACCGGCGGCAGGCTCCTCGCGGACCGCGCGCTGTCGCGCCTGCTGCACAAGAGCTGGCCGCGCACGCTGGACGATGCCGGCTGAGCGCGGACTCGCTTTGCGCGCCGCGGCGCGGGCGTGCTACTTTGGAAGGCGCGGAGGGCGCGCCGCACGCGCCACGCCGCGCACGAATCGTCCGCCCATGCGGCACCGCACGCTCCGACCGATCTTCCCGTCTCCACGATGACGCCGCTCCACCAGGACGCCGCGAGCGCCGACGCCGAAGCGATCGCCGCGCTTCAGCGTGGAGATCTCCCTGCCGCCGAAGCGCGGTTTCGCGAGGCCATCGCGCGTTTCGGCGCGCGACCGGACCGGCTCGCGATGCTCGGTCAGATCCTGCTGCGCCTCGTCCGGCCGCAGGAAGCCGCGCGCGCATTGTCCGAGGCAAACGCTGCGCTGCCCGACAATCCGGCGATCGAGCTGGCACTCGGCGTGGCGCTCGTGCAAAGCGGCGAGCCGGCAGCGGCACTCGCACTACTCGAGCACGCGGTGAAGACCTCACCTTCGGACAAAGATGCGTGGAATGCCCTCGGGCTCGCGCGTTGCGCCACGGGCAATGTCGACGGCGCCGGTGCAGCGTTCGAGCGTGCGCTCGCGGCCGCGCCGCGATTCGCGCCGGCGCTCGTCAACTGGTGCGATGCGCTCGCAGGCGCGGGTCGCGTCGACGAAGCCATCAATATTGCCTCCGCCGCGGTCGAGCGGCATCCGGACGATCCGGACGCATGGTTCACGCTGGGCAATCTGCAGATGCGCGAGGGCCGCCTCGACGCAGCACGCGACGCGTACACGCGGTCTGCGGCTCTGTTCCCCGGCAACGCGCCGACCCACGTGAACCTCGGGCTCGTGCTGCAGTGGTCGGGCCGGCTCGCGGACGCGGAGAAGGAATTCCGCACCGCGCGCACCATCGATCCGGCCGATCCCGATGCGCGCTTCGGTCTCGCGACGACGCTTCTGAAGCAGCGCAAATCCGACGAAGGCTGGGCGCTGTATGCACAGGGCCGCGAAGGCGCGCCGGATTGGCCCGGACGGAGGATTCCGGCGCGCGCATGGGACGGCCGGACCTTTGCCGACGGCGCGCTGCTCGTCGATGCCGACCAGGGCATCGGCGACGTCCTCCAGTTCGCGCGCTTCCTGCCGCTCGCCCGCGAGCGGGTGCCGCGACTTGTCGTCTATTGCAGCAGCTACCAGGCGCCGGCAATTCCGCTGCTTGCGTCGATGCGGGGAATCGATGCGGTTGTGGGTCCGGGCTCGGGCGCACAGGCCGTGGCCGCGACGTGCGCGATGAGCGAGCTGCCGCACCTGCTGCGGCTCCGCGACGCCGCGTTCGCGCCGGTCGACGCGTATCTCGCGCCTCCTTCCCAGGCGGTGCGACGCTGGGCATCGCGCGTTGCGGCACTATCCGGGTGCAAGGTCGGCCTCTGCTGGGGCGGCAATCCGCGGCCCGAGTACGCCGAGGCGCACAAGATCGACCGGCGCCGATCGATCCCTGCAGCGCGTCTCGCCTGGCTCGCGTTGCTGCCGGGCATCAGTCTTGTCAGCCTGCAGAAGGGCGCAGCGGCCGGCGACAAGGCGGCGTTCGGCGCGGCGCTCCACGACTGGACCGACGAGCTCGCCGACTTCGGCGAGACTGCCGCGCTGATCGCGAACCTCGATCTCGTCGTCAGCGTCGACACCTCCGTCGTGCACTGCGCCGGCGCGACCGGCGCCCGCGTCTTCATGCTCGACCGCTTCGACAACTGCTGGCGCTGGGGCGCCGATGCAAAGGCGCCGGGATGGTATCGCGGCCTGCGCGTCTTCCGGCAATCGGCATTCGGCGACTGGACCGGCGCGCTCGATGAACTGCGCGTCGCCCTCGACGAATGGACGCGCGCGCCCGACCGCCGTTGACCGGCCGCGATTGCGCCGGCCGGGGCCGGCATGTTAGCTTCGCCTCCACTCAATCACGGCCACCGCCATGCCATCGTTCGACATCGTCTCCGAAGTGAACCAGGTCGAGGTCCGCAATGCGGTCGACCAGACCAACAAGGAAGTCTCGACGCGCTTCGACTTCAAGGGCTCGGACGCCCGGGTCGAGACCGCCGAGAAGACTCTGACGCTCTTCGCCGACGACGAGTTCAAGCTGAAGCAGGTCACCGACATCCTGACCGGCAAGCTCACCAAGCGCGGCGTCGACATCCGCTCGCTCAAGTACGCCGATCCGGAGAAGGTCTCCGGCAACAAGGTGAAGCAGGTGGTGACGATCCGCGTCGGCGTCGAGCAGGAGCTGGCGAAGAAGATCGTCAAGACCCTGAAGGAATCGAAGATGAAGGTGCAGGGATCGATCCAGGGCGACGCGGTACGCGTGTCGGGCGCCAAGCGCGACGAGCTGCAGGGCGCGATCGCGCTCGTGAAGAAGTCGATCGACGACTTCCCGCTCCAGTTCAACAATTTCCGCGAGTAGCGACGCGCCTTGACGCTCCCCGCGCGATTGACCTCGCATCCGGTCGTGCTGCGCGGGCTGGCCTCCGCCGACGCGGCGCGTGTCGCCGAGCTTGCCGGCAACTGGGAAGTCGCAAAGGCGACGGCGACCATTCCGCATCCTTACACCGAGGCAATGGCGCGGCAATTCATCGCCGGGCTTTCCGGCGATGCCGCGCGCGGCGTCGCCTGGACCTACGCGGTGACGCGGGCCGACGACGGCGTGCTGGTCGGCTGCGCGGCGCTCATGGACGGTGCGGCGGGACGCGGCAACCTCGGTTTCTGGATCGGGCGGCCGCACTGGGGGCTGGGCTACGCGACCGCCGCGGCCCGCGCGATCCTTTCCGTCGGATTTGCACAGCTCGAACACCCGACGCTGACGGCGCTGCACCTCGCGGCCAATCCGGCGTCCGGCCGCGTGCTCGAGAAATGCGGGATGGTCGAAGGCGCGCGCGCGACGCTGCCCCACCGCGACGGCGCCCCGCAGGAGTTCCGCACGTGGTCGATCACGCGCGAGCAGTGGGACCGGCATCAGGACACACCGTGCACGCCCCACTGATCTACGTCGGCGGCAAGCTCTCCTCGGACCGGATGGTGCTGGAGGGGCTCACCCCGGCACACGCGCCGCTGATGATCGAGGGCTTCGCCGATGCGTCGCTCTATCGCTGGATCGACGTCACGCCACCCGCGGACTCCGACGAGCTAGAGCGCCGCTTCCGCCGGATCGCCAACCCGTACGCACCGAGCGGGGAGCTGTGGCTCAACTGGGCGATGCTGCTGCGCGAGACGGGCCGCTACGTCGGCCTGATCGAGGCGACGGTGCGGCCGGATCGCGTCGTCCATCTCGCGTACTACGTGTTCACCGCATATATGCGCCGGGGCCTCGCGCGCGAGGCGTGCACGACGATCATCGACCACCTGTGGCATGCCTACGATGCGACGGAGATCCGCGCCGACTCCGATTTTCGCAACGTGCCGTCGCGCTGCCTGCTGGAATCGCTGGGTTTCACGCGTCGCGCGCACACGCGCACGACGAAGGTGCACGGACTGCCGTCGGTCGATTACCGCTACCGGCTGAAGCGCGCCGGCTAGCGTCCGCGCGAGTCAGCCGCGGAGATCCGCGACCAGCGCGTCGCGCGTCGCCGGCGGCACCGCGGCAATCTCGACCGTGAAGTTCGGGTGGTCGATGCCGACCCCGAGCGCCGCGCCGCCCTTGAGCGCGACGATCATGTCCGGCGCAAGCTCGAAGCGCAGGAAATGCACGGCCGAGGTCTTGACGTCGTTCTCGCGCGGCAGGTCCTCGTCGGCGATCGCGTAGACCTTCGCGTGCCCCGCAGCCATGACCCACGTGCGGTCCTCGATGCCGACGAGGCGCGAAAGCGCGACCCGCCGCTCTTCGACGTCCTCGTATTCGATCTGCATCGTCGCCTTCAGGTTCGTGCCGTCGGGAATGAGCGGGTTGTAGGCGTCGAGCTCGTCCTGGATGCCCGCCTCCTCGAACGTCTTCTCGATGCGCAGCATCTCCTGGACCTGGTAGCGCACGGTGAACTCGTCCTCGAAGAGCAGCGCCACGTGCCCGCCGAGCTCGATGATGCGGTTGCGCTTGTGCGCGAGCACCTGCGCCCGGAGCTCCGGGCGCGCCTTCGCGTAGGCTTCCAGCGTCAGCAGCGATTCGCGTCGGATGGCTGCCATGTCAGTGCTGCCCCGTGATCGGACCGTCCTTGAACAGCGCCTTGGAGAGCTCGCGGTCGACGACGGCATTGTGGCGGCGGATCCATTCGAGCGTCATCGCCGCGTGCTCGATCTCCTCGTCACGGTTGTGCACGAGGATCGCCTTGAGATCGGCGTCGGTGCAGGCGTCGACGCGCTGGTTGTACCAGTCGATCGCCTCGAATTCCTCGATCAGCGAGATGACGGCGCGGTGGAAATCCTGCGTTGCCGGGGAAAGCCGTTCGATCGGCTCGTGATAGCCTTCATGCGCCATTGGGGGGGTGCCTTCCGGAGTCAGTGTGGCAATGCATTGCGCGCCGCCCGCGGCAGCGCGCGTATTCAGAACGCCGATTGCGTATGGAGCCCGTAGGCCATCCGCAGCAGCGAGAGCGGATGTTCCTTGGTCGCGCGGCTCGTCTCGTCGGCGGCCTCGATTCCCTGCAGGATGCGCCGGCCCGCGATCGGGCAGTCCGAGCTCACGAAATCCGGCGAGTCCTGCGCCATCTGGCCGAATACCGGACGGCCGATCTTCATCGACGCCGCGTAGAACTCGGTTTTCACGCCGTAGGTGCCGTCGTGGCCCGCGCAGCGCTCCACCACGTGGACCGTGGTGCCGGGAATCCACTCCAGCACCTCGCGCGTCTTCTGGCCGACGTTCTGGACGCGCGAGTGGCAGGGAATGTGATAGCTCACCTTGCCGAGCGGCCTGACGAAATCGCGCTTGAGGAGGCCGTCCTTGTCGCGCAGCACGAGGTACTCGAACGGGTCGAACATCGCGTCCGCCACTGCGCGGACGTCCTCGTCCTCGGGGAAGAGCAGCGGCATTTCCTGCTTGAACATCAGCGTGCACGACGGCACCGCCGTGAGGATCGCGTAGCCATCGCGGGCCAGCGCCGCCAGCACCGGAATGTTGACGTTCTTGAGCTTCTCAACCGCCTCGAAATCGCCGAGCTCGAGCTTCGGCATGCCGCAGCAGGCCTCCTTCTCGACGACGCGATATGGAATCTCGTTGTGCGCAAGCACGGCGATGAGATCGTGGCCGATGCCGGGCTCGTTGTAGTTGATGTAGCAGGTCGAGAAGATCGCGACCTTGCCGGGCGAGCGCTCGCCGTTCCTGACCGGCCACGCGATCGAATCCTTCGCGGTGTCGCGAAAGCGCGCGTCTGCGTACGGCGGCAGCTTCGCTTCCGCGGCCACCCCGAGCACCTTCTCCATCGCCTTGCGCGTGATCGTCGTATTGTTCGCCTTGTTCACCATCCGCACGACCACCGGAATGGTCGCGAGGCGCCCGACGCGATCGGTGCTGGTGAGGAGGCGGTCGCGCAGCTTCGTCTTGCCGTTCCTGAAGTCGACGGCCTTGGCCCGCAGCATGAGGTGCGGGAAGTCGACGTTCCACGGATGCGGCGGCACGTACGGGCACTTCGTCATGTAGCAGACGTCGCACAGGTAGCACTGCTCGACGACCTTGGCGTAGTCGTGCTTGGCAACGCCGTCGACTTCGAGCGTCGGCGACGCGTCGACGAGATCGAACAGCGTCGGAAACGCCTGGCACAGGCTCACACAGCGACGGCAGCCATGGCAGATGTCGAAGACGCGCTCCATCTCCTTTTCCAGCGCCGGCCCGTCGTAGAACGCCGGATTGCGCCAGTCGACCGGATGCCGTGTCGGTGCCTGGAGGTTGCCTTCGCGATTGGTCATCTGTGTGGCTGCAAGTGAGGTCTGTCGATGCACGAGCGTCGCCGCGTGCGCGGCCCCGCTCGTGACGGAAGGCTCGCGCGGCGGACGCCGTGCCGCCGCGAGGGCGGCCCGGCGTCGGCACGGAGCGCGGAGCCCGATCAGTCGGACAGCGCGTCGAGCGCCTTCTGGAAGCGGTTCGCGTGCGAGCGCTCCGCCTTCGCCAGCGTTTCGAACCAGTCGGCGATTTCCTCGAAACCCTCGCCGCGGGCCGACTTCGCCATGCCCGGGTACATGTCCGTGTACTCGTGCGTCTCACCGGCGATCGCCGCCTTCAGGTTGGAGCGCGTCGGGCCGATCGGCAGGTCCGTCGCCGGGTCGCCGACCTGCGCGAGGTAGTCGAGATGGCCGTGCGCATGGCCGGTCTCGCCTTCGGCGGTCGAGCGGAAAACCGAGGCAACGTCATTCTGTCCTTCGACGTCCGCCTTGTTTGCGAAATAGAGGTAGCGCCGATTGGCCTGCGATTCGCCCGCGAACGCTGCCTTCAGATTTTCGTGGGTCTTGGTTCCGGAAAGACTCTTCATCGTGCATCTCCATGTGTTGGGGGTACGCTTGCTCGTTCGCGCCGCGCGCGGGAACCGGGTTTGCCGAATCCGCCGCAGGGCCTCACGACGGGCCAATCCTGCGCGCGCCGAGGTAATACGTCCAATTGATTGTTCGAATGAGTTCGATAGTTTGGACTAATCGAGAATGCCGGCTGGGGAAGACACTTTCGACCGCATTCGGCGACCCGGACGCGACGTCTTGCCGCACGCCGGTCGCCGCTGACGCGGCCCGCAAGCGCAGCGTAGCAAGCGCCGCGCGCGATCCTCTTGAACTGGATCAGACTTCGTGCGGATGCCCCGCCAAAGTGGCTTCGACGGGCGCGCTTAGCGGCGCGTTGCGCTCCCGACCGAAAAGACCTCGACCGCATTGGTCTTGCCCTTGAAGGGGACGAGGCCGAGCGGCTCGAACAGGAACGGGTCGCCGGCGGCGGCGCGCGTCGCCGCATCGACCAGGATGTCGCGGTGCGCGACACGGGTGTGCGCCTCCAGCCGCGCGGCAAGATTCACGATGTCTCCGATGCACGTGTAGGTTGCACGCTGGTTCGTGCCGGCGTAGCCCGCGACCATCGCGCCGGACGCGATGCCGATGCCGATCCGGATCGCCGGCTTCCCCGCGGCGGCGCGCTCGACCCCGAACATCCCGATCAGCTCGATCATCTCCTGCGCCGCGCGCACGGCGCAGGCCTCGTGGTCCGGCAGCGGCATCGGCGCGCCGAACACCGACATCAGCCCGTCGCCCATCATCTGCGTGACGACGCCTCCGTGGCTGCTGATCGCATCGAACATCAGCGCGTAGTACGTGTTGAGCAGCTCGATCGTCTCCTCCGGCGGCTGCGACTCGGCCAGCGCCGTGAAGTCGCGGATGTCGGAGAACATCACCGCGGCCTCGACCAGCTTGCCGCCGAGCGTGAAGCCCGAGTTCTGCAGGTCCTGCGCCACTTCCGGCGTGGCGAAGCGGCGCACCAGCTCCTTCTGCTGGTCGCGCAGGCGCTTCTTCTCGAGGCTCGCGTCGATGCGCGCCTTCAGGAGCACCGGGTTCACCGGCTTGGCGAGATAGTCTTCGGCGCCGAGCTCGATGCAGCGCACGACATTGGCGATGCCTTCAAGCGATGACGTCACGATGACGGGCAGGTCGCGCAGCTGGCGGTCGGCGACCAGCTGCTCCAGCACCTGGAAGCCGTCCATTTCGGGCATTTCCATGTCGAGCAGCAGCAGGTCGAAGGGCTCGCCGCGCAGCATTTCGAGCGCAACGCGGCCGTTTTCGGCGAGCGCGATGCGATGGCCCTGCAGTTCGAGGCTTCGCGCGAGGAGCAGCCGGTTGACCTTGTTGTCGTCGACCACCAGCAGCCGGGCCGACCAGTTCCTCACTTCACGCATGGCGCATTTCGGTGAGCGCCGCGGCAACCCGCGCATATTCCTGGGTAAGCGCGTCAAGTCCGGCGCCGCCGCCCTCGGAGGCCTTCGCAAGGCCGCCCAGCTCGAGCTCGCGTGCGAGCGCGCCGAGCGTCGTCGCCCCGAACGTGTTGCTGTTGGACTTGAGCGAATGCGCGGCACGGCGGAAGCGGTCGGCATCGCCGGCCGCGTAGGCACCGCGAAGCTCGGAGAGCATCGCCGGCGCCTCCTCGAGGAACGTGTCGACCAGCTCGGCCACGAAATCGGCGCCGGTGGTTTCCTTCAGCGCGTCGAATGTCGCGCGATCGATCGTCGGTGTGGCCATCATCGGTCCTTGCGTGCGGGCACGTTGTTCAGGGCCTCGACCAGCGCATCCACGCGGATCGGCTTCGTGACGTAGTCGTCCATGCCTGCGGCAAGGCACATCTCGCGGTCGCCCTGCATCGCGTTGGCGGTCATCGCGACGATGCGCGGCCGCGCACCGGCCGGCGCTTTCGCCGTGATGCGCCGCGACGCCTCGAGCCCGTCCATCTCCGGCATCTGCACGTCCATCAGCACGACGTCGTAGATCTGCCGCTGCACCGATTCGACGGCCTCGATGCCGTTCGACGCGAGGTCGGCACGGTAGCCCATCTGGTGCAGCAGGCGCAGCGCCAGCTTCTGGTTCACGACGTTGTCTTCCGCGAGCAGGATGCGCAGCGGATGGCGTGCGGCCATGGCCGGATCGAGCTGCGACCTGGTCTGCGCCGGTGCGGCACGCGGCGCCGCGTCGCGCACAAGCAGGCTCACCAGCGTGTCGAACAGGTGCGATTGCCGGATCGGCTTGGCCAGGTAGGCGCTGAACAGCCCCTCGGTGTCGCCGGCCTCGCGGCGGCCCAGCGAGCTGAACAGCACCAGCGGGAGCGACGGCCTGCGGTCGCGGATCAGTCGTGCCAGGGTGAGGCCGTCCATCTCCGGCATGTGCATGTCGAGGATCGCAAGATCGAAGGCGTCGTCGGCATCGATCCACCGCAGCGCCTCGGACGGCGATTCGGTCGCGCGCGAGAGCATTCCCCACTTCCCGGTCTGCAACTCCAGCACGCGGCGGTTGGTGGCATTGTCGTCGACGACCAGCACCCGCTTTCCCTGTATCTCGGGCTGCAGCCCGACGAAGTCGCGCGTGCGGGTGGGCGAAACCCGCGCGGTCGGCACCTCAATCGTGAAGTGGAACGTCGACCCGTTGCCCAGGCCGGCGCTCTCGGCCCACATGCGACCGCCCATCAACTCGGCGAGGCGCCGGCTGATCGCGAGACCCAGCCCGGTGCCGCCATACTTTCGCGTCGTCGACGAGTCGGCCTGCGAGAATGACTGGAACAGCCGCCCCATCGCCTCTTCGGACAGGCCGATCCCGGTGTCGCGCACCGCGAACGCCAGCGACGCGCGTCCGGACGCCACGGCCGCGGCCGTCACCGTCAGCACCACCTCGCCGCTCTCGGTGAACTTCACCGCGTTGGACAGCAGATTGAGCATGATCTGCCGCAACCGCGTCACGTCGCCGACGATGGCGGGCGGCACGTCGCCTTCGTAGACGTACGCGATGTCGAGGTGCTTTTCCGTCGCGCGCGCGCTCACGAGGTCGAGCGCCGACTCGACGCACTCGCGCAGATCGAACGGGTGCGCCTCGATGTCCATGCGCCCGGCCTCGATCTTGGAGAAGTCGAGGATGTCGTTGATGATGGTGAGGAGCGCATCGCCGGAGTCGCGGATCGTGGCGACATAGTCGTGCTGCTCGGTGTCGAGCGTGGTGTCGAGCAGCAGGCCGCTCATGCCGATGACCGCGTTCATCGGCGTGCGGATTTCGTGGCTCATCGTCGCCAGGAACGAGCTCTTCGCCTCGTTGGCCGCCTCGGCCGCCGCGCGGGCCTGCTTCGTCTCGTTGAACAGGCGCGAGTTCTGGATCGCGATTACCGCCTGGTCGGAGAACGTTTTCAGCAGTGCCAGCTCCTTGTCGGTGAACGCCTTGGCGGGCTGCCGCATCGCGCAGATCGCTCCGACGCCGCGGTCCTCCCACAGCATCGGAGCCCAGGCGACGGACGCGTGGCCGGCGATTTCGATGACGCCGCGCACCGCCACGGGCGGGTCGACCATCTGCGCCGTGTCCCCGATGTGGTAGGTCTGCCGCTCGCGAATGACGCGCCCCGTCATCGTCTCGCCGATCGGCTTGGGGAAGGTGCGCGCGATGGCCTCGAGCGCCGAGCCGCGCCAGGCGCCGACGTGAACCTGCCCATCGTCGCCGGCGAGGAAGATGCCGAGCTGCTCGGTGGCGAACAGGTGCTGGCAGCTGTCGAGGATCTTGCCGAACACCGGCGCCGTATCGGCCACCGAACTGCTGATCACCTGCAGCACTTCCGAGGTGGCGGTCTGCTGCTCCAGCGCCTCGCGCGTCTCGTTGAAGAGGCGCACGTTCTCGACGGCCACCACCGCCTGGCGCGCAAAGGTCTGCAGGAGCGCCACCTCCTCGTCGGCGTAGACGCCCGTCTCGGCGCGGTTGACCGTGATGGCACCGATCACCTGCTGGTCGCGCATGAGCGGCACCGACAGGCCGCTGCGAAAGCCGGCCAGTTCGCAGGCGCGCTTCAGCACCGGCGGGTATTCCTCGTCGGACAGCGCGAGGAGGTCGGCCACGTTGACGACCCGGCGTTCGCGGATCGCGCGCCCCGAGATCGCCATGCTCTGCTGCAGAGGCTGCGGCCACGCTGCGCGAAGCGCGGCGGCTCCCGCTTCGTTGACGCCGTGCAGCGTCACGAGCTGCAGCATGTCGCCGTCGACCCGCGTCACGAGGCAGTAACGCGCATCGGTCAGTGCCGCGGCGCGCTCCGCAATGATGTCGAACACCGGCTGCACGTCCGTCGGCGACTCGCTGATCACCTGCAGCACGTCGGAGGTCGCGGTCTGGCGGGCCAGCGCCTCCTTCGTCTCATTGAAGAGGCGCACGTTCTCGATGGCGATCACCGCCTGGGCGGCAAACGTGCGCAGCAGGTCGACCTCGTTCTCGGCGAACTTCCCGACCTTGCTCCGGTACATCGCGATGGCGCCGACGACGTGCTGGTCGCGGAACATCGGCACGCAGAGTCCGCCGCGCAGCCCCGCCTTGAGGGCCACCTCCTTGAGACGCGGCGGGACTTCGCCATCGGGAACGTAACGGCTCTGCAGGTCGGATTCGTTGATCACCACGCCATCGCGGATGGCACGTGCGGACATGAATTGCGAATCGATTCGTGCGGGCATCGCCTTGCCGAGCTCGACGATGAACTCGGTATCGATGCCATAGGAACTCGCCTGGTGGATCCATTCGCCGTCGTAGCGGAACACGATGCCGGACTCCGCGCCGGTCAGTCTGGCCGCGCGCTCCACAATTGTGTCGAACACCGGCTGCACATCAGTGGGGGATTCGCTGATCACCTGCAGGACTTCGGCGGTTGCCGTCTGCCGCTCGAGCGCCTCCTTCGTCTCGTTGAAGAGGCGTGCGTTCTGGATCGCGATCACCGCCTGGTCGGCGAAGGTCTTGAGGAGCGCAAGCTCCGCTTCGGAAAACGGCCGCGGCGGCATGCGCGCGATGTCGATCGTGCCGATGCCGCGCCCTTCCCACGTCATCGGCGCATTCGCGATGGAGAAATCGCCGACCCGGCGCGCCATCTCGTGGACGTACTCCGGCAGGTCGTCCGCGCTCGCGATGCTCGGACGATGCAGGATGGTGCCCTGCCGGATCGCCATGTCGCTGATCGTTCCTGCGAGCGGGCGCGGGAACGTGCGCGCGACGACATCCGGGAACCCGCCGCGATAGGCACCGATCCGCAGCTGACCATCCTCCGCGAGGCACACCGACATGTCGGTGGCGCCGAAAAGACGCTCGCAGCTGTCGAGGATCTTCTCGAACACCGGCTTCGGGTCGGCCATCGATCCGCTGATCACCTGCAGCACCGACGACGTGGCCGTTTGCCGCTCGAGCGCCTCTCGGGTCTCGTTGAACAACCGCACGTTCTCGATCGCGATCACCGCCTGGTCGACAAACGACTGTGCCAGCGCGATCTCCTTTTCGCTGAAGGCGCCCGCCTTGTCGCGGGCCAGCGCCAGCACGCCGATGCATTCATCCTTGCGCAGCAGCGGAAGCATGAGCGAAGAGTTGATCCCGTTCCGCGCCTTGACGTCGCGCTCGTGTGGCGGGAGTTCGATCGCCTTCCAGTCCGGGATATGAAGCGTGGCCTTCGAAACGATTACCCGCGAAGGGAAGTTCGCCGCGGGATCGACGGGCACGACGCGCTCGCCCAGGTCCAGGGGAAGACCACCGGGCGTGGCGTGGGCGGCCGGGGTGAACGTCGCACCGTCGCAGCGCAGCAGCGCGGTGAAGTCGCAGGCCATGAGCCGGAGCGCGGTGTTGACGATGGCGTCGAACACCGGCTGCACGTCGGTGGGTGAACTGCTGATCACGCGCAGGATGTCGGCGGTCGCCGTCTGGTGCGACAGGGCCTCCTGCGTCTCGTTGAAGAGCCGCGCGTTCTGCAGCGCGACACCGACGTTCGCGGCAATCGTCGACAGAAGGCGCTGGTCGTCGATGTCGTACGCACCTTCGATTTCCGTGCTCTGCACGCTGATCACGCCGAGGCTCGTGCCGCCGACCGGGATCGGCACGCCCATGTACGACAATGCCTGCTTGCCCACGACCTTGGCGCCGAGCTCGAGCCCGCGCCTGTCCGTCTCCCTGTTGATGATGAGCGGCTCGCCCGACCGGATGATCCGGCTGGTGAGGCCCTCGCCGAACTTGAGCGGCTTGATCTCCTCGCCGTACTGGTACGGGAAGTCGATGATGCCCGTATCCGGGTTGTAGAGCGCGACGTATGCGATGTCGGCCTTGAACACGGCGCGGATCTGCTCGCCGACGAGATCGAGCAGCGGGGCGAGCTCGAGCTTGCCGGCAAGCTGTTGCGACACCGTGTTGACCGTCGCGAGCTCGGCAGCGCGGCGCTGCGCGTCGGCAAAGAGCCGCGCGTTCTCGATCGCCACGGTCGCCTGGAGCGAGAGCCCGATCAGGAACTCGAGCTCGGTGCTTCCGAACGGCAATCCGCCGGTGCGCCAGACGGCCATGACCCCTTTGACCTTCGTGCCGGCCATCAGCGGCGCCACCATCAGCCGATCGCGCGCCTCGGGCCCGGTACCCGGGATCAGGATGGCGCGGGGATCCGCGTCGGTGTCGTTGATGTACTCCGCACGCCCGCTTTCCACGAGACTGCCGATGATCCCCTCGCCGACGTTGATCACCGTCGACTGGACCGCTTCGGCGATGTCCCCGACGGCGACGATCGCCCGGTAGGTCGTGCCGCCCGGATCGGGCAGGAAAATGGCGCTGCTGCCGGCGCGGAGGAGGTCCTTCGCGTGGCGGGCGATGCGGTCCATCACCGTGCCGACATCGAGCGTCGAGGAAATGTCGCGGCCCACT
>Ga0265331_10000260_pt1 | contig 60870 bp, 53 predicted proteins | sample 41923metaG_FD_202088 | JGI IMG/M metagenome (GOLD analysis project Ga0265331, IMG submission 202088) | Rhizosphere microbial communities from Carex aquatilis grown in University of Washington, Seatle, WA, United States - 4-19-23 metaG | ecosystem: Host-associated > Plants > Roots > Rhizosphere... | reverse complement strand
CCCCGCGGGGCCATCTTCGGAGGGCGTCGACGTCCTTGGACGTCCGCGCTGCTCAAACAGGTCTCAACTTGGCGCGCCCCGCCGGTCACCGCCGCGGGGCGCCTCTTTCAGCTCCACTCGACCTTGCCGACGCCTCTCAGCACGTCGGCCATGCTGGCATACTCGGTTTCCGGCATCAGGCGGATGACGTCGAGGACCTGGTCGTCGGCATGGTTGCGGCGCGCCTGCGCGATCAGCGCGCCCTTGCGCGCGGGAAACTCGATGCCTTGCAAATGCTGGAGTATGTTGGAGGGCGAGTGGGCTCCCATGCCGACGCTCATGTGCGGCCTCCGGTTGGTTGGGGCTGTCTGCCGGGGGTAACGCCGCCGGGTGATTCCTGTTCCCGGCCATCCGCTGTGAGGTATCCGTGAAATCCATCGCCGCCATCTTCGACGCCGCCGCCGCGGGCTACGACCTCGCCCGCCGCCAGCTGATTCCCTGCTTCGACGATTTCTACGGCAGCGTCGCCGACCTGGTCGACGCCCACGCCCCCGAGGCGCCGCGCGTGCTCGATCTGGGCGCCGGCACCGGGCTGCTGTCGGCGATGGTGGCGGCGGTGCGGCCGCAGGCCCGCCTGGTGCTGACCGACCTGGCCGAGGCGATGCTGGCGGTGGCGCGCCGACGCCTGGCCGGACGCACGGTGGAATACCGGGTGATGGACCACCTAGCCCTCGACGAGGCAGGCGCCTTCGACGTCGTGGTCTCGGCGCTTTCGATCCACCACCTGGACGATCCCGGCAAGCGCGAGATCTATCGCCGCGCCGCTCGCGCCCTGGCCCCCGGCGGCCTGTTCGTCAACGCCGACCAGGTCGCCGGCGCCACCCCGGCGATGGAGGCGGCCTATTGGCGGCACTGGCACGACCGGGCGGCGGCCAGCGGCATCGACCCGGCGGAGCTGGCCGCCGCCATCGAGCGCCAGAAGCTCGACCGCCGCACGCCGCTGGCGCCGCAGCTGGCCTGGCTGCGCGAGGCCGGCCTGGCCGAGGTGGAATGCCGCTACAAAAACGTCAGCTTCGCGGTGATGTGCGGCCTGCGGACTTGAAACGTCCCGTGAACGGCGCTATTTTCACCGGATGCGGCCACTAGCTCCCTTCAAGGCGCGCGGCGCCGTCGGCAATCCCGGTTGCCGCTTCGACGCCCACCAGCGCGAGGCGGTCGACGACGGCTGGCAATTGGATGGAGACGACGACCCGCCGCCTTCGCCGGCGACCACCGTGACCGACGATGCCAGCCGCTCGGTGATCACCCGCAACACCTCGCCCGACATCGGCTTCGACCGCTCGATCAACCCCTATCGCGGCTGCGAGCACGGTTGCATCTATTGCTACGCCCGGCCGACCCACGCCTATCTCGGCCTGTCGCCGGGGCTGGATTTCGAGACCCGGCTGTTCGCCAAGCCGCGGGCGGCCGAACTGCTGGAGGCCGAACTGCGCAAGCCCGGCTACCGGCCGGCGCCCATCGCCATCGGCACCAACACCGATCCCTACCAGCCGGTCGAGCGAAGGCGCGGCATCATGCGCGCCTGCCTGGAGGTGCTGGCCGACTTCCGCCATCCGGTGACCATCACCACCAAGAGCGCGCTGGTCACCCGCGACGTCGACATCCTGGCGCCGATGGCGGCGCAAGGGCTGGCGTCGGCGGCGCTCAGCATCACCACGCTGGACCGCGACCTGTGCCGCAGCCTGGAGCCTCGGGCCTCGGTGCCGGCGCGGCGGCTGGCGGCCATCCGCGTCCTCGCCGAGGCCGGCATTCCCACCGCGGTGCTGGTCGGCCCGGTAATCCCGGCCCTGACCGACCATGAGCTGGAGCGCATCCTGGAAGCCGCGCGCGAAGCCGGCGCCACCGCCGCCCACTACATCCTGCTGCGCCTGCCCGGCGAGGTGAAGGACCTGTTCGCCCAATGGCTGGAGGCCCACGCCCCGGCCAAGGCGAAACATGTGCTGTCGCGGCTGTCCCAGGCGCGCCGGGGCAAACGCGACGATGCCGATTTCGGCCGCCGCTTCACCGGCAGCGGCCCCGACGCGACCCTGCTGGCCCAGCGCTTCGCCGTGGCGGCACGGCGCCTGGGCTTCGCCGAACGCGGCGTCGATCTCGACACCACGCGGTTCCGCCCCCCGCCGCGGCCGGGGGATCAGCTGCGGCTGTGGTGATCAGTCCTTGGGCGGCGCGTCGTCCAGCAGGGTGGGCGCGGCCAGAACCAGGCGGATCAGCTCAGCCTGGCGGGTGATGCCGGTCTTGGCGAAGATCCGCTTGAGGTAGGTGCGCGCCGAGCTGACGGTGATGCCAAGCATCTCGGCCGCCTCCTCGATGCGGTGGCCCTCGGTCAGCGACAGGGCGAGGCGGGCCTCGGCGTCGGTCAGTTCGAACAACCGCACGACGGTCTCCGCCGAGGGCAGGGTCTGGTGGTCGGGATCGTTGATCAGCAGCACGGCAGCGGTTTCGCCCTCGGGCGCCGGCAGCGGCGCCACCACCACCGAAAGCGACCGGTCGGCCTTTTCGCGCGACAGCGACACCGCCCGGACGCCGCCCGAATCGCCTTCGGCCACCGCCGCCTTGATCAGGGAATGAAGGTCCGCGGTCTCGGCCTGGCGCGAGGCCCGGCAGATGCCGGTGGGGCCGAGGGTCAGGCCGTCGTTGCCGGCCAGCAAGGCGGCACCGGCGCGGTTCATGAACAGGGCGCGGGCCTGGCGGTCGACCACCACCACCGCCGTCGGCAGCCGATTGAGCGTCGCCACGCCGAAATCGACCTCGGCCAGCCGGATGCCGGCCGCCGGCTTGCTGCCGCGCTGCGCCAGCGCCTGGCCGATCCCCGCCGCCAGCACCGCGGCTTCGCACGGCTTGGTGTAGAAGCGAAAGACGTCGGCCTCGTTGATGGCTGCGATGGCGGTTTCCAGCTCGGCGGTGCCGGTCAGGACGATCGCCACGGTCGACGGATTCACCGCCGCCATCGCCTGGATCAGTTCGAGCCCGTTCATCTCCGGCATCCGCATGTCGACCACGGCCACGTCGAAACCATGCTGCTTCTGGGTTTCCAGCGCCTCGACCGGCGACACATGGAAACTCATGTCCCACGCATTCTGGTGGCCGCGCAGCGAACGGCGCAAAGCCTCCAGCACATGCGGCTCATCATCGATAAAAGCGACCCGAGGCAAACTCATAGCGTGCATCCCCATGCCCCTTTCCGTACGGCCGGTCCCCAAATGGGGATATGACCCAGAAAAGTTTCCCGCCACCCTCCATACTATGACCGGCGACAACATCCGGATGCAAGCGTCGGCACGCAGCGACGGGAAAGCGCCATGGAGCGGACAGATTCGATCGCAACTCTTCCGCCCGTCCTGGTCCACCGCGGCGGCTATGCGGTGTGGAGCAATCAGGCGTTCGTCGAACGCTTCGCCATAAACCCCGGCGCGATGCGGCCGTTGAAAGTCCGCGAGCTGCTGTGGTCGCTGGGCATCCAGGACCCGCTGGCCGGCATCATCGCAGACGGGGCGGTCTTCGCCGAGATGGAAGCCTCCTCGCAGATCGACCGCCGGCCGGGAACCCTGCATCTGCGGCAGCGGGCGGTGCCCGGCGGCGGCGGTCCGCCTCACCTGATGCTGGAACTGGCGGAGAAACCCCTTTCGTCTTGACGGCATCTTCGCCGTTCCGGCTATCTTGTCGGCCCGGGGAGGGATTGACGACGATGGCGACGAGGGTTCTGCTGGTCGAGGAGGGCTCCGCCAATGCGGCGGCGGTGGCCGACATGCTGATGGCGAACGCTCCCGGCGAATTCCTGGTGGAGCACGTGTCGTCGACCGCCGAAGCCACCCTGCGCCTCGGCGACGGCGGATTCGATGCAATTCTTCTCGACGTCGGCACCTCGGCCGCCGATTACGGCGGGCTCCGCGCCCTGGTCGTAGCCTCGCCCGACCTGCCGGTGGTGGTTCTCACCGAGACCGGCGACGAGGACGTCGGCACCGCCGCCGTCCAGGCGGGCGCCCAGGACTATCTGGTCAAGAGCCGGATCAACGGCGACGTGCTGCGGCGCGTCATCCGCTATTCGCGCGAACGCATCCGGGTCAAGAAGGACGTCGACGGCCTGGCCCGCCAGATCGCCGAGCGCCAGAACATGGAAGCGGCGCTGCGCGAGAGCCAGCATCGCTTCCAGGCGATCACCGAAAGCCTGTTCGAGGGCGTCCTGGTGGTCGATTCGACGGGCGACATCGTCTTTTCCAACCGCTCGGCCGACAAGCTGCTGGGCGACGGCGCGGATGCCGACATCGCCGGACGCAACATCGATTCGGTGTTCACCCTGATGGACGGCAAGCGCCCCTGCCCGTTCGCCGAGAGCCCGTTCCGCCGGGTCGCCGAAAGCGGCCAGGTACTCCGCTACGACGAGGCGGTGTTCCAGACCCGGGGCGGCCGCCCGCTGATGGTCGCCTACGCCTGCTCGCCGTTCGTCGAGGGCGGGGCGCTGCAGGGCTCGATCATCTCGTTTCGCGACATCCAGGCCTTGAAGAAGGCCCAGCAGGAGGCGCTGCAGGCCTCCAAGCTGGCCAGCGTCGGCCAGCTCGCCGCCGGCATCGCCCACGAGATCAACACCCCGACCCAATACATCGGCGACAATTTGCGCTTTCTCGGCGACGCCTTCGGCGCGCTGGTCGAGGTGGTGCGAAGCTGGCGCGCGGCAATCGACGGGCCGACGCCCGATTCCGACGCCAGGGCTGCCCTGCGCAAGGCGTTCGAGGACGCCGACGTCGACTACCTGATCGAGGAGATCCCGCGCGCCGTCTCCCAGTCGCTGGAAGGGGTCGGCCAGGTCGCCCGCATCGTCCTGGCGATGAAGGAATTCTCCCATCCGGGCGAGCGCGAGAAGGTTTCCATCGACCTCAACCGCGCCGTCGAGAACACCATCGCGGTCAGCCGCAACGAGTGGAAGCACCTGGCCGACCTGTCGGCCGACCTCGACCCCGACCTGCCGGCGGTCACCTGCCTGCCCGGCGAAGTCAACCAGGTACTGCTGAACCTGGTGGTCAACGCCGCCCATGCGATCGAATTCACCAAGCGCCGCGGCAAGGGGCGGATCGCCATCTCGACGCGCCGGCGCGGCGCCTTCATCGACATCGTCGTCGCCGACGACGGCGTCGGCATGACCGACGAGGTCAAGGAGCGCATCTTCGACCCGTTCTTCACCACCAAGGGCGTCGGCAAGGGGACCGGCCAGGGCCTGGCGATCTGCCGCGACGTGGTGGTCGCCAAGCATGGCGGCGCGATCGTGGTCGAAAGCGAAGAGGGCAAGGGGGCACGCTTCATCGTCAGCCTGCCGATCAACGGCACCGGCGCCCACGGCGAGGCCACGCAATGACGCTTCGCAGCATCCTTTTCGTCGACGACGACCACAATGTGCTCCAGGGCTTGCAGCGGATGCTGCGCAGCAAGCGCGACGAGTGGACCATGAGCTTCGTCTCCAGCGGCGCCAAGGCGCTGCAGACCCTGGAGAAGGAACCGTTCGACGCCATCGTCTCCGACATGCGGATGCCGGGGATGGACGGGGCGGAGCTGCTGACCGAGGTCCGGCGCCGCTACCCCGCCATGGTCCGCGTCATCCTCTCGGGCTATTCCGAGGAGGAGAGCGTGCTTCGCACCATCGGGCCGGCCCACCAGTTCCTGGCCAAGCCCTGTTCGGCGCAGACCCTGGTCGACGTGCTGCACCGCGCCATCGAACTGCGCCTTGTCCTCGAATCGGAAAACCTCCGCACGCTGCTGGCCGGCCTGAAAAGCCTGCCGACGCCGTCGGCGACCTATTTCCAGCTGGTCAAGTACATCGACCTGCCGCAGGCCTCGGCCAACGGCGTCGCCGAAATCATCGGCGGCGACGTGGCGATGACGGCGGAACTGCTGAAGCTGACCAATTCGGCCTATTTCAGCATACCCGCGCGGGTGACGACGCCGCTGCAGGCGGTGCGCATCCTCGGCTTCGAGACCCTGCGGGCCCTGGTGCTTCGCATCGGCATCTTCCGCAGCTTCAAGGGACTGGCGTCGATGGGCCGGCTGATGGAGGACCTCAACCGCGACAGCTTCCTGATGGCGCGGATCGCCAAGCGCATCGCCCGGAGCGAGAAATTCGAGCCGCATCACGTCGAGGAGGCGTTCTGCGCCGGCATGCTGTGCTCGATCGGCATGTTGGTGCTGCTCGACACCATGCCGGCGAAACTGAACAAGGTGCAGTCGCTGATCGCCAAGGGCACCGAGGTGCTGGAAGCCGAGCGCCAGGTTTTCGGCGGCACCCATCTCCAGGTCGGCGCCTATCTGCTGGGATTGTGGGGGTTCAACCGCGCCGTTGTCGAAGCGGTGGCGTTCTGCGGCCTGCCCAGCGTTGCCGCCGGCCAGAACCTCGACGCCGCGGGCGTCGTCCACCTGGCCCGGGTGCTGGCCGGCCCGTCGCCCGCCTATTCGTCCCAGGGCAAGGGCAGCGAATCCGCCCAGGTGCAGCTCGACCGCGGATATATCGAAGGGCTGGGCCTGGGCGGCCGTTTGGCCGGATGGACCGTCGGCGCCGAAGCCGAACGCAAGCAGTGACCGGCCCTCACCGGACGAGCGCGGCCTCGATCGCCTCGCTCAGCGACGGGCGGTTTCCGGTCACCACCTGGCAGTCGCCGAAGTGCACCGGCAGGCCGAAAGCCCCGTAATCCGCGACCAGAACCACCGGCAGGTCGCGGTCCACCAACGCGTCGGCCACCGCCAGCGCGGGCTGACTGACACGGCCCAGGCTGACCACCGCCACGTCGAAGACATGCCGCTCGGCCGCCTCCAGCATATCGTCCATGGCGGCGAACGGACCAACGACACGATAGCCCGCGATCGGCAACCCGCAATCTTGAAGCTTGCCGTCATGCGCATCCTCCTGGTACAGGAGGATGTTGCGCGGCGGTTGGTGGCTCACGTCTAAACTCCCGTTGCGCCGACGAATGGCGGCCATCCTTGTTGCACATTGGATTTGGCGCCATCCTAATTTGGGGACTGTGTTTCGGGGCACTCTAAGTTAGTGTGCTTGGTTTCTAGGCAGGGGTGGTTTTCATGGGACCTGAGACGGGCTTCATCGTAGCCGGCGCGGTTGCCGTCGGCGTCGCCATCGGCGCGATCACCGGCGTGATCGATTTCGGTTCCGAGGATACCTTGCCCCCGATCCAGCAGCAGGCTACGCCGCAGCCGGTGAGCGCCCCGGTACCCGCACCGGCACCGGCACCGGCCCCCGCGCGGGCGGCCGAGCCGCCCGCCGTCGCACCGGCCGCCGTCCAGCCGCCGGCGCCAGCGCCGCACAGCCCGGCCCCGCCCCCCGCCCCGGCCCCCACGGCCGTCGAACAGCAGGCGCCGCAAGAGCCGGCCTGCCCGCCGGTGGTCGACGTCAAGGGCGGCTATGTCATCGACATGCGCGGCGACGGCGGCAATTGCCACAAATCGGGCAAGGTGCGCCACATCATGTCGATCGAATGCACCGAAGGCCCGCCCGGCTGGATCCACAAATACTATCTCGACGACAAGCGGTCGCCGGTGTTCGTCACCAAGTGCATGCCGCCGCCGCCGCTGCCGCGCTCCTGACCTGCCATCCCCGTCGAGGGTAGGGCCGGGGACGGCATGATGGCGCCACCTCCGGGAGGGCGCCGTCGGCGCCCGTCCATTGCTTCTGTTTGTCCGGTCTCGCGGCCGGAACCGGCGGCATAGAACCAATGACGTGGTTGCGCTTTGCCGGCACGCCAACCACCATCCTTCGCAGTCCTGACTGATGATGCGGGGGTGGCGTGATGACCGATCGGGACGGGATTGCAGCCGACGAAGGCCCGGCTGAGGAATGGGACCCGCCACCCGCCGCCGTCGATGAGCCGGTGCCGGCGCTGGCGGTGGCGGGGCTCGGTTGCTCGCCGTCCCTGCGGGCGCGCCTGATCTGCCTGCGCCCGTTCGCCGCCGGAGAGACGGTGGCGGCGATCGAGGGCTACAAGGTGGTGCGGCAGCCGTCCTTCCGCTCGGTGCAGATCGCCGAGGATCGCCACATCGAGGACATCGGCGTACTCGCCTACCTCAACCATTCCTGCGATCCCAACGTGGGCATCGATTGCGAGCGGCTGGTGGTGACGGCGCTCCGCGACATCGCCGCCCTCGACGAACTGACCTTCTTCTATCCCTCCACCGAATGGGACATGGCCCAGCCGTTCCGCTGCTGGTGCCGCTCCGACGGCTGCCTGGGCACCGTCGCCGGCGCCCGCCACGTCCCCGCCGCGGTGCTGGCCCGTCACCTGCTGGCGCCCCACATCGTGCGGCTGGCCGGCATCCGCGGATCGGCCTAGACGTGGGCTTGGACTGCGATCCCGACCTGGACGCCGTCGAGGGCGAATTGATCGCCTGGGCCCGCCACCTGGGCACGCCCTGCTATCTCTACCGGCGCAAGCCCATCCGCGAGCGGCTGGCGCAGCTGCGGGAGGCGCTGGGCTGCCTCGGCTGCGGCGCCCGCCTCCTCTATGCGATGAAGGCCAACCGGCATCCCGACGTGCTGGCCTGCGTCCGCGCCGACGGCACGGTCGGCATCGACGCCAGCTCCCCCCGCGAGGTGGCGCTGGCCCTGGCGGCGGGCTTCGACGCCGCCGAGATCTCGGTCACCGCCGGCATGCTGTCGGACCGCGACCTGGCGTCGTTCGTGCGGGCGGGCGTCCATCTCAACCTCGACACCCTGTCGGCCATCCGCCGCTACGGCGCCATCGCGCCGGCCGGCACCGGCATCGGCCTGCGCCTGGACCCCGGCCCGCTCGCCGGCTGGGGCGGCAATCCCCGGCTGGCCTACGGCGGCGGCAAGTTCGGCCTGGCCGAAGCGGCCGTGCCGGCGGCGGTCGAGGCCTGCCGGGCCGCCGGCCTGGCGATCGACACCCTGCACATCCATTGCGGCTGGAACCTCCAGCGCGCCGCCTTGCCGGCGTTCGAGCGGGCGCTGGCCATGCTGGCCCGCCTGGCCGGCGACCTCGGGGTGGCGACCATCAATGTCGGCGGCGGCCTGGGCATCCGCTTCCGTCCCGACGACGACCCGCTGCCGATCGAGGATTGGGCGGCGGCGCTGGCCCGCCACCTCGCCCCCCTGGGCCGCACCGTCGCCTGCGAGCCCGGCACCTTCGTGGTGGCCGAGGCGGGGGTGCTGGTGGCCGAGGTCAACACCGTCGAACAGCGTGGGCCGACCACCTGGATCGGTGTCGATTGCGGCCACAACGTCAACGTCTACGCCGCCCATTACGGGATTCCGCTTCGCATCGCCCTGCTCGGCGCCCGCCCGGGCGGGCTGCGGCGCTATGCCGTGGCGGGCAACATCAACGAGGCCAACGACGTCTTCGCCGTCGACGTCCCGCTGCCCGAAGTCAGGGAAGGCGACCTGCTGGCCTTCGTCCCCGCCGGCGCCTACGGCAGTTCGATGGCCAGCGACCACTGCCTCAGGGGTTGGCCGGCGGAGGCGATGATCGGGTGACCCCGCCCCGGCCCCCGGTCCGCCGTTCGGGACCGGCATAGCCCTTGGTCACCACCAGCGGCTGGCGCGCCCCGGCGACGAAGGCGCCGATCCGCTTCAGCAGCGCGGCCGGCGCCAGCGGCATGGCGACGACGTCGTCGGGCCCGCAATCGCTGACCTTGCGAACCATCGTCCGGTCGGACGCGGGCACCAGGACGACGACAATGGGAAACGGCTGGGGCCCCAGCAGGCCGCGCCGTACCTCGGCGATCAGCGGGGCGACGAAGACCCCCTTCAGCTCGTGGGTCATGACGATCAGGTCGATCCCCGTTTCCAGCGCCTGGCGAAGCGTCGCCTCGCTCTCGGCCTGGGCGGGCCGCTGGATGCCGGCGCCCTCGAAGGCGTCGAACAGAACCCGGCCGGTCGCGGCATCGTCCACCGCGACCAGGACCCGCATGCTGGCGTACTCGTTGTTCTTCACCCCAACCTCCCAATCAGATCCGCCGCGCCACGATTTCGCCGATCTCGTCGTCGGTCAGCGCCACCGGATTGGTCTTCATGCTGGAACCGCGGCTGCCGGCGACGATCCGGGGGATGTCGGCGGCCCCGATGCCGAAAGCCGACAGGCGGGGCAGGGCCAGGCGATCGGTCCAGGCGCGAAGCAGCGCCACCAGCGCCTCGGCATCCGCCTTCCCGGTAAGGATTTCCGCCACCTGCGCGTATTTGCGCAAGGCCGGGCCATCGGCTGCGCGCGCGCGGAGCGCGGTGACGTTGACGTCGGTGGCCTCGGCGACGACGGTGCCGCAGGCGATCCCGTGGCCGATGGAGAACAGCGCGCCGAGCGGCGGCGCCAGGCCGTGCACCGCCCCCAGCCCCGCCTGGGCCAGGCAGATGCCCGACATCAGCGAGGCGTGGGCGATCAGCGAGCGCCCCGCCCGCGCCGCATCGCCGGTGCCTTCCCATGCGGCGAAGAAGCCGCGGCGGAAGGCCTCGAGCCCCGACAGCGCCAGGGCGTCGGTGACCGGCCCGGCCTTGAGCGAGACATAGGATTCGATCAGCTGGGTCAGCGCGTCCATGCCGTTGGCGGCGATCACCGCGGGCGGGCACGAGGCGAGCAGCCCCGGATCGACCACCGCCACCTGGGCCACCAGCTTCTCGTCGCGGAAGGATTTCTTGAAGCCGCCGGTGCCCAAGCGGCTGAGCACCGCGTTCTTGGTCGCCTCGCTGCCGGTGCCGGCGGTGGTGGGGACGGCGACGAAGGGCAGCGACGGCCCCGGATAGGCCAGTTCCGGACCGACCCCCTCCAGGTGGTCCATCACCGAATTGCCGTGCGGCAGCAGGCCGGCCACCGCCTTGGCGGCATCCAACGCGCTGCCGCCGCCGATGCCCAGCACCACCGCGATGCCGATGCCGCGGAATTCGGCGACAGCCGAATCGACCGCCTCGGGCGACGGCTCGGCGGCAACCGACAGCGTCTCCCACGACACCCGCCGCTGCTCCAGGCCGTCCTGCAGCGCCGGCCAATGCTCGGACTCGCGAAACGATCGGGCGCCGGTGACGATCAGCACCTTTTCCCCCAGGGCGGCGACCTCGCCGGGGATGGTGGCGACGCAGCCCTCGCCGAACACCAGGCGCGGCAGACGGGCGACGGCGTAGGCCGGCACAGAAACGGGGCTCATCGCGGCGCGTGCACCTTGTAGGGCACGCCCCTGCGCGGCGAGACCATCATGTCGCCGACGGCGTCGCGCCACGCCATGTAATGGGCGGTCTCCTTGTGGGCGCGGGCGTCGGCGGCGCTGCCATAGGCCTCGTAGAGGAGAAAGCGGGTGGGGTCGCCGTCCTCCTGCAGGACGTCGAACCGCATATTGCCGGGCTCGGCGACCGAGCCGCGGTGATTGGCGACGGTGGCGGCGATGAAGGCATCGACGCATTCCGGTTTGACGTGGACGTGGACGATGGTCACTTGCATGGGTGGTCCTCCACCGCCGATCTTGAGCGGCGGCCGGGGCGGGCGTCAAGGCCCTGGTCCGGCGCGCGGCGGAAAAGTGCACTGTCACCGAAACTGTTTCGGTGACAGTGCATGTTGTTGGCGGCGGCCACAGATACTACGGGCTCTTCCGCTCGCGCAGCTTGGCCCAGTAGTCCAGCCGCTTCCGCACCTCGCGCTCGAAGCCGCGTTCGGCCGGGTCGTAGAAGGTGCGCCGCGCCATGCCGTCGGGGAAATAGTCCTGGCCCGAGAAGCCCTCGGCGGTGTCGTGGTCGTATTTGTAGCCCTTGGAATAGCCCAGTTCCTTCATCATCTTCGTCGGCGCGTTGAGGATGTGCATGGGCGGCATCAGGCTGCCGGTCTCCTTGGCCGCGCGCATGGCGGCGCCGAAGGCGCGGTAGGCGGCGTTGGACTTGGGCGCCGTGCCGAGATAGATCACCAGTTGGGCCAGCGCCAGATCGCCCTCGGGGCTGCCCAGGCGTTCGTAGACGTCCCAGGCGGCCAGGGCCTGCACCACCGCGTTGGGGTCGGCCAGGCCGATGTCCTCGACGGCGAAGCGGGTGAGGCGGCGCAGGATGAACAGCGGATCCTCGCCGCCGGCCAGCATGCGGGCCATCCAGTACAGCGCCGCGTCGGTGTCGGAGCCGCGGAGACTCTTGTGCAGCGCGCTGATCAGGTTGTAGTGGCCCTCGCGGTCCTTGTCGTAGGCGGGCGCCCGCTGCTGCACCACCCCGGCCAGGGCCTGGGGGTCGAGCAGCGGTTCGGGCGGCAGCGAGGCCAGCGCCTCGGCCAGGTTGAGCAGGTAGCGGCCGTCGCCGTCGGCCAACGCCTTGACCGCGGCGCGGGCGTCCGCATCCAGCGGCAGCGCGTGCCCCAGGGCGGCTTCGGCGCGGGCGAGCAGGGCCTCCAGCGCCGGCTCGTCGAGGCGGTGCAGCACCAGCACCTGGCAGCGCGACAGCAGGGCGCCGTTCAGTTCGAACGACGGGTTCTCGGTGGTGGCGCCGATCAGCACCACCGTGCCGTCCTCGACATAGGGCAGGAAGCCATCCTGCTGGGCGCGGTTGAATCGGTGGATCTCGTCGACGAACAGCAAGGTGCCCTGGCCGGCCTGGCGGCGCTTGGCGGCGGCGTCGAAGATCTTGCGCAAATCGGCAACGCCCGAGAACACCGCCGACAGCGGCTCGAAATGCAGCTTGGTGCGGTCGGCGAGCAGGCGGGCGATGGTGGTCTTGCCGCAGCCGGGCGGCCCCCACAGCACGATCGACGACAGCTTGCCCACCGCCAGCATGCGCCCCAGCGGCGCGGCCGGGGCCAGCAGGTGGTCCTGGCCGACCACCTCCTCCAGCGACTTCGGGCGCAGGCGGGCGGCCAGCGGCCGGTCCTCGTCCTTTTCGAACAGTGTGCTCACCCGCCGATCATCAGGGTCAGGGTCTGGCCTTCGCGGCTCAGGGTCAGGCGCCAGCCGCGCGCTTCCGTCCCCAGCAGGCGCTTGGCGTCGACGATTGCGGCGACCGGATGGTCGTTGATCCCCAGTATGATGTCGCCCGGCTGGATTTGCAGCCGCTGGGCCACCGAGCCCTGCCGCACGCGCATCACCACCACCCCTGCGGCCTCGTTGTTCATGCCGATCTCCTCGGCCAGGGCCGGGTTGAGGTTGGCGATGGTCGCCCCTGCCAGGGGATTGTTGCCGGCGACGTCGGTTGCCTCGCGCGCCGGCACCTCGGGCGGCGGCCCCAGGCGGATGTCGATGGTGCGCTGGGCGCCGTCGCGCAGCACCGCGAAGTGGGCGTCGCTGCCCACCGCCAGGGTGGCGAGGCGGAAGCGCATCCCCTCGGGGTCGTCGACCTCGCGGCCGTTGACCGAGGTGATGACGTCGCCCAGCTTGAGGCCCGCCTTCATCGCCGGACCGTCCTTGGCCAACTGGTTGATCAGCACGCCGATGGGGCGCGGCATCTTCATCGCCTGGGCGATCTCCTGGGTGACCGCCTGGCCGCCGGCGCCGATGTAGGGCCGCACCACCTTGCCGCCCTGGGTGATGCCGGCCAGCACCACCTTGACCAGCGCGGTCGGAATGGCGAAGCCGATGCCGACCGATCCGCCGCTTTTCGAGAAGATGGCGGTGTTGATGCCGATCAAGCGGCCGTCCATGTCGACCAGGGCGCCGCCGGAATTGCCGGGATTGATGGCGGCGTCGGTCTGGATGAACGAGCGGTAGTCCGACACCCCGACATTGGTGCGGGCCAGCGCCGAGACGATGCCGCTGGTCACCGTCTGGCCGACGCCGAAGGGATTGCCGATGGCGATCACCAGGTCGCCGACCTCGAGCGCGTCGGAATCGCCGAACGGCAGGGTCGGCAGTTTCTCGCCCTTGGGGTCGACCTTGAGCACGGCGATGTCCGCGCGCTCGTCCGAGCCGACGATGCGGGCCTCGAACTCGCGGCGGTCGGCCAGCACCACGGTGACCTCGTCGGCGTCCTTGATGACGTGGTGGTTGGTCAGCACGGTGCCGTCGGCGGCGACGATCACCCCCGATCCCAGCGACGACTGCACCCGCTCGCGGGTCATGCCCTGGGGCGTCCCGTCGCCGAAGAAATTACGGAAGAAGGGGTCGGCGAACAGCGGCGAGGCGGCCGTCCGCACCACCCGCTTGGCGTAGATGTTGACCACCGCCGGCCCGGCCTGGCGCGCCACCGGGGCAAAGGACAGGCGGATCTGCTCGCGCGAGGCCGGCGCCGCGGACTCGGCGGCCAGCGGCAGCGGCGCCAGCAGCGGCACGGCGGCGAGGAGGGCGAGGAAAGCTGGGCGGATCATTCGGCGATGCTCGCTGGGATTTCTGTCGGCGCCGTTATAGCATCCCGTCGGCCTTGCGCCGAGGCCGATCAAAAGGTGGGCGGACCCGCATGGCCAAGCATCACGACCATATCGATTCCGATCTGTCGGCGTTCATCGAACGCCAGCCGATGTTCTTCGTCGCCACGGTCGGCGGGCCGGGCCGCGTCAACCTCAGCCCCAAGGGGCTGGACGGCACGTTCCGCATCCTGGGACCGCGGCGGGTGGCGTTCCTCAACATCACCGGCAGCGGCAACGAAACGGCGGCCCACCTGCGCCGGGACGGCCGCATCACCGTGATGTTCTGCGCGTTCGAGGGCCGGCCGCTGATCCTGCGCCTGTATGGGGCGGGCCGCGCCATCCATCGCCGCGACGCCGAATGGGCGGATCTCGATTCCCTGTTCCCGCCGCTCGCCGGCAAGCGCCAGATCGTCGTAATCGATATCGCCGACATCATTTCGTCGTGCGGCTTCGGCGTGCCGCTGATGACCTTCGCCGGCCAGCGCACCGCCCTGCCGGACTGGGCCGCCGGCAAGGGCGAGGACGGCATCCGCGCCTATTGGCGGGACAAGAACGCCGTCAGCTTCGACGGCCTGCCCACCGGAGTGCTCGACGACGACGCCTGATACCAGCCGGCCTTTGAAAAGCCCGGCTGTATCGCCCCTCACCGGGCGGGCCGCGTCCGCGGCCCTTGGCCGCCGCCTCAACGGCGGCTGAATACCGGCCGCCGATTCTGTTCGATCGTCGGCCGGTATGACATCCCGGGCGGGGAATCACTCGGTTTCGAACGCGGCGAACGGCTCGCCGGCCGAATTCGGCTCGAAGCCGAAAAAGGCGAAGCTCTGGGCGATATGGTCGGGCAACGGCGCCGTCACCTGCAGGGTGCCGCCCTTGGGATGGGGGATGCGGATGGCGCGGGCGTGCAGGTGCAGCTTGCGGCTGACCCCGTAGCCTTCCAGGATCGCCGCCTTGCCGCCGTACTTGCCGTCGCCGAGAATGGGCGTGCCGACCAGCGCCGTATGCGCGCGCAATTGGTGGGTGCGTCCGGTGCGCGGCTCCATCTCCAGCCAGGCGACGCGCTTGCCGGCATGCTCGACCACCCGGTACCAGGTCACGGCGCGCTGGCCGTCTTCCTCGTCGACCGCGACCTTGTCGCCCTGGCGGCCGGTCTGCTTGGCCAGCGGCGCATCGATGCGGCCCTGGCGCAGCTTCGGCAACCCCACCACCAGCGCCCAATAGCACTTGCGGGCGGCCCGGCTCTTGAAGGCGGCGGCCAGCTTGGCGGTCGCCGCCGGATTGCGCCCGAGCAGCAGCACCCCCGAGGTGTCCTTGTCCAGCCGATGGACCAGCCGCGGCCGATCGGCTGCGTCGAACCGCAGGGCGTCGAGCATGGCGTCGAGATGGCGGTCGGCCATGCCGGTGCCGCCCTGGACGGCGAGGCCCGGCGGCTTGTCCAGCACGATGACGTCGTCGTCCTGGTAGAGGATGGCCGCCTTCAGCATGCGCTCGGTGGCGGGATCGACCGGCGGCCGCTCCCGCTCGGGCTTGCGTTCGGGGGCGGGACCGTCGGGCAGTGGCGGCACCCGGATGATCTGGCCCGATTCCAGCCGCTGGCCGGATTTGGCGCGCCTGCCGTCGACCCGCACCTGACCGGTCCGCAGCCATTTCTCCAGCAGCGCATGGCCGATTGCGGGAAAGCGGCGGCGGAACCAGCGGTCGAGACGCAGCTCGGTTTCTTCGGGGGCGACGGTTATGGATTGAACGGACATCATCCGTTCCTTGTCATCCCGGGCGCGGGATGACAAGGAAAAATTTCATCACGCGCTCGGCATCACCACATGGCATTCGCGTTTCGACTTGGCCAGCTTGCGGCAGGCGGCGCGGGCCTGATCCTCGGTGAAGCCGATCAGGCGGGCCCGGTAGACGGTATGCCGGCCGGCCTTCGCCTCGTCGACGTCGATGCTGGCCCGCGCGCCCAGCCCGCCCAGCCGCTTGGCGGCGCCGGCGGCGGCGTGATGGGCCGGCTTGAACCCCGAAAAGGCGCCGACCTGAATGGCCCAGGCGACCATGTCCGCATCCTCCGCCGCCGCCGGACGCGCCGTCGGCGCCTTGAGCGCGGCCTGCTTCAGCAGCTTGGTCTTGCCCCCGCCGGTCTTGACGGAAGCGCGGACGGGCGCCGCCTCGGGCTGTTCGTCCTCGACCGCGGAGGCCATCTCGGCGCCGGTGCCGCCGTTGCCGCGGGCGAACCCCGAATCGAGCAGCTGGGCCATGCGCCGGTCGCGCCAGGCGGCGGTGTCGCCGCCGAACACCACCCCGATCAGCCGGCGGCCGTCGCGCACCGCCGAGGCGGCCAGATTGAAGCCGGACGCGGCGATGTAGCCGGTCTTGATCCCGTCGGCGCCGGGGTAATTCAGCATCAGCCGATTGTGCGAGGCGATCACCTGTCCGCGCCACTGGAATTCGCGGGTGGCGAAATAGCGGTAATAGTGGGTGTGGTGGCGAATCAGCGCCCGGGCCAGGGTGGCCTGGTCGCGCGGCGTCGACACCTGGCCGGTGTTGGGCAAGCCGGACGCGTTGCGGTAGGTGGTGCCGTTCATGCCCAGCGCACGGGCCTTGGCGGTCATCAACGTCGCGAAATTGGGCTCGGTGCCACCGATCGCCTCGGCGGCGACCACGGCGGCGTCGTTGGCCGACTTGGTCACCAGGGCCAGCACCAGATCCTCGACCTTGATGTGCTCGCCGGGAGCCAGGCCCAGCTTGGACGGCGCCTGCGCCGACGCGTGCCGGGACACCGGCAGCGCACTGTCCAGCTTGAGGCGGCCCGCCGCCAGCTCGTCGAACAACAGGTAGAGCGTCATCATCTTGGTCAGCGAAGCGGGATAGCTGCGCCGGTCGGGATTGACCGCCGAGACGACCTGCCCCGTCTCGGCATCGGTGATGATCGAGCCATAGCGGGACTCGCGCGCCATCGCCAAAGACGGCGACAGCACCGAAATCGAGACCGCCAATACGACCAAGCACAACATGAGCCGGTCGGTGAAGTGATTGATAAAATGGGCCGGATTCAATTCGCGACCTTTCGGTTCCGATCGGGACACGACTACACTAACGGCAAAACATAAAAAATTTACGAATCCCTGTCCAGCGCGCCCGAGCCGGCGCCCAAGCTTTTTCGCATAGCGGCCGCGCCGGATGGATGGCGCAAAGGGATGAGGGGGAATTCTTGCGCGTGAGACGGAGGCGTTCGGGCCGATGGCGGAACGGCAGGGTTGCGCGACAACGATTGACTTCCGCTCCGCCCCGGCCGCAGACTCGGACGTTCGGTCCACGCTGAACCACCGAGGAGACCACCGGAATGTCTGCCGCCAAAGCCCCTCCGGCCATCGCCTTCAAGGCCTATGACGAGGTGGTCACCTTTTCCAAGGACAACGTCGACGCCGTGGTGAAAGCCGGGGCCATCCTCGCCCGCGGCCTCGAAGGCATCGGCAACTCGGTGGTCGACCTCGCCGAAGAGGTGATCGGCGAAAGCGTCCGGGCGTCGCGGCGCCTGGCCGGTGCCCGCAGCCTGGCGGAGATGTTCGACCTGCAGTCCACCCTGGCGCTGGCGAATTTCGGCCTGATCGTCGAGGAAGGCTCGCGCCTGTCAGAATTTTCGGTGGCGGTGATCGAGAACGCTTTCGCCCCTATCAACCGCCGAATGGGCGCCGCCGTCGACCGGCTGGCCGGCAGGGCCGCCTGAAGGGCGCGCCCCCCGCGTTTTCCATAGCCCGGATGATGGCTGATCGCGTCTCCCAGGCGCGATATCGGGAGCGCGACGATGGAGAAATCCAGCCTAGGCCTTCGAAGGCGCAACGAGGGCCTTTTCGCCCGGCCCTCGCACCCAATATGATAGGCGTGTATCGAGGGCAACACCCGTGTCTGATGGCAATGAGCGACGATCGAGACGACAAGCGCAACGACGATGGCGGACAGACCGGCGTGGTCATGAAGACCAAGCCGAAAACCAAGAAGCCGTCGATGTACAAAGTGCTGATGCTGAACGACGATTACACGCCGATGGAGTTCGTCGTCCATGTGCTCGAGCGCTTTTTCAACAAGTCCCGCGAGGATGCGACGCGCATCATGTTGCACGTCCATACCCGGGGGGTGGGGATTTGCGGCGTATACACATATGAGGTGGCGGAGACAAAGGTAACCCAAGTCATGGACTTGGCGCGCCAGAACCAGCATCCGCTGCAGTGCACCATCGAAAAGGAATAGCTCTGGAAGGATCCCCCCGATGCTGTCGCGTAACCTGGAGCAGAGCCTACATCGCGCCTTGGCTTATGCCTCCGAACGCCGCCACGAATACGCGACGTTGGAACATCTGCTGCTGGCATTGACCGAGGACCAGGATGCCGTCGCCGTGCTGCGTGCCTGTTCGGTCGACGTCGACCGCCTGCGCCGCGACCTGATCGAATTCGTCGACAACAATTTGACGGACTTGGTCAGTCCGCGCGGCACCGACCCCAAACCCACCGCCGGGTTCCAGCGCGTGGTCCAACGCGCCGCGATCCACGTCCAGTCCTCGGGCCGCGAGGAGGTCACCGGCGCCAACGTAATCGTCGCCCTGTTCTCGGAACGCGAGAGCCACGCCGTCTATTTCCTGCAGTTGCAGGACATGACCCGCCTCGACGCGGTCAACTACATCAGCCATGGCGTCGCCAAGGCGCCCGGACGCAGTCAGGCGCGCCCGGTGCACGGCGCCGACGAGGACGCGGGAGCGGAAAAGGTAGTGAAGAAGGGCCAGGACGCGCTCAACGCCTATTGCGTCAACCTCAACAAGAAGGCGCTGCAGGGCAAGATCGACCCCCTGATCGGCCGCGACATGGAGATCGAGCGCACCATCCAGATCCTGTGCCGGCGCTCGAAGAACAACCCGCTCTACATCGGCGACCCGGGGGTCGGCAAGACCGCCATCGCCGAAGGCCTGGCCCGGCGCATCGTCAAGGGCGAGGTGCCCGACGTGCTGCGCTCGGCCACCATCTTCTCGCTCGACATGGGCTCGCTGCTGGCCGGCACCCGCTACCGCGGCGACTTCGAGGAGCGCCTCAAGGCGGTGGTCACCGAGCTGGAGAATTACGACGGCGCCATCCTGTTCATCGACGAGATCCACACGGTGATCGGCGCCGGCGCCACCTCGGGCGGGTCGATGGACGCCTCCAACCTGCTGAAGCCGGCGCTGGCCTCCGGCGCGCTGCGCTGCATCGGCTCGACCACCTACAAGGAATTCCGCAACTACTTCGAGAAGGACCGCGCCCTGGTGCGGCGCTTCCAGAAGATCGACATCAACGAGCCGACGGTGGAGGATTCGATCAAGATCCTCAACGGCCTCAAGCCCTATTACGAAAGCCATCACAAGGTCCGCTATACCCCCGACGCGATCAAGGCGGCGGTCGAACTGGCGGCCAAGTACATCACCGACCGCAAGCTGCCGGACAAGGCCATCGACGTCATCGACGAGGTCGGGGCGGCGCGCATGCTGCTGCCCGAATCGAAGCGGCGCAAAATGGTGACGGTCCGGGACGTCGAGGAGATCGTCGCCAAGATCGCCCGCATCCCACCCAAGAGCGTGTCGGCCAACGACATGGAGGCGCTGAAGAATCTCGAGCGCGACCTCAAGACCCTGGTCTTCGGCCAGGAAGAGGCGATCGTGTCGCTGGCCTCGGCGATCAAGCTGGCTCGCGCCGGCCTGCGCGAACCCGAGAAGCCGATCGGCTGCTACCTGTTCTCGGGCCCCACCGGCGTCGGCAAGACCGAGGTGGCCCGCCAGCTGGCCAAGATCATGGGGATCGAGCTGACCCGCTTCGACATGTCCGAGTACATGGAGCGCCACTCGGTGTCGCGCCTGATCGGCGCGCCGCCGGGCTATGTCGGCTTCGACCAGGGCGGCCTGCTGACCGACGCCATCGACCAGCACCCCCATTGCGTGCTGCTGCTGGACGAAATCGAAAAGGCGCATCCGGACCTGTTCAACATCCTGCTGCAGGTGATGGACCACGGCCGGCTTACCGACCACAACGGCAAGAACGTCGATTTCCGCAATGTCATCCTGATCATGACCACCAATGCCGGGGCGGCCGAGCTGGCCAAGCCGGCCATCGGCTTCGGCCGCGAGGTCCGCACCGGCGACGACCGCGATGCCATCAACCGGATGTTCTCGCCCGAGTTCCGGAACCGCCTCGACGCCACCATCCCCTTCGCCGGCCTGTCGGAGGAAGTCGTCGCCCTGGTGGTCGACAAGTTCATCATGCAGCTGGAGACCCAGCTGGGCGACCGCGACGTCACCATCGAACTGACCGAGGCGGCGCGCGGCTGGCTGGCCAAGAAGGGCTACGACCCGCAATTCGGCGCTCGTCCGCTGGCCCGCGTCATCCAGGAGCACATCAAGAAGCCGCTGGCCGAGGAACTGCTGTTCGGCAAGCTGGCCAAGGGCGGTGTGGTCAAGGTCGGCGTCGGCGCCGACGGACGGCTCAGCTTCGACATCATCGAAGGCACCGGCAAGGACGAGAAGGTGCCGGAGCTGGTGGAGTAGGAATGTTGACTCCCGGCGTCGGCGGGAGCATAATAGACCCGTAACAAAGAATGGAGGATGGCAGGTAGTCTGACGTCAACCCTAACCGCCCCGAAAGTCGTAAACGCCTGGTTTCAGGTCACGGCACGGGCAGGAGGATGTCGAACAGGCATGACGCCGCCGGGTCAGAATTGAGGTGCCTCTGAAAAAGGTGCCGATGATGACAGACATAACTATCGGATATTGCCGGCTAACCGCCGACTAACAGGGCCTGAGGGTCCACGACAACAAGAAGCCCCGCGATGAGCGCTGATCCGCCCGCGGGGCTTCGTCGTGTCAGACCAACCGGCCAATGAATCGCGCGTCCGCGCGCTTGGCCGCAACCCAATTGCCCTAGCCCTGCGCCAGGGCAACGTGGTCAGGTTAGCGATACCTTAACAACACCACCGTCATGCCCTCGAAAGAGGGCATCCATGGCGCCGCGCGTACGGTACCTGCATGGCGTGCACCCGGTTTGCCGCAGCATGGACCCCCTCTTTCGAGGGGGTGACGGATGAAATTAACGATTCAGAAACCTGACATCGTGGCCCTAGCCCTGCGCAAATCGGGTTGTGTTTTCGCGCAATTGTAGTATCCTGGTTGGAATTTTGCCGGCCCTGCGCAGGGCCGGGGCGACAGAAGTCGCCGTCGCGTCGGCTTCAGGAGGAAGGGTGACCAGCACAACCGTCTCCGGAACTCAGGTGTTGACCGTTGCCGCCGAAAACATCGTCGGCAGCAGCGGCGTCGATATCGTGACGCTTGCCGATGTGGGCAACACGGCGCTGGTGTCGGGGATCGAGACCCTGACCGGCGGCAGCGGCAAAGACGTCATCACCACCATGAGCGTCGGCTCGACCATGCTGGTCGCCAAGCTGGAGAACCTGATCGGCGGCACCGGAATCGACGCGATCGCCTTGGGCGACGCGGGCGGTTCGACCATGTCCGTGTCCGGCCTGGAGACCCTGGCCGGCACCACCGGCATCGACGTCATCGCGTTGGGCAATTCCGGCACCACCATGCTGGCATCGGGGATCGAGACCCTGACCGGCGGCACCGGCAACGACAGAATCGCCGTCATGGGCGCCGGCTCGTCGATGATCGTCTCGAGCATCGAAACCCTGGCCGGCAGCACCGGGACGGATGCCGTGGTGCTGGCGGGTGCGGGCGCGACCATGATGGTGTCGCATATCGAGACGCTGATGGGCGGCACCGGATCCGACAGGATCACCATCGGCGACGGCGGCACCACCATGCTGGTCTCGGGCGTCGAGATCCTCAACGGCGGCCCCGGCACCGATGTCGTCGCATTGACCGATTCGGGCACCACCATGACGGTGTCCGGCGTCGAAACCGTGCTCGGCGGCACCGGAATCGACCGCATCTCCATCGGCTCCCTTGGGGCGACCATGCTGGTGGTCGGCGTCGAAACCGTGGTCGGCGGCAACGGCGTCGATGCGATCGCCCTCGCCAATGCCGGCGCCACCATGGCGGTCTACGGCGTCGATTCGGTGTTCGGTGGCACCGGCACCGACGTGGTGACGCTGAGCTGCGGCGCAAGCACCGTCCCCACGCTGATCAGGAACATCGAAACCATCATCGGCTCGCACGGCGTCGAATCCGTCCAACTGTCGGATTCCGGCGCCACCATGATGGTGTCGGGCCTGGCGACACTGCTGGGCGGCGTCGGCACCGACGTGATCACCCTGGCCGATTCCGGCACCACCACGATGGTCTCGCGGGTCGAGACGCTGCTGGGCGGTGCCGGCTCGGACCGGGTGACCCTGGGCACCCTCGGCAATACCATGCTGGTGTCGGGCGTCGAGACCCTGCAGGGCGGCGTCGGCTGCGACGTCGTCACCCTCGCCCCCGCCAGCGGAAACATCACCGTGGGCGGGCTGGAAACGCTGACCGGCAGTTCCGGATCCGATTCCATCATCCTTGCCGCCACCGGCTCGACCATGCTGGTGGTCAACATCGACACCGTGGCCGGCGGCACCGGCATCGACGCCATCCGCCTCGGCGGCACCGGGGCCACCGTGCTGGTGTCGGGGGTCGAGACGCTGGCGGGAGGCGCCGGCACCGACGTGGCGACCCTGGGCAACGGCGGCGGCGCCATGCTGGTCTCGGGCGTCGAGACATTGACCGGCGGCACCGGCATCGACCGGATCACCATCGCCAACAGCGGCACCACCATGCTGGTGGCGGGCATCGAGACGGTGACCGGCGGCACCGGCATCGACGCCGTGGCGCTGGGCGGCGGCGGCGCGACGCTGATGGTGTCGGGCATCGAAACGCTGGCCGGCAGCGCCGGCACCGACACCGTCGCCACCGCCGCGGCCGGCGTGACCATGCTGGTATCGGACGTCGAGACCCTGGTCGGCGGCAACGGCACCGACGTCGTCCGCCTAGCCAATTCCGGCGCCACCATGGTGGTGTCGGGGATCGAGACGCTGGCCGGCGGCACCGGAATCGACGTGATCACCCTCGGTGGTTCGGGCTCCGCCGCGGCGGTGTCGGGGATCGAGACGCTGATCGGCGGCACCGGCGTCGACAAGATCACCACCACCGCCGCCGGCGGCACCATGGCCATCTCGGGGATCGACACCCTGACCGGCGGCGGCGGCTCCGATGTGATCACGCTGGACGATTCCGGCGTCACCATGATGGCGTCGGGGATCGAGACCCTGACCGGCGGCGCCGGCACCGATCTGGTGAAGCTGGGCGGCGCCGGCACCACCACGCTGGTTGCCGCGGTCGAGACTCTTCTCGGCGGCACCGGCAGCGACCGCATCGCCCTGGCCGACGCAGGCAACACCATGATGGTGGCGGGGCTGGAGACCCTGGCCGGCGGCACCGGAACCGACGTCATCATGCTGGCGCCCGCCGGTTCGACCATGCTGGTCTCGGGCATCGAGACGCTGGCCGGCGGCACCGGCCACAACTGGATCTCCCTGGCCAATGCCGGGACGACGATGGCGGTCTCGGGCGTCGAGATGCTGGCCGGCGGCACCGGCATCGACGTGATCGCCTTGGGCGATGCCGGATCGAGCATGCAGGTCTCGCGCATCGAGACGCTGATCGGCGGCACCGGCATCGACAAGATCACCGTCACCAGCGCCGGAACCACCATGCTGATATCGGGCGTGGAAACGCTCATCGGCGGCGGCGGTTCGGATGTCGTCAGCCTGGACGGCGGCGGCAACACCATCACCGTGTCGGGGCTGGAGACGCTGATCGGCGGCGGCGGCACCGACGCCATCACCCTGGGCGTCGCCGGCTCGACCATGCTGGTCGCCAGCATCGAGACGCTGGCCGGCGGGCGCGGCGTCGACGTGATCCGCCTGAACAATTCCGGCGCCACCCTGATGGTGTCCGGCCTGGAGACCCTGGCCGGGGGCACCGGCACCGACGCCATCACCCTGAGCGATGCCGGCAGCACCATGCAGGTGTCGGGCATCGAGACCCTGACCGGCGGCACCGGCATCGACCGGATCACCACCGCCGCCGCCGGCAGCACCATGCTGGTGACCGGGGTCGAGACGCTGCTCGGCGGAGGCGGGACCGACAGCGTCTCACTGGACGACAGCGGAACCACCATCGTCCTGGCGAGCGTCGAGACACTGGCCGGCGGCAGCGGCATCGACAAGGTCACCCTCGCCGGCGTCGGCACGACCATGCTGGTCTCCGGCGTCGAGACCCTGGCCGGCGGCGTCGGAATCGAACGGATCACCCTCGACGATGCCGGCACCACCATGGTCGTCTCCGGCCTGGAGACTCTGACCGGCGGCACCGGCACCGACGCCGTCACCCTGGGCGCCGCCGGGACCACCATGCTGGTGGCCAATGTCGAAACCGTGACCGGCGGAGCGGGAATCGACGTCGTCAGGCTGAACAACGCCGGCAACGCCATGATGGTGTCCCGGCTCGATACGCTGGCCGGAGGCGCCGGCCACGACGTCATAACCCTGGGCGATGCCGGCAACACCACGCAGGTCTCGGCGATCGAGACGCTGATCGGTGGCACCGGCATCGACCTGATCGGCCTGGGCAATTCCGGCAACACCATCCTGGTTTCGGCGGTGGAAACGCTGGCCGGCGGCGGCGGCTCCGACCTGGTCACCTTGGACGATGCCGGCACCACCGTGACGGTGTCCGGGATCGAGACGCTGGTCGGCGGCGCGGGAACGGACAGGATCACCACCGGCATCACCGGCTCGGCGATGCGGGTGGCGGGGATCGAAACCCTGCTGGGCGGAATCGGAATCGACAAGGTCACCCTGGACGATGCCGGCACGACCATGGTGATGGCCGGCGTCGATACCTTGACCGGCGGCACCGGCATCGACCGGATCACCCTGGCCGATGCCGGCACGACCATGATGGTGTCGGGGATCGAGACCCTGACCGGCGGCGCCGGCACCGACCGCATCCTGACCTCGGCCGCCGGCGCCACCATGACGGTGTCGGGGGTCGAAACCCTGCTGGGCGGCGCCGGATCGGACCGGATCACCCTGGACGATGCCGGAACCACCATGGTGGTATCGGGAATCGAGACGCTGATCGGCGGCGCCGGCATCGACAAGATCGTCACCTTCGCCGGCTCGACCATGATGGTCGCCGGCATCGAGACCCTGGCCGGCGGCACCGGCATCGACATCGTCACGCTCACCCCCGGCGGCGCCACCATGCTGGCGTCGGGGATCGAAACCCTGGCCGGCGGCACCGGAATCGATGTCATCACCACCGCCGGCATCGGCTCGACCATGATGGTATCGGCGATCGAGACCCTGGCCGGCGGCACCGGCATCGACAGGATCGCGGTGGCCGGTGCCGGCGCCACCATGCTGGTGTCGGGCATCGAGACGCTGACCGGCGGCACCGGCACCGACGTGGTGGCGCTGAACGACGCGGGCACCACCATGCTGGTGTCGGCGATCGAGACCCTGACCGGCGGCACCGGCATCGACAAGATCGGCCTGGGCGGCAACGGCACCACCATGCTGGTTTCGGGGATCGAGACCCTGACCGGCGCCACCGGCACCGAGCGGATCACCCTCGACGATGCCGGCGTCACCATGACCGTGGGCGGGATCGAGACCCTGAGCGGGGGCGCCGGCATCGACGTCGTCACCCTCGACAGGGCCGGTTCGACCACGCTGGTGACCGGCGTCGAGACGCTGATCGGCGGCATCGGCGTCGATTCCATCCGGTTGGCCAACGGCGGCACCACCATCATGGTGTCGGGGCTGGAGACGCTGGCCGGCGGCACCGGCGTCGACCTGGTCACCTTCGGCGCCGCCGGCTCGACCATGACGGTCGTCGGCATCGAAACGCTGGTGGGCGGCACCGGAATGGATGTGGTGACCCTGGGCACCGCCGGCACCACCGTGCTGGTCTCGGGGATCGAGACGCTGGCCGGCGGAGCCGGCGCCGACGTGGTGGCGCTGGGCGATTCCGGCACCACCATGATGGTGTCCGGCGTCGAGACGGTGATCGGAGGCAGCGGAACCGACCGCATCAGCCTGGGCCTGGCCGGGTCGACCATGCTGGTGGTGGATGTCGAGACGGTGATCGGCGGCAAGGGCGTCGACGTCGTCAAGCTGAACAATGCCGGCGCCACCGTCCTGGTCTCGGCGATCGACACGCTGGCCGGCGGCACCGGCACCGATGCGGCGATCCTGGCGGATGGCGGCAACACCACACTGGTGACCGGCATCGAGACACTGACCGGCGGCGCCGGAAACGACAAGATCGCCACCGCCGCCGGCGGGGTCACCATGCTGGTCTCGGGGATCGAGACCCTGGCTGGCGGTACCGGCATCGACGCGGTGACCCTGGGGAATGCCGGCAGCACCATCCTGGTTTCGGGGATCGAGACGCTCACCGGCGGCACCGGCACCGACACGGTGCTGTTGGGGCCGGCCGGCGGAACCATGCTGGTGTCGGCGGTGGACACCGTGATCGGCGGCACCGGCATCGAAGTGGTCACCCTCGCCCAGTCCACCACCATGGCGGTGGCGGCCCTGGAGACCCTGGTCGGCAGCGCCGGAACCGACGTCGTCACCCTTGCCGCCGCCGGCTCGACCATGATGGTGACCGGAATCGAGACTCTCGTCGGCGGCCCCGGCACCGATGTCGTCACCCTCGGCGGCGGCGGCACGACCGCGCTGGTGTCGGGGATCGAGACTCTCGCCGGAGGCACCGGCACCGACGTCGTCGCCACCTCCGCCGCCGGCGCCACCATGCTGGTGTCGGGAGTGGAGACCTTCATCGGCGGCAACGGGATCGACCGCATCACCGTGGGCGGCGCCTTCACCACCATGCTGGTCTCCGGCATCGACACCCTGGCGGCCGGCACCGGCGCCGATATCATCGCCCTCGGCGATGCCGGCACAACCATGCTGGTCTCCTCGGGGATCGAGACCCTGGCCGGCGGCAGCGGAATCGACGTGATCGCCATATCCTTGGCCGGCACCACCATGCTGGCGGCGAACATCGAGACGCTGATCGGCGACCGGGGCGTCGACGTGGTCAGGCTGACCGATGCCGGCACCACCATGGTGGTGTCCGGGCTGGACACGCTGATCGGCGGCACCGGCACCGACGTCATCACCCTGGGCGTCGCCGGCTCGACCATGGTGGTGTCGGGGATCGAGACCCTGACCGGCGGCACCGGCATCGACAAGATCACCACCGCCACCGCGGGCAGCACCATGCTGGTGATCGGCGTCGAGACCCTGACCGGCGGCAGCGGCATCGATGCCATCGCCCTGAACGATGCCGGCGCCACCATGATGATGTCGGGGATCGAGACCCTCACCGGCGGCACCGGCGCCGACGTCATCGCGCTGGCCACCACCGGCTCGACGTCGCTGGTATCGGCGATCGAGACGCTGACCGGCGGCACCGGAACCGATGTCGTCACCCTGGGTCCGTCCGGCACCACCATCCTGGTCCGCGGCATCGAGACGCTGAGCGGCGGCACCGGCACCGACGTGGTCGCCCTCGGCGCAACCGGGACGACGATGCAGGTGGGGGGCGTCGAAACCCTGGCCGGCGGCGCCGGCAACGACAACATCCGGCTGGACAATGCCGGCGCCACCATGATGGTGTCGTCGATCGAGACCCTGACCGGCGGCGCCGCCATCGACGCGGTCACGCTGGACAATGCCGGCGTCACCATGCTGGTGTCGGGGGTCGAGACCCTGACCGGCGGCACCGGCATCGACAGGATCATCACCGCCCAGGCCGGCGCCACCATGATGGTGACGGGCGTCGAGACCCTGGCCGGCGGCACCGGCACCGACGTCGCCAGCCTGGGCGATGCCGGCACGACCATGCTGGTGTCGGGGATCGAAACCGTGGCCGGCGGCAACGGCATCGACCGGATCACCACCGCCGCCACCGGCTCGACCATGCTGGTGATCGGCGTCGAGACCCTGGCCGGCGGCAACGGAAACGACACCATCAGGCTGGGCAACGCCGGAAACACCATCCTGGTCTCGGCGCTGGAGACCCTGCTCGGCGGCACCGGGACGGATTTCGTCACCCTGGGCGATGCAGGCAACACCATGCTGGCCGGCGGCCTGGAGACGCTGGTCGGCGGATCCGGAACCGACGCCGTCACCACCGCCGCCACCGGCACCACCATGCTGGTGGCCGGCCTGGAAACCCTGGCCGGCGGCGCCGGCAAGGATGTGGTGACGCTGGACGACGGCGGCATCACCATGGTGGTCGTGGGAGTCGAGACCCTGCACGGCGGCGCCGGAACCGACCTGGTGACCATCGCCGCCGCCGGCACCACCATGCTGGTCGACCACATCGATACCCTGCTCGGCGGCGCCGGTTCGGATGTCGTCACCCTCGCCGCCGCGGGCGCCACCATGACGGTGGCGTGGCTGGAGACGCTGATCGGCGGCGCCGGATCCGACAGCATCACCTTTGCCGCCATCGGGACGACCACCCTGGTATCGGGCGTCGAGACGCTGACCGGCAGCGGCGGTGTCGACGTCGTCACGCTGGCGGGCAACGGCGCCACCATGGTGATCGCGGGCCTGCAGTCCGTGACCGGCAGCAGCGGCACCGATGTGATCACCCTGGGCGATTCGGGATCGACCACGCTGGTCGCGGGCCTGGAGACGCTGATCGGCGGCAGCGGCATCGACCGGATCACCACCGTGAACACCGGATCTGCCATGCTGGTCTCGGGCGTCGAAACCCTCGCGGGCGGGGCCGGCAGCGACGTCGTCAGGCTGACCAATGCCGGCACCACGATGATGGTGTCGGGGATCGAAACCCTGACCGGCGGCACCGGAATCGACAGCGTGGCGATCGCCGCGACCGGCACCACCATGCAAATCTCGGCGATCGAGACGATCACCGGAGGCGCCGGCATCGACGTGATCGCCCTCGGCGCCAGCGCCACCATGGCCGTGTCGGCGATCGAAACGCTGTTCGGCGGCAGCGGCACCGATTTCGTCACCCTGGGCGGCGTCGGCAACACGATCTCGGTATTGGGGATCGAAACGCTGACCGGCAGCGCCGGCAACGATCGGGTCTCGATCAACAGCGGCGGCGCCACCATGACGGTCGCCGGCATCGAGACCCTGATCGGCAACAGCGGAACCGACCGCATCACCCTGGCCGACGCGGGCACCACCATGACGGTGTCGGGTGTCGAGACGCTGATCGGCGGCACCGGCATCGACAGGATCGCCGTCGCCGACACCGGCACCACCATGCTGATTTCGGGCATCGAAACCCTGGCCGGCGGCGGCGGCTCCGATTTCATCGCCTTGGGCAGCGGCGGTTCGACCATCATGGTCTCGGGCATCGAGACGCTGACGGGCGGAAGCGGCATCGATCTCGTCACGCTGGGCAGCGCCGGCGCCACCATGGTGGTTTCGGGCGTCGAGACCCTGGTGTGCGGCACCGGCGGCGATCACATCTCCTTCACCGCAGCCGGCACCACCATGGTGCTCGCGGGCGTCGCCACCCTCACCGGCGGGACCGGGATCGAAGTCGTCACCCTGGGCGCCGCGGGCGCGACCATGGTGACCTCGGCGATCGAAACGGTGATCGGCGGCGCCGGGATCGACGACATCGTCGTCTCCGGCGCCGGCGCCACCATGACGGTCTCGGGCATCGAGACGCTGGTCGGCGGCGCCAGCACCGATCGCATCAGCCTGGGCGATTCCGGCAGCACCCTGCTGGTATCCGGCGTCGAGAGCCTGACCGGCGGCAACGGCACCGACGTTGTGTCCACCTGCGGCGGCGCGGCGATGATGGTGTCGGGCATCGAGACGCTGATCGGCGGCGCCGGTTCGGACGTCATCACCCTGGGCGGCCTGGGCGCCACCATCCTGGTGTCGGGCGTCGAGACGCTGACCGGCAGCAACGGCACCGACGTCGTCACCCTGGGCAACGGCGGCAACACCATCCAGGTGACCACCGGCATCGAGACCCTGCTGGGCGGCACCGGCATCGACGCCGTCACCATGGGCAGCGGCCGCACCTTCCTGGTGGCGGGGCTCGAAAGCCTGACCGGCAGCAGCGGAACCGATGTCATCACCCTGGGCGACGGCGGCAACACCACGCTGGTCCTTGCGGTGGAAACCCTGTTCGGCGGCAGCGGCACCGATTATGTGACGCTGGGCAACGCCGGCAGCACCGTATTGGTCTCGGGGCTGGAAACCCTGGTGGGCGGCACCGGCACGGACGTGGTGACGCTGGCCCATGCCGCCACCATGCTGGTGAGCGGAGTCGAAACGCTGGTCGGCAGCGCCGGTGACGATGCGATCACCCTGGGCGCGTCCATGAACGGCACGATTTCGGCCGGCGGCGGCAACGACAGCGTGACGCTGCACGATGGCGGCAACGTCCTGACGGTATTCTCGGCGGAAACAATCATCGGCGGGAACGGCGCCGACATCGTCGCCCTCGGCGCGGGCAGCACCACCGGGGCCATCGACCTCGGCCTCGGCAACGACCGGCTGACCCTGAGCGATTCGGGCGGCACCTTCACGCTGTCCAACATCGAAACCATCTGGGGCGGCAGCGGCGCCGACATCGTCACCCTGGGGAGCGCAGCCACCAACGTCGTGATCGATCTGGGCGGCGGCGGCGATACGCTGACACTGGGCAATTTCACCAACTCGGTGACCCTGCGCGGCATCGAGACGCTGATCGGCGGCACCGGCGACGACACGATCGGCATGGGCACCTTCACCACCGGCATGGCCATCGACCTCGGCGCCGGCAACGACAGCCTGACGCTGAGCGGCGCCGGCAACAACACCGTCTCGGTGGCGAACGCCGAGACGGTCATCGGCGGCGCCGGCAACGACGCGGTGACGTTGACGACGCAGACGACCGGCACCGAGCACATCGATCTCGGAGGCGGCACCAACACGCTGATCCTCGACCCCAATGCGGCCAACGTCGTCCACGTCTCCAACGTGACGACGGTAACCGCTGGCAATGGCGGGGACACCATCACCGTCGACACGCCGACGGCGACCACCATCGTCGGCGGCACTGGCGGCGACACCATCACCACCGGCGGCGGCGCCGACCGGGTGGTCCTGGGGACCGGCCACGACGTGGTCAAGTACACCGCCGCCAGCCAGTCGACCACCGGCGCGGTCGACACCGTGGTCAATTTCGAAGCCACCGCCGGCCACGACACCATCGCGTTCTCGGGCTTGCAGACCGGGACCCACCGGGCATTCAGCACCGGCGATTCCGCATTCGCCGGCGGCGGCAATTCTTCCCTCTACCTCAGCGGCAACGTGCTGCACGTCGACACCGCCGGCAACGGCTCCGAGACGATGACCATCAGCCTGTCGGGCGTTTCCGGCAGCCTGACGGATTCCAATTTCGTCTGGAGCTGACCGGCCTTCCCCTCAAGGTCTATCGAGGGTACCCATCCGCCTAGTTTCCGCAGCGCCGACAATCGCCACCTGAAAAGGCGTCGGGCTGTCACCGCTACGGAACACAGATGCTGGTTCACTGTCTGAGTGTGCGCGGCCTCTGCGCCGATAGCGGCATCCTGGCCCTGACATGCGCGCGCTGCGGCATGCAGACGGCTTTCCCGCTCGAGCATTTGACCGAGAAATTCGGCGCCGATTGCACTGTCGGCGACGTGGTCGGCCATGCCCGCTGCCGCGAATGCGGCGGCTGGCTGGTCGCCTCGCCGGAATGGGGCGACGACGACTGAACCCCATCAAACCAGCGCCCGCTCGATTTCGGCGGTGTCGCCATATTCCTGGAAACTGGCGATCTTGCCGTCCTTCACGGTGAACACATGGGCGAACAGGTTGACGTAGTCCTTGCCGGTGCGCGTCACCACCGCCTTCTCGGCGCCGCAGACCACCACGGTGTCGCCCTGCTCGATGACGCTGCCGGGGGCGAACGACTGGAAATGGACGGTATCGGTCAGCTTGCGAGCATAGTCCTTCACCTGCTCCGGCCCCTCGTAATGTCCCGCCCACGGAATGTCGGCGGGGCCGGCGACATTCCACGAGCATCGCGGCGCGACCATGCCGGCAAGGCCGTCGATATCCTTGCGGTTGAAGGCCTCGTAGGCGCGATTTACGATTTCGGCGTTGGCCATGGCATCCTCCATGCGACGGGATCTTGTCGTATGGACAGTCCGCAGCCAGCTATAGTTCCACCTGCACGCCGATCTCGACGACCCGGTCGGGCGGCAGGCGGAAAAAGCTGGAGGCATCGGCGGCATTTCGGGTGAGGGCGACAAAGAGCCGCTCGCGCCACAGCGCCATGCCGGGACGCCGGGTGGCGCGCAGATTCTCACGCCCGATGAAATACGAGATTCGCGGCGATCCCTCCAGCAGCTCGGGGCAGTGTCGCCGCAACGCCGCCGGCACGTCGCGGCGCTCCATGAAGCCGTAGCGGAGCCTGACGCGGTAGAACCCGTTGCCCATGGTCTCGACGGAAAATCGCTTGTCCTGGCGGATATGGGCGACGGTCTCGCTGATCACCGCGACGATGATGTTGCGCTCGTGCAGGACGCCGTTGTGCGCCAGGTTGTGCAGCAGCGCCAGCGGCACGATCTCGGGGATAGCCGCCAGGAAGATGGCGGTGCCGGCGGCCCGGTGTTCCACCGCGGCCGGATGGGCGACGAAATCCTCAAGCGCCATCACCTCGTGGCGCAAGCGGCCGGACACCAGCCGCTTGCCTTGGCGCCAGGTGGTCATCACCACCACCACCACCGCCGCCAGGCACAGCGGCAGCCAGCCGCCGGACAGCACCTTCAGCGCATTCGACGCGAGGAATGCCAGGTCGACCGCCAGCAGGCCGCCGCCGGCCAGGACGCACACGGCCGGCGGCCAGCCCCACGAGCGGCGGGCGAGGACCAGGATCATCAGCGTGGTCGCCAGCATGGTCCCGGTGACCGCGAGGCCGTAGGCGGCCGCGAGGTTGCTGGACGAGCGGAACGCCAGGACCAGGACGACCACCGCGCTCAGCAGCTCCCAGTTGAGCGTCGGCAGATAGATCTGGCCCTCGTCCTCGGACGAGGTGTGGCGCACTTCCATGCGCGGCCAGTAGCGCAGCAGGATGGCCTGATGGACGATCGAGTAGGCGCCCGAGATCACCGCCTGCGAGGCGATCACCGTGGCCACCGCGGCGAGCACGATCAGGGGGACCAGCGCCCAGTCCGGCGCCATGCGGTAGAAGGGGTTGTCCAGCGTCGCCGGATCGGCGAGCAGCAGCGCCCCCTGCCCGAAATAATTCACCAGCAGCGCCGGCATGGCGACGGCGAACCAGGCGGCGCGGATCGACCTCCGATTGAAATGGCCGAGATCGGCATAGAGCGCCTCGACGCCGGTCAGCACCAGCACCAGCGCGCCCAGCAACAGGAAGGCGCGCTCCGGATCCTCGACGACGAGGGCGACGGCGTGGCCGGGCAGGATCGCCCCCAGCACCTCGGGATGGCGCGCCACCTGCACCCCGCCCAGCACCGCCAGCACGGCGAACCAGCCGATCATCACCGGGCCGAAGAGGGCGCCGATGCCGGCGCTGCCCCGGCGCTGCACCGCGAACAGGCCGACGAGAATCCCCAGCGCGATGGGAACCACCCATTCGCTCAGCGGCGGCAGCGCGATCTCGATGCCCTCCACCGCGCTCAGCACGGAAATCGCCGGGGTGATGACGGCGTCGCCGAAGAACAGCGCCGCGCCCGCCAGGCCGATCGCGGCGACGGCGCGCGACAGCGCCGGCCGGTCGGAACAGGTGCGCTGGGCCAGGGCCATCAGCGCCAGGACGCCGCCTTCGCCGCGATTGTCGGCACGCAGCACGATGCCGACGTACTTGACCGCCACCACCAGCACCATCGCCCACAGCAGCAGGGACAGCACGCCCAGCACATGCGGCGGCGTCGGCGCCACCCCGCCGAGAAAACATTCGCGAAACGCATAGAGCGGGCTGGTGCCGATATCGCCGAAGACCACGCCGAGGGCGGCCACCACCATGGTCGCGCTACGCCGCCGGTTGCGCCGTTCCGATTGATCCATGGGCCATAGGTGGGAGTGCGGTATCGCGAGTTCAGGGGGCGAAGACGCAGCGCACCCGGTCCTCCTCGGCCACCAGGATGCACAGCCGGCCGGTGGTGCTGGCGCCGGTGTCGATGCCGATGCGCCAAGGCAGAACCACCGGCTCGCGGCTGACCGTGTGGCCGTGGACGACGCGCCTGCCGTGCCACGTCGGGGCGCACAGGAAGTCGTCGCGGATGTTCAGCAGATCTTCCGGGTCCTGCGCCTCCAGCGCCACGCCGGGCCGGAGGCCGGCATGGACGAAGACGTAGTCGCCGACCACCACGCGGGTCTCCAGTCCCCGCAGGAAGCGCAGGTGATGGGCCGGCACCGCCGCGGCCAGATCATCCCGCAGGCCACGCAGCTGCGGCCGCGACGGCACGCCGGCGGGCGGCGGAGACACGCCGTAGCTGGCCAGGGTCGGCCGTCCGCCGTAATGGCCCAGCCATTCGCCGGTGATCTCGGGCGCGTCGAGGAACGCCAGCATCGCCGCCTCGTGATTGCCGGCCAGGAAGCGCCACGCCACCGGTCCGTCGGCCAGGCCGGCCAGGCGCTCGACCACGGCGCGGCTGTCGGGGCCGCGGTCGACGTAATCGCCGAGGAATATGGCGGTCACCGCCGCCCCCCCGGCGCGGGCCTCGGCGAGGATCAGGTCGATGGCGGCGTCGAGCGGTTCGAGGGCGCCATGGACGTCGCCGACGGCAAAGACTTTGGTGCCCGGCGGCACGCGGGCGGGTTGCGCGGGTCCGACCACTTGGCGTCAGTCCGGCAGTTGCGACGGCGACGGGATCGCGTCGGCGCGGCGGTCCTTGGCCTGGCTCTCACCCGCCTTCAGCTGGTTGCCGATGGCCGCCAGCAGCTCGGTGATCTTGCGCTCGACCTCGGGCGTGAACTGGTCCGCGCCGATCGCGGCGGTATATTTCTTGCGCGCGTCCAGCAGGTCCTGGAGGGTGCGCGACAAATCGCCGATGGTGCGCGGCCGCGCCATGTAGACCTTGTGGACGTTGCGCAAATTGTTGATCAGCATCGACAGCAGCGCCCTGCTGAACGAATCCATCCCCTCCAGCTTCTGCTGGAACATCTGGCGCGGAATCACCACCAGGACGCTGGTGTCCAGGGCCACCGCCGAAGCCATGCGCGGGCTGTCGTCGACCACCGCCATCTCGCCGAAGATGGCGCCCTTGACCAGGGTCGCCAGCACGATTTTCCTGTCCTCGAACCGCTTGTAGATGGCGACGCGGCCGGTATCGACCAGATAGGCGGCGTCGCCGATGTCGCCTTCCGCGAACACCTTCTGGCCCGCGGCGAACAGCCGGCGTTCGAGAACGGTGCTTGACGGCGTCATGCGCTCCTCGTCGTTGTGGCCTCTCCGACATGATACAATGCTTTCACGCCTTGCCACCCCGGTAAACGTTTGCCATGGCCGCCGAGACCTGGACCAAGAAAACGCTGAATATGCTGCGCCGGCTGCTGCCCGAGGAGGAGGAGGGCAATCCCCCGCCGCCGGTGCCGAGCAAGCCGGGACAGTGGTACGACGGGTCGGAAATCAAGTCGCTGTCGATGGAGCAGATCCTCGAAGAGTGGGTGCATGAAGGCAACGACAAGGTCTACACCATCGCGTTGCAGGACTTCAGCGGCGCCGTCGGCGACAAGTGGGACCGGCTCAAGACCAAGGTCGACATGATCGCCGACAACGTCGCCCGCCGCCATATCGGCCGCGGCACTATTTACAAGAACTTCGGCGAAGGTCTTTACGTCCTGGTCGTGCCCGGCAACGACAGCGACGGACATATGCAGCGGGTGTTCGCCATGGCCGAGGATCTCGGCCGGCGCCTAGTCGGCGACAAGTTCCGCAACCTCAAGAAGTCCGGCATCATCGTCGCACAGGCGGACGCGTCGGACCTGCTCGGCCCGGACGGGCGCTTCGATCCGGCAGCGGTGACCCGCATCGCCCTGGACGCGGATCTGGCGCTGCCTTTGCCCGACGAACCTTTGCAGACCCCGCCGGCGGACGCGCCCGGCCGGATGGTCGCCATGGATCTTCAGGCGGTCGAACGCGCGCAGGGCCACATGGTGGTCACCGCCATCGCCGTCGGGGAGGATGCCGACGTTCCGCTCTCGGGGACGCGGGAAGAGAAGGAGGCTCCGGTTCCCGATTGGACCACCGCGCCCGACAGCGACACGACGCCCCAGGTGGCGGACTCGGCGACACGGGCGGAAAAGGACTTCTGCGCCTGGGACAGCGGCGAGACCTTCGTCGCCTCGGGGGACATCGCGCCCGGCGGCGGCGCCAGCCTGTCCGGCTTCGTCATGGTGACGGATGGCGCGCCGGGCCGCGACCCGCTGCTGGCGATCGGCGCGGAAAACGCCAGCGGCGGCGGCGCCAGGATGGTGGTGACCGGCGCCGCCGATCCGGCGGTCGAGACCGATCCGCGCTGGATCGCCGCCGGTGATGCGGCCGCCGGCCGCGACGTCGGCGAGAGCGGCGAAATCCGCCGCGACCCGCTGCTGCGGCCTCAGGCGGCTTCGCGCGGCGGCGACGTCCCGGAGGTATGGATCGACGCGGCCGGCCCCGGCAAGGCGGCGCGGCCGATGGGATACGACGAGGCCGCCGGCAGGCGCGCCGAAGCCAAGGGCGTGGCGATCGTCGGCGGTCCGCCGAAAGCGGCGGGCATGACGGCGGTGGCGGCGGCGACGCCCTCGGGCGAATCCGTCTGGCAGGCGATGGCGCCGCCGGACGGACGCGGGATCGCGGCGGCCACCGGTGCGGCCACACCGCCGCCACCACCCGAGCGGCTGCCCGGCGACGCCCCCTCCGGCCAGGACAGGGCCGGAGTGGAATGGCGCGCGGGCGAGGTGGTGGTGCGTCCCCCCGGCCAGCAGGCGAGTCCGGGGGTGCCCGGCGCCGCCCGGGATTCCGGCAAGGAACGGGGAACCTGGGAGCCCGGCACCGGGCCGTCGCGGGCGACGCTGGCGCCGATCGCGCCGCCGGGCGGCGCCGGCCGGCCGGACATCCAGGCGTGGGAGAAGGCGGCGGCCGCCCTCCCCCCAGCCGCCGCGGCCCCGTCGCCGCCGGCGGCGGCGGCGGCAACGGCGGCACGGGAGCCGGCGCCGCCGCCGCCGCTGCCGGAGCGGACACCGCCCGCCAAACCGGCGCAGATGTGGCAAGCTGGCGAACCCCGCGAGGAGGCGCCGGAGGCGAAGATGGTCGACATCGACCACGCGCCGACCGTGCCCGGCGAGGAATGGCGCGCCATCGCCAAGATGGCCCCCAAGCCCAGGGAGGCCGAACGCCCCGCCGCCCTCCTGCCCCGTTCCAGCTTCGCCATGGTCGAGGCGATGTGGCGCCCGACCTGGACGATGGCGCGCCGGCGGGTGGAACTCCACCTGTGCCGCCCGATCCTGAGGGACGGCCGCAGCGTGCGCGGCGGCGACGACCTGCTGCCACTGCTCGGCGGCGTGGTCGAGCGCCTCGATTACGAGACCATCCTCGCCGCCGTCGTCAGCCTGTCGCGCGTCGGTGGCAGGGCGCTGGGGACGATCGTCCTTCCCATCCATTTCCCCACTCTGCGCCTGCAGGCGGAAATCGACCGCATCCTGCCGGCGCTGGACGCCTGCGCCGGCCTGCCCGGGATCGGCGGGCTGTGGGTCGAGGTGACCGGGGTGCCGGCGACCGCCAAGTCCGCCCGCCTGGCGGAGATGGTGGCGCGGGTGAGGGATCATTGCGCCGGGGTGCTGCTGCGCCGCGACCTGGCGGCACCGCAATGGGACCCGGCATCCGTCGGCGCGGTCGAGGGCGTCGGCATCGACCTCGCCGGATTGAACCAATGGGAACGCAACCCCGGCCACCTGGCCGAAACCCTGCGGCAATTCCGGGCGCAGGCACGGCCGCTGCCGGCCTATGCCTGGGGGTTGCGCGACCACCGCGAACTGACGGTGGCGATCGAGGCCGGCTTCGCCATCACCAACGGCGCCGACCTGTTGCCCGACACCGCCCTGCCCGCCTGCGGCGCGTTTGTCTGAACCTCACCCGGCGGTGAAGGCCGCGGCGTCGAGATCGGCCGCCAGGCGGGCGGTGCGGGTGATTTCGGCGATCTCGTTGCCCGACAGCGATTCGTGCTCGAGCAGGGCCAGAGCCACCGCCTCCAACTGCGCCGGATGCGTCTTGAGAACCGCCGCCGCCTTGGCGTGGGCGTCGGCGATCAGTTCGCGCACCTCGGCATCGATGCGGCGCGAGGTCTCGTCCGAGCGCATGCCCTCGGCGGTGTAGGGATCGGCGTGCATGCCGGCGAAGGCGACCATGCCGAGATGGGCGCTCATGCCCCATTCAGTGACCATCTTCCGCGCGATACGGGTCGCCATCTGGATGTCGCCGGCGGCGCCGGTCGAGACGTCGTCGGGGCCGAACACCAGTTCCTCGGCGGCGCGCCCGCCCATCGCCACCGCCATGTCGGCCTCCAGTTTCGAGCGCCGCAGCGCCGGGCTGTCCTTGACCGGCAGCCGCACCACCATCCCCAAGGCCTGGCCGCGCGGCACGATGGTCGCCTTGTGGATCGGGTCCGACGCCGGCATGTGCAGCGCCACCACGGCGTGGCCGGCCTCGTGGAAGGCGGTGAGGCGGCGGTCCTCCTCGCTCATCAGCACCTGGCGCTCGGTTCCCAGCAGGATGCGATCCTTGGCGCAGTCGAAATCGACGGCGGTGACCGCGTCGCGGCCGGCCCGCGCCGCGACGATCGCCGCCTCGTTGACCAGGTGCGAAAGCTGGGCGCCGGAGAATCCCGGGGTGCCGCGCGCCACCAGGTGGAGGTCGACCTTGGACTCCAGCCGCACCTTGGCCGCATGCACCGCCAGGATCTTCTCGCGGCCGGCGACATCGGGAGCCTGCAGCACGATGTGGCGCGAGAAGCGGCCCGGGCGCATCAGCGCCTCGTCGAGAATGTCGGGACGGTTGGTGGCGGCGATCACCACCACGCCGGAATTGGGCTTGAAGCCGTCCATTTCGACCAGCAGCTGGTTCAGCGTCTGCTCGCGTTCCTCATGGGCCGCGCGGGCACTGGCGCCCGAGCGCTGGCGCCCGACCGCATCGATCTCGTCGATGAACAGGATGCACGGCGCCTTCTTCTTGGCGTTGGCGAACATCTTGCGCACCCGGCCGGCGCCGACGCCGACGAACATCTCGACGAAATCCGACCCCGAGATCGAGAAGAACGGCACCTCCGCCTCGCCGGCGACGGCACGCGCCAGCAGGGTCTTGCCGGTGCCGGGCGGCCCCGACATCAGCACGCCGGTCGGCACCTTGGCGCCCAGGCGCGAGAAGCGCTGGGGATGCTTGAGGAAATCCACCACCTCCATCAGTTCCTGCTTCTCGCTGTCGCAGCCGGCGACGTCGGCGAAGCGGGCGGTGCTTTCCGCCGAGGTCGCCAGGCGCGCCTTGCCGCCGCCGACAGGCGCGCGCAGGCGGAAGAACCACAGGGCGAAGGCCGCGGCGCCGAAAACCACAACATTGCCGATCACCGCCAGCGCCGTCTCCCCGCCCAGGCCGGTGGCGGCCGAGAACGTCTTGTCCTGTTCGAAGCTGACCGCGGCGCCCTTGCCGGCGGCTTCCTCGGCCAGGCGGGCCGCCATCGGCGGCGGCAGCAAGGCGCTGAACGCCCGCGGCTCGGCCGTCCTGGCGACCACCATGCCCTGGGCATAGAAGGTCAAGCCGGTCGCCTTGCCACCCTCGACCAGGGCGCGGACGGCGGAATAGTTGGTTTCCTCGACCGTGGCGGGGCCGCCAGGCGCCGTCATGCCGTGATAGAGGGGAAAGCTGACGGCACCGGCAAGCACGAGTCCGGCCAGCGCCAGTGCGGCTGCCAGGAGGTATTTCCTTCTGCTCACTATTCGCTCTTCCGTTCTAGCCAGTCATGGGTATGGACCGAGCGGAACCGTACCCGCTTCGCCGTCGGTTGGGGACCCGCGCAGAGGGGGTGGTGAAGCCGTTTGACGATGGCGGACAAAATCTGAAGTTTATTATTGGCGCGTCCAATAGCTTTATTGTTCGCTTGATAATTATTGCCGACTCGCAATTAATTCACCGGACAGTCGTTACGACTTAGGACTTTGGCATTCTCATGAATGACCGTCTCCTCGACTCGTTCGGAGTCATGGTTGATGGTCGCACGCATGCGAATCGCAGGCCGGCTGACGTTGCTGACCGTCTCCATGTCCCTCTTTCTGGCCATCGTCGCCGCAATCGGCGCCCAGGGCATGTCGTCGATCCTGGACGGGCTCAAGACCGTCTACGAGGATCGCACCGTCTGCCTGATCCAGCTCGGCATCATCCAGCGCGACCTCTTCCGCATCCGCCTCGCAGCACGCCCGGTTCATGGCCGAGATCGCCCAGTCCGACAGCGAAGTCGACGCGCAGTGGACGGACTACATGGCCACCTACCTCGACCCCGAGGAGAAGCCGATCGCCGAACGCATCGGCGCGGCCCTGACCGACTATCGTGCGGTCAGGCAGCGGGTCACCGATTTCATCCGCTCCGGCGACATGGAAGCGGCGTCGATCAGCGAAATCTCCCGCCAGGTCGAACGCTCGCAGTCGGTCGCCGGCCGCGCCGGCGAGGAAGCCGTCCATACCACCGAACTTATCCGGGCGCTGTCCGACAACGTCGGCAAGATCGGCGAGATCGCCCGCAACGTCGAACAGGCGGCGGTCGGCACCCAGGAAGTGTCGGGAAACATCGCCGTGGTCGAGCAGGCCGCGCGCGAGACCGGGGAGGCGGCGACGCAAATCCGGGATTCCTCGGCGGAACTGTCGAAGCAGGCGGAATACCTGCGCCAAAGGAAAGCTGCGTGAGCCTCCTTACCCCGCCGGCAGGGTGAAGACAAAGCGGGCACCGACGATCCGACCGTCGGCGCCCGTCCGGTTTTCGGCGTGAATGGTGCCGCCGGCGGCTTCGACGATCTGCTTGGAGATCGACAGGCCGAGGCCGGAATGGGTGCCGAACTTCTCGTCCTTCGGCCGCTCCGAGTAGAAGCGGTCGAAGATCGCGTCCAGCTTGTTGTCGGGGATGCCGGGACCGTCGTCATCGACCGCCACCCGGACGATCCGCCCCTCGCGCCCGGCGCGGAGGGTGATGGAGCCGCCCTCGGGACTGAACGACACCGCGTTGGCGATCAGGTTGCGCAGCACCTGGACCAGGCGGCTTTCGATGCCCGCCACCATCAGGGGGTCGTCGATGGGAAGGTGGACGGCGAAGCGCAGGCCGTCCTCGCTGGTGGCGCGGTAGACCTCGGCCAGAGCGTGGATCATCGTGGCCATCTCCACCGGCTCGGCCTCGGCACGCGACAGCTCGGCGTCGAGCCGCGAGGCGTCCGAGATGTCCGAGATCAAGCGATTCAGCCGCTCGACGTCGTCCTGCACGATGGCCAGCAGCTTGCGCTGCTGCTCGGGATCCGTGACCCGGGCGGCGGTCTCCACCGCCGAGCGCAACGAGGTCAGCGGGTTCTTGATCTCGTGGGCGACGTCGGCGGCAAAGGCCTCGGTGGCGTCCATGCGCCGCCACAGCGCCTCGGTCATCTCCTTGTAGGCCAGGGACAGGTCGCCGATCTCGTCGCCGCGGGCGGAGAAGTCGGGAATCTTGTGCCGCCGCCCGCGGCCGTGGCGGACATGCTCGGCGGCCAAGGCGAGGCGGCGGATCGGCCGGGCGATGGTGCCGGCCAGGTACAAAGACAGGCCGATGGTGATCAGCAGCACCACCACGAACACCTCGACGATGGCCAGGCGCACCTGAAACAGGGCGCGGGCGACGCCGCTGCCGTCGGCCGAGACCATCAGCGCCCCCGCCACCTGCTTGTAGCGCTGCACCGGCACCGCCACCGAGATGACGATGCCGTGGCGCCGGCCGCGCACCGCCGACCCGGTGCGGCCCGAGAGGGCGAGCATCGCCTCGTGATAGTGTTCCGCGCGCTGCTCGGCCTGTTCAACATAGGGCGGCAGGCTGTCGTCCGGCGGCATCCAGGTGGAGAACGTTTCCCACCCGCGCTTCATCCGGCCGCGCCAGTTCAGCGGCAGCACCGACGGCAGGTCCTCGACCTGGATGACCCCGCCCGACGACATCGAGATGCGCGAGTCCGCCGCGAGTTCACCGCCCGGTTCGAACAGGCGGGCACGCAAATGCGCCGGCTGCGCCAGGCGGCGGACCATCTGCTGGGCGGTGTCGCGGTTCAGCAGGGCCACGCCGGATTCCTCGCCGACCGCCCCTTCGCCGACGGCGGCGGCAACCATCTCGGCCTGCAGGGTCAGGCCGGCCACCTCGGCGCGGATCAGCCCCTGCTTGTAGCGGTCGAGATAGAGCAGGCCGGCCACCAGGATCACCGGCGCCAGCAGGTTGACCGCCAGGATGCGCCGGGTCAGCGGCGAGGCGAGCGGCCGCCAACGCCGACGCCAGCGCGGTGGCGCCTCAGGGGGCGTCGTCACGATAGCGATATCCGACCCCGTAGAGAGTTTCGATGTGGGCGAACTCCGCATCCACTTCGCGGAATTTCTTGCGCAGGCGTTTGATGTGGCTGTCGATGGTGCGGTCATCAACATAGATGTGCTCGCCATAGGCTGCGTCGATCAGCTGGTCGCGGTTCTTGACGTGGCCCGGCCGCTGCGCCAGCGACTTCAGCAGCAGGAATTCGGTGACCGTCAGATCCAGCCTCTCGCCCTTCCAGCTGCACACGTGGCGGGCCGGATCCAGGGTCAGCAGGCCGCGCACCATGGTGGCGGCCCCCGGCGCGTCGCCGCTTTCGGCGGTGGCCTCGATGCGGCGGATGAGGGCGCGGATGCGCTCGATCAGCAGCTTCTGCGAGAACGGTTTCTTGATGTAGTCGTCGGCCCCCATCCTGAGGCCGAGCAATTCGTCGACCTCGTCGTCCTTGGAGGTGAGGAAGATCACCGGGATGGCGCTGCCTTTGCGCAGCCGCTGCAGCAGTTCCATGCCGTCCATCCGCGGCATCTTGATGTCGAGCACCGCCAGGTCGGCCGGCTGCGCCTGCAGCCCCCGCAGCGCCTCGGCGCCGTCGGTGTAGGTGCGGATCTTGAACCCTTCGGCCTCCAGCGCCATCGACACCGAAGTCAGGATGTTGCGGTCGTCATCAACCAGCGCAATCGTGTACGCCACGCGAGATACCTCCCAGGGGGGACCCGGCGAGAGGGTTGCCCGAACCCCGGCCCGAACGCAAGCCCGGCCGGCTGCCCTTCGCCTATCGATGAGGTTGACGCCCCCTTTATGGCGAAATTATAGTCTCACCCGATGGTTCTCCCCATCCCGACGATGGGGGGTGAAAAGGGAAGCCGGTGCGGCCTTCGAAAAGGGGGCTTAATCCGGCGCTGCCCCCGCAACTGTGAGCGGATAGGGCTCGGCCGCAAGCGATCGCCACTGGCCGGTCCGCGAAACCACCCGCGGACCAACACGGCCGGGAAGGCTATGCCGAGCCTCGTGACCCGCAAGCCAGGAGACCTGCCATCGCCGTTTGAGCGCGCGCGCTGTCCCGGGCGGGGTGACCCCGGGAGAGGACGAGAAGGTTGGCGCCGCTCGCACAGGGTCTGAGGTGGTGGTGTCATGCATATCATGGAAGGTTTTCTCCCCGTCGGCCACGCCGCCGCCTGGACGGCCGTGGCGGCGCCGTTCGTCTTCGCCGGCGGCCGCCGGCTGGTCCGCCAGCTGCGGGCGCGGCCCGAGGACCGGCTGACGCTGGGCGCCGCCGGCGCCTTCGTCTTCGTGCTGTCGGCGCTGAAATTGCCCAGCGTCACCGGGTCGTGCTCGCATCCCACCGGCACCGGCCTGGGGGCGATCGCCTTCGGCCCGCCGGTGATGGCGGCGCTGGGCACCATCGTGCTGCTGTTCCAGGCGCTGCTGCTCGCCCATGGCGGGCTGACCACGCTGGGCGCCAACGTCATGTCGATGGCGGTGGCCGGCCCGTGGGCGGCCTGGGCGGTCTGGCGGCTGGCGGCCGGGCTGGGGGCGCCGCGCAACGTCGCCGCCTTCCTCGGCGCCGGCCTGGGCGACCTCACCACCTATCTGGTGACGTCGCTGCAGCTGGCGCTGGCGTTTCCCGACCCCGCCGGCGGCATTCCCGCCGCCTTCGCCAAGTTCGCCGGCATCTTCGCCGTCACCCAGCTGCCGCTGGCGGTGGCCGAGGGCCTGCTGACGGTGGTGGTGATCAATGCGCTGGAAGCGCGCGGCCTGCCGCTGAAGGCCAAGGCATGACCCGGCGCCGGAGTGGGTTGCTGCTGCTCGCCGCCGTGCTGGTGGCGGCGGCGCCGCTGGTGCTGCCGATAAAGGGCGAGTTCGCCGGCAGCGACGACCAGGCCAAGGCGGCGATCGCCGCGACCGGCTACCTGCCGTGGGCGAAGCCTCTGTGGCAGCCCCCCAGCGCCGAAGTCGAAAGCCTGCTGTTCGCCGTGCAGGCGGCGGTCGGCGCCGGGTTCCTCGGCTACGTCCTCGGCCGGCATCGGCGGGTGAAAGACGGCAATGGCGGCGATTGACCGGCTGGCCCAGGCCAGCCGCTGGCGGTCCGTGCCCCTGGCGGAAAAGGCGCTGCTGGCGCTGGGATTGCTGGCGCTGGCGGTGGTGCTGCCGCCGTGGCCGGGCGCGGTGCTGGTGCTGGCCGCGGCGGCCGCCGCCGCCATCCTCGGGGCCGGGGTGCCGCCCGCCGCCTGGTTCGGCGTCCTGGCGGCGCCGATGGCCTTCGTCGCCACCGGCGTGCTGCCGCTGCTGGTCGCCTGGGGGCCGGCCGGGCCGCAGATCGCCGCGGATTCCGGATCCGCCGCGTTCGCCGTCGCCGCCCGTGCCGCCGCCGCCACCGCCAGCCTGATGCTGCTGGCGCTGACCACGCCGGCGCCCGACTTGGTGCAGGGGGCGCGGCGGCTGGGATTGGCGCCGGAACTGGCCGAGGTGGCGCTGGCCACCTGGCGCTTCCTGTTCGTGCTGGGCGACACCGCCCAGCGGATGAACGCCGCCCAGGCGGCGCGGCTGGGCCATGACGGCCCGCGGCGGACGCTGCGTTCGGCCGGGATGCTGGCGGCGGCGCTGCTGCCCAGGGCCTTCGACCGCGCCCGCCGACTTGAGGCCGGGCTGGCCGCCCGCGGCTTCGACGGCCGCCTGCCCACCCTGGCGGCGCGACAGCCGGCGTCGCCCCTGCGCCTGGCCGCGATCCTGGCCGTTCTCGCCGCCATTGCCGGAGGCGGAATGTGACGATCCTCGAAGCGAAGGACCTGGCCTACGCCTATGCCGGCGGGGTGGCGGCGCTGGCCGGCCTCGACCTGGCGGTGGCGCGCGGGCGGCGGCTGGCGATCCTCGGCCCCAACGGCGCCGGCAAGACCACCCTGCTGCTCCACCTCAACGGCACGCTCAGGCCCGCGGCCGGCGAAGTGCGCCACGACGGGAAACCGGTATCCTATTGCCGCGCCGGCCTGGCGGCCCTGCGCCGGCGGGTGGGGCTGGTGCTGCAGGATCCCGACGACCAGCTGTTCGCCCCCACCGTGGCCGAGGACGTCTCGTTCGGCCCGCTCAACCTCGGCCTGTCCGAGGACGAGGCGCGCGATCGGGTCGACGCGGCGCTGGCGGCGCTGGAAATCTCCGACCTGGCCCAGCGGCCGACCCACATGCTGTCGTTCGGCCAGAAGAAGCGCGCCGCCATCGCCGGCGCGGTGGCGATGGGCCCCGAGGTGCTGCTGCTGGACGAGCCGGCCGCCGGCCTCGACGGCCACGGCACCGCGGCGCTGCTGGCCACGCTGGAAAGGCTGTCGGCCGCCGGCACCACCCTGGTGTTCACCACCCACGACGTCGACCTGGCGTGGTCGTGGTCGGATGCGGTGGCGCTGTTCGCCGCCGGCCGCCTGCTGCGCCAGGGACCGCCGCACGAGGTGCTGGCCGATCGGACCGCCCTCGACGCCTGCGGCCTGCGCCCGCCCTTCCTGCTGGAATTGGGCGAGGCGGCCCGCGCGGCAGGCCTGCTGGCGGCCGACGCCCCCCTGCCCCGCGACCGCGCCGAAGCGCTCGCCCTGATCCGCCGCCGGTAGTCCCCGGCTAACCCGAGACGCGCGGCTTGGCCTTGCCCGCGTTCGGGCGGCCGGAATGGGTCACCGATGTGTAGGACGGCGGGTCGCTGGCCGGGAAGGAATCCTCGCTGGCCTGGTCGACCCGGTCCTCGCCCGCCACCCCGAGCGTCCGGAGGCGCGGCTGCCGCCCGGTCGGTTCATCGCTCTTCCTGCCCATGGCACCCCCTCCCGATCGGAATCCTGCCCGGCATATGGGGGCTGCCAACCGATCAGCGCGCGACCATTTCGAGCAATGCCGCCACCGCGCGGTCGGCGCCGTCGGCGACCTGGCCGATGGCGGAGTCGAGCATGTAGCACGGCGTCGTCACCACTTTCTTCGCCCTGTCGACGACGATCTCGCCGTGACCGGCGTTCTTGTGGTGGGCGCCCATCTTTTCCAGCGCCGCGGCGGTGCCGGCATCGGAGCCGATGGTCAGTTCCACCCCGTCCAGCACCTTGGCCAGAATGGCGGGCGCGATGCACAGCGCCCCCACCGGCTTGCCCGCCGCCATCATCGCCGCGATCGCGCGCGCGACCTCGGGCAGCACGGTGCAGCCGGGGCCGTCGACGGCGAAGGACGACAGGTTCTTGGCTGCGCCGAAACCGCCGGGAAAGACCAGGGCGTCGACCGTGGCGGCATCGAACGACCCCAGGTTGTCGATCTTGCCGCGGGCGATGCGGGCGGATTCTTCCAGGACGTTGCGGCGCTCGCCGGTGGCCTCGCCCGTCACATGGTCGACCACGTCGCGCTGCATCACGTCGGGGGCGAAGCACCGGGCGACGGCGCCGTGGCGGTCGATGGCCAGCAGCGTCAGCACCGCCTCGTGGATCTCGGAGCCGTCATAGACCCCGCAGCCGGACAGCACCACGGCGATGATTGGTTTGGGCATATCGGTCCTCGTGCGTTGGTGTGATGGCCCAGCATAGGCCGGAAATGCCGTTCCCTCCAGACGCCGCGGCGGCTAAATTCGCTGCGATTCCGTCCATGGGAGCCGCCGCCGATGTCCGCCTATGCCGCCCTCGAAGCCATCTTCCGCCGCGCCGGTGTGCTGGGCGACGCCCTGTCGGTGCTGCACTGGGACATGTCGACGATGATGCCCGACGGCGGCGCCGAGGCCCGGGCCGAGCAACTGGCGCTGCTGCAGGCGCTCGTCCACCAGGAAATCACCGCCCCGATGGTGCCGGATCTGCTGGAGCGGGCCGAAGGCGAGGACCTCGATGCCTGGCAGCGCGCCAACCTGCGCGAGATGCGGCGCGAATGGGTTCATGCCGCCGCCGTCCCCGGCGATCTGGTCGAGGCCGTCGCCATGGCCCAGGCGGCCTGCGAAATGGTGTGGCGCCAGGCCCGCCCCGCCGCCGATTTCGCCATGGTGCTGCCGTCGCTGACGAACCTGCTGTCGCTGGTGCGCCAGACCGCCCAATTGAAATCCGAGCGCCTCGGCGTGTCGCTCTACGACGCGCTGCTCGACCAGTACGAGCCGATGGGCCGGGTCGCCGATTTCGACGCGGTGTTCGCCGAGCTGGAAACCTTCCTCCCCGGCTTCATCGCACGGGTGTTGAGCGAGCAGGCCCGGCGCCCCGCCCCCCGCTTGCCGGCGGGGCCGTTCCCGCCCGAGCGCCAGAAGCAGGTCGGCCTGGAATTCATGCGGGCGCTCGGCTTCGATTTCGCCCACGGCCGCCTCGACACCTCGTTCCATCCCTTCTGCGGCGGCTATCCCGAGGACGTGCGCATCACCACCCGCTTCGACGAGGCCGACTTCACCTCGGCGCTGATGGGGGTGCTGCACGAGACCGGCCACGCGCTTTACGATTTCGGCCTGCCGGGGGGCCGCTGGCGCCACCAGCCGGTCGGCCGCGCCCGCGGCATGGTGGCGCACGAGAGCCAATCGCTCTTGATCGAAATGCAGGCCTGCCGCTCGCGCCAGTTCCAGGACTGGGCGGCGCCGCGCCTGCGGGCGGCGTTCGGCGGCGACGGCCCGGCATGGCAGGCCGACAACCTCTACCGCTTAGGGATCCGGGTCGAGCCGGGATTCATCCGCGTCGACGCCGACGAGGCCACCTATCCCGCCCACATCATCATCCGCACCCGCATCGAGCGCGACCTGATCGAAGGCCGCATGGAACCGGCCGACCTGCCCGGGGCGTGGTCCGAGGGCTACCGCCGGCTGCTCGGCCTGACCCCGCCGGACGACCGCATGGGCTGTTTGCAGGACATCCACTGGTACGGCGGCTCGTGGGGCTACTTCCCCACCTACACCCTGGGGGCGATGACCGCCGCCCAGCTGTTCGACGCGGCCTGCCGCGCCGATTCCGACATCCTGCCGGCGATCGGCACGGGCGATTTCCGGCCGCTGCTCGGCTGGCTCGGCGCCAACGTCCACGCCAAGGGGTCGCTGCTGTCGACCCGCGACCTGCTGGTCGAAGCCACCGGCCGGCCGCTCGACCCCGCGGTGTTCAAGGCGCATCTGGAGCGACGGTATCTGGACCATTGAGACGGCTGCGACGGTAAAGTGCACTGTCACCGAAACATTCACTCTTTGGCCTTCGCCGGAGCCGCGAGGGGGTGGCACTGCACCAGCCTGGTCAGTTTCAGCGCGTTGACGTGGGTGTAGATTTCGGTGGTGGCGATGTCGACATGGCCGAGCATCTGCTGGACGCTGCGCAAATCCGCTTCGTGGGCGAGCAGGTGGCTGGCGAAGGAATGGCGCAGCACATGGGGCGACACCGTCGCCGGCGGCAGGCCGGCGGTGTCCGCGAGACGCAGCAGCAGCTTGGCGAACCCGGTGCGGGTCAGGTGCCCGGACGCGCCGTAGGAGGGAAACAGCCATTTGGACGGGCTGCCCTTGGGCAAGCGGGACCCGCGCACCGGCAGCCACGCCGCGAGCGCGTCCCGCGCCGGCTCGGACAGCGGCACCATCCGTTCCTTCGCGCCCTTGCCGCGGAACACCAGCACCTCGGGTCCGCGGATCACGGCGGCGAGCGGCAGTTCCACCAGTTCCGAGACGCGCAGGCCGCAGGCATACAGCACCTCCATCAATGCCGTCGCCATGATCCCGTCGTCGTCGGGCAAGGCGCGGGCGGCGTCGAGCAGGGCATCGACCTGGTCGGGGCTGAGGAACTTGGGCAGCGGACGGCCCAGGCGCGGCGCATCCAGCGCCGTCGTCGGATCGTCGGGCCGCACCTTGTCGGCGAACATGAAGGCGAAGAATTGCCGCAGGCACGACAGCCGGCGGGCCTGGGTCCTGGGCGCCATGCCGCAATCGGCTTGGTGGCGGAGCCAGGCGCGCACGTCGTCGTCGCTCGCCCGTTCGAGCGCCGCCCCCCGCCGGGCGAGGAAATCGGCGCAGTCTTCAAGGTCGCCGCGATACGCCGCCAAGGTATTGCGGGCGGCGCCGCGCTCGGCCGCCAGCATCTCCAGGAAGCGCTCGACGTGGCGCGCGTGCGACACCTAGACCCCGGCGGCCAGCATCGCCTCGACGGCCAGACGGCGGGCCTCGTCCTCCAGTCCCACCGCCTTCAGCGCCGCCACCACGCGCGACAGGGTCACCGGGTCGGCCTTGTCGAGCGGCAGGTGGTCGAACGCCGCCAGCGCCGCCAGCACCGTGCCGCCCAGGCTCTTGTCCCGGGCCAACCCCTCCAGCAGGAAGGCCTGGGCCGCCGACGGGCCGGCGGCGGCGGGCAGGTCGAGCAGCGGCGCCAACTCGCCGTCGGGGATGCGCTGGCCGAGGCCGGCGAGCAGCCCGAACGCCACGGCGGCGCGGCGCGGTTCGGCCGCCTGGCGCCAGGCGGCGGCGGCGGCCGGCGATGAATCGCCGAGATTGTGCACCCGGGCCAGCGGCCACAGGGCGGCGGCGGCCTTGGCCGCGTCCGCGTCGTGGGTGGCGAGGTCGAGCCAGACCATGGCGGCATCGGCGCGGCCGACCGTCAGCAAGGCCCGCGCCACCACCGGCGCGAAAGCGACCAGCGGCGGTTGCGCCGACATGTGTTGCAGCAGCGGCGCCAGCAGCCTTGCCGCGGTGGCGTAGCGGCCGCGGGCGCGGGCGAGTTCGAGGGCTTTGGACGCCAATTCCGCCGCTTGCGCCGGGGCGGTCGCGGCCTCGGCGGTGCGGACCAGCAGGGCGAGACCGCGCGGCCCCGCCTGCAGGTCGGCGCGGCCGAGCGGAACGGCCAATTCCTCGGGCTTGAAGTCGACGGCCTCGATCACCTTGTGCAGGGCGCCGGTGTCGATCAGGCCCAGCGATTCGGCCCGCTCGGCCGCCGCCAGCCGCATTTCGGGCGCGGTGTCGGCCGACGCTGCGATCGCCTTCAGCGCCGCCGGCCGGGCAGTCTCGACCGCGTCGGCGGGCAGCGGCAGCTTGGCCGCGGCCAGGGCTGCCAATTGGACCGGGGTGGGATCCTTCAGCGTGTGGATGCCGCCCTTGGCCAGCGGCTGGCCGGCGGCCCGATCGGCGGCGATGATGAAGGCGGTGTCGGCCGGCTTGCGGTCGCGCAGCATGTCGAGGCCGAAATTGGCGGCCAGGCTGTTGCCGGCGATCAGCTGGCACAGCACCTGGATTTCATTGAGCGACAGGTCGCGCCCGAGGTCGCCGATGGCCGGCAGGGCGGCACAGGCGGCATCGGTCCTGCCGGCCAGCAGCAGCGCCTCGACCCGGGCCGACGCCATGCCGGGACCGCGCACCGAGGCCGGAGACGCGTCGGCCAGCGCCGCCGCCGCCTCGGCATCGCCCAGCGCCAGCAGGCGGCCGACGCGGATTTCCGCCAGCGACGGCGCCTCCTGGGCGCCCTTGGGCGCCGGTCCGGCGGTCAGCAGCAGGCGGCGGGCCAGCGCCCGCAGCGTCGGCGATTCGGTGTCCACCGGCAGGCGCGCCAGCAGCGCCCGCGCCACCGGCGCCGACGTCCCGGTCCACAGGGTGGCGGCGAAGCCGCCCTGGTGGATATCGAGCACGCCAATCGACTCGGCGGCGGGTGCCGACAGTTCCTGGCGCTCGAACGACACCGCGCGGGGGTCGACCGACGCCCCACCCGGCGGTTTCGGTGCCGGCGCCGGCGGATCGACCACCGGCGCGTCCAACAACGGACCGGGCGCGTCGATCGCGGCGGCCGGCGTTTCGGGCGTGGCCGCGGCCACCGTCTGCCCCGCAGACAGCAGCGTCAGCGCCAGCGCCAGCCGCAGCATGCGGCGGCGATCAGCGCGGCAGGCGCTCATCGGGGATCACTTTCTCGATCTTGGCCGAGGGAGGGGGAAGATCGAAGGTGGCCAGGAAGACGCCGCCGCCGATGACGACGACCAGCACCAGGGCGACCAGAAGACCGGCAAGCTTGCTCATGGACTCTCTTCACTTATGACATTCTGGACAGGCGCGGCCCTAACCGGATAATAGCGACTTCCCCACCAGGCGCGGCAGGAGACGGGGCTCCCGGTCCCTCCGGTTCCACGCGCCGACGATGCTAGGATCCGACCATGGCGAATATGGGGCAGTGTATCGGCCCAGCCCCCGCCGATCAACGCCGGTTCGACGCCCATGTCCGAACCTGACGACATCGGCGCGGATGCGCTGGCGCTTCGCCTCGGCCGGCCGGTGGTGCTGATCGGCCTGATGGGCGCCGGCAAGTCCTGCGTCGGCCGCCGGCTGGCGGCGCGCATGGGCCTGCCCTTCCTCGACGCCGACGGCGAGTTCGAGACCGCCGCCGGCTGTACCATTTCCGATTACTTCGCCCGGTTCGGCGAGCCGGCGTTCCGCGACGGCGAGCGCAGGGTCATCGCCCGCCTGCTGGCCGGGCCGCAATGCGTGCTGGCCACCGGCGGCGGCGCCTTCTGCCAACCGGAGACCCGAGGCCGGATCCTTGAATCGGCGGTGTCGGTGTGGCTGAAGGCCGACCTCGACCTTCTGGTCAAGCGCACCGTCGGGCGCGACCATCGGCCGCTGCTGAAGCAGGGCGACCCGCGCGAGGTGCTGGAAAAGCTGATGGCGGTGCGCTACCCCATCTATGCCAACGCCGACATCACCGTGGAATCGTCGGACACACCGCCGGAAGTCACCGTCGCCCGGGTGCTCGAAGCCCTGGCGCATTCGCTGGAGGACCGGCCATGAGCCCGGATGAAGTCACCGTCGCTTTGGGCGAGCGCAGCTATTCCATCCGCATCGGCGCCGGTTTGCTCGACCATGCGGGAACGGCGATGGCGCCGCTGATGCGGAGCCGGCGCGCCTTCATCGTCACCGACGAGACGGTGGCGGCGCTGTATCTCGGCCGGCTGGAGGCCTCCCTCGACGCAGCCGGGCTCGCTCACGCCAAGGCGGTGCTGCCGGCCGGCGAAGGCACCAAGGATTTCGCCCATCTGGAGGCCCTGACCGACGCCATGCTGGCGGCCCGCTGCGAACGCTCGACCATGGTGGTGGCGTTGGGCGGCGGCGTCATCGGCGACCTCACCGGCTTCGCCGCGTCGGTTCTCTTGCGCGGCCTCGACTTCGTCCAGATCCCCACCACCCTGCTGGCCCAGGTCGACAGCTCGGTCGGCGGCAAGACCGGCATCAACACCCGGCGCGGCAAGAACCTGATCGGCGCCTTCTACCAGCCGCGCCTGGTGCTGGCCGACACCCGCACCCTCGACACCCTGCCGCGCCGCCAGGTGCTGGCCGGCTATGCCGAGGTGCTCAAGTACGGCTGCATCGACGATCCCGGATTCTTCGCCTGGCTGGAAACCCACGGCGCGGCACTGGTCGACGGCGACGAGGCGGCGCGCCGCCACGCGGTGGCCACCAGCTGCGGGGCCAAGGCCCGCATCGTCGCCGCCGACGAGCGCGAGGGTGGCGTGCGCGCCCTGCTCAACCTCGGCCATACTTTCGGCCACGCGCTGGAGGCCGAAACCGGATTCGGCGACGAAATGCTGCACGGCGAGGCGGTCGCCATCGGGATGTGCATGGCGTTGCGCCTGTCGGCCGCGCTCGGCCTGGCGCCTGCGGCAGACGCCGACCGGCTGGAGCGCCATTGCGCCGCCCTCGGCCTGCCGGCGGAGCTGCCCGGCAACCGCGCCTGGGACCCGGCGCGCCTGCTCGACCACATGGCCGGCGACAAGAAGGTCAAGGACGGCAAGGTGACCTTCGTGCTGGCCGAAGGCATCGGCCGCAGCCTGCTCAAGGCCGACGTGCCGGCCGAGGCCGTGCTCGCGGTGCTGAGCCAATTCGCCCGGCGGGCGGGAGGCCGACAATGATCATCTCCATCGGGATCATCGTGGTGCTGCTGCTGCTGCTGGGCTTCTTCGGCGCCGCCGAGACGGCGCTGACGGTGGCTTCGAAGCCGTTGATGCACACCCTCGAGGCCGAGGGCGACCGGCGCGCCGGCCTGGTCAACAGCCTCTATTCGCGCAAGGAGCGGCTGCTCGGGTCGATCCTGCTCGGCAACACCCTGGTCAACATCCTCGGCACCTCGCTGGCCACCAGCGTCGCCATCGCCCTGGCCGGCGAGGCGGGAGTCGTCTACGCCACCGCGGTGATGACGGTGGTGGTGCTGGTGTTCGCCGAGATCATGCCCAAGACCTTCGCCATCCGCCACGCCAACCGGGTGGCCCTGGCGATTGCCCCCTTGATGCGGATGGTGGTGGCGGTGCTGGGGCCGGCGATTCATACCGTCGACCTGCTGGTCAGCGGCGTCTTCCGCCTGTTCGGCGCCGGCCCCGACACCGAGGTCGACGTCGAATCGGCGATGGCGGAATTGCGGGGCGCCATCGAGGTGCACGCCACCCCCGAGAAGGTCAAGGAGGAGCGGCGCATGCTGCGGTCGATCCTCGACCTGGCCGACGTCGACGTCGGCGAGGTGATGACCCATCGGCGCACCATGGCGACCCTCGACGCTTCGCTGCCGCCGGCGCAGATCGTGGCCGAGATCCTGGCCAGCCCCTACACCCGCATTCCGTTCTGGCGGGACGATCCCGACAACGTCGTCGGCGTCGTCCACGCCAAGGACGTGCTGCGCGCCCTCAACGCGGTGGGCGGCGCGGTGGAACAGCTGGACGTGCCCGCCCTGGCCCTGCCGCCCTGGTTCATTCCCGAATCCACCTCGCTGCTCGAGCAATTGCAGGCGTTCCGCCAGCGGCGCGAGCACTTCGCCCTGGTGGTCGACGAGTACGGCACCCTGATGGGGGTGGTGACGCTGGAGGACATCATCGAGGAAATCGTCGGCGACATCGCCGACGAGCACGACGTCACCGTGCCCGGGGTGCGGCCGCAGACCGACGGCTCCTACGTGATGGCGGGGACGGTGACGCTACGCGACCTCAACCGCGAATTCGAATGGGGCCTGCCCGACGACGAGGCCACCACCGTCGCCGGCCTGGTGCTGCACGAGTCGCGGCAGATCCCCAGCGTCGGCCAGGCTTTCCTGTTCCATGGCTTCCGGTTCGAAATCCTGCGCCGCCACCGCAACCAGATCACCTCGATCCGCCTGACCCCGCCCGACGGGGAGAAGAAGGAGGGTTAGGTCTTCCGCCCGATCAGCCGGAACACCAGCAGGGTCGCCACCCCCAGCACCAGCACCAGCGTCGCCATCGGCCGCGGCGTGCCGTCGAACAGGGCGGCCACCAGCCAGCCCGACAGGGCGCCGCCGACCATCTGCACGAACCCCACCAGCGCCGAGGCGGTGCCGGCCATGCGCGGATGCGGGGCGATGGCGCCGGCGGTGGAATTGGGCAGCACCAGCGCCGCCGAGAAGAAATAGGCGCTCATCGGCAGCACCAAGGCGGCGATGGTGTGCACCCCCGCCCAGGCCAGCCCGGCCATCACCAGCCCGGCCGCGGCGCCGCCGACGCAGCCGATCGTCACCATGCGGTCGAGCCCCACCCGCGCGGTCAGCCGGCCGGCGATGAGGCCTCCGGCGATGTAGCCGGCGATCACCGCGGCGAAGCCGAAGCCGAATTGGCTGGCCGGCAGATGCAGCACGTCGATCAGCACGAAGGACGAGCCGGAGATGAAGGTGAACATGCCGCCGAAGCACAGCGCCACCGTCAGCACGTAGGCCAGCACCGTGCGGTCGGACAGCAGGGCGCGGTAATTGCCCAGCATCACCACCGGGTCGAAGGCGGCGGCGTCGCGGTGATGGTTGGTCTCGTCCAGCAGGCGCCAGACGGCGGCCAGCAGGACGGCGCCGAACAGGACGAGCAGCACGAAATTGGCACGCCAGCCGAACCAGGTGTGAAACCAGCCGCCGGCGATCGGCGCGGCGAACGGCGCCAGCGCCATCGCCGAGGCCATGTAGGACAGCACCCGTGCCGCCTGGTCGCGCGGATAGACGTCGCGCACCACCGCGCGGGCCACCACCGGGCCGCAGCAGGCGCCCATGGCCTGGAGGGCGCGGCCGGCGATCAGCGCCTCGATCGACGGGGCCAGCACGCAGAACACGGTGGCCGCCAGGTAGAGCGCCGTTCCCGCCAGGATCACCGGCCGCCGGCCGAAGCGGTCGGACAGCGGCCCGTAGACCGGCATCGCCACGGCGAAGGCGGCGAGGAACACCGACAGCGTCAGCTGCACCGTGGCCGCGCCGGTGTCGAAATAGCGGGCCATGTCGGGCAGCGAGGCGAGGTAGAGGTCGGTGGAGATCGGCCCGAACGCCACCAGCGCGGTGAGCAGCGCCGCCACCTTGAACGATTGCGGCGGCGGGCGGTTCATCCCGACGTCGCCTGGAAGTGCTCCCACACCGACCACGCCCCGATGAGGATGAAGCCGATGCCGGCCAGCAGCTTCAGCGGCACCCCGGCAAGGTGGCGGGCGGCAAGGGTGCCGGCCAGCACCGCCAGCACGGTCGACAGCACCAGGGCGCCGCCGGCGGCGGCGGCCACCATCCACGGCTCGTGCTTGCCCTCGCTGGCGAACAGCAGGGTGGACAGCTGGGTCTTGTCGCCGAATTCGGCCAGGAAGACGGTGGCGAAGATGGTGATCAGGTCGATCATGGATCCCCCCGGGGCAGTGGCGACCGCCCTCATACCACATCGGGGGAAGGGGTGCAGCCCGGCAGGAACGTCCTACGTCGCGGCGATTTCCTGCGGCGCGGCGATGCCAAGCTTCATCGCGGCCAAGTTATAATTGGCGTCGGTCTGGTCCAGCGCCCAGCCATTGGTCAGTTTCCGCTTCATGTACTGCCTGTTGTAGATGAACGCGGCGATCAGATTCCAGAAGCCGCAGGTCAAAAACGAAAACAGAATATGGAGCGCCCCGACGCCAAGCTCTCCCCTGAACAAGGGAACGAAGAAGCCGAAAAAAAGGTAGGTCCAGCTGAAGCCGACATAGCCCTTTTCGACCATCCCGGATGAAGCGTGCCGGATATTCACCGCCGTCGCCATTCGCATACCCTTTCAATCGTAAGCAATAAACCAAGCATAATCACGGTGTTGCGTCAAGGCGGGCCGCCCCCGTAGCGGTGCAGCCCCGCCCCGTGGCGCGCCAGCCATGCCTTGGCCGGACGCGGGTCGCCGGCGAGGCCCGCCACCACCCGCCAGAAGGCTGCCGAGTGGTTCAGTTCGGCCAGATGCGCCACCTCGTGGGCGACGACGTAGGCCAGCACCGATTCGGGCGCCAGCACCAGCCGCCACGAGAACGACAGGTCGCCGCGGCTGGAGCAGCTGCCCCAGCGCGAGCGGGTGTCGCGCACCGTCACCCGGCAGGGCGTGCGGCCGATGCGGGCGGCCAGGGCGAAGGCGTGGGCATAGATGCGGCGCTTCGCTTCGGCCTTGAGGTGCTCGACGACCCGGCGCGGCACGTGCTCGGCCCGGCCCGAGACGTAGAGCCCGCCCTGGTCGGTCCAGACCCCGCGGCGGGCGGCGGGGACATGGCGGATCTCGTGGTCGATGCCGAGGATGGGAACCACCGCGCCCGGCGCCAGCGGAATCGGCTCGGGCAGGCGGGCCAGGCGCTCGGCCAGCCAGCCCTGGTGGGCGTGGACGAACCGGCCGGCCTCGGCCAGCGACGCCCGCGGCGGCAGCACCACCACCGGGCCCAGCCTCGGATCGATCCGCAACGACATCCGCCGCGCCCGCGCCGACCGGCGCACCGCCACGCTGACCGCGCGGCCGCCGCATTCCACCACCACCTCGCCGGTCAACGACGCCGCCGGAAACCGCGCGGCGGCGGGGCGGCATCCTGCCCCTCGTCGAACAGGGCGGTGAGCTGGCGCAGCATGGTGCCGCCCAGATCCTCGGCGTCCATGATGGTGACGGCGCGGCGATAATAGCGGGTGACGTCATGGCCGATGCCGATGGCGATCAACTCCACCGGCGAGCGGGTCTCGATCATCTCGATGACCTCGCGCAGGTGCTTCTCCAGGGTGTTGCCCGGATTGGCCGACAGGGTGGAATCGTCGACCGGGGCGCCGTCGGAGATCACCATCATGATGCGGCGCTGTTCGTTGCGCGCCAGCAGGCGCTCGTAGGCCCACAGCAGCGCCTCGCCGTCGATGTTCTCCTTGAGGATGCCTTCGCGCAGCATCAGCCCGAGATTCTTGCGCGCCCGCCGCCACGGCGCGTCGGCCGCCTTGTAGACGATGTGGCGCAGGTCGTTGAGGCGGCCGGGATTGGCCGGCTTGCCGTCGGCCTGCCACTTCTCGCGCGCCTGGCCGCCCTTCCATGCCCGGGTGGTGAAGCCCAGAACCTCGACCTTGACGGCGCAGCGCTCCAGGGTGCGGGCCAGGATGTCGGCGCTCATCGCCGCCACCGAGATCGGCCGCCCGCGCATCGAACCGGAATTGTCGATCAGCAGGCCGACCACGGTGTCGCGGAAATCGGTCTCCTTTTCGACCTTGAACGACAGCGAATGCATCGGATTGGTGACCACGCGGGCGAGCCGGCCGGTATCGAGCATGCCCTCCTCCAGGTCGAAGGCCCAGGCCCGGGTCTGCTGCGCCATCAGCTTGCGCTGCAGGCGGTTGGCCAGCCGCGCCACCACGCCCTGGAGATGGGACAGCTGATGGTCCAGCTGCATCCTCAGGCGGCTCAGTTCCTCGGGCTCGCACAAGTCCTCGGCGGCGATCACCTGGTCGAAGGCAGTGGTGTAGGCGCAATAGGGGCGCTCGCCGCCGTGCTTCTGCTGCCCCTGCTGGCGGCTGGGGCCGCCCGGCTGCTCGGTGCCGGCGCCGGCCATCAGGACGTCGTCGCCGGCTTGCATGCCCTCCTGCTCGCCGTCGCCCTCGGCGGCGCCGGGCGCCGGCTGGGGCTGGCCGTCGCCCTCGCCGGTGCCGGCCTGATCGTGGTCGCTCTGATCGCCGCTGCCAGGATTGTCCGGGCCGGCCTCGGCCTCCTCGTCCTCGCCGCCGTCGCCGCCGTCCTCGCTGTTCTCCACCCCCGGCAGGTCGAGGTCGACCAGCAGGTCGCGCAGGGAATGGGCGAAGGCCGCCTCGTCGGCGACCAAGTCCTTGAGGCGGGACAGCCGCGCCCCCGCCTTTGCCTCGATTTCGGGGCGCCACAGATCGACCGCGGCGCGGGCGGATTCGGGCGGGGCGAAGCCGGTGAAATGCTCGCGGGCGATCAGGCGCATGGCCTCGGCCAGCGGCACGTCCTCGCGCCGCTTGGCCTGGGCCATGCCCTCGGCGCGGCAGCGCTGCTCCAGCACCTGGGCGATGTTGCGGGCGACGCCGGCCATGCGCCGCGCCCCCAGCGTCTCGACCCGGGCCTGCTCCACCGCCTCGTAGACGGCGCGGGCGTCGGCGCCGGCGGGCATGCGCCGCGCGTGCAGGCGGTCGTCGTGGTAGCGGAAGCGCAACGCGATGGCGTCGGCGGTGCCGCGCAGCCGGATCAGATCCTGGGCCAGCATCTGACGCGGCGGCGCCGGCAGGCGCACCTCGGCGCCGTGCACCGACCCCTGCCCCGCGGCATAGGCCACGTCGAGGTCGCCGCGCCCGGCGATGGCGCGCAACGCCGCGGTGGTGGCGCGCTTCAGCAGGTCGGCGGGCGATTCCTCGCCGGTGGCGGGTGGACGTTGCGACTGGGCCGGGCCGTTGCGGCTCACATCACCACTCGCGCCGGGGTCTCGGGCAATTCGACGCCGAAACAGCGCTGGTAGTACTCGGCGATCACCGGCCGCTCGACCTCGTCGCACTTGTTGAGGAAGGTCAGGCGGAAGGCGAAGCCGATGTCGGCGCCGAAGATGCGCGCGTTTTCCGCCCAGGTGATGACGGTGCGGGGGCTCATCACCGTCGAGATGTCGCCGTTCATGAAACCCTGGCGGGTGAGGTCGGCCAGCGACACCATCCGGCTGATGGTCTCGTGATCGTCGTGCCAGTCGGGCAGCTTGGCGGCGACGATCTCGCACTCGGCGTCGTGGTCCAGGTAGTTCAGGGTGGCGACGATGTTCCAGCGGTCCATCTGGCCCTGGTTGATCTGCTGGGTGCCGTGGTAGAGGCCGGTGGTGTCGCCCAGGCCGACGGTATTGGCGGTGGCGAACAGGCGGAAAGCCGGATGTGGGCGGATCACCCGGTTCTGGTCCAGCAGGGTCAGCTTGCCCTCGACCTCCAGCACCCGCTGGATGACGAACATGACGTCGGGACGGCCCGCGTCGTATTCGTCGAACACCAGGGCGCAGGGGTGCTGCAACGCCCACGGCAGCAATCCCTCGCGGAACTCGGTGATCTGCTGGCCGTCCTTCAGCACGATGGCGTCCTTGCCGATCAGGTCGATGCGGCTGATGTGGCTGTCGAGGTTGATGCGGATGCACGGCCAGTTCAGCCGGGCCGCCGTCTGCTCGATGTGGGTGGACTTGCCGGTGCCGTGGTAGCCCTGGATCATGACGCGGCGGTTGTGGGCGAAGCCGGCGAGGATGGCCAGCGTGGTGTCGCGGTCGAAGCGATAGGCGGGGTCGAGTTCGGGCACGTGCTCGCTGCCGAACGAGAAGCCCGGCACGCGCATGTCGACGTCGATGCCGAAGGCCTGGTGGACATCGACCTCGATGTCGGGGACGGCCAGGACATGGTCCGACGGAAGCGGATTGTGGGCATTGACGGTCATCGGTTGTCGTCCTGGGGTTTCATGTGCCGAGGCAGTGGAGCAAGGTGGTGTACGCTTGGTTGATCTGCTTGAACTTTTCTTCCGCCCCCTTGTCGCCGTTATTGGCGTCGGGGTGGTGGCGCTTGACCAGCTCCTTGTAGCGCGCCTTGAGGCGGACCACGGTGAGCGGGAATTCCAGCTCCATCAGTTTCATCGCCGCGCCTTCGGGGGTCTCGCAGGCGGCCTTGGCCTTGGAGGTCGCCCCGTCGTCGTCGCCGTAGACCCCGAACGGGTCGTGGACGGTGAAGGTGAAGCGCCGGGTGCCGATCCGTTCCCCCAGCCGCCAGGTCGGGCGCTGCCAGGTGGTGTCC
>Ga0265331_10000259_pt1 | contig 60879 bp, 66 predicted proteins | sample 41923metaG_FD_202088 | JGI IMG/M metagenome (GOLD analysis project Ga0265331, IMG submission 202088) | Rhizosphere microbial communities from Carex aquatilis grown in University of Washington, Seatle, WA, United States - 4-19-23 metaG | ecosystem: Host-associated > Plants > Roots > Rhizosphere... | reverse complement strand
CGGATTGTTTGAGTACATACGCTCAATGACCGCCTGGGCGTATTCACTGGCTGGGCGCACCTTGGCGTTTTCGTCACCACCAGCGAGATAGGCGTCAAAGTCGATGCTGTCATCAATGACTTGCATACGCCCTCCGCTCTGCCCATGACCAGCGGCGCATCAGTGAGGTTTTAGGCTTGAAACTTCCCCAGCAGAGATTCAGGCCGTCAGCCTTATCACGCCACCAGATGCCGGCATACGCGGGTGCGACGGCGACCAGATCGTCAGCCACACGCTTGACCAGATCCCGTGGTGTTTCCATGGTGCACACCAACATCACATCAAGGTCATGCAGGAAACGCAGATCACCGTCAGGATCATTGAGGATGACTACCGGGTTGCCTTCGTCACGCAGCGGGCCAATCAGGCTCAGCAGGATCATGTCGGCAGGACGCTTACCGGCTTTGCGCAATTCGATGATTGCGGATGCTCCGTAGGGTGTTTTCATATAGCCCCCGCAAATTCGTCACCAGCACCAGTACGAGAGCCAGAGACTTCATCTTCCCAGCGCCGCTGGTTGATCCAGGTGGAAGGGTTGGGGATGTATTTGCCGCCGTCGCTTTTCCACTGATCGGAAAGCTTATGCTTGGCAAGGGCATCCATCACCAGCGAGAACTCGCCATTGATCTTCGCTTTCTGCCAAGCTTTCTCTGCAGCCGGTTTTGCAGACTTCTTGGGATAGACTGACCAGAAAGCGTCGAAGTTTGACGCGTCATATAGTGTTCCCTTCCTTTCCCTTCCTCCCTGTGCGTGCAATTCTTGATTTGCACGTGTGCTGACGCGTTGTTCACGCGTGGTTGACGCGTCAGGCTCTGTCAGCTTGCTTGGCGTTTCTCTTGGGTTGATATGTTGGTGATTAAGGAAGGTCGGAATGTATGCCAATCCGTCACCATACAATTGCACCAAGCCACTACTGACAAGCTCTTCGCATAGTTGGTCAACATCAACTGGATCGGCAGGCAGATAGCGCATCTTGAAGGTTTTTGGCTTCCAGACAAGCCGCCCCTCCCGATCCGCTTCGCACCAGATGGCGATGTAAAGCAGGCGCGCAAAGGACGAGAGTGACACGATGTCCTCGCTGGTGAAAAACTCGGGCTTAATTGTGCGAATGCGTGACATTGCGCACCTCACGAGCAAGTCGTTCTGCTGTCTCCGGGCGGATCAGTTTTAGATCCACCAGTTGAAACAATTCCAACCAGGAGAGGCTGCTGAAATCTCGTTCCGCGAATGCGTTTTGCAGTTTTTGGCTAAGTGAGGTTGTAGTCATACTGTCACCCCGCACTGCAATACATACTTGGCAACCCTATGAAATTTCCCGCAGTCGGTTTGCTGCCGAGTCCAAACTGTATCGATTCGAAACCCTGACCCCCGCAACTCTAGAATACGCATTGCAGGGTGGAGAACGTCGAGGGTCTTTCGTGCCTCAAGTGTTGTTATTGATGAATATTGACGAAGATGCTGAATAATACGGGCACGTTGCGCGCCAGATGAGTTGCCAGTATGATTCGCAATGTCGCTGCTGTTTTGCTTTGTGCCATCGCCCTGTTCCCGCAGGGCGTTTGCATTTATGGCGTTCGGTTTCATTGCGCACCCCCTTGCAGGGCTACGCGAAGTTCGCCAACGTTGAACGTGGTAACGCGCTGCGAAAGTTTGCGCGGCTTTAGAACTCCACGCTTTGCCATCCGCCATACGGTGGTGGATGAACAACCAAAAAGTGCCTCAACTACTGGTTGGCGAACATTTGCCGAATCGGGGAGCGAGTCGAAGTTCCTGAGAGCATCGGGTAGTTCGTTGGATTTTGCTGCTTGCATGTGACACCTCCTTGTTAGGTGGTGCCACGATATGAAATTAGCTGGGGTCGATCAGTTGTGAAGGTTGGCCAAGATTTATAACTGTCGGTTGTGTATTTTCTCAATCTCAGCCTTTAGTGAGTGATACCAAGATTTCAAAGTGGCCGAGCTAACTTTGGAATTATTCTGAAATGCCATCCATGCCTGCGGGCAATCCCTCCCATTGTTCCCATGAACGAATCCGTTAATGATTTCTGCCGCCTTAGTAGTTGCGTCGTTGCCATCTTTGGTATCGGCAATGGGAAGGCCTTCGATAACGAATCTATGCACCAAATCAGCGGCAAGTCTCTTTTCGTAATGTCCCCACGCGGACGGGCCACCTTTGAGGTTTAATGCTTTTTCGGCGTCTATTTTATTTTCACCCATAGCTGCTTGATAAGCCATACGGTAAAAAGCGCGCGAAAGATAATCTCGGACATAACCTGGCACAGGCAAGGGGTTGCCAGTTGATGGGTGCCTGTTGGCTGTGGACAGCAGAAAAGCTAATGATTGCAGCGCATCACGAGCAGCCAACTTGTCACCACCTTCTGCTCGTTCCAGTATCTTGGATAGATCATCACCCAGCAGTAGTCTGGCTACTGCGCCAGCATTCTCGTCATTCATAGCATCCCTAGCGCCCCTAAATAGAACCCACGCCAGCCGGGCAGGGTGTCCCGGTTTTCGCCCCGTCGAGCTAGGCACGGCGTAACAGATCAGAATGGCGAAACCATCCGCTTTCGTAATGAGGCCAAATCGTCAGATGTGGCATTCGGCGAATCGCCTATTGCACTCATGATGACGCTGTTCAGCCGCTTCACTCTAAGAGCAATCCCGCGGAGAGCGAGATTTTCTACCTCTGGGCATTCCTCTAGCTCTTTAACTATTAGATTTGTGAGCCCCTCAATTTCCCAAGTAGCTTCGAGAGCAATCGTGCCAAGCTCATCATTGATTAATGATGTTTTCTTCATTTCGCTACTTAGAGCATCTTGGAGTTTTAACGCACTGGCTACTGCAGCTGCTTCCTCATGGCTCGATACGTCAAGCATTGCATTTCCATCAGCACCATTAACTGCCCATGGCGGATTGCCTTCATCGTCATCTGAATTAAACCAAACAGCATACGGTGCATGTGTCAGGGGAAACATTTGCGCAGCCTGGTCACGAGTGATCGGAGGGGCCCCCTTTTGAAGAATGGCTTCACTAAACATGGCTGGCCTCCTTGTAATCTGCTCCAAGACGCTCTGCTGCCGCATTGATTTCGTTCATGGCTTCTTGAGCCAGGTAATCGATATGCCTTGCTAGGGTTATGATCGTCTGATCGTTGGATAGCTTTGATATTGCTTGCGCAAGCCCACTGATATTGTCGTTACCGTGTTGTGAAAATGCGTCCATCGCCCTGATTATGTCTTGCACATTGCTGGGTAATGTAAAATCGGCGTCAGCCATGATGCTTACCTCCTGAACAGGTACTGCGTTGTGGTTAGGGACGGCTGGTGCCTGTCGAAAGAAACCAGCCTTCCCGCTTTGCCTGATACCGTCAGGCGGCGGTTTTCTCCTTGCCTATTTCACGTCACTCGTCGTGCATCAGATACCGTTTTCGGGCACTACTCAGTGCCCAGATAGCCACCAGCGTCACCCCAATGCAGGTAAAGACAAGTGTCTTGGGATGGTCGGCAAAATGGATATATGTGCCGTTACCGGCTTTACCGATCCGAATCGAGTCGGTAAAAATAATGTGCAGATCGAAAAACAGAAGGCCGAGCCCTAGTGCTGCACGCGCTAAAGGAGATGCACTTCGTGGCCCCAGCCGCGGATCAGTAGTAAGCTTTTCCCAGCGATTCATTTCCACCCCCTCAAGCAATGGCCACGCCCTTCTTGATTGGCACAACCTTTCCAGTGTTGCCGTTCTCAAATTGACCCAGCAGAGCCGCCCAGGCATTCAGAGCGGCCTTACGTTCTTCAAAGTAATCGTGACGGTTGTAGATACCCTCGACGCCCTTGATCTTGTGATTCAGGCAACGCTCAGCAATGTGAGGAGCAACCCCAAGAGCTTCCAGATGCGTTCTGGCAGTCCTGCGCAGATCGTGGATCGTAAAGGCAGGTAGACCGTGCTTAACCTTGGCCAGTGCAACGCTCAGGGTGCTATCGCTGATATGTGGAATCATCCGATCCTGCATCTTGCGTGCTGGCAATACCCAATCGCTGCCGCATGACAGGCGCTTAAGTTCACGAAGCCAAGCCACAGCAGAGGAGGGCAGGGGAATATCGATCGCGCTGCCGGTCTTGGTGCGTTCTTCCGGCAAATTCCAAACAGCGTTATCCAAATCAAACTCCGACCATCGAGCCGCTATCAGTTCGCCTTTACGCACGGCCAGCAGCAACAACAGTTTGATAGTCAGGTCATTCTCAACACTGAACCCTGACGCTTGGCGCATCGCGGCAAAGAGTTTCACCAGCTCATCACTGGTCAACCAGCGCTTGCGGCCTTCTTCTCTTCCACCAGCGTCAGCAAGATCAAAGGCCGCGGCTGGGTTGGTTTCGATGACGTGCCGCTTGATGGCGTAATTGAACATACGCTTGAGCCAGCGCAGCACATCGTTTGCCATTGTTGGCGCACCGCGCTTGACCACGGCTTGCAGTAGATCATCGATATGGCGGGGCTTCACGTCCTCAACTTTGAGGCGGCCAATAGCCGGCTTGATGTCCTTCTCGATCCTGCTACGCACGATGTTTGGATGTTTCCAACGCCCAAGAATCATGCGCTCAAAGTATTCGTCAGCAAGCTGGGCCATGGTGTAAGCGTTCTTCTCGGCCTCGATCTTGGCAATCGCGTCCTGCTTACGCTCCTGCTTTTCAGCCGCTACGTCGTAACCAAGAGCCACGCGAGCGGCCAGCTTCTTTGCAGTGTCACGGGCATCAGCAAGAGACAGTGTGGCATAGCCACCCATATTCATAACCCGTTGCTTACCCGCAAAGCGATAACGGAATTTCCAGACTGGATTTGTGTAGCTGGCAGGGAAGGCCAAATACAAGCCACCACCATCGGCTCGCCCTTCAAAGCGTTCTCCGGCCTTAATCCAATTACGGATTCCCATGTCTGTCATCTTGCCCATGATTCGCCGCCCTCAAATTCAATGGTTACAGTCATCTTCTTTGCCCCATGTAATGAGGCCTCTCGAAGCAACGCACTGAAAGTTTTTGCCAATTCCTTGTCGCTATCAGCACGACGCCTGTTGCCGACAGCAGCGACTACGTTCTCACCCTTCTCGATCAACTTGCGGTAACTCAGTGCCAATGCACGCGCCTCACCCAATGACATTGCCGGGTAACTACCAAGACGTAATTTGTGCTGCTCACCATCCTGACGAAACCGGAACACCCATGCTGGAGCTTTGTAGTCTGGCCTAAATGAAACATATAGTCCGCCACCATCTCCACGCATCTCGAAATGCTCGCCCGCAGTAAGCCATTGCTCGATTAGTTCATCCGTCAACTTTTTCATTTGCACTCGTGTACTGGTAAAAAGATGTGTACTTAGCAATCAATACACGCATCAGTACACGTAAATAATGCTCTTTTGTGAAATGAAATGCAATGAAGTGAAATGAAAAAGCCGCATGGTTAGCGGCTTTAATGGGATTGATGATGCTGAGTGAATTAACCTGAAATGCTACTCAAGATTCTGAATCTGTTCACGCATCTGCTCAATCAGCACCTTGAGTTCCATCGAGACTTGCGAAGTTTCAGTTGAAGCCGATTTGGAGCCCAGCGTGTTGGCCTCGCGATTAAGTTCCTGCATCAGGAAATCCAACCGCTTGCCGACCACCCCGCCTGCCGCCAGAATGCGCCTGACTTCCTGCATGTGGGTGGCAAGCCGTCCCAGTTCTTCGTCCACATCGATTTTCTGTGCAAACAGCGTGAGCTCCTGACGCACACGCTCGTCATCCGCCGTCTGCAGCACCTCACGCATTTTGGTCGCCAGTTTCTCCTGATAAGCCTGCAGCAGCACCGGCAGCAAGGGACGCACTTTGGCGACCTGCTGTTCCATCAATTCCACTCGCTCCAAGATCAGCCCCTTGAGCTTGTCGCCTTCGCGCTGACGCGCATCCGCCAGATCCTGCAAGCCCCGATCCAGCAGTGCAAGCATATCTGCACGCAAGGTGTCACCCACGACTGGCTCCGTCGCCAGCACACCCGGCCAGCGCAGCACATCCGCCACGCTCAGATCGGCGCCGGAGGGAAAGTACTGTTTCACCTGCGCGCCCATTTCCACCAAACGTTGCAGGGTCGCGACATCAAGCTCGGCCTTGGCAGTAGCACCCGCCGACGCCACCAGCGACAAGCGACACTCCACCTTGCCCCGGCCCAGGCGTGCCGCGATGGCTTCGCGCACGGCAGGCTCAAAACTTCGCAAAGCATCGTCCATCCGCAGATGCAGTTCCAGATAGCGATGATTGACGGTGCGCAGTTCAAGAAGCAGTACGCCAGACGCCACTTCCTGTTCCTGCGCGGCAAAGCCGGTCATGCTGTAAATCAAGCTGCTCATTCCTGATAACCCCCAAATTTTTCCCAATCTTATCAAATCCGCTGAGGTTCATGACAGAATAGACTTTTCACCTCGCATTCATCCAACAACATGCCGGAACCTGAGATCCACGCGCTCCCCCATGGGTACCAGCTGCAGGAATACCTGATCGACAAGGTATTGAGTGCCGGTGGCTTCAGTTACGTCTATCTCGCCCGCAACAAGCAGGGTGAACGCGTGGCCATCAAGGAATACCTGCCGGTCGCCCTGGCTAGGCGCACGGAAGGCAATCTAGTTGAAGCGAACAAGCCGGAAAATCTCTCCAATTTCCGCCTTGGCTTGAAATGTTTTTTTGAAGAGGGCAGGGCGCTGGCAAGTATCAATCACACCAATATCGTGCGCGTGCTGAATTTCTTTCGCGCCAACGATACCGTCTACATGGTGATGCAGTACGAACGCGGCAAATCCCTGCAGGAATATATTCAGACCCACACCCAGCCAGCCAGGGAAGACTTCGTCCGCCGCCTCTTCTCGGAAATGCTGAGCGGTCTGCGAGAAGTGCATGCGCGCAAATTGCTGCACCTGGATATCAAGCCCGCCAATATTTACATCCGGCTGGATGGCTCGCCCGTGCTGCTCGACTTTGGCTCGGCACGGCAGACCCTGGCCGACGAACACGCCAAGCTGCCGCTCAGCTTCACCCCGGGATTTGCCTCGCCTGAGCAGTACGCCAACCGCAAGCTGCTGGGCCCCTGGAGCGACATTTACAGCGTTGGCGCCTCCATGTACGCCTGCCTAGTGCGGGCCTCACCGCCTTCCGCTGACCTGCGCCAGCAAAAAGACACGCTGCCGCCCGCCGTGGGCCTGGGCAAAGGTATCTATTCGGATCACCTGCTCGAACTGATTGATTGGTGCATGCAGATCGACCCCCTAAAACGACCGCAAAGCGTGTTTACACTGCAAAAAGCGCTGCAGGAATCACCACCGCCTAAAGACAAGTCGCTTCTCGCCACCATCAAACGAAAATTACGCCTATGAAATTCACCATCCATCAGGGCAGCCGGCAAGGGCCGCGCAAAAGCAATCAGGATCGCGTCGCTTACTCCTACAGCAAGGACGCCTTGCTGACCGTACTGGCCGACGGCATGGGCGGTCACAATGGCGGGGAAATCGCAGCCCAGCTCGCGGTCAAGACGCTGACCGATGCGTTTCAGCGCCTGGCGATCCCCATACTGGCCAATCCGACCAAGTTTCTGAGCGATTACATCCTGCAGGTACACGATTCCATCGAGATCCATGCCGCGGCGCGGGGGATGGTAGACCACCCGCGCACCACCATCGTGGCGGCCATCGCCCAGCGCGGGGAACTCTTTGTCGCCCACGTGGGAGATTCGCGCCTTTATCATCTGCGTGACGGCAAAATCATCCATCGCACGGAAGATCATTCCAAAGTGCAGCTGATGTTCCGCCGCGGCCTGCTTAACCTGGGGCAGATGGGTATGCACCCGGAACGCAATAAGATCTACAACTGCCTGGGCGGCGAGGTTGCGCCCAAGGTCGAACTGGCGAAACCCTACGAACTCCGCGATGGCGACACCATCCTGCTCTGCAGCGACGGCTTGTGGTCGCTGGTGGGCGATGAAAAAATGGCCGACATCCTGTGCAGCGACACCGTCAACATCACGGTGCCGGAACTGCTCGACCTAGCCGAGTCGCGCACCGACCCCAAAAGCGACAACATGAGTGCCATCGGCTTCAACTGGGGCGGCAAGGTCAGCGCGAAGCTATCGGTCTCCACCGCCACCATGCCGCTGGATGCCGTCACCACCATGATCATGAACCCGCAACTGGCAGTCGGCGAAGAAGCCGATGCCGAAGAGGTCGATTTGAGCGACGACGAGATCGAGACGGCAATCGCCGAGATTCAGGCCGCCATCAACAACGTCAGGAAGTAGCGCGCCCGCGCTGTCGTCCGGCTGAATCTTGTCAGCGCGCGTTATAATCCCAGCTTTCCACACCCAGCAAGAGGCATTCCATGCGCCCCAGTCAACGCGCGCCCGGTGAGTTGCGTCCGGTCGAAATCATCCGTCGTTATACCAAGCACGCCGAGGGTTCTGTGCTGATCAAGTTCGGCGACACCCACGTACTCTGCACCGCAAGCATTGACGAGAAAGTGCCGCCTTTCCTGCGTGGCAAGAACCAGGGCTGGGTCACGGCCGAATACGGCATGCTGCCGCGCTCGACGGGCAGCCGCATGGATCGTGAAGCCGCGCGCGGCAAGCAGACCGGCCGCACGCAGGAAATCCAGCGCCTGATCGGCCGCAGCCTGCGTGCGATCATCGACCTGGAAAAACTGGGGGAACGCACCATCCAGATCGACTGTGACGTAATCCAGGCTGACGGCGGCACGCGCACCGCCAGCATCACCGGCGCCTTTGTCGCACTGCATGATGCGATCGGCACGCTGCTGGAAAAGCAATTGATCACAGAATCGCCGCTGCGCGACTTTGTCGCCGCCATTTCGGTTGGCGTGGTAGATGGCACGCCGGTATTGGATCTGGATTACATCGAGGATTCCGGCTGCGATACCGACATGAACGTGGTCATGACCGGGAGCGGCGGCTTCGTCGAGATTCAGGGCACCGCAGAAGGAACGCCGTTCGAGCGCAATGAAATGGACGCCATGCTCAATCTGGCCCAGGCCGGCATTAACGCGCTGTTCGCCAAGCAAAAAGCCGCGCTGGGGCTCTGATGCAACAGCTCGTCATCGCCACCGGCAACGCACACAAACTGCAAGAAATCAGCGCGCTGTTGCAGCCGCTGGGCATCGAGGTCGTGTCGCAGTCGGCATTCAATGTCCCGGAAGCGGCCGAGCCCCACGTCACCTTCATCGAAAACGCGCTGGCCAAGGCCCGTCACGCGGCGCGCCTCACCGGTCTGCCAGCGCTGGCTGATGACTCCGGCATTTGCGTGCCCGCGCTGGGCGGCGCCCCTGGCGTGATTTCCGCCATTTACGCCGGCGAGCCACGTTCGGATGCGCGTAACAACGAAAAGCTGCTGGCGGCCCTGCAGGGTGTCACCGATCGGCGCGCCCACTACCACTGCGCGCTGGTGTTGCTGCGCCACGCCGACGACCCGCAGCCCATCATCGCCGAAGGGCAATGGCATGGCGTGATTCTGGAAGCTGCGCGTGGCGAGGGGGGGTTTGGCTATGACCCGCTATTCCTCGACACGACGCTCAACCAGACCGTGGCCGAAATCTCCACTGCAGACAAGAACCGCATCAGCCATCGCGGCAATGCCCTGCGTGTCTTGCTGGAGAAGCTGCGCGGCGACGCTCTGTGACGGCAGCCGTTCCACCGCCGCTCAGCCTGTACATTCATTATCCGTGGTGCGTGCGCAAATGCCCGTACTGCGATTTCAACTCGCACGAAGCCAGGCAGCAAACACCCGACCAGGCCTATGCCGACGCGCTCATCGCCGACCTGGAGGGCGCGCTGCCGTTGGTCTGGGGGAAGCACATCCAGAGCATTTTCCTGGGCGGCGGCACGCCCAGCCTTATGGATCCGGACGTGCTGGTGGATCTGCTGGCGCGTGTCCGAATGTTGTTGCCGCTCGCCGTCAATGCCGAAATCACGCTGGAAGCCAATCCCGGCACGGTCGAAGCCGGTCGCTTCGCGGCTTTCAAGGACGCCGGCATCAACCGCCTGTCCCTCGGCATCCAGAGCTTCAACGACCCCCATCTCCAGGCGCTGGGACGCATCCACGACGCCGCCGAAGCCCGGCGCGCAGTCGAGTTGGCACTGGCCACCGTGGGCAACGTCAACCTTGACCTGATGTACGCGCTACCGAAGCAATCCATGGACCAGGCACTGCAGGACATCCGTACCGCCATCGGCTACGCGCCCACGCACATTTCGGCCTATCACCTGACGCTGGAGCCGAACACGGCATTCCACCATGCGCCGCCGCCACTGCCGGACGATGACACCAGTGCCGCCATGCAAGAGGCCATCGAAGTCGAACTGGCGCAAGCCGGCTACCAGCACTACGAGACTTCCGCCTTTGCGCAACCGGGCAAACAGTGTCGCCACAACCGCAACTACTGGGAATTTGGCGACTATCTGGGCATCGGGGCTGGCGCCCACAGCAAGCTGACCTTGCCCGATCGCATCATGCGTCAGGCCCGTACCAAGCACCCGGCCGCGTACCTCAAGGGCATTTCAGACAACACCCATATCGAAAGCGAGCGCACGCTCACACGCGAAGACCTGAGCTTCGAGTTCATGATGAACGCGTTGCGCCTGACCGAGGGTTTCGCACCTGATCTCTTTGAAGCACGCACGGGCCTACCGTTATCCGACATCGCCCCGTCATTGGCCGAAGCCGAGGCAAAAGGGCTGCTTGCCAGATCTGCCCAGCGCATCTCGCCCACCCTGCATGGGCAACGCTTTCTCAACGAACTGCTACAGCTGTTTCTGACTGAATAGACTATGCAGCGCATCCTGCAAGCTGGCCAAGCCGACCAGACCATCAACAAATCCCGCTTCATCGCGCTGGCGGATTATTGCGCCGACGAGCGTGCCATCGGCCAGATGCTGCGAAAACTGGCCACTGAACACGCCAGCGCACACCATCTGGCCTACGCTTTCCGGGTCAAGACCCCACAAGGGCTGGTACAGCGCTTTCATGATGCCGGCGAACCTTCCGGCACCGCCGGCAAGCCCATCTTGCAGCATCTCGAAGGCCGCGATCTGGTGAATGTCTGCGTCGGGGTGATCCGCTATTACGGCGGCATCAATCTGGGGACGGGCGGGCTGGCACGCGCTTATGGCAACACGGCAAAAATGGCACTGGATGCGGCCCGGGTCGGGCAGTTTGTGGAAATGCAACAGATCCGGGTGATACTGGATTATGCCAAACTCGATTACTTCACTCGCGAACTGGCAAAGCTGGATGGCAAACTGCTGGACAAGCAGTTCAGCGAACATGTCACTGTCATCGCCGAACTGCCCGTGGATGAAGTCGCCGGACTAATGAAACGCTTCAGTTAAGGAGCTGGCGCTCAGGCGAGATGTTGACGTGCCCGAGCAATCGCTTTCCTGACTTGCTCAGGTGCCGTACCGCCGATGTGATTGCGGCTGGCCAGCGAACCTTCCAGCGTCAATACCCCAAACACATCTTCACCGACCAGCGGCGAGAAAGCTTGCAACTCGGCCAGACTCAGGTCGGCAATGTCGCAACCTCTATCCACGCCCAGGCGCACCGCCCGTGCCACTACTTCGTGTGCATCGCGGAAGGGCAGACCCTTCTTCACCAGGTAATCGGCAAGATCCGTTGCGGTGGCAAACCCTTCGGCCGCCGCCTGGCGCATGGCAGCCTTGTCGACCGTGATGCCACGCAGCATGTCGGCATAGATTTCCAGCGTGACCAGCAGTGTATCGGCCGTGTCGAACAGCCCCTCCTTGTCTTCCTGGTTATCCTTGTTGTACGCCAGCGGCTGCGACTTCATCAAGGTCAGCAGGGCCACCAGATGACCGTTGACGCGGCCGGTCTTGCCGCGCACCAGCTCAGGCACGTCCGGGTTCTTTTTCTGCGGCATGATGGAAGAACCGGTGCAGAAGCGGTCGGCAATATCGATAAAACCGAAACGCGGACTGGACCACAGAATCAACTCTTCAGAGAAGCGGGACAGGTGGGTCATCACCAGCGCGGCGGCGGCGGTGAATTCGATCGCAAAGTCACGATCGGATACCGCATCCAGCGAGTTCTCACACACGCCGTCGAAACCTAGTGCACGTGCCACCGCTTCGCGATCGATGGGATAACTGGTCCCGGCTAGCGCTGCAGCACCCAGAGGTAAACGGTTGATGCGCTTGCGGGCATCGGCAAAACGCTCGGCGTCACGCTTGAGCATTTCGTAATAGGCCAGCAGGTGATGGCCGAACGTGACCGGCTGCGCCACCTGCAAATGGGTAAACCCTGGCATCACGGTCTCCGCATGCGCTTCGGCCAGATCAACCAGGGCAAGCTGCAACTTGCTGATACCGGCAAGCACGTCATCCACCACGGAGCGCAGCCACAAGCGCACGTCGGTCGCGACCTGGTCGTTGCGGGAACGCCCTGTATGCAAGCGCTTACCTGCGTCGCCAACTATGTCAGTCAGACGTTTCTCGATGTTGAGGTGCACATCTTCCAGATCGAGTAGCCACTCGAATCGACCCGCACGGATTTCTTCAAGAATTTCGCCCAAGCCTTTTTCGATGGCCGCCACATCGCTACCCGCGATGATGCCCTGCGCACCCAGCATCCGCGCATGCGCCAACGAACCCTGGATATCGAATTCAGCCAGACGTTGATCGAATTCCACCGAGGCCGTGTAACGTTTGACCAGCTCAGCCACCGGTTCGTTGAAACGTCCTGACCAAGCCTTTGATTTGTCTTGCATTGCGCCCACCAATTACCAAATAATTACAGGATGGCAAGTATAAAGCAAAACCACCTGCGGATTCCCGTTGCGTTGCCCGACTTTCGCAACATGGGCGTGCAGTTGCGCATTCTGGTCATAGTCAACTTGATGGCGGTTCTGGCAGCCGTTGTCCGCGCGGACAGCTTGATCACGGCCTGGCCAGCCCTGCTGCAGCTGTCCGCCGCCGTCCAGCCTATCCTGCTGGGAGCGTTGCTCGCCCTGTTCATCCTGAACAGTCCATTGTCACGGCGACCTTATCGTCAGGGCTGCCTGGCCGTCTGGCTGCTGGTCTTGCTGCTGACCGCCGGCATGCAGCATTTTGCCGGCGACTTGTTCGGTATGGATGCCCCCCCTTCGCTAGGGCGCAGCTGGTTTCTGTCATCGATGACCGTGGGCATGCTGCTGCTTTATTTCAATCTGCGCAGCCGGGCACTTTCGCCCGCCATTGCAGAGGCTAGGCTACAGGCGTTGCAGGCGCGTATCCGCCCCCATTTCCTGTTCAACAGTCTCAATGCCGTGCTGTCATTGATCCGCAGCGATCCCAAACGCGCCGAAACAGCACTGGAAGACATGGCCGACCTGTTTCGCGTGCTGATGGCGGACAATCGCCAGCTGGTCCCGCTACAAAATGAGCTGGAGCTCTGCAGGCAGTATCTGGCGCTGGAAAAACTGCGGCTGGGAGAACGCCTCGCCCTCAACTGGCACCTAGACAACATGCCTCAAGATGCGCTGATCCCGCCGCTGGTGCTACAGCCGCTGCTGGAGAACGCCGTGTACCACGGCATTGAACCATTTCTTGATGGCGGCGAAATCAACATCAACATCTATCGCAGCCGCGACCAGGTTCACATGGTGCTGACCAATCCTTATCGCCTCGAAGGCGATCACCACAATGGCAACAAGATGGCCTTGGGCAATATACGCGAACGCCTTGCCCTACATTTCGATGCTGAAGCACAACTGATGACCAAGGTCGCGGGCAACCAGTACCGCGTGCATATCGTGATCCCTTACCGGCAAGCGGCCGCATCATGAGCGATCAAGCACTCAACATCCTGATCGCCGACGACGAAACGCCCGCACGCAATCGTCTGCGCGAACTGCTGGCGGAAATACCTGGCACGCATATCGCTGGCGAGGCACGTACCGGCAGGGAGGCGATTACCCTGACAGATAAGCTCCGGCCAGATGTGCTGTTGCTGGACATTCGCATGCCGGAAATAGATGGACTGGAGGTCGCCGAACACCTGCAGAAGCTGGATCGCCCGCCGGCCATTATTTTCGCCACCGCCTACGATGCCCACGCCGTCCAGGCCTTTGAGCTGAACGCGGTGGACTATCTGCTGAAACCGATCCGCGCTGAACGGCTGGCCAACGCCCTGAAAAAAGCCCGCGCCCTGCTGCCGGCGCAAATGGAAGAGCTCCGCCAGTTGCGCGCGGCACGCAGCCATTTCAGCATTTCCGAGCGCGGCCGTATCCTGCTGGTCCCGGTTGACCAGGTCATTTATCTGCGTGCGGAGCTGAAATACCTGACGGTACGTACGGCAGAACGCGAGTACTTGATAGAAGAGTCCCTGACCCAGATCGAACAGGAGTTCCCCGAACGATTCGTGCGCCTGCATCGCAACTGCTTGGCAGCGCGCGGAGCTATCAGGGGCTTTGAGCGCGCGCATGGCGCAGATGGCGACGTGCACTGGGTCGCGCTGCTCAAGGAATTACAGGAAACCCTGCCTGTCAGCCGCCGCCAGCAACACATCGTGCGGGAGCTGGGCGGCTGATGTTAAAATCACGCCTCCTAACAGCCTGATACCAACGTTCTCATGACAACCCCAAAAAAGCTGGTCATTGCCTCGCGTGAAAGCGCCCTTGCCATGTGGCAAGCGCGTCATATTCAGGCACGCCTGCAAGCGCTGTACCCTGACACCGAAGTCGAGATTCTCGGCATGACCACCACCGGCGACCAGATTCTGGACTCCCCGCTCGCACGCATCGGCGGCAAAGGCCTGTTCGTCAAGGAACTGGAGCAGGCGCTGGCTGATGGCCGCGCAGACCTGGCCGTGCACTCGATGAAAGACGTGCCGATGAATCTGCCTGAAGGCTTTGCGCTGGCCGCGACCGGCGAACGCGAGGACCCGCGCGATGCCTTCGTATCCATGCAATATGCCAGCCTGGAAGCCCTGCCTGAAGGCAGTGTCGTCGGCACTTCCAGCCTGCGTCGCCAGAGCCAGCTTCAGGCGCGACTGCCGCATCTAAAAATCGAATCCCTGCGTGGCAACCTGCAAACCCGCTTGCGCAAACTGGACGAAGGTCAGTACGCCGCGATCATTCTGGCCGCCGCCGGCCTGAAACGTCTGGGCTTGGAAAGCCGCATCACGCAACTCATCGACCCCGACCTCAGCATCCCGGCTGTCGGCCAAGGTGCGCTGGGCATCGAGATCCGCGAAGACCGGGAGGATGTGCGTGCGCTGCTGCAACCGCTGAATCATGCCGAAACAGCCGCATGCGTTGAAGCCGAACGCGCCATGAGCCGTGCGTTGGCTGGCAGCTGCACGGTGCCGCTGGGTGCCTTTGCGCAGGTGCGCGGCAACCAATTGCATATCATCGGGTTCGTCGCCAGCGTCAATGGCGGAGAAATGGTCCGCGCCGAAGTCAATGGCGCTCCTGCACATGCCGATGCACTGGGCAAAACACTGGCGCAGAAGCTGGTTGCGCAGGGCGCCGATCGGATACTCGCGGCCCTCAACGACCATGCCTGATGCCTCGCTCTCGGGCGGCGTGGTTGTCGTCACGCGTCCGACCGAGCAAGCCCGGGCACTGACCAACATGGTCAGGCAGCATGGCGGAACCCCGCTGCCGTTCCCGCTGCTGGACATCGTCCCGCTACAGGACTACCGCCAGTTTGATGCCTGCCTGCACCAGGTCGATCGCACGGACTGGGCGATTTTCATCAGCACCAACGCAGTACAGCAGGGCATGTCGCGCCTGCTTCAACAACACCCTGTGCTGCCGCCGCAACTGCGCTTTGCCGCGATCGGCACCAACACCGCGACCGAATTACAGAAATTTGGCGTCCGTGACGTGCTGACGCCGCTTAACCGCTTCGACAGCGAGCATTTACTCGCACTGCCTGAAATGCAGGCCGTTTCCGGGCAGCAGATCATGATCTTTCGTGGCGTAGGCGGGCGCGAACTGATGGCGGAGTCGCTTCGGGCGCGCGGCGCAGAAGTCACATTTGCCGAATGCTACCGCCGCATCAATCCGCAACAGGATGCAGGCGATTTACCTCGTCTGTGGCAGAATAAGCAGCTGTATGCACTGGTCGTCACCAGCAGCGAAGCCCTGCGCAACCTGCTTGAACTGGCAGGGACTGCGGCGTGGCTGCGCGACGTGCTGATTTGCGTCAATCACCCGCGCATCGGCGAACTTGCACAACAGCATGGCCTGAAGGTGGCCGTGGCAAACGAACCGGGCGACGAGGGCATGCTGAACTGCCTGATCCAACACTACCAAGGCAAGCGCCATGAGTGAAGAAACCAACATCGACAAAAATCCGTCACAGGATACGCCCCTGCTGCAAACAACCCGCCCGGCTGTTCAGGCTGCACTTATCCTGGCTGTCGTAGCCTTGGTCGCGACTGCCTGGCAATGGCTGGATCAGCACCAGCGCAGCGTCAAGCTGGAAAATACCCTCACGCAACGCCTGAGTGAGTTCGACGAACGCAATCGCGAAACGCTGACGCTCTCCAAGCACGCCGAAGAAAGCACCGCCCAGGCCAGCGCCAAAATCGCCTTGCTCGACCAGAAACTGGAAGAGTCCCGCGCCCAGCAGGAAGCCTTGCAAACGCTGTACCTCGAACTCGCCAATAATCGCGATGCCTGGACCATTACCGAAGCCGAGCAACTGGTGATCATCGCCAGCCAACAACTGCAACTGGCCGGCAACGTCAAACCTGCGCTGCTCGCCCTGCAAACAGCGGACAGCCGCCTGCAAGAACTGGACAAGCCCCAGATCATCCAGCTGCGCAAAATCATCGGCAAGGATATCCAGAAGCTGCAAGCCTTGCCCAGCGTGGATATCGTGGGCATGAGCCTCAAGCTGGAAGCGCTGGCGGATACGGCAGACAAGCTCCCGCTGAACACCGAGCGCCATCCCAAAACCGATACCACGGCCAAGCCGGACTGGGATTCCAATCCCTGGCACCGCCTGACGCAGGAAGTCTGGCAGGACATACAGCGCATGGTGCGCATCGAGCGCATGGATCACCCCGAAACGCCCATGCTGGCGCCCGAACAAAGCTACTTTTTGCGTGAAAACCTGAAACTACGACTGCTGGCGGCCCGGATCGCGCTGCTGCAGCACGACGAGGCAACCTACCGCGTCGATCTGCACACGGCCGAAATGTGGATCAGGCGTCATTTCGACCCCCAAGAGGCGACGACCAAGACAGCACTCGCCACCCTGCAGCAACTGTCATCCAGCAGCATCACCATTCAGTTGCCAGATATCAGCGAAAGCCTGAATGCCGTGGCCAAGTACAAGCTCGCACTGGAGCGCAGCAAGTGAAGTTCCTGATCTGGCTGCTGTTCATCCTGAGTGGCGCAGTGGCGCTATCACTGGTCTTTGGCTCCAACGATGGCTATGTGCTGCTTGTGCAGCCGCCTTACCGCATCGAACTCTCGCTCAACCTGCTGATCATTTTGTTGGTGGTCGGCTTCGCCTCGCTGCACGGCACCCTGCGTTTGGTGCAATACACGCTGCATCTGCCTGAGAGCGTACGCAAATTCAAGCTGGCCCAGCGCCGGAAAGAAGCCCATACGGCCATGCTGGCCGGGCTGCATGCGCTGGTGGAAGGGCGCTATGACAAAGCGGAAACCGCTGCGGCACGCGCCTTGGAGCTGGGTGAAGATGCCGGCCTGAGCGCACTGGTGGCGGCACGTGCGGCACATCGCCTGAAGCACCGCGCAAAACGCGATTTTTACTTGGCCGAGGCCGAGCGGCTAGCGCCGGAATCTGCCGTGGCACGCCTGCTGACACAGACGGAATTGTTGCTGGACGGTCGCCAGTACGCAGAAGCACTGCGTCCCCTGCAGCAATTGGAAAAAATCGAATCCAATTACGCCCCAGCGCTGAAGCTGCTGCTGAAAGTACACCAGCGCCTAGGCAACTGGGAGCAGGTGCAGGCGACCATTGCCCGCCTTGAAAAACGCGGCGCGATCGAGCCCGTCCATCGCCTGCAAGTGCAATATCACGCCCACCAGCAACTGCTGGAGCGCCATGCTGGCAACGCCAGTGAACTGCTCGCCTATTGGAAGAAAATTCCCGAATCCGACCGTCTGAAAACGCAGATGGCGCGGCTGGGTGCGCGTCATTTCCTGAACGCTGGCGATGGTGACAGCGCCGGCCAGACCATCGAAATGAGCCTGACCAAGCACTGGGATAGCGACTTGGCTGGCTTGTATGGCGATTGCCATGGTGAAGATACGGTCAAGCAGCTGCAGCAGGCCGAGTTCTGGCTGCAAGAACACCGCGACGATGCCGGGCTGCTGCTGTCGCTCGGCAACCTGTGCCTGCGCCAAGAGCTCTGGGGCAAGGCGCAAAGCTACTTGGAAGCCAGCATCAGCGTAAAACCTAGCAGTGCCGCGCATCTTGCGCTGGCGAGACTTCTGGAAAGAAGAGGGCAGCAGGAAGAAGCCTACCAGCATTATCGCCAGAGCTTAGAATTCGCACTACAGGACGCGTAACTGTCCGCTCGCACCCATCAGGTCAAACAAAAAGCCGGCATTGCCGGCTTTTTCATGTATCACAAGTCACGCTGACGGTTATTTTTTCGGGGCGAAGGTAAACGCGTCCGAGAAGAATTCGCCTTCAGGCAGCCCCTGTGCCGAGAAATCTCGGTGTGCTGCCTCCACCATGGCCGGTGCGCCACAGCAGTAGACCTGATGCGCGCTCAGGCTCGGGAAGTCCGCCAGCACGGCCTGATGCACGAAGCCGGTACGTCCAGCCCACCCATCTTCCGGTTTTGGCTCGGAGAGTACCGGCACGAAACGGAAATTGGCATGTTCGGCCGCCCATTGCTTAGGCAGGTCGGGCATATAGAGATCCTGCTGCGCCAGCGCTCCCCAGTACAGGATCATTTCGCGTTTGCAGTTGTGGTGCAGCGCGTGCTCGATAATGCCCTTGATCGGCGCAAATCCGGTGCCCCCGGCGACGAAGATAATGGGCTTGTCGCTTTCTTCACGCAGGGTAAAGCTGCCAAACGGTCCCTCAAAGCGCAGAATGGCTTTTTCCGGCATTTCGTTGAATACATATTCGGTGAATTTGCCGCCGGGGATCAGACGCAGATGCAGTTCCAGCGTTTGGTCATCGAAGGGAGCATTCGCCAACGAAAAAGCGCGTCGTGCGCCATCTTTCATCAGGAATTCAACGTATTGGCCAGGCAGGAATTGCAGGCGTTCGTTCGCCGGCAACTTGAGGTACATCGCCATCACGTCCGGTGCCAGTTGCACTTTCTTTTCTACCCGGCATGGTAGAACTTTGGGCTGTATGGCCGCCTTCAGGCCAACTTCCGGGCACTCGATCACCAGATCGGTCTGCGGCTGCGCACAGCAGAACAAGGCCAAGCCATTCGCCAGATCCTGATCCGTTAGTGCGTGATCCTGATACTCCGTATGCGTGACGGCACCTTCCAGTACCTTGCCCTTGCAAGCGCCACAGGCCCCGTTACGGCATCCGTAAGGCAGATTGAAGCCAGCATCGAGTGCTGCGCTCAATAGCGTTGCGTCCCCCTCGGTGCTGAACGTGTGGCCGCTGGGCTGGATTGTGACCTGAAAAGACATGCTTCAACTCTCTGGATGCGTGTAAGAAATGCGTCAGTTTAGCATAGCGCCTGTTTACTCTTCGCGCCGCCACTCGCCCTCGATGACGGAATCATCCAGTTTGCTTGATGTCATCCGTGGCGCAGGAATCAACAGGATAACGACCGCAAGCACATCACTCATCACACCCGGCACGATCAGCAGGATCCCTGCCACGACCTTCTTGGCACTGGTGAGCAGGGCACGCACCGGATGATCTCCGCCGCGCAGGGTTTCTGCCATGCGCCCCAACGCCACCCAGCGTTCATCCTGAATCAGCATCCAGCCACAGACTGCAGCGAACACCAGATAAGCAAGCAACCCCCATCCAAAGCGGGTGGCCAGCTGAACCATCAGCACCACCTCCGCCACAGGGAATGCGAGTAAAATCAGCAACAACAAAAGTAAGCGCATCGAACACCTTCATTCATGGATCAAATTCTCGTCCTGACCAATGTGCCGGATCAAACCGTCGCCCGAACCCTGGCTGATCATCTGGTCGAAACAGGGCTGGCGGCATGCGTCAACCTCTTGCAACCCTGCACTTCAATCTACCACTGGCAGGGAAAGACCGAAAGCGCACAGGAAATTCCCGTGCTGATCAAGACGACCCAGTCTCGCTATATGGAGGTTGAATCGGCCATTTGCAAGCTTCATCCTTACGAACTTCCAGAAATTATCCATGTCCCATTGGCTGGCGGCCTGCCGGCCTATCTGCAATGGATTACTCAAGAGACCTCTCGCTGATGTTACGTACCCTGTTTCTGATATGTTGCCTGTTCACCGCCCCGGCATTCGCCGGTGGCCCTTCCTCCAATAGCCTGAGCAGCCTGTTCGACAACACTGCTGAAGACGGGGTTTTGCAGCCCGACCAGGCCTTCAGGCTAACCGTCAGCGCGCTGGACGGGCAAACACTGAGCGCACACCTAGAGGTTGCGCCCGGGCATTACCTGTATCGCGAAAGAATCAGCTTCAAACTGAATGAAGGCAGCGCCAGCAGCATCGGCAGCGTTGACCTGCCCAAAGGCGAGGCCAAGCATGACGCCAATTTCGGCGATATGGAGGTCTATCACCACAGCATCGATGCCGTTCTGCATCTGCAGCACGCTGCCGCCACGCCCGCCAGCGTGACCCTGCTCGCCACCTATCAGGGATGCAGTGAAAAAGGCCTGTGCTACGCCCCCATCAAGAAAACGCTAGAGATCGCACTACCGACAGCCCATCCAGCCAACACAGCCTCGCCCGCACCCGAACAGGATGCCGTCAAGGCGCTCTTGCAGGGCGGAAAGCTGTGGTTGATTGCCGCCGGTTTCTTTGGTTTTGGCCTGCTGTTGTCACTGACCCCTTGCGTATTCCCGATGATTCCCATCCTCTCCGGCATCATCGTGGGGCAGGGCGCGCACCCCAGCCGCTTGCATGCATTCAATTTGGCGCTGGCCTATACCCTCGGCATGGCGCTGGCCTATACCCTGGCAGGCGTCGCCGCAGGGCTTTCCGGCCACCTGATCAGCTCGGCCCTGCAAAATCCCTGGGCACTGGGTTTCGGTGCACTGATTTTCGTGCTGCTGGCACTTTCCATGTTCGGCTTTTACGAGTTGCAACTACCTAGCAGCCTGGAAAGCAGCATGGTCAACATCACCAACCGGATCAAGGGCGGGCGCTTTGCCGGGGTCTTCGTCATGGGAGCTCTGTCCGCACTCATCGTCAGCCCATGCGTTGCTGCACCGCTCGCCGGCGCGCTGCTGTATATCGGCCAGACTCATGACGTGGTGCTGGGGGGCGTCGCCCTGTTTGCACTTTCCATCGGCATGGGCGTACCGCTACTCCTGGTCGGCGCTTCTGCGGGCGCCTTACTGCCCAAGGCCGGCGCCTGGATGAACGCGGTGCGCAACTTTTTTGGCGTGCTGATGCTGGGCATGGCGATCTGGCTGGTTGGACCGGTCATTCCGCCGGCGCTGCAGATGGGCCTGTATGCAGCGCTGCTGGTCGTGTCTGCCATCTACCTGCACGCACTGGATGGGCTGCCGCACAACGCCAAGCCCTGGACCAGGCTATGGAAAGGCGTCGGCATCCTCCTGCTGATCTATGGCGCAGCCTTGCTGCTGGGGGCGCTGGCTGGCAACGCCAATCCCTTGCAACCGCTGGCGGGCCTGCGTGCCAGTACGACGTCCGAATCCAAGCCCGCGCTCCCGTTTCAACGCATCAAGAATGTCGGCCAGCTGGAGACGGCGCTGAACCAGGCGCACGGCAAATACGTCATGCTCGACTTCTATGCCGACTGGTGCGTTTCGTGCAAGGAATACGAGCAAACCACTTTTCGAGATTCCCGCGTACAAAAACTGTTGAAGGACGTCACCCTGCTGCAGGCCGATGTCACCCAGAACACCGCAGACGATGAAGCGCTGCTCAAGCGCTTCGCCTTGTTTGGCCCACCCGGCATCATCTTCTTCGATCAGCAGGGACGTGAAATCGCACCGATCAAAGTGGTGGGCTATCAGGAGGCGAACAAATTTCTGGTCAGCCTCAACGGGCTTTTTTCCTCGAAAGACGGCGAATGCTCGGCCGCAACCGCCTGCTGATTGCCCTGATAGGCATTGCACTGGGGTTCGCCGTGCTCCTGACCGCAGTCATGCACTTCGCACAGCCAGCGCAAACGGAATCGACACCCTCAAGCAATACCGATGCGCTATTTGCAGCAAGATTTACCGATGCGCAGGGCAAAACCCAGCCGATGACGCAATGGCAGCACCAGGTCATCGTCGTCAACTTCTGGGCCACTTGGTGTCCCCCTTGCCGCGACGAAATGCCTGAACTGTCAGCGCTGCAGGAAAAATACCGCGATCGCGGCCTGGTCGTTTTGGGCATTTCCACCGATGATGTCGCTAAAACGCGTCAATTTGCGCAGGATATGCCAGTATCCTATCCATTACTGGCGAGCGAAGCCGACACCATGAATCTGGCGGCGACACTGGGGAATGATCGCGATGTACTGCCTTATACCCTGGTCTTGCGGCGCGATGGCAGCGTTGCCACCCGCTATTTTGGCCGGATCGACAGCCAGGCCCTGGAAAGCACACTTTCGCCACTTCTGTAACCGACTGAAACAACTGGAATTTCGCCAAACTCCTGCGAATCTGCTGGACAACATCCAGCAATTTGCGGCAAACTTGCGGTTCACTCCGGCAACGGAAAACGATACGAATTATGGCTGAAAACAAGACGATCCTTGTATTGCACGGCCCCAACCTGAACCTGCTTGGCATGCGCGAACCGGAACACTACGGTAGCGCCACGCTCGCCGGTATCAACCAGCAACTGACCGAACGCGCAAAAGCGGCCGGTGTCTGCCTGGAAGCATTCCAGAGCAACAGCGAGGCTGAACTGGTCGGCAAAGTGCAATCTTTGGTCGGCAACAAAGTTGATTTCGTCATTATCAATCCTGCCGCCTTCACGCATACCTCTGTCGCATTGCGCGACGCACTGGCAGCAGTCAAGGTTCCGTTCGTCGAAGTCCACCTTTCCAACGTCCATGCCCGCGAGGCCTTCCGTCACCACTCGTATTTCTCCGACATTGCTGTCGGCGTCATTTGCGGTCTGGGTGCGCAGGGCTACACGCTGGCACTGGATTACGCACTTAACACAATAAATAAAGCCTAGTCAGAGGATATCCCATGGATCTGCGCAAACTGAAGAAACTGATCGACCTGGTCGAAGAGTCCGGCATTTCGGAGCTCGAACTTACCGAAGGGGAAGAAAAGGTACGCATCAGTCGCCAACCAGCTGGTGGTCACATGCAATACGCACCGACCTACATGGCACAACCACAAATGCTGCAAGCAGCCCCGGCCGCGGCACCTGCCGCCGCCGAAGCCGCCGCCCCGGCAATTGAAGGCCATGTGGTGAAATCACCCATGGTCGGTACCTTCTATCGCTCGCCATCTCCGGATGCGAAGCCTTTTGTAGAGGTCGGCGCCACGGTTTCTGCCGGCGATACCATTTGCATCATCGAAGCCATGAAGTTGCTGAACGAAATCGAAGCCGACAAGAGTGGCGTCATCAAGGCCATCCTGGTCGAGAACGGTCATCCCGTGGAATACGGCGAACCCCTGTTCATCATCGGCTAACCAGAAGGATTTCCCATGTTTGAGAAAGTCCTCATTGCCAATCGTGGCGAAATCGCTCTGCGTGTGCAGCGCGCTTGCCGCGAATTGGGCATCAAGACTGTTGCCGTCCACTCCGAAGCCGACCGCGAAGCCAAGTATGTCAAGCTGGCCGATGAGTCGGTCTGTATCGGACCGGCGCCCTCGGGCCAGAGTTACCTGAACATTCCGGCTGTCATCAGCGCGGCTGAAGTGACCGACGCGCAGGCGATACACCCCGGTTACGGCTTTTTGTCCGAAAACGCCGACTTCGCCGAACGTGTCGAACAAAGTGGTTTCGTCTTCATCGGCCCACGCGCCGAGACTATTCGTCTGATGGGCGACAAGGTCAGCGCCAAGGACGCCATGAAGAAAGCTGGCGTACCCTGCGTTCCTGGCTCTGATGGCGCCTTGGGCGATGATGCGGACGAAACCCTGCGCATGGCCAAGCAGATCGGCTATCCCGTCATCATCAAGGCCGCCGGTGGCGGTGGTGGACGTGGCATGCGCGTCGTGCATACGGAAGCCGCACTGCTCAACTCGGTCAATATGACCAAGGCCGAAGCCCAGGCTGCTTTCGGCAACCCCATGGTCTACATGGAAAAATTCCTGACGCAACCCCGCCACATTGAAATTCAGGTATTGGCTGACGAACATGGCAACGCCGTGTATCTGGGGGAACGCGATTGCTCCATGCAACGCCGCCACCAGAAGGTGATGGAAGAGGCGCCTGCACCCGGAATCGATCGCAAACTGATCGCAACCATCGGTGAGCGTTGCGCCGAGGCCTGCCGGACCATAGGCTACAGAGGGGCGGGTACTTTTGAATTCCTGTATGAAAACAACGAGTTCTATTTCATTGAAATGAACACGCGCGTACAGGTTGAGCACCCGGTGACCGAACAGATTACCGGCATCGACATCGTGCAAATCCAGTTGCTGGTAGCTGCCGGGGAAACACTTCCCTTCAAGCAGAAGGACGTGCATTTGCGCGGCCATGCCATCGAATGTCGCATCAATGCCGAAGATTCGCACACCTTCGTGCCGTCTCCTGGTCGGATCACGGGCTTTCACATGCCGGGCGGCCCTGGCGTACGCGTTGACACGCATGCCTACCACAACTACATGGTGCCATCGCATTACGACTCGATGATAGGCAAGCTGATCACTTACGGCGACACGCGCGAGCAAGCGATCGCTCGTATGCGCATTGCGTTGTCCGAGATGGTGGTGGAAGGCATCAAGACCAATATCCCACTGCACGTCGAGTTGATGAATGACGCCGCGTTCCACCAAGGTGGCACCAGCATTCATTATCTGGAACACAAACTCGGCATCGTCTCCAAATAATGGGCTGGCAATCGCTTAAAATTCAGGCTGGGGAGGACACCGCCGAAGTTTTGAGCGATGCATTGATGGATCTGGGCGCCCTGTCGGCAAGCATAGAAGATGCCGATGCCCAGACGGAAGACGAACAGCCCATCTTCGGTGAGCCTGGTGAGCCGCCACCGGGGATGTGGCAACACAACGTCGTCAGCGCATTGTTCAACGATGATGCGGATATTCCGGCTGTCATGGCAGCCCTGGCCGAGTCTACTGGACTTGCCGATCTTGCCTATCACGTCGAAAACGTCGCAGAGCAGGATTGGGTCCGTGCCACCCAATCGCAATTTGACCCCATCCGCATACGCGATGACCTGTGGATCGTGCCCTCCTGGCACGTCGCTCCGAATCCAGAGGCGCTCAACATCGTGCTGGACCCGGGCCTGGCGTTTGGTACCGGCAGCCACCCAACAACGCACCTGTGCCTGGCCTGGTTGGCAGACCACCTGAACGCCCAGGAAAGCATCCTTGATTACGGTTGTGGATCAGGCATTCTCGCCATTGCGGCCAAGCGACTGGGGGCCGGTACCGTGCTGGGTGTGGACATAGACCCGCAGGCCATGGTTGCCAGCCGTTTCAATGCCGAGAACAATCAAGCGGCCGATGTCACCTTCGTGCTGCCCAACGACATGCCTGCATTTGCGGCCGACGTGGTCATCGCCAACATTCTTTCCAGCCCGTTAAAATTGCTTGCCCCCGCCTTGGCAGGGCACTGCCGCATCGGCGGACGCATTGCACTCTCTGGGGTTTTGGCAGAGCAGGCGGAAGAAGTCAGTGCCTGCTACACCGCCTGGTTTGATATGAATCCCCCTGTATTCATGGATGGCTGGACGCTACTCACAGGAACGAAGCGTTGCGCTTAATCACCACCTGCCCGAAATGCAACACGGCCTTTATCATCAAGCCGGAGCATTTGGCAGCCCACCGTGGAGATGTGCGTTGCGGTCATTGCCAGCACCTGTTTAACGCACTTGAACATCTGGCAGAATCGACGACCGACGAGGCGCTCGCTTCGGCACCAGCGCTACACCAATCTGATGAGGAAGCTGTTCCGGAGCCTGAACCGCTAGCGACGGAACCAGAATCCACCGTTGAGGTAGAACAAACACCGGAAGTTGCCCTGACACCTGTAGAAGATGTGCTGCTCGACCAAGAAATCGACACGACAGCGCTGGACTTTGTGCTTGAGTCCGCGCATGAGCCTGAAGACGCGGCGCCGCCTGATGAGGACTCCTCACAGGCCACGGTAGAAGACGCGGAGGAAGCCTATCCCGCCTTGATTGATCCGGACCCGGATTATATGCCGGCCGCTGAGCCAGAGCCAGAGCCAGAGCCAGAGCCAGAGCCAGAGCCAGAGCCAGAGCCAGAGCCAGAGCCAGAGCCAGAGCCAGAGCCCAGTATTGTTCGGCTCGAATCCGCGCATCACAAGCTGTTTGTTTCACCATCCGCGCCCCGTCGGCGTGGTTTTTTCTGGATTCTGGGTGTGGCCTCCTTGTTGCTTTTACTACTGGCCATAGGACAAATCACCTATTTTCTACGCACAGACATCGCCACGCGCCTGCCACAAGCCAAACCATGGCTGCAGCATGCGTGCGCCACCCTGGGCTGCACAGTGGATCTGCCGAAACAGATCGATTTGCTGGTGATTGATGACTCCAATTTGCAGGAAGATGCCGATCACGAAGGTGTGGTACGCCTCACCAGCACCCTCATTAATCGCGCGCACTACGCACAGGCTTACCCGCAACTGGAACTGACGCTAACGGATCTGGATGATCATGCGGTATTGCGCCGCACCTTTGCACCGCAGGAATATTTGCCGAAGGGCACCCATGTTGAATTGGGCATTCGACCCGATGAAGAGCTCCATGTCAAATTGGCGATCGCCAACCATGCAAGCAAGGCCGCAGGCTATCGCGTTTTCATCACTTATCCTTGATCCCTGAACCCATCATGACGTCACGCAAAATACGATCTGACCTCTCCCAGGCCAAAGTGGAAAAAATCGGCAAAGCCGCAGCCACGTTGCACCGCCTCCTGAAGGAACTCGGGCATGCCAAAGGTCTGCAGCAGTCGGCAGCGACGATGCCGGATGCACGCGAGCGCCTGACGTTCATCGATCAGACCATGCATGAAGCCTCGGAAAAAACGATCAGTGCCGTTGAAAACTCGCTTCCCCTCACGGAATCCGCACGCAGCAGTTGCGCCGACCTGGCGGAGCGTCTCGCCAGTGCGCCAGACTTGGCCCATCACGCCCTGATACAGGAGACGGTCTCGCATCTGGGAGAAATTGCCGCCACCGGCGAAGTGTTGCATCACAACCTGCTGCAAATCATGGAAGCGCAGGAGTTCCGAGACGTCGCTGGACAGATGGTGAATAAAATCGTTACGGCAGCCGAGGAAATCGAAAAGATCCTGCTGGAACTGCTACGCGAATATGCCCCGGATGCCGGGGACTCCCTCATCCGCACCGAGGGTCTGACCGCAGGCCCGGCACACAAATCGGACAAGGATGGCGTGAGCGGACAGGATGAAGTCGACGATCTCTTATCCTCACTTGGGTTCTAGTGGATTTTCCCTGAATCCACAGCGCAACCATCTCTTTTTCGACCTTAACCTATAAGCGTTTTGGCAGGTTTAATTTGCGCACCCAAGGGTAGTGCTTCAACCCTGTCAAAAAAACGAGCCGTAGGCCTCGCCCAGCGTCTAAGCGACTCAATTTAAAGATTTTTGTCCTGGATAAATCACCCGGCTCATCAAAACTGGATGGGTTTTTAGTGCGCAGGCACCACATAAAATGAAAAAAGGCTCCTAGGAGCCTTTTTCTGTAATCACTTTGAATTATCTACGCGTCAGCGTTCTGCCAAACAATTGCAGCGCAAGTTGATAGCCGGTCATGGCCAACTGCGGGTCATAGCGATCGCCTTCATCTCGCATAAAAGCATGCTGTCCGTTGAACTCGTGCCAGGTGAAGACCAGGCCTTCGGCATCGCTCAACTTGCGATACACCTCGCTGCGGCCAGCAGCAGGAATATGGGGATCCTGTTTGCCCCAGATCATCAGGAGTTCGCCCTTGATCTCACCCAGCCTGTCCATGCTGTGCTGACCCGGCTGATTCGGAATCACATTCGTGTGCAAATCAGTGGCGTAGAAACAAGCGGTCGCTTTGACCTCAGACTGTAACGCCGCGCGGAAAGCCAGGTGGCCGCCGATACAGAAGCCCATCGCGCCGATCTCACCGGTACTCCAAGGCTGTTTCTTAACATATTCGATCAAGGCCACATTGTCGGTGTCGTAGCTTTCCACCGGCTTGGCAGACTTGTCAGCGTTACCTTTTTCACGTCCGGCATCGTCGTATCCCAACACCGTGCCAATCGGATTCAGTTCATGAAACACTTCCGGGACCAGTACCGCATATCCGTGTCCTGCCATCAATCTCGCCGCGCGCTCGATCGGGCCGGTTTGCTGAAAAATTTCAGAGTAGAAAAGAATGGCTGGATAGCGACCTTCGCCTGCAGGACGATGCACATACGTGCGCATGGTGCCAGTAGGGGTAGGGAGGTCAACGATATGGCTTTGAATGTTCATGATCAGACAAATGAAATATTGAGGAATTACAGCGCGGGATAGTCACGCCAGTGGTCTAGCGTGACTATATTGCCCGGGACGAATTAGTTTACAGCGTCCTTCAGAGCCTTGCCGGCACTGAATACAGGTGCGTTGCTGGCAGCAATCTTCAGTTCTGCGCCGGTGCGTGGGTTGCGGCCGGTACGTGCAGCGCGCTTGGAAACCTTGAATGTGCCGAAGCCAATCAAGGAAACGCTGTCGCCGCTCTTCAGTGCGCCAGTCACAGAAGAAGTGATCGCATCCAGTGCCTTGGCGGCATCAGCCTTGGTCAGACCTGCTTCTTTTGCAATCGCGTCAATCAGTTCGGATTTATTCATGATTTTCCCTTTGTTTGTTAATTGTAAAAAGCCCTTGCACTTTGCTTGGTAAATGGCGTCGTGTCAAGGTTTGCTGCCCGATTTCATCAAATCGTCTGTAGGTTCTTTTTAAAATACGATCCACAGAAATGCCATTTCAAATAGTTAATACTTTCCAAATGAGAATTTGGATTTATCCAATCTCAAATTTCCAGATTTCCCTACATCATTAAAAATAAAAAAGTTTTACAGTTATTCGCAGATACCCGCCTGATCACAGCCTCTTTTTCACAGCGCCTTGTCAACCACTCTGCATATTGATACGTATTCTGCAGCATAGGATAAGGCGTAGTATCCGCTTAAGGTGAAGTGATCAAATGAGGACTGTCAGCCAGAAATTCTTAGCACCTTGAAGTTTTCCTGACTGACGTCTGGATTTAGCTTTGCTGTCTCCAGAATCTCGTAAACATAGATTTAGATTTTTTCCGGCTAGTATTGATTCATCACTGATGACATTGGGTGGAGATTTACGATGAACACAAAAATTGCAATTGTTACCGGCGGCAGTCGTGGCCTTGGCAAAAGTATGGCATTACACCTCGCGCAAAGGGGGGCAGGCGTCATCATTACCTACCTCACCAAACTGGATGAGGCTCAGGCTGTCGTTAACGAAATAGAAAAACTTGGCAGCAAAGCTGTCGCAATACAGTTGGATGTTTCCAATAGCAAATCATTCGAAGACTTTTCTCGTCAAGTGCAGGCTGCGCTTCAACAAACATGGAAGAGGGACAGCTTTGATTTTCTTGTCAACAATGCGGGCACTGGCATTCACGCCTCGTTTGCAGAAACGACAGAAGCGCAGTTTGACCAAATGCTGAACATTCACCTGAAGAGTGTATTCTTCCTGACCCAGATGCTGCTGCCGATCATCGCCGACCAAGGCCGTATTCTCAATATCTCTTCAGGACTCACTCGCTTTTCATTGCCTGGATATGCCGCCTATGCCTCTATGAAAGGTGCTGTAGAGACGCTGACGAAATACTTGGCCAAAGAGCTAGGACCGCGCGGTATCACTGTCAACGTGGTGGCCCCAGGTGCAATTGAGACAGATTTTGGGGGTGGGTTGGTGCGCGATAATCAGCAAGTGAACAGTTTTGTTGCCTCCCAGACAACGCTGGGGCGGGTGGGGCTGCCGGATGACATTGGCGGTGTCGTCGCGTCACTTCTTTCCGATGATAATCGATGGGTGAATGCCCAGCGCATTGAAGTGTCTGGCGGGATGTTCATTTAAAACTCAGGGGGTTTCCCAGATTTTGGTTTTTTTGAGTGTCTGCTATCCAGCATCGAATCTTCAACATCGAACGGCTGAAACTGGCCGGGAACCATCTATCAGCTATCGTACTGCCACCGTCTGAAGTACACATGTCAGCAGTCTCTGGGCTGCACTGACGCTGAGCTGCCCCAGGCAAATCACCGGCCGATGTGCGTCAAATCTGCTTCGCAATGACGTATGTATTATTTCCAGCCTGCTTGGCCAGGTACATTGCTGCATCAGCATTTCTCATGACGGTTTCCATGTCCTTGCCATGGTCTGGATACAATGCAATGCCAAGACTACCCGACACCTTGACTGTATGACCATCAAGGATGAAGGAGTCGCTTAGGGCGGTCAGGATCTTTTTGGCCAGTGTTGAAGCATCTTCAATCGTCCCAACTTCCGAAACCAGAATCGCAAACTCGTCCCCCCCAAACCTGGCAACAGTGTCGATTTCACGTACCAATGAGGTAAGTCTTTCAGCAACGGCAATCAGCAGTTGGTCACCCACATGGTGGCCTAGCTTGTCGTTTACAGGTTTAAATTCGTCCAGATCAAGGTAAATAATGGCGAATTTAGTACCATTTCGGTTTGCAAATGCTAATTGTTGACTGAATCGGTCGCAAAGTAGAAAGCGGTTGGGCAGGTTGGTTAGGTAATCATGTTGCGACTGATGGATGACAGCATCAAACGTGGCTTTTTGTTGTGTAATGTCAGAGAAGACTCCCAGACGACTCTCCACTCTATTACGGGAGTCATATATCGTGTGAATTGAAAGCTGCTCAAGAAAAGCTGAACCATCTTTACGACGATTCCATATTTCCCCATTCCAGGTGCCATGCTCATTTATGGATTGCCACATGGCCGAGTAAAATTCACGACTTTGCCTACCGGAGGATAACAGGCTTGGCAATTTTCCAATCACCTCATCCGCGCTGTATCCGGTGATTAAAGTGAAAGCGGGATTGACGGACACAATGATATTGTTTGCATCGACAATCATGACGCCATCATTGCTCACTTCAAAGAGTTTGGCGTTTTGAACGGTCTTGTAGGCAGCATAACGTTGTGCAGTTGCCAGAGTGGCCAGCGCCATGCCCAATGTAGCCAGTAACATGGCAAATATCCAGAAGTTCGATAACCCGTAATGAGCAAAATCATCGGCAAAGTAACCCACGTGCAGATAGGCACTTGCCAGCGATTGTGACAAGAACATCAGTTGGATCAGGGAGGTATTTCTTCTTCCTGCTCTCAGCCCGGACCAGATCAGCACTGGGAACAACCATGCTGGGACTAGATGTTGACCAGAAAGGCTGGCAGGCACCCAGCCAATAAAAATCATCTGCCCTAAAACGAAAGCGCATAACCAAAGCAGTGCGCGCTCCCTGAGCCTGGCAGCGTCGCTTACAAATGGTTTTTTGCGCACAAACAGCAGTATTAGAGGGGTAAAGAATGCGACACCTAAAACATCAGCGCGCCACCAGCGCCACATGATGCCTGAAAGCGCGTCCGCGTTGATTAATCCTGATGCAAGAAGAGCAAGAGGACCTAGTGTTGCACTGGCTATGGCTGCAACAAGACCACCCAGTATAAATACGGCAAAAAGGTCATTTAATTGGTTAAGAGCCGGATCGAACTTGCCGAAGCGTTTTAGAAGAGAGTAGCCAATGTAGGTTTCCATGGCATTCCCGATAGCCGCCCCAAAGCCAAAGACGAACGGAGCATTTACCATTACCCCCGCAAGGAAGGCAGCAATGAAGACTACGGGAAGGTATCTAAGGCCCCCAAGCAATAGTGCGGCCAGCGCAATACCACCGGGAGGCCAGAAGATTGTTGCACTATTGCTGACCGTGCCAAATGCCAACCCGATCTTTGCGGAAACCAAGTAGACAAAAACCAAACCGACTGATTTTAGAATAAATTGCATACGCTCAATTTTCCATCTCGATGTCAGTTAATTGTCATGGCCTATGCAGGGGATTTTCAAAATTTTGTGTTTCTATTACCCGAATGGCGGCTAATGGCCAGATTTTTGCCCTTGCCCATCCATCGACGAATGCCTGCTGATCACCTAGATTTACCCATTCGTTGAATTTTCCCTGCTCGGCATCACTTTATATACAGGTCTGTATGTTTGCAACGTGGATGAGCCGTTTGCCAAATGCACTGGAATCAGGAATCTGTCGCTATTGGCCGTATTGCGTCTTCCACCCATCATATAGCGAACGTCTGAATCTCGCAGGCAGCCAGCAGACGCTGGCGGTATGATAAGCAACGGTCTTTTGCCGGCCATTATCAGTCGTTTGAAAAATATTCTGAATACAAATCTCACCAGAGGACGACATAGAGGCCCACATGGGAAAACAATTTGAGGAACTCTCCGAAACCCATATCAAGTTCATCAATGAGCAAAAGATTTACTTTGTTGGAACCGCAACGGCTGACAGCCGTGTGAATGTTTCTCCTAAAGGGATGGACTCACTGATTGTTCTTGGCAGCAAGCGTGTTGCATGGCTTAACGTAACAGGTAGCGGTAACGAAACAGCTGCGCATATTCAGCAATCACCCCGAATGACCATCATGTTCTGTGCTTTTGATGGACCACCATTGATACTGCGTCTTTATGGCACAGCAAAGGTCATCCACAGGAATGATCCGGAGTGGAATGGACTCATTAAATTGTTTAAACCACTGCCTGGGGCTCGTCAAATTTTCGATGTAACCCTCGACCTGGTACAGACGTCTTGCGGCATGGCCACCCCTTATTTCACTTATGCGGGAGAACGAGAACTGCTCTCGGAATGGGCCACCAAAAAAGGTGATGAAGGGTTGAGGCAGTATTGGGAAGAAAAAAATCGACTGAGCATTGATGGCATACACACAAATATCGTTGCCAAGAACAGCTAACGCCTATGTGCGTGCTGGTTCATGAAGTATGGATTTAAACAGAGGTAATAAGCTCGCAGCGTAAGATAGAAGATGCCAGTTGAGTCGTAATCAAAAGTCACATTTCGGTCATAAACCGCTGTTCCATTTTCTTACAAAATTAAGCAGGCATATGAAATTCGTACAGTACGGTTCAGATAATGGACGAATAGTTGTGTATTTCCACGGAGCACCTGGTGCACCAGAGGAATGCAGCATTTTCGACCAGTCAGCCAAAGTGAATGGGTTGACCTTCATTTGTCTTGACCGGTTTTCTATTAATTCATCCATAACGGGAGAGTTATATTACAAGCAATTAGCTGGGGAGATATCAGAGTTGGCTAAAGGGAGTCCTGTGGATTTCGTTGGATTTTCCATCGGGGCTTTTATTGCGATTCAAACTAACCGTTACATGGGTAATCAGGTTCGCAGTATGCATCTGGTATCCGCTGCCGCTCCGCTAAATGTAGGTGACTTTCTTGAGGCCATGGCGGGCAAGCAGGTTTTTAGGTTGGCAAAAGCATTTCCATCACTCTTTCTTTTGCTGACTTATTGGCAATCACTAGTGGCTTGGATTTATCCAAAAGCGTTATTTCACTTGCTCTTTGCAAATGCTGCTGCCGGAGACAAGGCGCTGGTAAACGACCGCGTGTTTCAATCCAGCATCACCGGAGTCTTGCGGGAATGTTTTTCGGGGAATGTGCAAGGCTATGTAAGAGATGTCGTTGCTTACGTAACCCCATGGACTCCCGAAGTTCAGGTTAGTACGTACATTTGGCATGGTGCGGAAGATAATTGGTCTCCAGTGCAAATGGCGCATTACCTAAAATCAGCTATTACAGCCGGCACCAGTATCGAGATATATGATGGCCTTTCACACTACTCAACACTTTACCGAGCCGCACCGGAAATATGCCACCAAATTAGAAATCGAGTTTCATTTATGGGCGACTAGAGCCAATGGAACCCGATGACCGGTGTTGTGCGAATAGATGTCATTCAAAATTACTTACAAAAGAAAAGGCCCACCAGGGCCTTTTCTTCTTTCCTTCGACTATTTCTCCAGAAATCTAAAAATGTGGGAAAAATCTAGATTTTAGTGAGATCCTACACATCGTCAAACATCCAGATTGCTGACGCCGAGGGCATTGCTCTCGATAAAAGCCCGACGCGGTTCCACCTGATCCCCCATCAGAGTGGTGAAAATTTCGTCTGCCGTAATCGCATCATCGATCTGCACTTTGAGCAAACGGCGCACCTGCGGATCCATTGTGGTTTCCCACAGCTGTTCCGGGTTCATTTCACCCAAGCCTTTGTATCGCTGTATGTTCAGCCCTTGCTTGGCCTCGCCCAGCAACCAGTCCAGCGCTTGCTGGAAGCTGCTGACAACTTGCTGCTTTTCGCCGCGCTTGATGCTGGCGCCTTCGCCCAGCAGGCCGTGCAACATGTCGGCCGATTTTCGGATCTGGCGATAATCGCCGCTTGCCAGCAGCTCAGGATCGATGATGCTGCACTGAAGGTTGCCGTGCAGGTACTTGTTGATTTCCAGGCGATAAGACGCAGTTTCCTGATTGAATCCAACCTTGATTTCGCAGCCGTAATCCGCCAATTGCGCACGCAAGGCCTTGGCTGCCGTTTCTGCCGCTGCTTCCGTGCCCAGTTCCAATGCGGGAATATGCAGCAAGGAACGAAGTACGACCTCGTCATACAACGGGCCCAGTCGCTTGACGATGGCTTCCGAAGTCACCATTTCTCGCGCCATCTGGGCTAGGGTATCGCCACCAATCACGTTGCCGCCCTCACGGGTAGTGAGTTCGGCATTATTGAGTGCGGATTGCAGCAGGTATTCGTTCAGCTCGTGCTCATCCTTGAGATAGCGCTCATCACGTCCCTGTTTAACCTTGTACAACGGGGGTTGCGCGATGTAGATGTGCCCACGCTCGACCAGTTCTGTCATCTGGCGGTAGAAGAACGTCAGCAGCAGGGTGCGAATGTGTGCGCCGTCAACGTCAGCGTCGGTCATGATGATGATGCGGTGATAGCGCAACTTGTCTGCGCTGAAGTCGTCCTTGCCGATACTGGTGCCGAGCGCGGTAATCAGCGTGGCGATTTCCTGTGAAGACAGCAGTTTGTCGAAACGCGCCTTTTCCACATTCAGGATTTTACCCTTGAGCGGCAGAATCGCCTGGAACTTGCGATCACGCCCCTGCTTGGCCGAGCCACCTGCGGAGTCCCCCTCCACCAGGTAAAGTTCGCACTTGGACGGATCGCGCTCCTGGCAATCAGCCAGCTTGCCCGGCAGGCCCAAGCCATCCATGACGCCCTTGCGTCGCGTCATTTCACGCGCCTTGCGAGCAGCTTCGCGCGCACGCGCGGCCTCCACGATCTTACCGCAGATGATCTTGGCATCGATCGGGTTTTCCAGCAGGAATTCCGTGAGCTTGGCAGAAACCACTTCCTGCACGACCGGTTGCACTTCAGAAGAAACCAGCTTGTCCTTGGTCTGCGACGAAAACTTCGGTTCTGGTACCTTGACCGACAGCACGCAGGTCAACCCTTCGCGCATATCGTCACCACCAGTATCGACCTTGGCCTTCTTGGAAAAATCGTTTTGTTCTATGTAGCTGTTCAAGGTACGCGTCATAGCCGTACGCAGACCCGTCAAATGGGTGCCACCGTCACGCTGCGGAATGTTATTGGTAAAACACTGAACGGTCTCGCTGTAGGAATCGTTCCATTGCATCGACACTTCGATGGTCATGCCGTCTTTTTCGCCGACCGCATAGAACACCTTGGGGTGCAACACGGTCTTGCTGCGATTCATGTATTCGACAAAACCCCTGACACCGCCAGAGTAGGCGAAGTTTTCACTCTTGCCGGAACGTTGGTCGATCAGTTCAATCTTGACGCCATTATTCAGAAACGAAAGTTCGCGGATACGCTTGGCCAGAATCTCAAAATGAAATTCCACATTGGTAAATGTTTCGGCCGCCGCCATAAAGTGTACTTCCGTGCCTCGGCGTTCGGTGGTTCCCGTTTCCGCCAGGGGCGCCACAGCCTCGCCACGACGGAATTCCATCTGGTGTACCTTGCCGTTTCGGTAAATTTTGAGGCGCAACCAGTCCGAAAGCGCGTTCACTACGGAGACACCCACGCCGTGCAGCCCGCCGGAAACCTTGTAGGAATTCTGATCGAATTTACCGCCCGCGTGCAGTTCCGTCATGACAATTTCAGCCGCAGACCGCTTGACTGCCTTGATATCGTCTTCCTTGATGTCTGTCGGAATACCGCGGCCGTTATCGGAAATGCTCACCGAGTTATCGGGATGAATAATGACCTTGATGTCGTCACAGTGGCCGGCCAGCGCTTCATCAATCGCATTGTCCAGAACTTCAAACACCATGTGGTGCAGGCCGGACCCATCCGACGTATCGCCGATATACATGCCCGGGCGTTTGCGTACCGCATCCAGACCTTCGAGGATTTTAATACTGGAGGAATCGTAATCAGTCATTTTATGGTTTCACGTGAAACATTCGGTTAATCGGTGATCGCTTAAATGCGCATCGGCATGACGACGTATTTGTAATCCGGGTCGTTTGGAACCGTAACCAGGCAGCTGCTATTGGCGTCGGCAAACGAAAACGTCACTGCATCACTGTCGACATTATTGAGTACATCAATCATGTAAGTAACATTGAAGCCGATATCCAGCGCATCACCTGCATAGGTAATTTCCAGTTCTTCCTCGGCTTCTTCCTGTTCGCTGTTGCTACTGATCAAACGCAAACTGTCTTTACCAAGCACCATGCGGATACCGCGGTATTTTTCGTTGGAAAGAATAGATGCACGCTGCATGGCGAGAAGCAATGTCAGCCTATCCACCACCAGGCTGTTTTGGTGCCCGACAGGAATTACACGGGTGTAGTCAGGGAACTTGCCGTCGATTACTTTGGATATCAGGCGAATGCCGGAGAATGCAAAATTCACCTGATTGGTGCCAACTTCAATCGCCACGACTTCATCGCTTTCATCCAGCAACTTGATCAGCTCAAGCACGGTCTTGCGTGGCAGTATCAATTCCTGTTTTTCGTGGCTCTGTGGCAATTCGGTCGTGGTAAAGCACAGGCGATGGCCATCGGTACCAACAACATTCAGTCGGTTGCCACTCACCTCAAACAACAGTCCATTGAGGTAATAGCGAATATCTTGCTGCGCCATTGCGTACTCGACTTGCTTGAGCAGTTTTTTAAGTGTGCGCTGTGGAATGGATAAGACCAGCCCAGTCTCACCAATGGACTTGGCCATCAATGGATAATCTGCTGCAGGCAGCGTTTGCAGGTTAAATCGACTTTTGCCTGCCTTCAGCTGCATCCTATTATCTTGGATGTTCATGGTGATCTGCGCTTGCTCTGGAAGAGAGCGGCAAATATCCAGCAATTTCCTTGCAGATACCGTGGTCGAGATATTCCCTTCAGGAATGCCTGCTAGAGACAATGAAATTTGCATTTCAAGATCGGTCGCCGTGAGCGTGACCTTATCCTGCGAAGCTTCCAGTAGCAGATTGGAGAGTATCGGTAAGGTGTGTCTTCTTTCGACTATGCTACTGACCGCAGAAAGAGGTTTGAGCAAAACATCGCGATCTATCTTTATATTCATAATACTAAATAATCCTAATAATATTTAATAATGAACAGAAACGTTGTGGATAACATTTATTTCCTATAACTTTCATCAAGTTATATTCGTTTATCGCTTAAACAAATCTACTCTTTTTGCTGTGCATGAATTGTTGAAGGATATCGTAAAACAGACTATTCACGAATTATCCTGAAATCATCCACAACATTAATTCGGTTTAATCCTCAATCTCTGATGACCTGAATCAAAAAACCGATATCACGGCTCATGTTGGGATCGACCTGGCGCAGTGCTTCAATCTCTTCGCATGCGTGCATGACGGTCGTGTGATGCCGGCCGCCAAACGCTTCACCGATTTCAGGGAAGCTGTGATTGGTCAACTCGCGTGCCAATGACATGGCAACTTGTCTGGGTCGTGAAAAATTACGCGACCGTTTTTTGGAATACATTTCGGCCACTTTGATCTTGTAGTAATCAGCCACCGTTTTCTGGATGTTTTCTATAGTGACCTGTCGACCACGGACAGCGATCAGATCTTTCAAGGCTTCCTTGGCCAAGGCCAGATCGATCGGATGCCCAGTAAAACGCGACATGGCAAGGATACGGTTTAGCGCGCCTTCCAGCTCACGCACACTGGAACGCATTTGCTTGGCAACAAAGAATGCAACTTCTTCATCCAGTGCGATACGTTGTGCTTCTGCCTTTTTAAGCAGGATGGCAACTCGCATTTCCAGTTCCGGCGGTTCGATGGCGACCGTCAGACCCCAACTGAAACGGGTACGCAGGCGTTCATCCATATCTGCGATTTCCTTGGGGTAGGTATCGCAGCTGATGACGATTTGCTTTTTTGCCTCGATCAGAGAATTGAATGCATAGAAAAACTCTTCCTGCGTCCGGCTTTTCTTGGCGAAGAACTGGATGTCATCGATCAGCAGCAGATCCAGCGAGTGGTACATGCGCTTGAAATCATCGAATGCCTTGTTCTCATAGGCCTTTACCACGTCGGAAACATAGCGCTCTGCGTGTAGATAGCGGATCTTTGCATCTGGCCGTTGCTGTAGCAGGTGATTACCGATGGCTTGCATCAAGTGTGTCTTGCCCAACCCGACGCCGCCATAAATAAAAAGCGGGTTGTAGGCGGCACCAGGGTTGTCCGAAACCTGAATGGCCGCTGCCCGGGCCAACTGATTGGCTTTGCCGGTGACAAAGTTATCGAAGTTGAAAGTGGGATTCAGCCCGGAACCCTCTTCAAGCGAGCGTGAGGTTTTGGCCTTGGCAGATTTCTTTGCCGGTGCGGGCGCTGCTGCAACAGTGGGAATGACCTCGACAGGAGATTCAGACGGGGGGAGGGGCGCACCGTTTTCCATCACGGCCAGTTCGATGAGGAGAGGTTGATTGAACAACTCCTGACCCAACACTTCAATTTTGTTCAGGAAACGGTCTTTGACCCATTGCAGCACAAAACGGTTAGGCGCAAGCAGGCGTACTCCACCTTCAGTCACTTCGCAGCGGAGCGGTTTGATCCAGGTATTAAACTGTTGCGCCGAAAGCTCTTGCTTGAAGCGACCCAGACAGGTGAGCCAAAAGGATTCCATTGATGTGCAGAATTGATTCCAGGTAATCTTTAGGCCATCGTTGTCGGATGGCCCAAGCGTGACAAAATTTGAACCGGACATTTGTTCTTGTAAACACAACATCTCGGACGGCAAATTCTAGCTGGTTTGGCCCAACTTATCCACAACCCTGTTCATAATAAGCAGCCAAATTTATGTTGACAGAACCTGTTGCTACAGGGTTTAATTACGCCCTTTTTACTGTACCCATCCCAGTGATTGGAGATATTCAATGAAACGCACATACCAACCATCCAAGGTTCGCCGCGCTCGCACCCACGGTTTCCTGGTGCGCATGAAGACTCGCGGTGGTCGTGCTGTTATCGCTGCACGTCGCGCCAAGGGTCGTGCCCGTCTCGCCGTATAAAGCGTGACCGGCTTCGGTTTTCCAGGCCGATATAGACTTAAAAAAACGGATGAATTTTCATCCGTTTTTAATTTCCGCAAACGCATTTCCGGAATCGTGCTTGCCATCCACTTCATGCCAAATGCGCTGGGATACCCGCGTATGGGGGTTATTGTAGGCAAAAAGACTGCCAAGCGTGCTGTTCAGCGCAATTACATGAAACGCACCATGCGTGAACTCTTTCGTCGCGAGCAGCAGGGGCTGGGTGCGGTAGATATATTGGTTCGCCCGTTAAAGGCGTATGCCCGCAGCGACTTTGTTGCCGTTCAGACGGAGTTCAAAACATTGCTGGAGAAGTTGCACCGGCGGAGTGGGGACGCTTAAACAATGGCGCGCCTGCTCATTTGGCTGATCAAGGGCTATCAATATCTGCTGAGTCCCTGGATTGGCAATAGTTGTCGCTTCACACCCACCTGTTCACATTACGCCTGCCAGGCCTTGCACAAACATGGTGCGCTGCGTGGGAGTTGGCTAATGACGCGCCGCCTGTTACGCTGCCATCCGTGGCATCCTGGCGGCCACGATCCTATTCCATAGATACACCGAGAAACCAATGGACACCAAGCGTTTAATCCTGTTTGTCATTTTTTCATTTTCCATCATGATGCTGTGGGAGTCGTGGCAACGTGACCATGCACCCCAGCAAGCCGTGACGCAAGCGACGACGGCCAATGAGGCCAGCATTCCACAGGCAGCTACGTCCCATCCTGCTGCGGTGCAGGAAAATGGTGGATTTTCCTTGCAGCAAGGGCAGCGCATACGTGTCAAAACAGATCTGATTCAGGCTGAAATCGAAACCATGGGTGGGGATATTCGCCACTTGGAACTGCTCAAACATCGTGACAGCCGCGACGTAACCAAGAATTTCGTGCTATTTGACGATAGCGCTTTACCCGCGGTGTATGTCGCGCAATCCGGACTGATCGGCAGTGGCTTGCCTTCGCACAAAGTGGCCTTCACGGCGAGCGCCAACGAGTACAGCTTGCAGGAGGGGCAGGATAAAGTTGAGGTCCGCCTGAGCTGGAACGATGGCAAGGGCTTGCAAGTAAACAAGCTTTACACCTTCCACCGGGGCAGCTATGTCGCAGACCTGACCTACGAGATTCATAACGACAGCGCGGTGGCGCTTGAGCCGTCTGTGTATTACCAGATTGTGCACGACAGCGAGTCTGGCCAAGGGACGCGTATGATGCCAACCTTTACCGGTGCGGCATACTTTACAGAGGCCGATAAATACAAAAAGGTCACGTTTTCCGATATGGGCAAGACGAATTTGTCCAAGAATGCGTCCGATGGCTGGATAGGTCTGGTGCAACACTATTTTGTGGGCGCCTGGATTCCGAAGGCAGGAGTGTCCCGCGAGTACTACACCAAGCATTTGTCAGACAAAACCTATTCTATGGGCGCTGTCAGCGCGCTAGGCAGTATCGCGCCCGGTGCCACTATCACCGCTAGCGCCCAGTTGTATGCCGGACCGCAGGAACATGCGCCGCTCGCGGCAGCAGCTCCTGGTCTGGAATACACCGTGGATTACGGCTGGCTGACCATTATCGCGACGCCCTTGTTTTGGGTACTTTCGCATATCCAGTTGCTGGTGCAGAACTGGGGGGTTGCCATTATCCTGCTGACCATCATGCTCAAGCTGGCCTTTTTCCCACTATCTGCTGCCAGCTATCGATCCATGGCGCATATGCGTGAACTTTCGCCGCGTCTGCAGCAACTGAAGGAAAAGTTTGGCGATGATCGCCAAAAGCTTCATCAGGCGATGATGGAATTGTACAAGACCGAGAAGATCAACCCGATGGGGGGCTGCCTGCCTATTCTGGTTCAGATCCCCGTATTCATCTCGCTGTACTGGGTTCTGCTCGGCAGCGTGGAAATGCGCCACGCCCCGTTCGCCCTGTGGATACATGACCTTTCCGCCTCGGACCCTTACTATGTGCTGCCGGTGTTGATGGGCATCACCATGCTGATACAGACCAGGCTCAATCCGACGCCGCCGGATCCGATCCAGGCCAAGGTCATGATGATCATGCCGGTCATGTTCAGCGTATTCTTCTTCTTCTTCCCGGCGGGCTTGGTGCTCTACTGGCTGGTGAACAACATCCTTTCCATTGCCCAGCAATGGCATATCAACAGGACCATCGGGGCTGCCAAAAACAAGAAGGGAAATGCGCGCGCCTGATACCATCGCCGCCATTGCTACCGCCCCTGGTAGTGGTGGCATCGGTGTCGTGCGCGTTTCCGGACCTGCCAGCCTGGCCATTGCGCAGGCTGTGTTGGGATCTGTTCCGCCGGCACGCCATGCTTCCTTTATGGCGTTCAAGGATGCTGATGCGGCGCTGATTGATCACGGCATTGCCATTTACTATGCCGCCCCTCACTCCTATACAGGAGAAGATGTGCTTGAGTTGCAGGGGCACGGCGGCACGGCCATTCTGCAACTTTTGCTTGCGCGCTGTATTGCGCTGGGTGCCCGTCATGCGGAACCAGGCGAGTTCACACGCCGTGCCTATCTCAATGACAAGCTCGATCTGGCGCAGGCTGAAGCGGTCGCGGATGTCATCAGCGCGGCGACTACCGAGGCTGCGCGTAGCGCAGTGCGCTCTCTCGCCGGCGAGTTTTCGCAGCGGATCAACACCATGCGTGACCGGCTGATTGATTTGCGCATGTACGTCGAAGCCTGCCTCGACTTTCCCGAAGAAGATATCGATTTCATTACGCAAGGTGGCGTTGCCCTTAAACTTGCCGCGGTCAGTGATGAGCTCGATGCGGTGTTCAAAGGGGCGAGTCAGGGTAATCTGTTGCGAGAAGGCATACACGTCGTCCTCATCGGCCAGCCCAACGTCGGCAAATCCAGCTTGATGAATCAGCTTGCAGGAGAAGAGGTTGCGATCGTGACGCCGATTGCCGGCACGACGCGCGATACCATCAAGAGCGCTATCCAGATCAATGGGGTGCCGCTGCATGTGATTGATACGGCAGGCTTGCGTGAGACGGAAGACGAGGTTGAGCGCCACGGCATTGCCAGAACATGGCGAGCGACAGAAAACGCGCAGATCGCATTAATTCTGATAGATGCAGCCCACGGTATTACCGAGATGGAAAAATCCATTCTTGCGCGTCTAACGCATGTTGCGCATCAGGTGTGGGTGCACAACAAAATTGATCTTGCGAAAACACAGCCGCAGCTGATAGTGCGCGATGGAGAAACGCACTTATATCTTTCAGCAAAAACGGGCGCGGGCATCGATCTGTTGCGGCAGCATTTGTTGAAGCTGGCGGGCTGGCAGGTAAGTGGCGAAGGGGTTTACATGGCCCGCGAGCGCCATTTGCACGCGATGGCCAAAGTGCGTACCTGTTTGCAAAATGCGCACGCGCAAATGCAGCAACCGGAGCTGATGGCTGAGGAAATGCGCATGGCACAGGAATTCCTCAACGAAATCACCGGAGAATTCACTTCCGAAGATCTTCTGGGTGAGATATTTAGCCGTTTCTGCATAGGCAAATAAGCGCTGCGTTTGCACCGGCAACGCTGGTGTTTCACGTGAAACATCGAATTATCATATGACTTACCAAGGGATTTTGCGCTATGATTAGCGCCCTTTTGGAGAGCGTCAGGTTTCATGCAATTCCCTGAAAAATTTGATGTTATTGTTGTGGGCGGTGGCCATGCTGGCACTGAGGCGGCGCTGGCTGCTGCACGCATGGGGCGTAAAACGCTACTGTTGACCCACAACATTGAAACCTTGGGGCAGATGTCGTGCAATCCGTCGATAGGCGGTATCGGCAAGGGGCATTTGGTTCGAGAGGTGGATGCGTTGGGTGGCGCCATGGCGGCAGCAACGGACGAGGGCGGCATCCAGTTTCGCATTCTGAATTCATCCAAGGGACCAGCGGTGCGCGCGACGCGTGCGCAAGCGGACCGTATTTTATACAAGGCGGCTATTCGCCGCCGCCTCGAAAACCAACCCAATCTGTGGTTGTTCCAACAAGCGGTGGATGACGTCATTCTTGAGGGTGAGCGGATCGCCGGCGTGGTGACACAGCTGGGCTTGAAATTTGAATCACGCGCGGTTGTGCTGACGGCAGGCACGTTTCTGAATGGCTTGGTGCATGTGGGTCTGGAAAACTATCGCGCGGGTCGTGCCGGCGATCCGCCCGCCATATCCCTGGCCGCGCGACTGCGCGAACTGAATCTGCCCGCGGGTCGGCTCAAGACGGGCACGCCGCCGAGGTTGGATGGTCGGACCATCGATTATTCGGTGATGGAAGAGCAGCCGGGTGACAATCCGGTACCGGTGTTCTCGTTCCTGGGTTCGCCGGAACAGCATCCAGCGCAGTTGCCGTGCTGGATTACCCACACCAACGAGCGTACACACGACATCATCAGGGGCGGTCTGGATCGCTCACCAATGTATACCGGCGTGATCGAGGGGGTTGGGCCGCGTTATTGTCCTTCGGTTGAAGACAAGATCATGCGTTTCGCCGGCAAGGACTCGCATCAGATTTTTCTTGAGCCGGAAGGCCTGACGACACACGAAATTTACCCGAATGGTATATCTACCAGCTTGCCGTTCGATGTTCAGCTTAATCTGGTGCGCAGTATTCGCGGTCTTGAAAATTGCCATATTCTGCGGCCCGGTTATGCGATCGAATATGATTATTATGATCCGCGTGGCTTGAAAAATTCATTTGAAACCAAGGCGATACGTGGCCTGTTTTTTGGGGGTCAGATCAACGGCACCACAGGTTATGAAGAAGCAGCGGCGCAGGGTTTGCTGGCCGGACTCAATGCGGCGTTGTACGCCGCGGAGCAGGAGGCTTGGAGCCCGGGTCGCGATCAGGCTTACCTCGGCGTCATGGTGGATGATCTGATTACGCGAGGCGTAAACGAGCCTTATCGCATGTTTACCAGTCGTGCTGAGTATCGGTTGATGCTGCGCGAAGACAATGCGGATATGCGTTTGACCGAGGTCGGACGTCGATTGGGTTTGGTTGATGATGTCCGATGGGATGCTTTCAGTCGCAAGCGTGATGCGATTGCGCGTGAAGAGGAGCGCCTGAAGCGCACCTGGGTACAACCCAAAACATTGCCCGAGGCTGACGCTATACGGGTTCTGGGCAAGCCTATCGAGCGCGAATATGCCTTGTTCGAGTTGCTGCGCCGTCCGGATGTAAGTTATGAGTCACTGCTCACCCTCGCAGGGGCGGGGGAAGGTGAGGCGGATCCCCAGGTGCGACAGCAGCTTGAGATTGCCGCCAAGTATCAGGGTTACATTGATCGTCAGCAGGAAGAAATCGAGCGTAGTCAGTACTACGAACATATGGTCTTGCCAGAAGATCTGGATTATCAGGACGTGCGTGGCTTGTCGATCGAGGCGCAGCAGAAGCTGAACAAGCAGCGTCCCCAGACGTTAGGTCAGGCGGGGCGAATTTCCGGAATGACGCCGGCAGCGGTTTCACTGTTGCTGGTGTACTTGAAGAAAAAGTACAGCGCCAGAAATGTGGCGGATGGCGAGGGGGTGGCGTGAGCTTGCAGCAAAAACTGGCGGATGGGATAACCCGGCTTGGGCTTGGCTTTGATGCGGCTACTCAGCAAAAACTGCTTGATTACCTCGCATTGCTGGAAAAATGGAACAAGGTGCATAACCTGACAGCGGTAAGGGACCCTGAAGAGATGGTGACCTTGCATCTGCTGGACAGTCTGTCCGTGCTTCCCCACATTGGAACAGGACGTCTGCTGGACGTGGGGAGCGGAGCTGGTCTGCCAGGTATCGTGCTGGCACTGACCCGGCCTGACTTGCATGTGACCACGATGGATGCCAGCCATAAAAAGGCGAGTTTCATGCGCCAGGCCAAAGCTGTCCTCGGTTTGGAAAATCTGGAGGTGGTCTGTGGTCGTGTAGAGGTGTTCAATCCTGCACAAAAGTTCGACATGATCATCTCGCGTGCGTTTTCCGAAATTGCCGAATTTCTCCGACTCACCCGGCACCTGCTAGCTGAGGACGGCGTGTGGTTGGCGATGAAGGGGGTATATCCGCATGATGAGCTGGCAAAGATTGAAAATGTAAGCACTGAAGTCATTGAATTGAATGTGCCGGGCCTGGAGGCTCAGCGTCATCTTGTTTTCCTGAAAGTGGCCCAATGAAAATACTGGCAATTACCAATCAAAAAGGCGGAGTGGGCAAGACCACGACATGCGTCAATCTTGCTGCCAGCCTGTCCGCTGCGAAACGTCGCGTACTACTGGTGGACCTCGACCCACAGGGTAATGCCACTACCGGAAGTGGCGTCGATAAGTCAGTACTTGCTACTACGATTTATCACGTTCTGCTTGGTGAGAAGAGTATTTCTGAAGCTAAAGTGCGTAGCGGCGCAGGAGAATATGACATTATTCCTGCGAATCGCGAATTGGCCGGAGCAGAAGTCGAGCTAGTCAATGAATTGGCGCGGGAAGTCAGACTCAAGAATGCGCTGACAGGCCTGGAAAATGATTATGACTATGTGCTGATCGATTGCCCGCCCGCTCTTAACTTGGTAACGGTCAATGCGCTGACGGCGGCACACGCTGTCATGATTCCGATGCAGTGCGAATACTTCGCGCTGGAGGGGTTGTCCGATCTGGTCAACACCATCAAGAAGGTGCGCGCCTACCTTAACCCAAAACTTGAAATCGAAGGATTGCTGCGCACCTTGTTTGACCCGCGCAACATGCTTGCCCAGCAAGTGTCAGCGCAGTTGGAAAGTCATTTCGGCAAGAAGGTATACACCACCGTTATCCCGCGCAACATCCGTTTGGCAGAGGCGCCAAGCTATGGGATGCCGGTTATGTTCCATGATAGAAGTTCGAAGGGTGCACAGGCGTATCTCGCGCTGGCACAAGAAATGATCAAACGGGAGAAGGCGAATGGTTAAGCATAAGGGGCTTGGGCGTGGACTGGACGCGCTTCTGGGCGGGGGTGCAGAGGCCCGTACAGAAGGCGAGAGGCTGCTGGTGTTGAATGTTGCTCAGTTGCAGCCAGGCAAATATCAGCCCCGCACGCACATGGATCAGACGTCGTTGGCTGAGCTGGCCGATTCGATCAAGGCGCAGGGCATCATGCAGCCGATATTGGCGCGAGAGGTCGGCACTGATCGTTATGAAATTATTGCGGGCGAACGTCGCTGGCGCGCGTCGCAACTGGCGGGCCTGACTGAAGTCCCGGTGCTGGTGCGCGAAATTGCCGACGAGGCTGCGTTGGCGATGTCCTTGATCGAGAACATTCAGCGCGAGAATCTGAACCCGCTGGAAGAGGCGACCGGCATCAAGCGCCTGATCGACGAATTTGACATGACACACCAGGCAGCGGCCGAAGCTGTGGGTCGGTCTCGGACCGCAGTCACGAATTTGTTGCGTCTGATTAACCTGGCAGCGCCAGTCCAAGAGATGTTGATGCAAAACCATATCGACATGGGGCATGCGCGCGCACTTTTGAGTCTGGAGGGGGCAAAGCAGATTACGACAGCGCAGCAAGTGGCGCAAAAAAATCTATCCGTGCGCGAGGCGGAGCGCTTGGTTCAGCAAATTCTTAACCCCAAGAAAATGGCTAAAACAAAGCCCGACATGGACATTCTGCGGTTGCAAGAATTAACCGCAGAAAGGGTAGGCGCGAAAGTGAGCATTCGCCAGAGCGCTAAGGGCGCAGGCAAAATGGTGATCGAGTACCGCAGTCTGGATCAGCTGGATGGCATTCTGGGCTTATTGGGTATCCCCGCGGCGAGCGAGGCGCCCTGAGTGGCTACGGTTTTGACACCCTGGTAAATCATTGATACTATTGGCGGCTTAAGTTGCAAGGCGTAGAAGAAAAAAAGGCCGTGATGATCACGGGGATGGCACAGGCAATTCTTGCTGTCACGAGCGCCTGCATCGCATGGCTTGCAGGGTCGCCCTGGTTTGGGGTGGCCGTTTTGTGGGGCGGGATGGCTGCCCTGACAAACTTGTTGCTACTGGCTTGGCGCATGATTTATGGCGACCGGCCAACGCTTAATGCGGAGCAGCACCTGCGGTTGATGTACCGCTCCAGTATCGAGCGGTTTTTTGTTGTCACGTCACTAGTGGCGATCGGCATGCTCAAATTGAAGCTTGCCCCCCTGGGCGTGATTATAGGATTTTTGGTGGGACAAGGTCTTCTGGTGGTTGTCCCGATAATGCGTGAAATCAAAGTTAAGTAAAAATGGCTAGCGAAACTTTAACCTCCTCAGAATATATCAAGCATCACCTTCAGAATCTGACATGCAACATTCAGGAAGGTCATTTTCACTGCGCGCACAACGCTGAAGAAGCCAAGGCCATGGGCTTTTGGGCTCTCAATGTTGATACGCTGCTGATGTCTTTGATACTTGGTTCTGTATTCCTTTTCTTCTTTGTCCGCGCTGCGAGGGCTGCCAGTGCTGGCGTCCCCAATGGACTTGTGAATTTCGTCGAGTGGGTGATTGAGTTCATCGACAGCAGCGTTCGTGGTTCCTTCACGGCAAAAAATGCGATGGTTGCACCACTGGCGCTGACGATCTTCGCCTGGATTTTTCTGATGAATCTGATGGATCTGATGCCTATCGATTTCGTCGGTCAGTTGATCGGTCTGGTCAAGCCGCACATGTTCTTCAAGTTGGTGCCGACCACCGACCCTAACGCAACCTTCGGCATGTCAATTGCCGTGTTCGTTCTTGTCATCTACTACAGCGTTAAGATGAAGGGTCTGGGTGGCTTTATCGGTGAGCTGACATTGCAGCCGTTCGGCAAGTTCGGTTTGCCAGCGAACATCTTTCTGGAAGGTGTGAATCTCATTGCCAAGCCGATTTCACTGGCGCTGCGTCTGTTCGGCAACATGTATGCCGGCGAGATGATTTTTATCCTGATCGCCTTGATGGGCGGGGCATGGGCTGGGGCTTCCATCGGAAGCGCTACGCTGTTCGGCTCGCAAGTGCTGCTGTCGCTTGGCTGGGGCATCTTCCACATCCTGATTATCACGCTGCAGGCCTTCATCTTCATGACCCTGACCATCGTGTATCTGGATATGGCGCACCAAGAACATCACTAATTTTTTGCTTAACTTAATTTTTAACAGGAGATAGTAACAATGGAACATGCACTGCTTTTTATCGCTGGCGCGATCATGATGGGTCTGGGCGCACTGGGTGCTGCGGTTGGTATCGGCATTCTGGGTGGTCGCTTCCTTGAAGGTGCTGCACGTCAGCCGGAACTGATTCCAATGCTGCGTACTCAATTCTTCGTGGTGATGGGTCTGGTTGACGCGGTTCCAATGATTGCCGTTGGTATCGCCATGTACGTTCTGTTCGCGGTTGCTGGCTAAAGACCGCTGGTTAATCATAGAAAGGCATTTGCATGAACATTAATGCAACCCTTCTCGCTCAGGCGATCATGTTCATCCTGTTCGTGTCGTTCTGCATGAAGTTTGTGTGGCCGCCGATTATGACTGCACTGGCCAATCGCCAGAAGCAAATTGCCGACGGGCTGGCTGCGGCTGACCGTGGCAAGCATGAACTTGAACTTGCTGCCAAGAAGGCATCCCAGGAATTGCATGCTGCCAAGGAAAAGGCATCTGAAATCATTGCGCAGGCTGAAAAGCGCGCCAGTGAAATCGTTGACGAAGCCAAGGGCAGTGCCAAGACAGAAGGCGATCGCATCATTGCGGGTGCCAAGGCTGAAATCGATCAGGAAGTGAATCGTGCCAAGGAAGGTCTGCGCCAGCAAGTAGCGCAACTGGCTGTGGCCGGTGCAGAAAAAATCCTGCGTCGCGAGATCGATGCCAAGGCACATGGTGAAATGCTGACCGCTATTGCGAGCGAGCTGTAAGTATCATGGCTGAAGCAGTCACTATAGCGAGACCTTATGCGGTGGCGGTTTTCCGCCTCGCAAAGGAAAAAAACGCGCTGGCAAAGTGGTCTGAAATGCTGGGCTTGGCATCCGCAGTAACTGCAGATGCTCAAATGCGTGCCCTCATCGAAGATCCCAAGCTGGCATCTGCCGATATCGAGCGGATATTTCTTTCCGTGTGTGGCGACAAGCTGGATACATCAGGTGAAAACCTGATCAAGCTGCTGGTCGAGTACGGCCGTCTGGCGCTGATGCCAGAAATTGCATCGATTTACGAAGGGTTGAAGGCGCAGGACGAAGGGACGCTCGATGCCGAGATTACCGCTGCAGCCAAGCTCGACGATGCACAAGTCAAAACATTGGTGGCCCAGTTGCAGACCAAGTTTGGCAAGAAGGTCGAAGCCACCGTGAAAATAGACCCGGAAATCATCGGTGGGATCAAAATTGTTGTCGGCGATACAGTCATCGACGCTTCAGTCCGTGGCCGCTTGCAAGAGCTGGCCTATACGCTGAAAGGTTAGGAGAAAGTAATGCAGTTATCCACATCAGAAATCAGTGAACTGATTAAGAGCCGTCTGGAGAATTTCTCCACCAGTGCTGAAGCGCGTACCCAGGGTACCGTGATTTCGGTGACTGACGGCATCGTTCGTATTCACGGCTTGTCCAACGTGATGGCCGGTGAAATGATCGAATTTCCGGGCAACACCTTCGGTTTGGCACTTAACCTTGAGCGCGACTCTGTTGGCGCCGTGGTTCTGGGCGACTACGAACACATTACCGAAGGTGACACCTGCAAGTGCACCGGCAAGATTCTGGAAGTGCCTGTTGGTCCAGAGCTGATTGGCCGCGTGGTCAACGCCCTGGGTCAGCCGATCGACGGCAAGGGCCCGATCAATGCCAAGATGACCGACAAGGTTGAAAAGGTTGCGCCAGGTGTGATCGCACGTAAGTCGGTTTCTCAGCCTGTGCAAACCGGCCTGAAGTCCATTGACTCCATGGTGCCGGTAGGCCGTGGTCAGCGCGAACTGATCATTGGTGACCGCCAGACAGGCAAGACCGCTGTTGCTGTTGACGCCATCATCAATCAAAAGGGTCAGAATATGACCTGTATCTACGTTGCGATCGGTCAGAAGGCTTCGACCATTGCTAACGTAGTGCGCAAGCTGGAAGAGCACGGCGCGATGGAATACACCATCATCGTCGCGGCTTCTGCTTCTGACTCTGCTGCGCTGCAGTTCCTGGCACCATACGCAGGCTGCACCATGGGTGAATACTTCCGCGACCGCGGTCAAGATGCCCTGATTGTTTACGATGACCTGACCAAGCAAGCTTGGGCTTACCGTCAAATCTCCTTGCTGCTGCGCCGCCCACCGGGCCGCGAAGCTTACCCTGGTGACGTGTTCTACATCCACTCCCGTCTGCTCGAACGTGCTGCTCGCGTCAATGAAGAGTATGTCGAGAAGTTTACGAACGGTGAAGTCAAGGGCAAGACTGGTTCTTTGACCGCGCTGCCAGTGATTGAAACTGCAGCAGGCGACGTGTCCGCATTCGTGCCGACCAACGTGATTTCGATTACAGACGGCCAGATCTTCCTGGAAACCGACCTGTTCAACGCTGGTATCCGTCCTGCGATCAACGCCGGTATCTCGGTGTCCCGCGTGGGTGGTGCAGCGCAGACCAAGGTAATCAAGAAGCTGGGCGGCGGTGTGCGTCTGGCGCTGGCACAATATCGTGAACTGGCAGCGTTTGCACAGTTTGCTTCTGATCTGGACGAAGCCACCCGCAAGCAGCTGGAACGTGGCCGCATGGTGACAGAGCTGATGAAGCAAACCCAATATGCACCGCTGAGCATTTCTGAAATGGCGATTACGCTGCTGGCTGCGAACCAGGGTTACCTGGACGACGTACCGGTACCGAAGGCACTGGCATTCGAGTCTGCACTGCATTCCTTCATGAAATCCAAGTACAAGGCCTTGATGGACAAGATTGAGTCCACCCAGGATCTCGCCAAGGATGATCAGAAGGCTGCGGAAGAAGCCATCCAGGATTTCAAAGCCACCAACGCTTACTAAGTCGGAGTACGAAAATGGCTGGTAGCAAAGAAATTCGGACCAAGATCAAGAGCGTAGAAAATACGCGCAAGATCACCAAGGCCATGGAAATGGTGGCCGCATCCAAGATGCGCAAAGCGCAGGATCGGATGCGTGCTGCCCGTCCTTATGCGGAAAAGATCCGCAATGTGGCGGCTCACCTTTCCTTTGCTCACCCGGAATACAAGCATCCATTCGTGGTCAAGCGCGAAAAGGTCGGCAATGTCGGCCTGATCGTGGTGACCTCCGACAAGGGTCTGTGCGGCGGTCTCAATACCAACGTCTTGCGCATGTCGCTGTCCCAGATGAAAGCCTGGGAAACGAATGGCCACGGCATTTCTGTGACAGCAATCGGCAACAAGGGGCTGGGTTTCATGAGTCGCCTGGGCGCTGATGTTAAATCCCAGGTTACCGGTCTTGGCGATGCGCCTCACATGGACAAGCTGATTGGCCCGGTCAAGGTGATGCTGGACGCTTATGTAGCCGGTGAGATCGACCAGCTGTATGTGTGCTTTACGCGCTTCATCAATACGATGAAGCAGGAGCCTGTCATTGAGCAGCTGCTGCCGCTTTCCGGTGCGCAAGAGGGTAGCGCAGAAGGACACTGGGATTACATCTACGAGCCAGATGCCAAGGATGTGATCAACGACCTGATGGTGCGTTACATCGAGTCGCTGGTTTACCACGCGGTATCGGAAAACATGGCTTCCGAGCAAAGCGCACGGATGGTGGCGATGAAGTCGGCTTCCGACAATGCGAAGAATGTCATCAGTGAGCTGAAACTGGTTTACAACAAGGCTCGTCAGGCTGCGATTACCAAGGAAATCTCGGAAATCGTCGGCGGCGCGGCTGCAGTGTAACGAATCAAGTATAGATTGGGGAACTCAAGATGAGTCAAGGTAAAGTAGTTCAATGTATCGGCGCCGTGGTTGACGTCGAATTCCCGCGTGACCAAATGCCCAAGGTGTATGACGCCTTGATTCTGGATGAAGAAGGATCGACTGCAGAAGCAGGCCTGACCCTGGAAGTTCAGCAACAACTGGGTGACGGCGTGGTTCGTACCATTGCCATGGGCTCCAGCGACGGTCTGAGCCGCGGCATGAAGTTCAAAGCAACGGGCGCGCAGATCACTGTGCCAGTTGGCCACGGGACACTGGGCCGCATCATGGACGTGCTGGGCCGTCCGATTGACGAAGCCGGTCCGATTGAGTGCGACGAGCGCCGCTCGATTCACCAAAAGGCACCAACATTCGAAGAACTGTCGCCTTCGGTTGACCTGCTTGAAACAGGCATTAAGGTGATTGACCTGGTTTGCCCGTTTGCCAAGGGCGGCAAGGTCGGCTTGTTCGGCGGTGCTGGTGTAGGCAAGACCGTGAACATGCTGGAACTGATCAACAATATCGCCAAGCAGCACTCCGGCTTGTCCGTGTTTGCTGGCGTGGGTGAACGTACCCGTGAAGGTAACGACTTCTACCACGAAATGGCAGAAGCAGGCGTGATCAACCTTGAAAACATGAAGGAATCCAAGGTTGCCATGGTGTTCGGTCAGATGAACGAACCACCGGGTAACCGTCTGCGCGTTGCGCTGTCTGGTCTGACCATGGCTGAAAAGTTCCGTGACGAAGGCCGTGACATCCTGTTCTTCGTGGACAACATCTACCGCTACACACTTGCAGGTACCGAAGTGTCCGCGCTTCTGGGTCGTATGCCTTCTGCCGTGGGTTATCAACCTACGCTGGCTGATGAAATGGGCCGCTTGCAAGAGCGTATTACATCGACCAAGGTGGGTTCCATTACCTCGATCCAGGCCGTTTACGTCCCTGCGGATGACTTGACTGACCCATCCCCGGCAACGACCTTCCAGCACTTGGACTCGACCGTTGTGTTGTCCCGTGACATTGCTGCACTGGGTATCTACCCTGCCGTTGACCCGCTGGACTCCAGCTCCCGTCAACTTGATCCACTCGTGGTGGGCGAAGAGCACTACAACGTGGCGCGTTCGGTACAAGCTACACTGCAGCGCTACAAGGAACTCCGCGACATTATCGCGATTCTGGGCATGGACGAACTGTCACCAGAAGACAAGCTGGCCGTTGGTCGCGCACGTAAGATCCAGCGCTTCCTGTCCCAGCCGTTCCACGTTGCGGAAGTGTTTACCGGTTCCCCAGGCAAGTACGTATCGCTGAAGGACACCATCAAGGGCTTCAAGGCCATCGTCAACGGCGAATACGATCACCTGCCAGAACAAGCGTTCTACATGGTAGGCAGCATCGAAGAAGCCGTGGAAAAGGCGAAGACTCTTAACTAAGATCGGAAGCTAAAATGGCGATGACGATACACATCGATGTGGTAAGTGCCGAGGAGTCCATCTTCTCAGGTGTGGCCGAGTTTGTGGCTGCACCTGCTGCGATGGGTGAAGTTGGTATTTATCCGCGCCATGCACCCATGATTACGACAATCAAGCCGGGTGCACTGCGCGTAAAACAGCCTGATCAAGCTGAAGAAACCCTGATTTTTGTCTCTGGCGGCATTCTGGAAGTTCAACCTGGTGTGGTCACGGTACTGGCAGATACGGCCATCCGTGGTCGCGATCTGGATGAAGCCAGTGCACTGGAAGCCAAGCGATTGGCTGAAGAAGCCATGCGTGACAAGAGTTCGGAGATAGACTACGCCAAGGCACAAGCGGAACTGATTGAAGCAGTTGCGCAACTGCAAGCGATTCAGAAGATGCGTAAATCAGGCTCGCAGCACTAAGCACAGCATCAGCAGTAAAGAAAAGCCCCCAAGAATTTCTGGGGGCTTTTTTTATGTGCAGCAGGAGCGCCTTTAGCGCTGATCGAGCGGCACGAAGTCGCGGCGGATGTGACCGGTATAAAGCTGGCGCGGCCGCGAAATCCTGTGTTCAGGGTCCGACATCATTTCTGACCATTGTGCGACCCATCCTGCGGTGCGCGCCATGGCAAAAATGGCTGTAAACATGGAGTTTGGGATACCCATGGCGCGCATCACGATGCCCGAGTAAAAGTCGACATTCGGATAAAGCTTCTTCTGGATGAAGTACTCGTCCTCAAGTGCGATCTTTTCAAGTTCCATGGCCAGTTTGAACAAGGGGTCATCATGCAGACCGAGTTCATTCAACACTTCGTGGCAGGTTTTACGCATGATCGCGGCACGAGGATCCATATTTTTATACACGCGATGTCCAAAGCCCATCAAGCGGAACGAATCATTCTTGTCCTTGGCGCGCTTGATGTATTCACCTATGCGCGAGATATCACCAATTTCTTCGAGCATTTTGAGCGTGGCTTCATTGGCGCCACCGTGCAGCGGGCCCCACAATGAGGCAATACCCGCCGCAATACATGCGAATGAATTGGCACCGCTGGAACCAGCAACACGAACAGTAGAGGTGGATGCGTTCTGCTCATGGTCGGCATGCAGGATCAGGATCCGATCGAGTGCACGTGCAAGCACAGGATTGGGCTGGTACTCATCGCAAGGGGTTGCAAACATCATATGCAGAAAATTCTCTGCATAGCTAAAGCGATTTTGCGGATAGGTAAAAGGCTCTCCAATATTGTACTTGTAGCTCCAGGCAGCAATGGTAGGCACCTTGGCCAACAATCGGAAAATGGCCACATCTCGTTGTTTGGGGTTAAAAGCATCCGAGGATTCGCGATAAAACGCCGACATGGCGCCAACGACACCAACCATGACAGCCATTGGGTGAGCATCACGCCGGAAACCACGGAAAAAATTCGACATCTGATCGTGCAGCATGGTGTGTTTACCCACCGTACCGACAAAATTGTTCTTTTGCTCAGCGGACGGCAATTCGCCATTGATGAGTAAGTATGCGACTTCGAGGAAATCCGCTTGCTCTGCGAGTTGTTCGATCGGGTAGCCGCGGTAGTACAGCAGGCCATCTTCGCCATCGATGTATGTAATGGAGGAGTTGCAACTCGAAGTGGACATGAAGCCAGGGTCGTACGTGAAATAGCCGTGCTTACCAAGGGCGCGAATGTCGATGACATCCGTACCAAGATTTCCTGAGATCACAGGAAGTTCGATGGGCGCTGCGCCGTTATCGAAAGTGAGCGTGACTTTGGTTGGCTTCATAACTGAACTGACTGCATTGGTTGTTGGGACAACAATACTATTGACTACAGACTGATATGGCAAGCAGATAGCGCTATGCCGGATGAATTGCCCCAAGAATGCGTGGCCCGGCAGCGCCGGTCACTGCCGAAAGGTTTCCTGGAGCGCCCGTTAGGGTTTGCCGGGCAAGCCAGGCGAAAGCGGCTGCCTCTACCCAGTCGGCACCTATCCCCAACACGTCTGTAAGCGCAATTTTTCGTGGCGCTAGTAATTCTGTCAGACGGTTAGTGAGGCTGTTGTTGTGGGCGCCACCGCCGCAGAGATAGATTTCGGTGGCAGTTGAACAGCACTGATGAATGGCATCGGCAATGCATCGTGCTGAAAATTCAAGCAGGGTTGCCTGAACATCAGCTGGGACAAAGCCTGGCTGTATAAGGGCATCAAGCCACGCCATATGAAAAGTGTCACGCCCAGTGCTTTTGGGGGGGGCTTGCAGGACGAAGGGGTGGTGCAACATGGCGTACAAAAGGGCTGGGATGATCGTACCTGTGGCGCCCCATGCACCGTTTGCGTCATAGGATTGGCCTGTATGCCGATGAATCCAGCCATCCAGCAGCAGGTTGCCTGGTCCACAGTCAAAACCCGTGATGGGTCCATCAGGGGGCAAGTCTGATAAATTACTGATGCCGCCAATGTTGACGATCACCCGATGGATCTGGGGGTGACGAAACACTGCCTGGTGAAAAGCCGGCACGAGGGGGGCGCCCTGGCCGCCGGCTGCAACATCTCGACTGCGAAAATCCGACACAACGGTAATGTTGGTGAGCTCAGCCAGCAGCGCTGCGTTTCCTATTTGTACGGTAAACCCGAGTTCTGGGCGATGGCGTATGGTTTGACCATGGCAGCCTATCGCTGCGATATCATCCGCACCGAGGTCGACATCGTTCAGCAGGGCGGTTATACATGCTGCATAGTCACGTGCCAGTTGATTTGCCAGCAACTGACTGCGTTCAATTTCATTCTCGCCCGCAAGATTGATGGCGAGGAGGTCTTGTCGGAGTTGATCTGAGAAGGGCTGGTAGCAGGATGCGGAGAGCTGTGCCGCACCTGAAGCCGTGAACGTAAGCAAGGCAGCATCGACACCATCCAGGCTGGTGCCAGACATCAGCCCAATATACCGGGTGTCGCGCATGCCTGAATTAACGCTTAATCAAGCGAGGCGGTATTGGTATGACGTAACAATCCCAGCTGGGTTGCCAGTGGCATTGTCTGTTGATGGAAGGCCGCCATCTCGCCCTTGGTTAAGGGGACGTTGGTCGGCAATGCCACCTTAAGCGGATCGCGATGCTCGCCATGCACCCGGAATTCATAATGCAAATGCGGGCCGGTGGCTAGGCCACTCATGCCGACCTGGCCGATAACATCGCCTTGCGAGATTTTCTGGCCTTTGTGCAATCCTGAAGAAAAGTGTGAAAGGTGGCCGTACACGGTGCTGATGCCTGCCGCATGCTGCAGCATGATGACGTTACCGTAACCACCTTGCGTGCCCACAAATGTAACAGTGCCATCGGATGTCGCTTTGACATGGGTGCCAATGGGGGCGGCGTAGTCTACGCCCTTATGCGCACGCCAGGTCTGGAGTACAGGGTGGAAGCGCGCCAGGGAAAAGCCGGAACTGATCCGCGAAAATTCGAGCGGAGAGCGAAGAAACGCTTTGTGCAGGCTCTTGCCTTCAGGGGTGTAATAGTTCGCGTGGCCAGATTGATCTCGATATAACACAGCTTGGTACGTCTTGCCTTGATTGACGAATTCAGCAGAGAGTACTCGGCCCGGCTTTACCAGTTCGCCATTGTTATAACTGGCCTCATACACGACTGACAAATGATCGCCCTTGCGCAGATCGAGATGAAAGTCGATGTCAGAAGAAAAGATTTCAGCAAGTTGCATCGCGACCGCATCCGGGATACCGGCATCATCAGTGGCTGCAAACAGCGAGCTGTTGATTTCAGCCGACTTCATCAGTGTGCGATTCTCAAGCGCGACATTGACTGATGTGGCTTGATAGGCGTCAGCCTGACGCCATACTCTCAAGGCGGTTTCGGCGCTAGTCTGGAAGAAAAGCTCAAGCAGCACACCGTCTGCCGTCGTTTTCGCCATCGCGGATCGACCTGGACGCAGCTGCGAGGGAAGTGCGCTGGCCTCTGGAGCGCGACGAATAAAGTCGATGGCTTCATCGTTACGGATGTTCAGGCGTTCCAGCAAGGTGAAGAGTGTGTCGTCACGCTTGACCTGCTCCGACTGCCAGATGGGGGCGTCGTCATTGTGTGCTGCGGGCGCATCATCGATGGATGATGGCAGGGGCAGTGCTTCGACAACGGTCGTGGTGACGGGCACGTTGAAATCGCTGCTGGTTTGCGGCGCGATACCGAAGGCCGTGATAATGGCAAACAAAGGGATGGAGGAGGCGCCAAGCAACCAGCGCAAACGCAGCTTTCGCTCTTGAGTTGCCGGATTTTGCGCTAAAATGCCGCTTTTTCCTTGTTGCATGCGTGTTCCCTCAAGCCATATATTAATAATGTGTGACCGCGCATGCTAACAGAATTCCCAATACCGGTGAAGGTTCGCCATGTCCCATATCAATGATGCCCTAGACGTAATCAAGCGCGGTTGTGACGAACTGCTGATCGAACAAGAACTGATCGAAAAACTCAAGACCGGACGCCCACTGCGCGTCAAGGCAGGGTTCGATCCGACGGCACCCGATTTGCATCTTGGGCACACCGTATTGATTAACAAGTTACGCCAACTGCAGGATCTCGGGCACCAGGTCTTGTTCCTGATTGGCGACTTTACCGGCATGATCGGTGACCCTACGGGTAAAAGCGCAACGCGTCCGCCGCTGACGCGTGAGCAGGTTCAGGAAAATGCCAAGTCCTATACCGAGCAGGTTTTCAAAATACTCAAGCCGGAACAGACCGAGGTGGTTTTCAACTCGACCTGGATCAACGAACTCGGTGCAGCCGGGATGCTCAAGCTTGCAGCCAGCCATACCGTGGCCCGCATGCTTGAACGGGATGATTTCTCCAAGCGTTATAAAGGTAATCAGCCGATCGCGATCCATGAGTTCCTCTATCCTTTACTGCAGGGGTATGACTCCGTTGCCTTGAAGGCTGACCTGGAACTGGGGGGCACCGATCAGAAATTCAATCTTCTGATGGGGCGTGAATTGCAGAAGCAGGCGGGCCAGTCGCCCCAATGCATCCTGACGATGCCCTTGCTGGAAGGATTGGATGGCGTGAATAAAATGTCCAAATCCTTGGGTAACTATATAGGTATTGCAGAGGCGCCTCAGGAAATCTTTGGAAAACTGATGTCGGTGTCGGACGCGCTGATGTGGAAATACATCGAACTGCTGTCCTTCGAGCCGCTGACTGTTATTCGTCAGTGGAAAACTGAAGTCGACGGTGGGGCGAATCCGCGGAACGTCAAGGTGCGTTTTGCGCAGGAGATCGTGTCGCGTTTCCACTCGCCTCAGGCTGCCGAGCAGGCGCTGGCCGATTTCGAGGCGCGCTTTCAGAAGGGAGCCATGCCGGAAGAGATGCCAGAGTTCAGTATCGATTGTGCAAACGGATCTATTTCGGTTGCGCAGATGCTCAAGCAGGCAAATCTTGTGGCCAGTACCTCGGAAGCGATGCGGATGATCGAACAGGGTGGCGTTCGTCTGGACGGCGCCAAGGTGGATGACAAGTCCATGCAGCTTGCCGCTGGAGGGGTTGTCGTTGCCCAGGTAGGCAAGCGTAAATTCGCCCGCATCACGCTTGCCTCAAATTAATTTCATCCGGGGCTTGACCTTCCGGGTGCAAGCTGTAGAATGCGCGCCTTCGCTTAACGGCGAAGCGCGCGGTGGCCAAGAAATTATTTCGACAAACCACTTGACCAAATGTATCTGGTCTGTAAAATGCGCGGCCTTGCTTCAACAGCAAGGCGGCAAGCAGAAGAAAATATTTAAAACTTCTACTTGACCGAAACAAAGAGGTCTGTATAATGCGCACCTCTTCGCTGCTGAGGCGGCGAAAAAAAAGAAGTAACTGCTCTTTAACAAACTGAACAACCGATGAGTGTGGGTACTTGTTGATGAGTGCATCAGGTAGCGTTTCGGCGTTATTTGATACTCAGAATATATAAGTGCTTACACTCAGATGAAACTAAGTTTTAAACCTAGAATCATTTGAAGTTTTAAGCCAAGCGATACCTGCCTCTGTAAAGAGGCAAACAAGTAATAGTTAGGAATTAAACTGAAGAGTTTGATCCTGGCTCAGATTGAACGCTGGCGGCATGCTTTACACATGCAAGTCGAACGGCAGCATGACCTAGCTTGCTAGGTTGATGGCGAGTGGCGAACGGGTGAGTAATGCACCGGAACGTACCCAGTAATGGGGGATAACGCACCGAAAGGTGTGCTAATACCGCATACGCCCTGAGGGGGAAAGCGGGGGATCGTAAGACCTCGCGTTATTGGAGCGGCCGATGCCGGATTAGCTAGTTGGTGGGGTAAAGGCCCACCAAGGCGACGATCCGTAGCTGGTCTGAGAGGACGACCAGCCACACTGGGACTGAGACACGGCCCAGACTCCTACGGGAGGCAGCAGTGGGGAATTTTGGACAATGGGCGAAAGCCTGATCCAGCCATGCCGCGTGAGTGAAGAAGGCCTTCGGGTTGTAAAGCTCTTTCGCAAGGAAAGAAAACTTAGC
>Ga0265331_10000257_pt1 | contig 61407 bp, 51 predicted proteins | sample 41923metaG_FD_202088 | JGI IMG/M metagenome (GOLD analysis project Ga0265331, IMG submission 202088) | Rhizosphere microbial communities from Carex aquatilis grown in University of Washington, Seatle, WA, United States - 4-19-23 metaG | ecosystem: Host-associated > Plants > Roots > Rhizosphere... | reverse complement strand
GTGGGAGGGTGAGGGAGCCGGGAGCACGGTGCTCGGGACTCCCTCACCCTCCCAGCCTGCGGCTGGGCCCCTCCCTCTCCCGTGGAACGGGAGAGGGGCTCGGACGTGCGGCTTCACCCTGCGGCTTGCCCCGATCACTTGGGATCTGTCAGCGCCGCCGCCACCCGTTCGACCACCTCGTCCCAGTCGCCGGGAACGCGCTGGCGGAACAGCCGCGCGGTCGGGTACCAGGGCGAGTCCGCGCGGTCCCGCAGCCAGCGCCAGCAGCCGTCGAAGCGCGACAGAATCCATACCGGCTTGCCCAGCGCTCCGGCGAGGTGGGCGATTGCGGTGTCGACGCTGACCACCAGGTCGAGATTGGCGATCAGCGCGGCGGTGGCGGCGAAGTCGTCGATCTCGCCCATCCAGTCGCATATGCCCTCGGGCGCCGGCGCGTCCTTCTGCAGGCTGATCAGCGTCGTCCCCGGGAGTCCGGCCAGCGGCGCCAATTGCTCGGGGCCCAGGCTGCGGCGGCGGTCGACCGCGGCATAGCGCGGACTGTGCGCCGCGCCCGCCCACGCCACGCCGACCTTGCGCCCCGGCATTGCCGCCAGGCGGTCGCGCCAATGTGCGATTGCGGCGTCCTCGGGCGCCAGGTAGGGAACGCCGGCGGGGAGCGAGTCCAGGTCGACGCCCAGCATTCCAGGCAGGCTCAGCAGGGGCAGGTGGACGTCGAATGGCGGCAGCGGATCGCCATCGGCAACCACTTCGGCGATTCCGGCGACGCTTCGCAGCAGGCCGGCCAGCTGCGGCTGCACCCGCAGCACCACCCGGCCGCCCTTGGCGGCGAGCGCCGGGACGAAGCGGACGAATTGAATGGTATCGCCGAAACCCTGTTCCGCCGCCAGCAGGATGGTCTTGCCGGCCAGGTCTTCGCCCTGCCAGCGCGGCTGGGGGAAGGCGGGCTGGCCGGGGCGGGACTCGAACCCGCCCCAGCCGCGGCGATAGTCACCGGCCAGCAGCGCCGCCAAAGCGCGGTTGAGGCGGGGGCCGGGCAAATCGGGGGCTAGGGCGATGGCGCGATCAAAACAGGCGACGGCTTCGTCCAGGCGGCCTTGGGCCTGCAACGCCACCCCCAGATTGGCGCGGGCGACGGCGTTGCCGGCATCGGCGGCGACCGCCCGGCGGCAGGCCTCGACGGCGTCGTCGAAGCGGCCCAGGTCGCGCAACGTGTCGCCCAGGTTGGCGAGCGCCGCGGCGAAGTCGGTCTTCAGTTCCACCGCCCGGCAGAACGCCCCGGCCGCGTCTTCCGGCCGGCCCATCTCGCGCAGGGCTATGCCGAGGCTGTTATGCGGGATGGCGGCGCCCGATTTCAGCTGGGCGGCGTGGCGGCAGACGATCTCGGCGTCGGCCCAGCGCTCCAGGTCGAGCAGGGCGTCGGCGAGGTTGCCGTGGGCCTCCATGTAGTTCGGCCGTAGCGCCAGCGCCTGCCGATAGCAGTCCAGCGCCTCTTCGGGGCGGTCCTGGCGGTGCAGGGCGACTCCCAGGCTGCAGTGGGCGTCGGCCAGGGTCGGGCGGCCGGCGACGGCCTCGCGGGCGGCGGCTTCGGCCCGGTCCGCCTGGCCGGCGGCGAGGCGGGCGTTGGCGAGGTTGCACCATGCCTCGGGATAGTCGGGGCGATGGGCGAGGGCCGCCTCCAGCGCCTCGGCGGCATCGCCCGCCCGGCCGAGGGCGAGCAGGGCGCAGCCGAGGTTGAAATGGGCTTCGGCATAGGCCGGCTTCAGCGCGATCGCCCGGCGGCAGGCGGCGACGGCATCGGCGGATCGGCCGACATGCTGCAGGGCGGCGCCGAGATTGCAGTGCAGTTCGGCGATTGCCGGGCGCAGCTTGATCGCCGCCTTGAATCCGTCGGCGGCGCCGGCCCAATCGCCGGCCAGGGTGCGGGCCATGGCCTGGGCGCACAGCCGCTCGAACCCGCCTTCCGTTCCTGTCGCCTTGGCGGCGCGGCGTTCCTTGCGGTTCATCGCGGGCTTACGCTACCGCCCCGTGGCAATGCTTGTACTTCCTGCCCGAGCCGCAGGGGCAGGGCGCATTGCGCGCGGTGGCGCCCCAGGTGGCGGGATCGCGCGGATCGAGCGGCGCTTGCTGGCGGACCAGCGCCGGATCGCGGCGGGTTTCGTACATTTCGGGGCTGCCGTGCTGGGCCAGGGCTTCTTCCGCCTCGTCCGGGCCGACCCGCAATTCCACATGGGACAGCATCAGGGTCACCCGCTCGCGCAGGTCGTGCAGCATCCGCTCGAACAGGTTGAAGGCTTCCTGCTTGTATTCGTTGAGCGGATCGCGCTGGCCGTAGGCGCGCAGGCTGATGCCCTGGCGCAGGTGGTCGAGCATCAGCAGGTGCTCCTTCCACGCCGCGTCGAGGATCTGCAACAGCAGGCTCTTCTCCACCATGCGCAGGATTTCCGGTCCCAGATTGGCCGCCTTCTCCGCCATCTTGCGGTCGGCGGCGGCGAGGACGCGGTTCTTCATCTCCTGGTCGGCGATGCCTTCTTCCTTGGCCCAATCGGCCACCGGCAGGTCGAGATTGAAGATGCGGAGGACTTCCTCGTGCAGCGCCGCCACGTCCCATTGCTCGGGATAGGCGCGTTCTGGGATGCAGCGGGCGACGGTCTCCCCGATCACCTCGTGACGCATGGCGACGATCTCCTCGGAGACGTCCTCGACCTGCATCAGTTCCTTGCGCTGCTCATAGATCACCTTGCGCTGGTCGTTCATCACGTCGTCGAACTTGAGCAGGTTCTTGCGGATGTCGAAGTTGCGGGCCTCCACCTTCTGCTGGGCCTTTTCCAGGGCCTTGTTGATCCAGGGGTGGATGATCGCCTCGCCTTCCTTCAGGCCGAGCTTCTGCAGCATGCCGTCCATGCGCTGCGACCCGAAGATCCGCATCAGGTCGTCTTCCAGCGACAGGAAGAACTTGGAGGCGCCGGGGTCGCCCTGGCGGCCCGAGCGGCCGCGCAGCTGGTTGTCGATGCGCCGGCTCTCGTGGCGCTCGGTGCCCAGGACGTAGAGGCCGCCGCCACCCAGCACCACCTGCCGGGCCTCGGCCACCTCGGCGCGGATGCGCTCCTCGCCGGCCGGGTCGGCGGCTTCACCCAGTTCGAGGCCGATCCGCATGTCGGCGTTGCCGCCCAGCTGAATGTCGGTGCCGCGGCCGGCCATGTTGGTGGCGATGGTCACCGCGCCCGGGCGCCCGGCCTGGGCGACGATCGAGGCTTCCTGCTCGTGGTAGCGGGCGTTCAGCACCTGGTGGGGAATCTTCTTCTTCTTCAGCAGTTCGGACAGGTGCTCGGACTTTTCGATCGAGGTGGTGCCGACCAGCACCGGCTGCTGGCGGGCGCGGCATTCCTCGATCAGGGTGACGATGGCGTCGTTCTTCTCGCGCGCGGTGCGGTAGACCTCGTCGTCGTGGTCGATGCGGGTGACCGCCACGTTGGTCGGAATCTCGACCACTTCGAGGCTGTAGATGTCCTGGAATTCGCCGGCCTCGGTCATCGCGGTGCCGGTCATGCCGGCCAGCTTGGGATAGAGGCGGAACAGGTTCTGGAAGGTGATCGAGGCCAGAGTCTGATTCTCGTTCTCAATGCGGACGTTCTCCTTGGCCTCCAGCGCCTGGTGCAGGCCTTCGGAATAGCGCCGCCCTTCCATCATGCGGCCGGTGAACTCGTCGACCAGGACGACCTTGCCGCCCTTGACCATGTAGTCGACGTCGCGGGTGAACAGCTTGTGGGCTCGCAGCGCCTGGTTGACGTGATGGACCAGGGTGACGTTGCCGATGTCGTAGAGGCCCCCCTTCATCAGGTCGGCCTCCTGCAGCAGCAGCTCGATGTGTTCGACCCCGGCCTCGGTGAGCGTCACCGCGCGCACCTTCTCGTCCTTCTCGAAGTCTTCCGCGAGCAGATTGGGGATCAGGGCGTCGACTAGGCGGTAGAGTTCGGAATTGTCCTCGGTCGGGCCCGAAATGATGAGCGGCGTGCGCGCCTCGTCGACCAGGATCGAATCGACTTCGTCGACGATGGCGTAGTTGAAGGGCCGGTGGACCATCTCGCTCAGGCTGAACTTCATGTTGTCGCGCAGGTAGTCGAAGCCCAGCTCGTTGTTGGTGCCGTAGGTGACGTCGCAGCCATAGGCCTGGGCGCGCTCGTGATCGTCGAGGCCGTGGACGATGATTCCCACCGTCAGGCCGAGGAAGCGGTAGATCTGGCCCATCCACTCGGCGTCGCGCCGGGCCAGGTAGTCGTTGACGGTGACCACGTGGACGCCGCAGCCGGTCAGGGCGTTGAGGTAGACCGCCAGGGTGGCGACCAGGGTCTTGCCTTCGCCGGTCTTCATCTCGGCGATGCGGCCCTGGTGCAGCACCATGCCGCCCAGCAGCTGGACGTCGAAATGGCGCTGGCCGAGGGTGCGCTTGGCCGCCTCGCGCACGGTGGCGAAGGCCTCGACCATCAGGTCGTCGACGGTCTCGCCCTCGGCCAGGCGGGCTTTGAAGGCATCGGTCCGGGCCCGAAGATCGGCGTCGGAGAGTTTCTCCAGATCCGGTTCCAGGGCGTTGATCGCCGCGACGTGCTTATGCAGGCCTTTGAGTACACGGTCGTTGGCGGATCCGAAGAGCCGCCGGGCGATGGCGCCGAACATGAGGGGACCTCGGGACAGGTGAATCGATACGCCCGCGGGGCGCTCGCGACGCGCTCACAGATAGAGGGCGAGGCGCAATCTGTCAATGTCGCCCGAAACAGTTACGGTGACAGTGCACTTTACCGCGGCGGCGTCACCGTAATCTCGTCGCCTGCCGCCGTGGCGTAATAGGCCGCCGCGCCCGGGTGCAAGCGGATGCCCAGGCGCCGCAGACCGGCCGCGTCGGGCTGCATCAGCTTGCCGCGCGGGCCGTTGTCGGCCAGCAGGCTGACGGTCGCCGGTTGCCACAGGGCGCGGGTTACCGCCTGGACGAGGTCGGCGTCCTCGCCCGCCGAGGTCAGCAGCGCCACCCCCACCGCCAGGACCGGTATCGGCGCCGCCACCCCCTCGTAGGTGCCGGCGGCGATCTCGGCCGGTTCGAGGAAGGGGTGGCGCATCCGCAGCCGGTCGATCTCGGGCCCGGCCAGGGGCAGCACGGTCACCGCGGTGGTGCGCGCCAGGGCGCCGACCACCGGGGCCGGCGCGCCGTCGAGCGCCAGCATGGCGTCGAGCGTGCCGGCGGCCAAGGCGTCGGCGGCGGCGCGCGGCGCCAGGTAGGACAGCTTCAGCCGGCGTTCGGGCAGGTTGTAGGCGCCGAGCAGCAGGCGGCCGTAGGCGACCCCGCGTGAGTCCCGTTCGCCGAACGACACCCGCTTGCCTGCCAGGTCGGCGATTCCGCGGATGCCGGAGGCGCGGCGCACCACCAGCTGGACGCTGTCGGGCGCCAGCATGGCGATGGCGCGCAATCCGGCGGCCGGCCGCCCCTTGTAGGCCCCCAGCCCGCGCACCGCCTCGTAGGCGGCGTCGGTGCCGACCAGGGCGGCATCGAGGCGGCCCGCGGCCAGCGCGTCGAGATTGGCGACGGCGCCGGCGGTGGACTTGGCCACCGCCACCAGTCCCGGCACCCCGCACGAACCGCCCTTGTCGCAGGGCCGCGAACCCGGCGGGTTGGACAGGCCGTTGGCGATCAGGCCGCCCAACGGGAACAGCGCCTCCGCCGTCGGCCCGGTGCCGATCTGGAAGAAGCGCGGATCCTCTGCGGCGGCGCCGGCCGCCGCCAGCGTCAGCGCGGCCGACAACGCAATGCGGCGGATGGCAGGCGTCACGAGGGTCTCCTTACGCGGGCCGGCGGCAGGGCAGCAAGTATATTCCGTGTTTGTGGAATTTTCCTTATAGTGTGATTTGCAAATTCACGCGAAGCAGTAGAATATTCCGGTTCTCCGGATCGGGCAAACGCGGCAGGACGATCCTGCCCCATAATCAAGCGGCATTGTGATGGCATTAGACGACGAACTGAAACCGATCGACGACAGCGACATGGATTCCATGTTCGTGCTGCCGCTGTCGGTAGTCCCGCTGAAAACACCCGCCATCCAGAACGCCAAGCTGATCAAGAACGTGCGGCTCAAGAGCGTGGTCGAGATCTTCTCCGATGCCCAGACCGGCTCGGGCCAGGTCGACATCGAATCCCTGCCCAAGATGTTCGGCTGGCCCGAGGGCGAGATCCATCCCGATCTGTCGATCCTGCGCCGCCTGGCCCTGCTGCCCAGCTACGACATCTACTCCCTGCGGGTGTCGCTGCGCGAGCACGGCATTCCGGTCAACGACTATGCCGCACTGAAGCTGTCGCCGGACAAGGCCAAGGAATTGACCAAGTACATGGTCATGTTCACCCGCCCGCTGATGCGTATGATCTATGCCGACGAGAGCATCAACGTCGGCAGTTACGACGACCTCCTGAAACTGTTCCGCGACCCCGACATCAAGAAGGCGCGCCAGCGGCTGGAGCAAATGGCCAAGACGCTGAACGTCGAAATCCAGGACGTGCCGCGCTTCCTCGAAGATTACGGGGACACCTTCCTGTCGCTCAGCTATTTCCGCCACTGCCTCGACCGGCTGGAGCCCTATTTCAGCGCCTGCGTGCAATCGCTGACGCCGATCCGCACCCATTTCCAGCTGAAGCAGGACGCCAACCTGATGCGCGCCTGCGACACCATCGAGGAGGTCATCAACTCGATCAGCGCCAGCATGACCGGCCGCCTCGAAGTGTTCGAGAAGCGCACCCGCGAGATGTGGGAACACATCACCCAGGACGAGTTCCGCGCCATCAAGGCGATGATCGAACGCTACCACGTGACCATCGGCGGTGCGCTGTGCGGGCTGTCGGTGAAGATGAACTCGTTCGCCCGCACCTTCCCGCGCCCCAGCGTCGGCGGGCCGGTCAAGCGCGCCGATTTCATGATCTCGGAAATCCTCCAGGGGATCGAACTGATCCGCGACACCGAGAAGCGCTACGCCGGCGACTGATGCTCAGGCGGCGCAATAGCGCGCCACCTCGTCGAGCAGGCGGCGGATCGAAATCGGCTTGGTGATCACCTGGTCGAACCCCTCGCGCAGGAATCCCGCCACCGAATCGGGATCGGCGAACGCCGTCACCGCCACCACCGGGACCGCCAGCGTGCGCTCGTCGGCCTTGAGCAGCTTGAGCAGGTCCACCCCCGATTGCTTGGGCAACTGGATGTCCATCAGGATCAGGCGGGCGTTGCTTTCGGCGGTCAACGCCACCAATCCCTCGCCGTCCGAGGACTTGACGGTCTCATAACCAGCAATGCCGAGAGCTTGCTCGAGAAGCTTCATGTTCATCGGATTGTCTTCGACGATGACGACGGTTGCGGTCATGACCACACTCCCTGTGGGCCGCCGCGACGAGGGTCTCGGGCGGGGCGCACTGCGGCTTGATAGCTGGTGGCGAAGGAAATGAACTCGCTGGCCGGCAGGGCGCGGCCGATCAGGTAGCCTTGGATCTCGTCGCAGCCGTTGCGCGCCAGCAGGTTGGCCTGCGCCTCGGTCTCGACGCCCTCGGCGATGGTCTTCAGGGACAGCGAGTGGGCCAGCGAAATGATGGCGTTGGCGATCACGCGGCCGTCCTCGTCATGGTCGAGGTCGCGCACGAAGGCGCGGTCGATCTTCACCGTGTTGACCGGGAAGCGCTTCAGGTAGGCCAGTGACGAATAGCCGGTGCCGAAATCGTCGATCGACAGCTGCACGCCGAGATTGGACAGACCGCGCAGCATCTTCAAGGTGCCTTCGCCGTCGACCATCAGCATGCTTTCGGTCAATTCGAGGTCCAGCGCGGTGGGATCGATCTGCGCGTCGGCGATTACCGAGGCGACCTCGCTGACCAGGTCCTGCTCGCGGAACTGGCGGCCCGATATGTTGACGCCGAGCCGCAGCCGCGGCAATCCCAGTTGCCGCCACCCCTTGAGCTGGGCGCAGGCGGCCCGCAGCACCCAGCTGCCCATCTGGGTGATGAGGCCGGTCTCCTCGGCGACGGGGATGAACTTGTCGGGGGTGATGATGCCGAGTTCGTTGTGGCGCCAGCGGATCAGCGCCTCGGCGCCGACCAGGGCGTAGTCCGACAGCCGCACCTGCGGCTGGAAGAACAGCTCGAAATGGCCGGCCTTCAGCGCGTCCTTCAGCGAGCGCTCGAGGGTCAGCCGCTCGGTCACCGCATAAGACATCGCCGCGTCGAAGAACCCCAGCCGCAGATCGGGCTGCCGCTTCACCGAATGCAGCGCCATCTCGGCGTTGCGCAGCAGCTCAAGCGCGGTGTCGCCGTCGCGGGGATAGATCGAGATGCCGATATCGGCCGGCACCGCCAGCTCGTTGCCGGACAGATGGTAGGGCCGATTGAGCGCTTCGAGGACATGCTCGACCGCGGTCGCCACCGCGCCGGCATCGTCCGCCGGCGGCAGCAGCACCGCAAATTCGTCGCCCGCCAGCCGGGCCGCGGTGCCGCGCGGCGCCACCGCCTGGGTCAGGCGGCGGCCGGCTTCGCACAGCAGCTGGTTGCCGACCTCGTGGCCGAGCGAGTCGTTGATGGTGGTGAATCCGTCGAGATCGACGGTGAGGACGCCCAGTTGCTGGCCGCCCGCCTCGGCCACCGTCAGCGCCTGGCCGAGCAGTTCGGTCAGCAGCGAGCGATTGGGCAGATCGGTGAGCGGATCGTGGTTGGCCAGGTAGGTCACCCGCTGGGCCAGTTGCTTGTTCTCGGTAAGATCGCGGATCGTGCCGGTGAACAGCCGGCGCTTCTCGATGCGCAGTTCCGCCACCGACAGGTGGACCGGAAAGACGGTGCCGTCCTTGCGCTTGGCCATCACCTCGCGGCCGATGCCGACCACGGTGCCGCCGCCGCCGCCAAGATAGCGCTTGATGTAGCCGTCGTGGCGGCAGGCATCGGCTTCGGGCATCAGGATGGCAATGCCGGCGCCGATCAGCTCGGCCATCGAATAGCCGAAGATGCGCTCGACCGACAGGTTGGCGTTGAGGATGACGCCGTCCTCGTCGATGGTGATGATGCCGTCTAGCACGGTGTCCATGATCGCGCGAATGCGGTGCTCGCGCGCCGCCACCGCCCGCATCGCCGCGGTCACCTCGGTGGTGTCCCGGCCCACCAGCAGGGTGGCGGTGTGGTCGTCGCGCCGTAGCGGCACCGCCGACAATTCGAGGTCGCGGACGCGGCCGGCGAAGGTGACGATTTTGATCGGCACCGGGTGTTCCTCGGCGCACAGCGAATCCAGGCCGGTGTCGAACAGCCCTGTGCTATCGCCATGGACGAATTGCAGGAACGGCTTGCCTTCGCACGCCGCCGCCGAGGGCGCCCGCAGCATGCCGATGCCGGCGGCGTTGATGCGCTCGATCACGCCGTCGACGCAGACGCAGATCAGGTCGGGGGACAGCTCGACCAGGTCGCGGTAGGACGCCTGGTCCTTGATCAGCGCCGTCTCCAGCATCGATACATCGGTGATGGTGTCGATCAGCTTGAGGATCTGCGAGCCGGAATTGTTGATCGACTTGGCGAAGTCCCGGTAACGCGCCGGCTGCAGCGGCCCCAGCATCTCGCTGGCGATCATCTCGGCGAAGCCGATGACGTCGTTCAGCGGGGTGCGGATGTCGCGGCTCATCCGCGCCATGAATTCGGTTTTGGCGCGATTGGCGAGATCGGCTTCCTCCTTCGCCTCGGCCAGCTTGGCGGCGGCCGCCCGCTCCAGGGTGATGTCGCGGATGAACACGGCGCAGCGCTGGTCGCCAGGGCCGGAGCCGGGTACCGCCAGCAGGCGGTTGGTGTACCAGTTGACCCCGTCGGTATCCTCGAATTCGATGGTCTGCGCGGTCGCCAGCGCCTGTTCCAGGCCCTCGCGGCGGCGCGGCACCAGGTTGGGCTGGACCAGGGTGAAGAAGTCCTGGCCGACCAGGTCGCCGTTGGGGCGCAGATATTCGTTGGCATGGGAATTCAGGGTGAGGATGCGCCCGGCGCCGTCCAGCAGCAGGGCGAAGTCGTGGCTGGCGTCCAGCAGCGCCTGCGAGGTGCGGCGCGAGGCCTCGAGCGCCGATTGCGACTGCTGGCGTTCGATGGCGTGGCGGATGACCCGGGGCAGCATGTCGAGGCCGGCGCCCGACTTGATGACGTAATCCTGGGCGCCGGCGCGGATGGCGTCCTGCGCCACCTGCTCGTCGTCGAGGCTGGTCAGCACCACCAGCGTCGTCGTCGGCCCCGCCGCCCGCAGCTTGTGCACCGAATCCAGCCCCGAGGCGTCGGGCAGGCCGAGATCGGCGAGCAGGCAGTCGTACTGGGTAAACGGCGCCAACGCCAGCGCCTGCGCCAAGGTGGAGCAGCAATCAGCCTTCCACGGCGCCATGGCCTCAGCCAGTTTGATCTGGATAAGCCTCTGGTCGCCGCGGTTGTCCTCGACGACGAGGACTTTTCTTGATGCTGGGCCGCCACTCATATTTGCGAAGATGCCGCATTACCTCGGGGAAGTAAACGAAAGCCCGATGATCGGGCAAACATCTCACAATAATAACCCCACCACCGCGCCGGTGAGGCAACTTGCCAGCGTTCCCGAAACCAGGGCGCGCCATCCGAGGTTCACCACTTCGGCCCGCCGCTCGGGCGCCATCGACGACAGGCCGGCAATGAGGATGCCCAGCGACCCGAAATTGGCGAAGCCGCACAGGCCGTAGGTCATGATGATGCGCGAGCGCTCGGCCAGGGCGCCGTCGGGAAGGTGGGCCAGCGCCAGATAGGCCATCAATTCGTTCAGCACCGTCTTGGTGCCCATCAGGGCGCCGGCGGTGGCGGCCTCCTCGGCCGGGATGCCCATCAGCCAGGCCAGCGGCGCCATCGCCCAGCCCATGCCGCGCTCGAGCGTCAACGGCGCGCCGGCCACCAAGGGCAGCGCCGACAGCGCGGAATTGGCGAGGTGGACCAGCGCCACCAGCACCAGCAGCATGGCGACGATGTTGATCAGCAGCCCGGTGCCGTCGACGGTGCCGCGCACCACCGCATCCATCGCGCCAGCATAGGGCTGGAGGGTGTCCTTGCCGCCGCCGGTGCGGGCATCGTCGGGGACCATGACGCGCGCCACCATCACCGCCGCCGGCACGCTGACCAAGGCGGCGGTCAGCAGGTGGCCGACGGCGTCGGGAATCACGCCCTGCAGGAAGGTGGCGTACAGCACCATCACCGTGCCGGCGATGGTGGCCATGCCGCCGGTCATCACCACGAACAGCTCGCCGCGCGACAGCCGGCCGAGATAGGGGCGGATCAGCAGCGGCGATTCGACCATGCCGAGGAAGGGCATGGCGGCGGCGCTCATCCCCACCGCGCCGCCCAGGCCGAAGACCCGCTCGAGCACGGCCGACAGCGCGCGGACCACCGCCGGCAGGATGCGCCAGTGATACAGCAGCGCCGACAGCGCGCTCATCAGCAGCACCAGCGGTAAGGCCTGGAAGGCGAGGACAAAGGATTCGCCCGGGTGCTCGACGGCGAAGGGTGCCGCCCCGCCGCCGACATAGCCGAAGACGAAGGTGGTGCCGGCGCGCGTGGCGGCGGCGAGCGCGTCGACCACGCGGTCGAGGGCGAGGAACGCCGTCTTGGCGCCGGGGACCTTGAGCAGCAGCCCGGCTACCAGGAATTGGGCGAAAAGTCCGGAAAGCACCAGCCGCCAGGACACCCTGCGGCGGTTCTCGGACAGCAGCCAGGCGATCGCCACCAGCCCGGCCAGGCCGACGAGACCGTGCAGCATCAGCTCATCGTGCCGGCTGCCTGGCCATCCATTCCATCACCTGCGGCGCCATCGATTTGCACGACATGGTGAAGGCGATGATCAGCTTGTCCTTGTCCTGGCTGAGGTGCAGCAGATTGTCGACGATCTTGCGCAGGATCTCCTTGGCGAAGCTGGACCTGCCGAGGATCTGCGGCAGGTGGTCGCCGAAAGCGGCCCTGAGCGAGACCACCAGCACCTCGATCTTGTCGATGTTCAGCCGCTGGAATTCCTGCAGGTTGGCGCCGGCGATCGAACAGAGCACGTTGCCGAACACCTTCGCGGTGGCCTTGTCGAGGCCGGCGACGACGTTGAAGAACGACTTCTCGCGGGCGAAGAAGGTCCATGCCTGCTCGCCCAGCAGCTTGCGATAGAACTCGTACATATCCTTGTTCCAGGTGGCGATGCCGCCGATCGCCTTGGGCCGGTGGGCGAGGATGTCGGTGAAGTCGGCTCCCGTCGCCTGCCTGACCTTCTTCAGGGTGGGCGGATCGAATTCGGCCACCGCGGCGATGTCCGCCTCGCTCTGCAGCGCGACGAGGGTGTCGCCCAGTTCGGCGATCTGCTGGTAGTTCAGTAGGCGGCGATAGGCCCCCAGCAACGCCAGCTGCCAGCCGAAGGCGACGTAGCGGGTGATCTCGCGCAGCTTGCGCTCCTCCACCGGATCGACCGCCGTGCGTTCGACCTCCTGGCTCTTCTTGAAGAACAGGAACGACGTCTTGGTGACGGTTTCGGTGATCGTCTGCAACGGGGCGTCCTGTTCGAACACCTTCTTGGCGCAGGTGCGCACCAGCAGCTGCTGGATCTGGTTCAGGCTGACGCCGCAGGCCAGGGGCAGATTGTCGTCACGGACGGGCGCGTCGCCCTTCTGCGGGCGAACCACGTCGTCGACAAGGTCGCGGTGGGCGAGGAAGGTCTCGACGAATGCCGCCAGGGTTTGCGGATCGGAGATCAGTTCCTGGTAGGTGGATTCCGCAGGGAGGTGCCCGCCCTCCTGGAATTTAGCCATGACACGCTTGAGGCCGTCGATGACGGCCTTCTTGGTGTCGTTGTCGATATCCACCGGCGGTGGAAGCGTCGGTATCCCCATGACCGAACCAATCCTGAATCACCCAATGGGGATAGCTTTACGCCTTGCCTGGCCTAATGGCAACCGTTGCTAGCGAGCGCCGCCGCGGCTGACGGCATAGATTCCGCGCTGATCGGGAACCGGCTTGAACTTGTCGGAAATACCGAGCACGGTTTCGGCGCCGCCAAGATAGAGCAGGCCGTCGTCGGGCATGTTGCGGCTGATGGATTCCAGCACCCGCGTCTTGGTCGGCTGATCGAAATAGATCAGCACGTTGCGGCAGAACACCACGTCGAACTGGCCCAGCGGCTTCAAGTCGTGCAGCAGGTTGAACGGTTTGTATTGGACCATCGCCCGGATCGCCGGGTCGATCTGCCACATCTCGTTGTTCTTCTTGAAATACTTGACCAGCATTTGGATTGGCAGGCCGCGTTGCACCTCGAATTGCGAATAGAGGCCGGCCTTGGCCTTCTCCAGCATCTCGATCGAGATGTCGGTGCCGATGATCTCGATGCGCCAGCCGGCCAGCCTGGCCCCTTCCTCCTTGAGGATCATCGCCAGCGAATAGGCTTCCTGCCCCGACGAGCAGGCCGCCGACCAGATGCGGAAGCTTTTCTGCCCGGCGCGGTTCTGCAGGAGCTGCGGCAGCACCATCGCCTTGAACTGGTCGAACGGCTTCATGTCGCGGAAAAAGAACGATTCGTTGGTGGTCATCGCCTCGGTGACCTCGCGCAGGAGGTCCTCGCCGGCGGTGCGCAATGACGACAGCAACTCGTCCAACCCCTTGAGGCCGCGCTTGCGCGCCAGCGGGGTCAGGCGGCTTTCCAGCAGATACGCCTTGTCGGTGGTGATGATGAGGCCGGAGCGCTCCTTCAACATCTTGGCGACGAAATCGAAATCCTGGGGCTGCATGGTGCTAGCGCCTCGCCGCATTCATGAGCCAGGGGGCGACGTCCGGCAGCGGCAGCACCGCCGAGCAGATGCCAGCCCCGGCGACCGCGCCGGGCATGCCCCACACCACGCTGGTCGCTTCGTCCTGGGCGATGACGGTACCGCCGGCGGCGACCACCGCCTGGCCACCCCTGAGCCCGTCCGACCCCATGCCGGTGAGGATGCAGACCAGCACCCGGCGGCCGTAGGCGGCGGCGATGCTGCGCAGCATCGGGTCGACGGAAGGCCGGCAGAAGTTCTCCGGCGGGTTCTTGTTGAGGCGGACGATCTTGTCCGAGCCCTTGGTCTCGACCACCATGTGGAAGTCGCCGGGGGCGATGTAGACCCGCCCGCTACGGATGACTTCGCCGTCCTGGCCCTCGCGCGCTTCCCAACCCGAGACGCGGCTGATGTGCTCGGCCAGGATGGTGGTGAAGGTGGCGGGCATGTGCTGGGTGATCATGATCGGCTGGCGGACGGTGCCCGCCCGCATGGTTCCCAGCACCCCGAACAGCGCCTGCGGACCGCCGGTGGAGCTGCCGATGGCGATGATGTCGACCGCGTCGGTGGCGGCGGGCCGGATGGTCAGCGGCCCGGCCTGCGCCGCCGGGCGGGGCGGCAGCGGGCGCGGCGTGGCGACCACGCCCGGACGCGGCTGGCGCTTGGGGTCGCGGCGGCGGGCCTGGCCCAAGGCCCTGACCTTGCCCAGCAGCTCGCTCTTGAAATCCATGCCGCCGGCCAGGTCGCGGGTGCTGGTGGGCTTCGGGATGTAATCGGCGGCGCCGATCTCCAGCGCCCGCAGGGACACGTCGGCGCCCTTCAGGGTCAGCGTCGACTGCATGATCACGCGCACGCCGGGGTCGACCTTGAGCAATTGGGGCAGCGCCGTCATCCCGTCCATGACCGGCATCTCGATGTCGAGGACGATCACGTCGATGTCGTTGCGCTGGAGGGTGGAGATCGCCATCTGCCCATTGCCGACCGATGCGACCACCGAAATACCATGGTCCTCCTCGAGGATGCGGGTGACGAGTCCGCGCACGACCGCGGAATCGTCGACGAGCATGACGCGGATCTTGTCCTGCGGTGCGGGGGCGCTGGAAGCGGGTTCAGAGGCCATGGCGGCGTGCTCGGCTGTCTATCGGTTAAGTCCTCAGAGCAGGCCGACCTGCGAAAACTTCGCCTGAAGGATCTCGCTGTCGAATGGCTTCATGATGTACTCGTTGGCCCCGGAGGTGATCGCCTCCTGAATGTGTTCGATATCGTTTTCGGTGGTGCAGAAGACCACCACCGGATGGTCGCCGTTGGGCAGCTTCCTCAGTTCGCGCAGGAACTCGATGCCGTTCATCACCGGCATGTTCCAGTCGAGCAGCACCGCGTCGGGCATCTGCGCCCTGCAATAGTCGAGCGCCTGCTGCCCATCCTCCGCCTCGCCGGTCTGGAAGCTCAGCTCATGCAGGATCTTCTTGGCAACCATGCGGATGACTTTGGAATCATCGACGATCAGACACGATCTCATACCCAGCTCACTTCCTATCGGGGCCCGCGGCCGTATACTGCGGCCCCTGCTGCGATTGTCGCACGTCTAGCCTATACTATTCGCTCCTGGTGAAATCCAGCAGCTTGGCGACGTCGAGCACCACCAGGAGCTTGCCGTCCAGCCGATAGATGCCCAGTGAGAATTCCCGCCACTTGAGGTCCAGGGTCGGCGGATTGCGTTCGAACTTGGCCGCCGGCAGGGACAGCACCTCGCCCACCGAGTCGACCATCAACGAATAGAGCTCGCCGCCCATGTCGACGACCACGCTCATGCCCTTGTTCTCGGCCGCGCGCCTGTGCAGGTCGAGGCGCAGGCGGACGTCGATCGCGGTGACGATGCGGCCCCGCAGGTTGAGGCTGCCGGCGACTTCGCGCGGGGCCAGCGGAATGCGGGTGATCTTCTGCGGCCCGAGGACGTCCTGGACGGTCAGCACCGGGATGCCGAACAGCTGGCCCTCGATCAGCATGGTGACGAAATCTTCGGTCTCGGGCGCCGCCAGATCGGTGGTCTGGCGCTTTGCGGGAACGAGCTGGTTCATGCGGCACCTTTGATCGTGGCGATTTGCTGGGCGATGGTGGAGAGCAGCGAGTCACGGTCGAACTTGGCGACGTAGTCGTTGAAGCCGACCTGGCGGCCGCGTTCGAAGTCCTTTTCGGTCGCATGGGACGACAGCGCCACCATCGGGGTGGCTTGCCAGCGACCCTCGGCCCGCACCGCCGCGGCGAATTCGAAACCGCTCATCCCCGGCATCTCGATGTCGCTGATGATCATGTCGAAGTCGTTGCCCTGCTCGCGCAACGCCAGGGCGCGGTCGGGGCTTTCCACCGCGGTGACGTCGTAGCCGGCCACCGACAGCAGCGGGGTCAGCAGGTTGCGGAAGAACGGGCTGTCGTCGACCAGCAGGATGCGCGGGCAGAGATCCTCCTCGGCGCCGAATTCCTTGCTGGGCGAGCCGAACCAGTCGCCGAACGCCTGCGGCAGGTAATAGCCGGCGTCGATGATGGTGGTGGCCTTGCCGGCGATCACCGCGGTGCCGACGACGCCGGGGCTGCCGTTGTTCAGCTCGACCTTCATCCGGTCCTCGACGATGTCGACGATCTCGTCGACCACCAGGCCCATGGTGTGCTGCTGGTCCGAGAACACCAGGACCGGCTGGCGGCCGTCTTCCCGCATGTTCATCGAGCCGTCGATCGCCACCAGCGGCATCAGGTGGCCACGGTACTGGACCATCGGCTTGCCGTGGCTGTATTCGACCTGCCCCACTTCGATCTCTTCGAGGCGGGCGACCAGGGCGAGCGGGACCGCCTTGAGGTCGGCGCCGCCGGCGCGGAACACCAGCAGCGAGGTCTTGGCGTCGGCGTGGCTTTCGCGCACCACCTGGGTCTCGGCGGTCTGGCCGCTGCCCATGATGGCCGCCTCGCCGGTGCCGGCGGCGATGCCGTTGGGGTCGAGGATCATGATCACCGAGCCGTCGCCGAGAATGGTGTTGCCCGAGAACATCGAGATGTGGCGCAGGATCGGCGCCACCGGCTTGACCACGATTTCCTCGGTGTCGAACACCCGGTCGACGATGATGCCGAAGGTGTAGGTGCCGACCTGGGTGACGACGATGAAGGTTTCCTGCCGCTCGGATTCCTTTTCATCGTTGAGGCGCAGCAGCGTTTTCAGCCCGACCAGCGGCAGCAGGCGATCGCGCAGGCGCAGCACCGGGGCGTTGTTGATCATCTCGATGCCGTGCTCGGAATTGGCGGTGACGCGCACCAGTTCCAGCACGCTGATCTGCGGGATGGCGAACCGCTCCTCGGCGCACTCGACGATGAGGGCGGAGACGATGGCCAGGGTCAGCGGGATCTTGATGACGAAGGTCGAGCCCTTGCCGGGATGGCTCTTCAGCTCGACGGTGCCGCCGATCTTCTCGATATTGGTGCGGACCACGTCCATGCCGACGCCGCGGCCGGACACGCTGGTCACCTTTTCGGCGGTCGAGAAACCGGCCTTGAAGATGAACTGGTAGATCTGCTGGTTGGTCATGCTGTCGAGCTCGGCCTCGCTGGCCAGCCCGTTCTGCACCGCCTTCTGGCGGATGCGGTCGAGGTTGAGTCCGCGGCCGTCGTCCGAGATCTCGATGATGATGTGTCCGCCCTCGTGATAGGCGTTGAGCACCACCTTGCCGACCTCGGGCTTGCCCAGGCGCTTGCGCTCCTCCGGGCCCTCGAGGCCGTGGTCGGCGGAGTTGCGCACCATGTGGGTGAGCGGGTCCTTGATCAACTCCAGCACCTGGCGGTCGAGTTCGGTCTCGGCGCCCAGCATCTGCAGGTCGATCTTCTTGCTCATTTCGACCGAGAGGTCGCGGATGATGCGCGGCAGCTTGGCCCAGGCGTTGCCGATCGGCTGCATGCGGGTCTTCATCACCCCTTCCTGCAGGTCGGTGGTGATGTGCGACAGGCGCTGCAGCGGCGCGGTGAATTCGCTGTCGTCGCGGCCGCGGATCATCTGCAGCAGCTGGTTGCGGGTCAGCACCAGTTCGGACACCAGCGTCATCAGGTTTTCAAGAAGCTCGACATTGACGCGGATGGTTTGCGCGGCGACCGCCGATTCCTTGGGCGCCGTATCGCCGGAGGCGGCGAAGGCGGCTTCGCGCGCCGCCGCGGCGGACGGCTGGGTCGTGGCGGGAACGCTGGCCTTGGGCGGCTCGGGCTCGTGGTGTTCGGGTTCCGGCTCGGGCGCGGCGGCCGCGGGCTTGGCGGCGACCGGCTCGGGCGGCGGCGGCGGTGCTGCCGGCTTGGGCGCGGCGGCCATGATCTCTTCGATGCTGGGGCCGGCGGCGACCTCCTTGGGCGGCGAGTTGGGGGCGCGGCCCTCGGCCATGGCGTTGAGGCGGCCGATCAGTTCGGTGTCTTCGCCCTCCGGCTCGACCTCATGCTGTTCGAGGTGGCCGAGGATCAGCTTGATGCGGTCGATGGCCTGGAGGATCAGGGTGACGGCGCCGGGGGTGACCTCCAGCTCGCCGTCGCGGATCTTGCCCAGCACGTTTTCGCCGGCATGGGCGACGTGCTCCAGCCGGGGCAGGCCGAGGAAGCCGCAGGTGCCCTTGATGGTATGCACGAGGCGGAAGATGTTCTGGAGGATCGCCGGTTCGGGATTCTGTTCCAGCTTCACCAACTCGACGTCGAGTACCGACAGACTTTCCGACGTTTCGGTCAGAAATTCGCTGAGAAGATCATCCATGGTCGACTCCAGAGACCGCCTGCACCTGTCTGCACGTCACCAACAAGCCCTGCTCATGACGGCCGTCGTTGACCCACCATCCATTTCATAGCACGGCATGAATTGCTTTAGAAGGACTCACCGACAATCCTTTTTGTCGACGAAATCGGCCGGTGCCGCCAACACCACCTCGCCGGCGCCGTGGCGCACCGACAGGGGGCCGGCCAGGGATTCCGCCAACCTGCGGACGAAAAAGGCCTGTGCTCCCCGCGGACCGGCCGGCTCGGCGCTGTCGACCAGCACCGCCTGCGCCTCGTCGGACAGCGCCGCCGGCGTGCCGCGCGCCACCACCCGCGCCCCGCATTCGCCGGCGCTGACCGCCAGGGTGCCGCCGCGGGGCAGGGCGTCGCGCCCCACCAGCACCAGATTGAGGATGAGGCGGGCGAGGTCGCCGTCGATCTCTGCCGCGGCCACCCGCCAATCGAGCACCAGCCCCGACGACGCGCCGGAAACCGCGGTCTTCAAATAGGCTTCGATGAGGTCGCGCAACGCCGTTGCCGATTGCGGCTTGGCCGCGGGCCCCAAGGCGGTGCGGAAGTAGCGAAGGCGGGCGGCGGCGCCGGCGGCGCTGGCCGCGACCAGCCCGAGGGTCTCGTCGTCGGCGCCGCCGTCCTCGATCAACTCGGCCCCGGCGGCGGCGGCGCCGACCGGACCGGACAGGTCGTGGCAGATGCGGGCGCACAGCAATTCGGCCAACCTGAGTTCGTCGGGAGCTGCGGTCATCTTCACATCCGGCGGAAGCTGTGGAGGACGTCCAGGCTAGCCTGATTTCCCCATGCTGATAAGCCCCGATTCACGGCCCGTCGCGCAGGAATTCCATCGCCTGGTTGAGTTGGCTCATGCGGTGATGGCTGCCGTAGTGGGAATCGGGATGGTGGATGGTGGCGAGCATGCGGAACTTGGCGCGGACGGCGCGGCGGTCCGGGCGCGAGCCGGGCGGGAAGCCCAGCACGTGCAGGGCCTGGTCGCGGCTGGTGACGCCCTCGGCCAGCGGCTCGAAGGCCAGCACGGCGATCACCGTCTTCATCCGTTCCACTTCGTCCAGGATGGCATCCAGCCTGTCCGCCGCTTCCCTGTGGTGCGGCGCCGGGATCGGCGGCTCGGGGGGGCGCTCTTCCGCCGGGACGTGCAGGCGCACCTGCAACGCGCCGCTGCCCATGGCCAGCGCCAGCGCCAGCGCCTGGCGGATGAAGGCGATCTCGTATCCCGGCGCCATCCGCACCTGCAGGCGCGGCTTGCGCCGCCACGGACGCCCCTGGGCCGGACCCGACTTGAGGATCACCGTCTCGCGGTCGTCGGCCGCCGGCTCGCCGGGATCGGGATGGCCGGCGATCACGGCGTCGGGCATCACCAGCAGCACCGACCGGGCGATGTCGCCGACATTGACCCGCCGGCCCGCCGCCAACGTTTCGACGGCGTCACGAAAGGCGCTGGGGCAGGGAATGGTATAGGAATGCTTGACCGACGGCGCATCGCCGCCCTGGGATTGATCGCTGTCCATCGGGGTGCCGTTTCTCACCCCGAACGAATAGGCCGGCCGGGCGGGTGCCGTCAACTACCGGCGCAAGCCGCTGACCGATTTGGTCAAGGACGGCGCGCAACGCATTGATGAAACTGGAAAGGGTGGGAGACCGGACAGCGACCCGGACCGGAGGTCGTTACGGCTGCTTCCTTCCGGACCTGACCGGGTTGGCGACGGGCCCGCCCGCCGCCGGCCTCCCGGGCGGACTATAACCGCGGCGGGGATGGGGAATGCAAGGACATTCGCCTGGGCCGGGGGCTCCGAGCAATCGCCGCCTCCACAAAAAAGGCCCGCGGATCGCTCCGCGGGCCAATTCCGACGCAACGATCGCTTACGCGCGATTCATGCGATTGTCGATGAGGTCCTCGACCACGGTCGGGTCGGCCAGGGTCGAAGTGTCGCCGAGCGTGCTGTAGTCATTCTCGGCGATCTTGCGCAGGATGCGACGCATGATCTTGCCCGACCGGGTCTTCGGCAGGCCGGGCGCCCACTGGATGAGGTCGGGGCTGGCGATGGCGCCGATTTCCTTGCGGACCCAGCCGACCAGTTCCTTGCGCAGCTCTTCGGTCGGCTCTTCGCCCTGATTCAATGTGACATAGGCGTAGATGCCCTGGCCCTTGATGTCGTGCGGATAGCCGACCACCGCGGCCTCGGCCACCTTGGGATGGGCGACCAGGGCCGATTCGACCTCGGCGGTGCCCATGCGGTGACCGGAGACGTTGATGACGTCGTCGACGCGGCCGGTGATCCAGTAATAGCCGTCCTCGTCGCGGCGGCAGCCGTCGCCGGTGAAGTACATCCCCTTATAGGCGGAGAAGTAGGTCTGGATGAAGCGCTCGTGATCCCCGTAGACGGTGCGCATCTGCCCCGGCCAGCCGGGCTCGGCCAGGCACAGGTTGCCCTGGGCCGCACCCTCCAGCACCTTGCCTTCGGAATCGACCAGCACCGGCTTGACCCCGAAGAACGGCTTGGTCGCCGAACCGGGCTTCAACGCGGTGGCGCCGGGCAGCGGGGTAATGAGGATGCCGCCGGTCTCGGTCTGCCACCAGGTGTCGACGATCGGGCAACGGCTGTCGCCGACCACGCGATAGTACCACAACCACGCTTCCGGGTTGATCGGCTCGCCCACCGAGCCCAGCAGGCGCAGGGACTTGCGGCTGGTCTTCTTGACCAATCCCTCGCCTTCGCGCATCAGCGCGCGAATGGCGGTCGGCGCGGTGTAGAAGGTGTTGACTTGGTGCTTGTCGACCACCTGCCAGAAGCGCGAGGCGTCCGGATAGGTGGGAATGCCCTCGAACATCAGGGTGACGGCGCCGTTGGCCAGCGGCCCGTAGACGATGTAGCTGTGGCCGGTGACCCAGCCGACGTCGGCAGTGCACCAGTAGATGTCGCCGTCGTGATAGTCGAAGACGTATTGGTGGGTCAACGCCGCATAGACCAGGTAGCCGCCGGTGGTGTGCAGCACGCCCTTCGGCTTGCCGGTCGATCCCGAGGTGTAGAGGATGAACAGCGGATCCTCGGCGCTCATCTCCACCGGCTTGTGGGTGGGGGCGGCCTTGGCGACGATCTCGTGGTACCAATGGTCACGGCCGGCCACCATCGGGACATTGCCGCCGGTGCGCTTGACGACGATGACGTTCTTGACCATCGGGCAGGCCTCGACCGCCTTGTCGGCGTTGGCCTTGAGGCCGACCTTGCGGCCGCCGCGCAGACCCTCGTCGGCGGTGATCAGGAGCTCCGAATCGCAGTCCTGGATGCGCCCGGCCAGGGCGTCCGGCGAGAAGCCGCCGAAAACGATGGAGTGGATGGCGCCGATGCGGGCACAGGCCAGCATGGCCACCGCCGCCTCGGGAATCATCGGCAGATAAAGGGTAACGCGGGCGCCCTTGCCGACGCCCAGCGCGGTCATCGCATTGGCCATCCGGCAGACCCGCTCGTGCAGGTCGCGGTAGGTGATGCGGGCGTCTTCCTTGGGATCGTCGCCTTCCCAGATGATGGCGGTCTGGTCGCCGCGCGTGGCCAGGTGACGGTCCAGGCAGTTGGCGGCGACGTTCAGCGTCCCGTCCTCGTACCACTTGATGCCGACATCGCCACTGTAGGATACGGTTTTGACCTTGGTGTAGGGCTTGATCCAGTCGATGCGCTTGCCCTGCTCACCCCAGAATGCATCCGGGTCCTTGACTGACTGTGCGTACAATTCATTGTACTTCTTGTCATCGATCCAAGCGGACTTGGCGATATCGGCAGGTACGGGAAATATGTCGGCCACGGGCGTCTCCTTGTCATGTTTTCACCCGCGTCCATCGAGGGGCGCGAGCGTGCCTTCGAAAAAGGCTGGGAATTATGGTCATATTCGCGTCAGGAAACAACCCCCTGCATCGGGTTACGGCCCCAGGACGGCTTCCTACAGTACAGGCGAATCCACGGCGACCACCATTCCTTCCCGGACGGCGACCGGATAGGGTGCGAGTCGTTTTCCTTTGCACGGCCCCAGCACGCAAAATCCGGTTTCGACTTCGAAGCGGGCGCCGTGATTGGCGCACAGGATTTCGCTGCCGGTCACCAGGTCGAGGAATTGCCCGGGCTCGATGTCCAGCGGCACCCAGGCGTGGGGGCAGCTGTTGACCCAGCCGAACACCCGGTTTCCCCGGCGGATGACCATGATGGCGATGCGCTCGCCGTCCCGCTCAACCGTGAAGGCGGTCGAGCCGGGGTCGGACAGGTCGGCCAGGCGGCAGAGGGGCGCAGGTGCCGTCAAGGATCTTCGACGCGGGCGAGGTCGTCCAGCCCCACCAGCGACCGCGCGAAGGCCTCGGCCTCGAACGGGCGCAGATCGTCGGCCTTCTCGCCGATGCCGATGGCGTGGACCGGCAGGCCGAATCGTTCCGCCAGGGCCACCAGCACGCCGCCGCGCGCGGTGCCGTCGAGCTTGGTCAGCACCAGGCCGCTGACGTCGACCATGTCCTTGAAAACTTCGACCTGGGCGTGGGCGTTCTGGCCGACGGTGGCGTCGAGCACCAGCAGCACCGCATGGGGGGCGCTGTCGTCCTGCTTCCTGATGACCCGGACGATCTTCTGCAGTTCGGCCATCAGGTCGGACTTGTTGTGCAGGCGCCCGGCGGTGTCGACGAACAGCAAATCGGCGCCCGCCGCCCGTGCCTGCGCCAGGGCGTCGAACACCAGGCCGGCGGCGTCGGCGCCGGTGTCGCGGGCGATCACCGGGCAGCCGGTGCGCTCGCCCCACACCTTCAGCTGTTCGACCGCGGCGGCGCGGAAGGTGTCGCCGGCGGCCATCGTCACCGCCATCCCGCGGTCGCGGTAATACTTGGCCATCTTGCCGATGGTGGTGGTCTTGCCCGAGCCGTTGACCCCCGCCACCAGCACCACGAACGGCTTTCTCGCCGGATCGATTTCCAGCGGCCGGGCCACCGGGGCCAGGATGAGGGCGACCTCCTCGGCCAGCGCCGCCTTGATCTCCTCGGGCTCGACATCCTGGCCGAAGCGGGCCTTGGCCAGGCGCCGGGTCACCCGCTGGGCGGCGGCCACCCCGAGATCGGCGGTGATCAGCAGTTCCTCGAGTTCCTCCAAGGCCTCGTTGTCGAGTTTGCGCTTGGTGAACAGGTCGGTGATGTTCTGGGTCAGGCGCGACGACGATTTGGTCAAGCCCGACTTCATGCGGGTGAACCAGCCGGCCGTGGCTTCCGCCTCGGAAACGGGTTCGGGCACCGATTCCGCGGCGATGATCGCGACGCTGGCTTCCTCGGCGGCGTGGCCCAAGGCTTCCGGCTCGACCTGGGCCTCGTCCCGATCCTTGTCCTTGCCGCCCCACAACCGGCCGAACAGTCCCTTGCTCATGCCACCAATTCCCCCACCAGGGTGTCGCCGTCGACGGCGACGATGCGTGCCGCCGCGACCGCGCCGGCCGGCGCGGCCACCCGGACCGGCAGGTAATGTTCGCAAAAGCCGCCGCCGTCCCGTTCCACCAGCACCCGGACTTCGCTTCCGACCTTCGACGCCAGGAAGGCTGCCATCGCCGCCTCGCCCTTGGCGCGCAGCCGGGCGGCGCGCGCCTTGACCACGTCGCCCGCCACCGGCGCCATGCGGGCGGCCGGCGTGCCCGGGCGGGCCGAGAACGGGAAGACGTGCAGATGGGTCAGCTCGGCCTCGTCGACCAGGTCGAGCGAGCGGGCGAACATGGCCTCGTCCTCGGTGGGGAAGCCGGCGATGATGTCGGCGCCCAGCGCCACCTCGCCCCTCAGCGCCCGCAGGCGGCCGGCGATGGCCACCACGTCGGCGGCCCGGTGGCGGCGCTTCATCCGCTTGAGCACCAGGTCGTCGCCGGCCTGGACCGACAGATGGAAGTGCGGCATCAGGCGCGGCTCCTCGGCGACCGCGCGCAGCAGGTCGTCGTCGATCTCCACCGGGTCCAAGGACGACAGCCGCAGCCGCGGCAGATCCGGCACCTGCGCCAGCAGCCGGCGCACCATCTGGCCCAGGCTCGGCTTGCCCGGCAGGTCGCCGCCATAGGCGGTGACGTCGACGCCGGTCAGCACCACCTCGGCGAAGCCCTGCGCCACCAGGGCGCGAATCTGGTCGACCACCCGGCCCATCGGCACCGAGCGGTTGGGGCCGCGGCCGAACGGGATGATGCAGAAGGTGCAGCGATGGTCGCAGCCCTGCTGGACCTCGACGAAGGCCCGCGCCCGGCCGTCGAAGCCCGCGACCAGATGCTCGGCGGTCTCGCGCACCTGCATGATGTCGGTGACGACGATGCGCTCGGCCGGCGGCAGGGCGAACACCGTCGGCGACAGCTTGTCGACATTGCCCAGCACCTGATCGACCTCGGGCATGTCGGCGAAGGCCTCGGGGCGAACCTGGGCGGCGCAGCCGGTGACCACGATGCGGGCGTCGGGGCGCTCGCGCCGCAGCCGGCGGATGGCCTGGCGGGCCTGACGCTCGGCCTCGGCGGTGACGGCGCAGGTGTTGACGATGACGGTGTCGCCGTCGCCGGCATGCTCGCGCATCACCTCGGATTCGTAGGCGTTGAGGCGGCAGCCGAAGGTGACGACGGTGGTCACGGCAGCAGGCTCGAATCGAGGCGGCCGGTGAAGGCCATGGCCACCGGCCCGGTCATCAGCACATGGTCGTCGGGCAGCCACTCGATGCCGAGGGCGCCGCCATCGACCACGACCTCGGCCGCGCGCCCGCCGAGGCCGCGCCGGGCGGCGGCGACCAGGGTGGCGCAGGCGCCGGTGCCGCAGGCCATGGTGATGCCGGTGCCGCGCTCCCAAACCCGCATGCGGATGCGTCCGTCCGTCAGCACCTGGGCGATCTCGATGTTGGCGCGTTCGGGGAACAGCGGATGGCGCTCCAGCCCCGGGCCGAGGGCGGCCAGGTCGACCGCGTCGACGTCGTCGACGAAGAACACCGCATGGGGATTGCCCATCGACACCCCCACCGGATCGGACAGCGGCCCGGCGCCGATGCCGAGATGCAGGGTGTCCATCGGCTCGGCCAGCGGGATGTCGCGCCAATCGAGGCCGGCCTGGCCCATGTCCACCGCCACCAGGAAGGCGCCGCGCGATTCGGCGTCGAGCAGGCCGGCGCGGGTCTCGATCACCACCTTGTCGCGGCCGCTTTCCCGCATCAGCAGCCAGGCGACGCAGCGGGTGGCGTTGCCGCAGGCGGAAACCTCGGAGCCGTCGGCGTTCCAGATCGCCATCCAGCAATCCGAGGCCGCGTCGCGGGCAGGGGCGATCACGATCAGCTGGTCGCAGCCCACCCCGGTGCGGCGGTCGGCGATGGCGGCGACCCCGGCCGGTTCCAGCGCGAGCGGCAGCCTGCGCGCGTCGAGGACGACGAAATCGTTCCCGAGCCCGTGCATCTTGACGAAGGGGCGGCCGGCGGCGGTGGTCATGGCTGGCGTTATATGGGGCCGGAGCCGGCCGTGTCCACGCAATTGGCATTCTTCGCTTGACGCGCCCCCGCCCAGCCATTAGAAACGCGGCTTCTTTCGGCACGCCCAGCAAGGAATTCCGACCATGGCCCGTCGTTGCACAATCACCGGCAAGGGAGTCCTGACCGGCAACAACGTCAGCCACGCCAACAACAAGTCGCGGCGTCGCTTCCTGCCCAACCTGCAGGAGACCTCGGTGCTGTCGGACGCGCTCAACCAGATGGTCCGCCTCAAGGTGACGACCCGCGGCCTCAAGACGATCGAGCACAACGGCGGCCTCGACGCCTTCCTGATGTCGGTGTCCGACGCCAAGCTGACCGAAGAGGCCCGCCGCATCAAGCGCCGCATCAAGCGCGCCATGGTGGCCAAGCAGGCCGCGGCGGCATAATCCCTTCCTTATATCCGGCGTTTCGGCCAGGGCTCGTGGGCGACCGCGGGCCCGGTTTGCATTTGCGGGCGGCATGCCCATCTGACCCCCATGCCCGATACCGACATCACCCGCCGGACCCTGATCGCCGGCCTGCCGCTCGCCGCCATCCTCGCCGATCCGCGCCTGGCGCGGGCGGCGGCGGAAACCACCAACACCATGCGCATCACCACGGCGGGCGGCCAGACCGTCGCCGCGGCGCTGGCCCACCCGGCCAACACCCCCGCCCCGGCGGTGATGCTGGTGCACGAATGGTGGGGCCTCAACGACCAGATCAAGGCCACCGCGGTTGAACTGTCGCGCCAGGGCTACCTGGCATTGGCAATCGACCTGTTTCACGGCCGCGTCGCCACCGAACCCGACGAGGCGCGCGCCCTGACCGAAAAGGTGAAGCCCGAGGAAGCCGACGACACCCTGTCGTCGTGGCTGCAATGGCTGGCCAACCACCAGGATTCCAGCCGCAAGGTGGGGACGCTCGGCTGGTGCTTCGGCGGCGGCTGGGCGCTTCGGGCCGCCACCCTCGTCCCGGCCGACGCCACCGTCGTCTATTACGGCAAGGTCGACCTGCCGGCCGAGCAGTTGGCGCGCCTGAAGGGGCCGGTGCTCGGCCATTTCGCCCGCCGCGACCAGTTCGTCACCGCGAATGTGGTGGCCGATTTCGAACGGGCGATGAAGAAGGCCGGGAAGCCCTATACGATCCACTGGTACGATGCCGGCCATGCCTTCGCCAATCCCACCGGCGACAATTTCTCCAAGCCCGACGCGCAATTGGCCTGGAAGCGAACCCTCGCCTTCTTCGGCGAGCAATTGCGATGATCAGGCCCTGACCGCGTGCATCGTCCAGGTCAGCAGGCCGAACAGGGCCAGGGCGCCGACCTGGTGGGCGGCGGCCAGCGGCTCGGGCACCCGATGCAGCAGGGTGGCCAGTCCCACTCCCGCCTGCACCCACGCGCCGACGGTGGCCAGGCCGAGCGCCACCCGGGCGCCGCGGCGGATCGCCAGCCGCCGGCTCTTCAGCCACGATGCCGACAGCAGCGCCAGCGCCGCCAGCGCCAGCGCCTGATGGACGGCGATGGGGGCGGGCAGGGCGGCCAGCATCAGCACCAGCGCCGCCGCCACCGTCCAGCGCATCCGCCGGGCGTCGGAATCGGCGCCGCGCCGCAGCGGCGGCGGGTCGAGGGCGACGTCGAGCCCCGACCACATCAGGGCGCCCAGGATTATCGCCGCGATCGGCCGCGCCGCCACCTCGGGCAGCAGCGCCTGGGCGAGGCCGAGGGCGAACACCGCCGCCAGCCGCCAGGCCAGCCGGCGGTCGATCATCCCGGCCGCCGCGAATCCGGCCAACGGCAGCAGCAGCACCGCCGCCACCGCCTGTTCCGGCATGCGGCCGAACACGGCGACGGCCACCGTCGCGGCGCAGGCGAACAGCCAGGCGGCCACCAGGCGCCTGGCCGCATTCGTGCCTGATGGTGTGTCCTGCTCCGGCATAAAGGCGTCGCCCCCTCGCATTTCCCTGGAAAATACCCGAGTACTTCACTTATCTATGTGGGCGAGCTCCCGATGACCAGGGGGTTCCCTCTCTTTGTAGGCGGCTAGGATATATCCATGGGAATGGACAGCAACGACCCCGTATTCGGCTTCGGCATCGGTTTTTCCGAACTCTACCGCCGCGACGGGCTGGAGCGGGTCGACGCCGCCTTCCTGGCGGCGCTGGCGGCCGAGGATCCGGGCCTCGCCGCCCGCCTGGAGGCTGCCCGCGTCCGTCCGGAGACGCTGGCGCCGAAGGAGGAGAGCGACCTGATCGTGGCGCTGGCGCCGCATCTCGACGATTTTGTCGCCGCCCTGTTCGGCATCCGCGCCGCCCTGTCCGAGGTCAAGGGGCGCCACGACGCCCTGGCGCCGCTGTTCGCCGCCAAGCGTCTGTTCGTGCAGCGCCGGGCCCTCAAGGAGGTCAAGCCGGACGAGGCTGCCGGCCTCGACGGCGCCGCCCTTGAGGCCGATCTCGCCCGCCGGCTCGGCGGCACGGTGAGCGAAACCGCGTTCGCCCGGGCGGTGATGGCCTGGCTGGACGACGAGGCAGCCCATGCCGACGACTTGGCGCTGGCCGCGCGCTATGCCGCCTGGCGGGTGTGGCGCGGTCGCGACCCGGGCGGCCTGTTCCGGGTGCCGGGCAAGCGCGACCCGCTGGCCCTGGTGCCGACCGTGCCTGTCGCGGTGGACGGCATCACCGCCCTGGCCGGGCCGCCCGGCCACCAGCGGCGGCGCGAGGGCTTCGGCCTCACCGATGACGGCGCCGACCTGGCCGGGGCGCTGGCCGAGGTCAATTACTGCATTCTCTGCCACCACCAGGGCAAGGACAGCTGCTCCAAGGGCCTGCCCGACCGCAAGGCCGGCGGCCTTGCCCGCAACGCCGTCGGAATCGCCCTGGCCGGCTGCCCGCTGGAGGAAAAGATCTCCGAGGCGCACGAGGTCAAGGGCCGCGGCCTGGTGGTCGCCGCCTTGGCGATCGCGGTGATCGACAACCCCATGGTCGCCGGCACCGGCCACCGCATCTGCAACGACTGCATGGCCGCATGCATCTACCAGGGCCAGAACCGCGACCCGGTCGACATCCCCCAGGCCGAGACCCGCACCCTCAAGGACGTGCTGGATCTGCCGTGGGGGTTCGAGATCTATGCGCTGCTGACCCGGTGGAACCCGCTGAACCTGCGCCGGCCGCTGCCGCGCCCGGACAGCGGCCGCAAGGTCCTGGTGGTGGGACTGGGGCCGGCCGGCTTCACCCTGGCGCACCACCTGATGCAGGACGGCCACCACGTGGCGGCGGTCGACGGTCTCAAGATCGAGCCGCTGCCGCCGGAACTGTCGGGCGTCGATTCCCGCGGCGGGCGGGTGCCGTTCCGCCCGGTGCGCGACGTCCGCAGCCTGTGGGAGGATCTCGGCCAGCGGGTGATGGCCGGCTTTGGCGGCGTCGCCGAGTACGGCATCACCGTGCGCTGGGACAAGAACTTCCTCAAGGTCATCCGCCTGCTGCTGGAGCGGCGCGAGGAATTCGCCATGTTCGGCGGTGTCCGTTTCGGCGGCACGCTGACCTTCGCCCAGGCCTTCGCGCTCGGCTTCGACCACGTCGCCCTGGCCACCGGCGCCGGCAAGCCGACCATCCTCGACCTGCCCAACGGCCTGGCCCGCGGCGTCCGCCAGGCCTCGGACTTCCTGATGGCGCTGCAATTGTCCGGGGCGGCGCGCACCGACACGGTGGCCAACCTGCAATTGCGGCTGCCGGTGGTGGTGGTCGGCGGCGGCCTGACCGCCATCGACACCTGCACCGAGGCCCTGGCCTATTACCCGCTCCAGGTCGAGAAGTTCCTCGGCCGCTTTGAAACCCTGGTCGCCGAGCGCGGCGAGGCTTCGGTGCGGGCGACCTGGTCGGAGGAGGACCGCGCGGTCGCCGACACCTTCATCGCCCATGCCCGGGCGTTGCGGGCCGAACCGGACCCGGCCGGGCGCCGCCGGCTGCTGCAGGACTGGGGCGGCGCCACCGTGGCCTACCGCCGCCGCCTGATCGAGTCCCCGGCCTACCGCAATCACGAGGAGGTCGCCAAGGCGCTGGAGGAGGGCATCCGCTTCGCCGAGCGGGCGATTCCGGTCGCCGTCGAGATCGACCGCTTCGGCGCCGCCTCGGGCCTGAGGGTGCGGGACGGCGACGGCGCGGAACACGTGCTGCCCGCCGGCGCCGTGCTGGTCGCCGCCGGCACCGTGCCCAATACGACGCTGGCCCGCGAGGAGGGCGGCATCCACCTCGACGGCAAGTACTTCCAGGCGGTCGACGAGGACGGCCTGCCGGTGACGCCCGAACGGGCCTCCAAGCCGGCGGTGCCCCATGTACTGCTGCATGTCGACGGCTTCGGCGCCGAGGCCAGCTTCTTCGGCGACCTGCATCCCGGCTATGCCGGCAACGTGGTCTCGGCGATGGCTTCGGCCAAGCAGGGCCATGCGGTGGTCACCCGCCGGCTGATGCGCCGCCCCGCCTCGCCGGTCGCCGGCCCGGCGCTGCTGCGCACGCTCAACGATGGCCTGCGCGCGCGGGTCCACGCGGTCAACCGCCTGACCGCCACCATCGTCGAAGTGGTGGTGCGGGCGCCGTTCGCCGCGCGGGCCTTCCGCCCCGGGCAGTTCTTCCGCCTGCAGAACTTCGAGACTCTGGCGCGCAAGGCTGGCGGCACCACCCTGGCGATGGAGGGCCTGGCGCTGACCGGCGCCTGGACCGATCCCGAGGCCGGCCTGGTGGGCATGGTGGTGCTGGAAATGGGCGGGTCGTCGGACCTGGTCGCCCTGCTTGAGCCGGGCGAGCCGGTGGTGCTGATGGGTCCCACCGGTTCTCCCACCGAAATCCCCGCGGGCGAGACCGTGCTGCTGGCCGGCGGCGGACTGGGCAACGCGGTGCTGTTCTCGATCGGGGCGGCGCTGCGGGCGGCGGGGTCGCGGGTGCTGTATTTTGCCGCCTATCGCTCGGCCGCCGACCGCTTCAAGGCCGCCGACATCGAGGCTGCCGCCGATTGCGTGGTGTGGTGCGTCGACCACGGCGAGGCGCCGGCGCCCGGCCGCCCCCACGACCGCGCCTTCGTCGGCAACATCGTCGAGGCGATGGAAGCCTACGGCGACGGCCGGCTGGGGCAACCACCGATCGCCTTTGCCGCCATCGACCGCGTCGTCGCCATCGGTTCGGACCGGATGATGGCGGCGGTGGCGGCGGCCCGGCACCGCTTCCTCACCCCCGGCCACATCGCCATCGGCTCGATCAACTCACCGATGCAGTGCATGCTGAAGGAGGTTTGCGCCCAGTGCCTCCAGCGCCAGCGCGATCCGGTCACCGGAATAGAAACGGTGGTGTTCACCTGCTTCAATCAGGACCAGCACCTCGACCACGTCGACTTCCCGTCGCTGGCGGCGCGGCTGTCGCAGAACGGCGCCACCGAGAAGCTGACGGCGCAGTGGGTGCGGCGCTGCCTGGCGCAGCCTCAGTAGACGTCGAGGATGGTGCGGCGCTTGGCGTCGTATTCGTCCTTGGTGATCAGGCCTTCCTGGCGCAGCCGGCGCAGATCCTTGAGCTTCTGCTCCACCACCCGAAAGGTGGCGTCGGCCGCGGCGGGAGCCGGAGTGGCGACGGCGGCGGGCGCCGGTGCCGGAGGCGAGGCGGCGGGGATGTATTGCGGCGGGGGATAGGCGTACTGGGCCGGGATCGGCCGTACCCGCGCCTGGGCGAGGAAGGTCTGGCCCTCGGGTTTCAGTGCCGCCATGTCCATGGACTGGATTTCGCTGCCGCCGATCGCCGACGCCACCGGGTCGAAGCCCATGCTGTTGCCCTGCGCCGCCAAGCTGCTGCCCGCGGGGGCCAATTCCTTGGCCGAACGGAAGAATGCCGGGCGATAGAAATAGACCGCCCCGGCCTCGAAGGTCAGCGACTTGGTGAACTTGGTGAACGCGCCATCGGCGTAGGCCATCAGGTCGTAGGTGCCCGGCGCAATGTCGAAGGCGACGAACGTGGTCCTGGCGGTCCAGCCGAGCGGCGCGCCCTTTTCGCTGCCGTCGTGGAAGATGGCGAATCCGGCGCGCCCTTCGGGATCGGTGAACATGCCCTTGGACAGCGTCGGCAGAATGTAGACGCGGGCGGAATCCGGGAGGGCGGCAATGTGGGTCTTGAATTCACCCGCCGCCTGCGAACGCGCCGTCTGCGAATCCGCCGTCGGCAGGGGCGCCGCACAGGCGCCGACGACGAACGCCGCCGACACCGCCACCCACCGCAGGAAATTGTTCATGGAACCGATCCTCATTGGTTTGGGCAGGCCTCGGCCCAGATCGTCACCACGTAGACGCAGGCGTGCTTCGGCGCGACTTCGCCGAAGATGTCCAAGCCGGCGACGGTGACCCCCAGTGAATTTCCCTCGGCCCGCATCGCCTCTTCGCCGAAGCTGATCTTCGCCTTGTCGATGGGCGAGCCTTGGAGCCCGGCGACATTGAACCACAACCGCCGCCCGAAGTCCTGATGGCGGCCCTTCGAATAGCCGCGGTCGGCGCAGGCGACGTCGATCCAGCCGAACACCGGGTCGACCGGAGCCTTCTCGCCGGTAAAGCCCCACAGCTTCTCGCGGATGGTGGCGTCGCCGGTGTTGGTCACCCGCACGTCCTTGACTTGGCACTGGGTGCCCAGGACGGTTTCGGCCGCGACGGGCGATGCCGCCAGCGCGCCGGTGGCCAGCAGGGCCGTGATCGCGAGACTGCTTGTTCGAACCCGCATCATTATTCTCCTCGCTACTTGGACGACAAGTATTCCGCCACCGCGGCGATGTCGTCATCGTTCAGGTTCTTGGCGTTTTCGTCCATGATCTCGTTCTCGCGCGCCAGTCCGTGGAACGCCTGGAGCTGGCGCACCAGATATTGGCGATGCTGGCCCGCCAGGCGGGGGATCGCCTCGTTGCCCTCGCCATCGTTGCCGTGGCAGCCGGCGCAGGCGGGGATGTCGCGGTTCGGCACCCCCTCGTCGTAGAGAGCCTTGCCCTTGGCGGCCAGGGCGGGATCCTCGGCCGGTATGCCGCGAGCCGGCGGAAACTTGGCGTAATAGGCGGCCAAGTCCTTGATCTGGTTGTCCGTCAGCGGTCCGGCGATGCCCCACATGAAGGCGCGGGCGTGGGCGTCGCCGCGGCTGCGGTCGCGGAAGGACTTGAGTTGGGTTTCGAGATAGACTTCGGTCTGCCCCGCCAGGCGCGGGAACAGCGGTGACGCACTGATGCCCTTGGGCCCGTGGCACTTTTCACAGACGGTCCCTGCCAGTCTCTGGATGTCCGCCGTCTCGGCAGCGAACGCCGCGCTGCCGACGAGGGTCGCCAATGCGGCCGCAGTGGTGATGATGATTGTTTTCACGGCTCTACCCCCCCCTTAGAATGCGGTCCACAGGCCGACCATGACGGTGTTGTTGTCGCTGACGCCGCGCCCGGTGTCGCCGCCGCCGGTGGTGGAAGGCGCGCCCCTGCCGGTAACGCCGTTGACCTGATTGTACCAGGTGTACTGCAACAGCAGCTTGGTGTTGAGCCACGGCATGTAGTCGAGCTCGAATACTTCGTACTGGCTGTTGGGGCTGCCGTTGGAGGAAGAGGTGGCTGTCGAGGAAATCGGATAGAAGGTCGGGTCTGCCCTGCCGGTCAATTTGGTGAAGTTGACGCTGCCGCCGAACTTGCGTTGATAGTAGTAAGTGGCGGTCAGCTGCGCCTTGTTGAGGGCGTTGTTCCGGTTGGCGTAGCTCGCCGCATTGTTGGCGTTTACCCTGTAGTCTTCCCGGAGAAATGAGCCAAGAACCGTGACCATGTGGTCATCGTCAAGATATTGGTACTGCGCATCAAGGGCCGCGTCGGTGTAGGTGTTGGCCTGCTTGGGGGAAATCACAGCGCCTTTATTCGGCTGGTACTGCGCCCACATTCCGAAGGTGCCCACCTCCAGATTATGCTTGCCCCATTGCTGTTCATAGGCCAGCCGCCAATAGGGCGCGGCATCGCTGATGACGCCCGAAACCGTGGAATCGACCGCCGTGCTGATTCCTTGCTGGGCCGTGCGATAGGCGCTCACCTCGGCGTAGAGCGAGTCCTTGTAGAAGGTATAGGCGCCAAGGCCGGCGACATTATGACTTTGGAGGGTGTTGATCAACGGCGACGCGGTAACGACGGAGCCGGGCCCTCCCACCGACGGCGACATGGCCAGAGCGCCCCCGGCCCAGGTCGGCGTGCTGTTCCACACGTCCTGGACGGAGGGTGCATTGTTGACGGTGACGCCGTACACCCAATCGTTGTCCGCGCTGTGGTTGGCGTAGCGGATGTCGGAATTGTCGATGGTGAACGACGTGTTCGAATTCGTCTGCGAGAGGGTCACCTGGAACAGGGAGCCCATGTTGTCCGAAATCTTGCCGCCATAGAACAGGGCGAGCTGTGCTGGGAACTGCACATTGCCGTTCTGCGCCGTCGTTCCAGGCGAGCCTGAATCGGCGGGAGCCTTGTTCCACACCGTGACCCCGGCCTGCAACATTGCCGACAGTGGCGGCAGGTCGGCCAGCGACAGCGTGCTCTGCTTGGAGACGTCGATGTCGGAGACCGACTGTCGTGTGGTCAGGACGTAGCCGTTGAGCTTGAAACGACGTCCGAACGCCGTAAGTTCGGGGAACACCGTATGGCAGGCCTCGCAGGCCAACCCGGTCTGGCGGGCGAAGCTGGGAACCGCCTCGGCCGGTGGTGCGGACAGCAATAGGGCGGCGCCCATTGCCGCGGCAAATACGGCTGCCGCCCCGAGATGCCGGATGGTTCGTGTCATGCTGTCCCCCTGGAGAAGCCGTGTCTCGTCGCTGTAGACCACGCGGGCCCGCTGGTAAACCTGGACCAAGTCCCTATGAGGGTCGCAATGTACCGGATGGGCATTGAGCACGGATGACGGCCAAATTAATTATGGCTGTTGGTTTTTTAACCCGACGTTCATGCTGTCGTCATCTTTGGACGCTATCGTTCGGTAGCATCCCATAGGGATATCGGGGGGCCGATGAAGATTCTCATCGTCGAAGACGAGAAGAAGAGCGCCGACTACCTGAAGAAGGGCCTTCAGGAGACGGGATTCGTCGTCGATGTCGCCGACAACGGCGACGACGGCCTGGAAATGTCCCTGCGCGGGGAATACGACATCGTCCTTCTCGACATCACGTTGCCGGGCTGCGACGGCTGGCACATCCTGACCGAGATCCGCCGGCGCGGCCTCGACCTTCCGGTGATGTTCCTGACCGCCCGCGACGGCGTCAACGACCGGGTCAAGGGGCTGGAATTGGGCGCCGACGATTACCTGCCCAAGCCCTTCGCCTTTTCCGAACTGGTGGCGCGGCTGCGCACCATCCTCCGGCGAGGACCGGCCCGGCAGGCCGACGTGCTGAGCATCGGCGACCTCGAGGTCGACAGCACGCGGCGCCGGGCGGCGCGCGGCGGGCAGCGGATCGACCTGACGCCCAAGGAATTCAATCTGCTTCTGCTGCTGTGCCGCCGCAATGGCGAGGTGCTCACCAGGACATACATCGCCGAACAGGTGTGGGACATGAATTTCGACAGTGAAACCAACGTCATTGATGTTCATATCCGCCGCCTGCGCCAGAAGGTCGACGATCCGTTCGGCGTCCCGCTCATCCACACCGTCCGCGGGGTGGGCTACGTGCTGGAGGCGCGGCCGTGACCGTGCCGCGCCCGATCGCCCTGCTGTGCCGCCGGTTGAAATTGTCCCTGGCCGCGCGCTTGACCGTCTGGTTCGCGGTCATGGCGTTCGCCATGCTGTTCGCGGCGTCGCTGCTGATGTATTGGCGGGTGGCAGCCCATCTGACCGGCGAGGACGAATTCGTCGCCCGGATGCGGCTGATGCTGGTGGAGGCGCTGCTGACCGACGCGGTGCCGGCGCCTGACACGGTGCAGATCATCGCCAATTCCACCGACCGCCCCTCGGACGGGCCGATGTATGTTCGCGTGCTGCTTCCCGGCGGCGATGTCCTGGCGCAGACGGACGGGATGGACGGCGAACTGCCCGCCGCCATCATCCCGGTGTCGCGGAAGCCGGTTCGGGTCCTGGGGGCGTCGGGCCGTGCCTACTGGGCGGCGTCGTCCAAGGTGATGGGCGACACCGTCCAGGTGGCCGCCGAGGCCGACGACGAGGTGCGGCTGCTGGCGCCCTACCGGGGGCACATGGGGGTGCTGTTCGGATTGGCGTTCCTGGCCGCGGGCGTGATCGGCCACCGCATCGCCCGCCACGGCCTGCAACCGGTGGTGACGCTGGTCGAGACCATGCGGGGAATCGAGACCACCACCCTGGACAAGCGCATCGACGTGGCGCGCCTGCCGATCGAGCTGACTGCGCTGGGCGAAACCTTCAACGACATGCTGGAGCGGCTGCAGCGCTCGTTCAATCGGGTCGCCCAGTGCTCGGATGACATCGCCCACCAATTGCGGACCCCGCTGGGCATCGTCCGCGGCCAGATCGAAGTGGCCCTGGGGGCGCAACGATCGCCTGCCGACTACCGGGAAATCCTCGAATCCTCGCTCGAGGAAATCGTCACCCTGTCCGACCTCGTCCACCGCATGCTGTTCCTGGCCCGTGCCGAGAACCAGGCGATGGCGCTGTCCAGGGAAGAGACCGACATCGGCCGGCTGCTGTCCTCCGTCCACGATCTGTATGAGCCGGTGGCGGGCGAGGCCGGCGTCGCCCTCGAGGTCTCGGTCGCCGACCCGCCGTTGGCCGCAAGCATCGACCGCCTGCTGACCTTGCGCGCCATCGGCAATCTGGTGTCGAACGCCATCCGCCATGCGCCGCCGGGGAGCACGGTGGCCATCCAGGCGGCGCCGGGTGGGGGCGGCGACGTGCGGATCACCGTCGCCGACACCGGACAGGGCATCGCGGCCGACCACCTTCCCCACATGTTCGAACGCTTCTACCGGGCCGAGCCGTCGGATTCGGGCGCCCGCTCGGGCCTCGGCCTGGCCATCGTCAAGGCCATCGCCGCCCTCCACGGGGGCGGAGTCGGCATCGTCAGCACCCCCGGGCAGGGCACCCGGGTGACCATCACCTTTGCCGCGCCACGACCGGCGGGCTGACCCCGTATTCGACCCGCGTCAGGTACAGACCCGCCGCCGGCGCCGTCGGCCCGCCGGCCTTGCGGTCGCGGGCCTCCAGCGCGACCCGCAGGTCGTCCGGGTGCCACTTGCCCTCGCCGACCATCTTCAGGCTGCCGACCATGTTGCGGACCTGATGATGAAGGAACGAACGGGCGGCGGCGACGACCACGATCTCGTCGCCATGGCGGGCGACGTCGAGGCGGTCCAGGGTCTTGACCGGGCTCTTCGCCTGGCACGCCCCGGCGCGGAAGGAGGTGAAGTCGTGGTGGCCGAGAAGGTGGCGCGCCGCCGCCGCCATCGCCCGCTCGTCCATCGGCACCGCCACCCACCAGGCGCGGTCGTGGTCCAGCGCCAGCGGGGCGCGGCGGTTGACGATCCGGTAGCGGTATGCCCGGCCGGTCGCCGAGAAGCGGGCGTGGAAGTCGTCGCCGACCATTTCGGCCGCCAGCACCGCCACCCGGTGCGGCTTCATGTGGAAATTGAGGGCGTCGCGGATGGTGTCGGCGGAATAGGGGCGTTCGACGTCGAAATGCGCCACCTGGCCGCTGGCATGGACGCCGGAATCGGTGCGGCCCGCCGCAATCGCCGCCACCGGTTGCCGACACAGGGCGAAGATGGCGTCTTCCAGCACCCGCTGGACCGACAGGCCATTGTCCTGGCGCTGCCAGCCGACGAAGGCGGTGCCGTCGTATTCGAGGATGAGCTTGTAGCGCGGCATGGTCCGTGATGTGGGGAGGCGGCGCCGGTGCGCCCCCTCCCCTCCGTGTCAGGCGGTGGGCAGGCTGACACCGCGGCCGGCGTGGGCGACGGCCGGAACCGAACCCTCGGGGTCGCGCAGCACATAGCCGCGGCCCCATACCGTCTCGATGTAGTTGTCGCCGCCGGTGGTGGTGGACAGCTTCTTGCGGAGCTTGCAGATGAAGACGTCGATGATCTTCAGCTCCGGCTCGTCGATGCCGCCGTAGAGGTGATTGAGGAACTGCTCCTTGGTCAGGGTCTGGCCCTTGCGCAGGGATAGCAGCTCGATGATCCCGTATTCCTTGGCGGTCAGGTGAAGGGGCTCGCCCTCCACCGCCACCGTGCGGGTGTCGAGGTTGACCGACAGCTTGCCGGTGCTGATCACCGACTGGGCATGGCCCTTGGAGCGGCGCACGATGGCCTGGATGCGGGCCACCAGTTCACCGCGATCGAACGGTTTGGTCAGATAGTCGTCGGCGCCGAAACCCAGCCCCTTGATCTTCTTGTCGGGTTCGGACAGGCCCGACAGGATGAGGACGGGGGTTTCGACCTTGGCGCTACGCAAGCGGCGCAGGACCTCGTATCCGTCCATGTCGGGGAGCATAAGATCGAGGAGGATGATGTCGTAATCGTATATCTTGCCGATTTCGAGTCCGTCCTCGCCGAGTGCCGTCGTATCGACGACCATTCCTTCGGCCTTAAGCATCGTCTCGATGACCTGGGCCATCATTCGATCGTCTTCGACCACCAGTACGCGCATGTGCGGTATCCCGATTTCGTCGTTCTGCGATAGTGTGTTAACCATAAGGGGGTATTAGGGCGACTTCAAGGCGGGCGGCATGCCGGGAAGCCACGACAACGGATGAGCCCTACTTCGTCCGGCTGGCGAAATCCCTGCGGAATCGTGAAAAAGAGGGGTTCCGGTTGAAATTTCCCATACGCAATCTGCTGAACGATATCGACCGGCTGACCGGCATCCAGGTCTATGGGCGGGTGGCGGCGGTCCAGGGCATGCTGATCGAGGCCGGCGGGGTGCAGCGCCAGATTTCGGTGGGCGACCGCTGCAACGTCATCGCCCGCGACGGCCGCCGGGTGCCGTGCGAGGTGGTGGGCTTCCGCAGCGGCCGCGCCCTGCTGATGCCGTTCGTCGCCATCGACGGGGTGGGCCTGGGCTGCCGCACCGAGGTCAACGATTCGGAACCGGTGATCTATCCCGACGACGGGTGGTTGGGCCGCGTCCTCAACGCCTTCGCCGAGCCGGTGGACGGGCTGGGCGCGCTGCCCATGGGCGACGTCGGCCAGGCCATCCGAAACCGGCCGCCGCCGGCCCATTCGCGCTCGCGGGTTTCGGGCAAGGTCGATCTCGGGATCCGCGCGGTCAACGCCTTCCTCACCTGCTGCCGCGGCCAGCGCATGGGCATCTTCGCCGGGTCCGGCGTCGGCAAGTCGATCCTGATGTCGATGATGGCGCGCAACACCTCGGCCGACGTGTCGGTGATCGGCCTGATCGGCGAGCGCGGCCGCGAGATGCGCGAATTCATCGAGGACGATCTCGGGCCCGAGGGCATGAAGCGCTCGGTGGTGGTGGTCTCGACCTCGGACGAAAGCCCGCTGATGCGCCGCCAGGCCGCCTACGTCACCCTGGCGGTGGCCGAGCATTTCCGCGACCAGGGCAAGGACGTGCTGTGCATGATGGACTCGGTGACCCGCTTCGCCATGGCCCAGCGCGAGATCTCGCTGTCGGCCGGCGAGCCGCCGGCGTCCAAGGGCTACACCCCCACCGTCTTCGCCGAGTTGCCGCGCCTGCTGGAACGGGCCGGGCCGGGGGTGGGCAAGGGCTCGATCACCGGCCTGTTCACCGTGCTGGTCGACGCCGACGACCACAACGAGCCGATCGCCGACGCGGTGCGCGGCATCCTCGACGGCCACATCGTGCTCGACCGCGCCATTGCCGACCGCGGGCGCTACCCGGCGGTCAACGTGCTGCGCTCGGTGTCGCGCACCATGCCGTCGTGCAACGCGCCCCAGGAGAACGCCATCGTCAGCCGCGCCCGGCGCCTGCTCGCCACCTACGAGGACATGGCCGAGCTGGTGCGCCTGGGGGCCTATCGCCGCGGCACCGACCCCGAGATCGACGAGGCGGTGCACTTCAACCCGATGCTGGAGCAGTTCCTCTCCCAGGCCAAGGACGAAGCCTGCGGGCTGGCGGAATGCTATGCCCGGCTGGCCAAGATCCTGGACCTGGAATTCACCGGCGACGGCCTGGGACGCCGCTAAATGGCCAAGGGCCTGAAGACGCTGATCCGGCTGGCGAAGTGGACCGTCGACGAGAAGCGGCGGGTCCTCACCGCCCTGCAGGCACGCGAGGATGAACTGGTCGCGGCGCTGGCCGAGCACGAGCGCCGGCTGATCGAGGAGCAGCGGGTGGCGGCCGGCGACGCCACCGGCATCGGCTACCTCTATGGCGCCTTTGCCGCCGCCTGGCTCAACCGCAAGGCCGAGATGACGACGATGCTGGCCAATCTGCGCGGCCAGATCGAACTGGCGCGCGACGAGTTGGCCGAGGCCTTCCGCCAACACAAGACCTACGAGATCACCCAGGCCAACCGCGACAAGCGCACCCGCGAGGAGGCCGACCGCAAGGAGCAGATCCGCCTCGACGAGATCGGCCTCAACGTCTTCCGCCGCCGCGACCAGGGGCCGGAGGAATGATCAAGGCTGCCATCCTCGACGTCCGCCGCGATCCCGAGACGGTGCTGGCGGTGCTGGGACGGTGACGTCGGGGCGGCGGCGCCCCATATCCTTTCCCAGGAGGAGCATGCGATGCCAAGGGACGATAGCGGGAATGGCGGGCGGCGCAGTCCACGGCGCAACGTCCTGGGCGGAACGCTGGAGGGCTGCTCGGCTAGGCCGGTGACCGGGTTCTTCCGCAACGGCTGCTGCGACACCGGCCCCGAGGATGCCGGAAGCCACACCGTCTGCGTCATCGTCACCGCGGCGTTCCTGCGCTACTCCCAGGCCCGCGGCAACGACCTGTCGACGCCGATGCCGGATTTCGACTTTCCCGGCCTGACGCCGGGCGACCGGTGGTGCCTGTGCGCGCAACGCTGGCAGCAGGCTCTCGACGAGGGCCAGGCGCCGCAGGTGGTGCTGCGCGCAACCCATGAGGGCGCCTTGGCCTATTGCACGCTCGCCGATCTCAAGCGGCACGCGATCGACGATGGTGGCTGATCAACCCCCGTTCCTGCCGGCGGCGGAGCCCTCGACTCTGCGCCCGCTCGGTCGTAGGCTGCTTGCCAAAGTCCAAATCGCCGAGGGGGAATGATGCGCTGGTTGTTCAGGGAACGAGGCACCAATTCCGCGGAAGCCTTCCGCGATCTCGCCGATGTCGGCATGCGCCTGGAGCGGTTCCAGCACGTCGCCGCGGCGCTCGACGCGATGGACAGCGTCGGGATGGCGAAGGCCGGCATCAGCGCCACCGAGTCCCACGCGATCCGGACGATGCGCTTCGCCGAGGTCGAACGCGGACGGCTCGACGACCTGTACGCGCGCCTCGTCCAGCCGAAGGAATAAGGAGATGGAGCGGAATAACCGCTCCATTTCCGCCAAGCCCGAGCGGAACAAACTAAGGTCAGCCGAACCCGGCCTTGACCAGCAGCTGATGGAAATCGCGTAAGGCTTTCTCGGCCTTCGCGGGGTCGCCGATGCCCTCGACGAAGTTGGCGTCGAACTTGGGCTGGCGCAGCAGCTCCACCACCCGATGGCGGGCGAGGCTCAGCGCCTTGCCCTCGGGCAGCACGGCGGCGCCGCAGAACTTCACCAGGCGGACGGCGCGGTCGCGCAGGTGGGCGTCGGGGCTGTCGAGCTTCTCGATGATGTTCTCGTCCAACAGATAGCGCTCCAGCACGCCGTCGATATGTTCGGTCACCTTCTGCTTGATCGGATCGGGCAGGGCCGAGGACACGGCGGCGTTGAAGGCGCCGGTGGCGGTCACCATCCGCTCCTTGGGCGACAGCGAGCGGCGGCAGAGTTCGCCGATCACCCGGGCGCTGAAGACGTTGTCCAGCTGTTTGATGATGTCGCCCAGATGGTCCTTGGCCAGGTCGGTCTTGGTCAGTTCCGACAGGTACATCACGCCGCAGGCGCGGTCGGGCAGGGCGCGGACGGTGGCGGTGATGGCGGCCCGCCGGCCGGCGGCGCCGCCCTGCTCGACGAAGCGGGTGCCGCGCACGGTCAGCGCCTCGGCGCATTGCGACCCCGACAGCAGGCCGTCCGGCGTCAGCAGGCGCGCCAGCACCCGCTGGTATTCCTCCATCTCCTTGGCCGGGTTGCTGCGGTTCAACGGGTTGGGCGAGCGCAGCTGGCGCAACGCCCGGTCGATCATGCAGAAGCGGCTGGCCGGCAGGCGGTTGGCGGCGAACAGCCGGTTGAGCAGGTCGGTAATCTCCTTGGCATCGCTCTTCTGGGCATCGAACTTGCCGTCGGCGAGATCCAGCATGCTGATGATGGCGCTGCCCAGCGACGGTTGCCAGCCCAGGATCTCCTGGACCACGTTGGCTCCCAGCACATCGGCGATGACCGCGTCGAGCATCAGGTTCGCCTGCGGATGGGTTTCCGCCGCCGCCAGCTTGCACAGCCGGTCGAGCTTGCCCAGCCAATTGCGGGTGCCGATCAATTCCCGCGACAGCACCACCATTCCCAGGTATTCGGGGCTTTCGCCGCCGATCCCGGCGACGCCGGCGATGCTGTCGGAGAAGCGGTTGCCGAGTTTGGGCAGGGTCAGCGCCTCGGCGCGGCGGGCCTGGGCGATGATCTGCTCCAGGCTGGCGAACATCTCGTCGCGCCGCTGCTTCGGGGTCAGGCCGCCGTCCTTGGTCTGCAGCGAGGCGACCAGGTCGACCGCCGACGCCACCAGGGTATCCTTGTCCTGGATGCGCTGCAGTTCCTTGCGGCTGTGCAGCAATTCGGCCGGGGTCAGGCAGACATCTTCCAGGTAGGTGCGGAAGATGCGGTTGATGGTCATCCGGCTTTCCAGGCCGAAATAATCCCGCGGCTTGTCGCATCGCGGCGGGGCGCTCTCGATGTGGTTGATGCGGACCGGCCCGCGATTAGCCCCCTGCTTCTGCTCGAAAATGACCGTCTCGTTGCTCGATCCGTCGCGGTTCAAGCTGCTGCGAACCAGGCGGACGCCGTCGCAGCTCTTGTCGGCGAGGAATTTCGGCAACAGCTGGCGGGCGCCGGCCTCGTTGTCGCGGGTCGCCTCGGTGATCCAGCGTCCCTGCTTCATCACCTGGACTTCGACACCCCCACCAACCGCCATCACCCCGGCCCTCCCGTGTTGTTGCCGACGCCCCGTGCGGCATTCCCAGGTCGCGATCTGTCGCGGTCAATTCTGCGTCTGCAACGCACTGGGAACAATGGCAATTGCACCGCCGGTGAAAATGTGGGGCGAAACTGCCGCCGTGGTGACGCCGTTGCCGAGGCCGGCGGCCTGATGTACGCTTGAAACCGACTCAGGAGGGCTGGTTTATGCGGATGTCGCGGTTTCATGTGCTGTGTGGCCTTGTCGTCGGTTGGATTGCGGTCGCCGGCCTGTCGGGCTGCGTCACCGCGCTCGGCGAGCCCGGTTACGGTTACGGCGGCTATGGCCGTCCGGTGAACGTCGCGCTGTTCGAGGAGCAGGAGCACCGCCGTCAAGCCGATCTGCACAGGGCGGAAATCGAAGAGCATCGCCGCCAGATCGACGAGCACAACCGGCAGATCGCCGGGCACCGGGAAAGCATCGAGTCGCATGGGCGCGAGATCGAACGCGAGCGCCAATACATCCAGCAGCACCCGGCCGAGGCCGCGCCCCATCTGCAGCAGGTCACCGAACACCAGCAGCGGATCGATACCCACAGCCAGCAGATCGCCGGCCACCAGCAGATGGTCGAGAGCCGCAACCAGCACATCGCCGAGCACCAGCACCAGGTCGACGAGCACACCCGCAAAGCCGACGAGGCTCACAGCCGCTACGAGCAGACCGGGCGCTGATATTGGTGCGGACGGGGGGGATTCGAACCCCCACTCGATCCACCGTCATTCCCGCGAAAGGGGGAACCCAGGGAAACGGCCGCAATCTGGATTCCGGCTCTGCGCTTCGCTTCGGCCGGAATGACGAAAAGGGGTGAGCCTCTCAAAACGCCTATTCTCTGCGCGGCCGAAGAAGCCGATGCCACAGCGGCCAAGACCGGGAGGACTTGGTAGGTAGTTTCCGAGCCTATTGCTGTGGGTCGTCCTCTTCATATGGTGCGAACGCCCCGCCTTCCTGCAAGCCGGCATCAAATTGTGGCAGATGGACCGAACCCAAGAGGATCGGAGACATCGATGTCCACAATAATATCGCTACCCAGGTGGTGGTGCCCGATCATCGCAGACGAAGGGGCGCACATGAACACACAACAAAGCCGGCGCAGCACGCCGTGGAGTCGTCTCGGTCTGCGTGCGCGCTTCATGATCGCGGTCGGACTTGGCGTCGTGCTGCTGTTCGCGGCGATCGTGCTGACCATCGTCCGCTTCGAAGAAACGGCAATGGAGCGCAAGCTCCATGACTTGAGCGCCAACGAGATCCGGTCCATCCACGCCCTCATCGCCAACGTCATGGCCGGACGGCGGGCCGACACCCAGAACATCGGCGTCACCGTCTTCAACAAGTGGTTCGACAGCCGCAACACCGAATATCCCGGCAAGCTGTGGAGCGTGTGGTCGCCCAAGATCATCGCCTACATGCATGAAACCAAGCCGGACCGGGCGCCCAAGGAAGCCGTCGACGACATCGACCGCGAGGCGATGGCGACGGGCAAGCCGGTGATGCGGATGGAGGGCGGCTTCTACCGCTATTCGGTGCCGGTGGTGCAAGGCGTCACCGAGGATGCCAAGGCAGCCGTCTGCCGCTCCTGTCATTCCGCCATGGGTCTGGAAGACGGCGATGTCGTCGCCGTGCTGTCGAGCACCCTTTCGGTCGAGCAGAGCCGCAAGGAGCTGATGTCGATCGTCATCGCGCTCGCGATCGGCGGCATCATCGCCGCAGCGGTGGCGGTGGTCGGTGTGCGCTGGCTCCTGGGCCGCATGATCACCCAACCGGTGGGCGGCCTCATCACGGTAATGCAGCGCCTGGCGGCCGGCGACACCGCGGTCGAGGTGTCGGGTGGCGAACGCGAGGACGAGATCGGCGCCATCGCCCGCTCCGTCGCCACCTTCAAGCTTCAAGCCGTCGACAAGTTGCGCATCGAGGCCGCGGCGAAGACCGCCGAGCTGCGGGCGGAACAGGAACGCTGCGCCGCTTTGGGCCGCATGGCCGACGCCTTCGAGGCCAACGTGCTGGCCGTGGTCAATTCCGTCGGCGCGGAATCGACCCAGTTGGAAGGCTCGGCCCAGACCATGAGCAGCCTCACCACCCAGGTCCTGGCCCAGGCCGATTCCGTCGCCGCGGCCTCGCATCAGGCCGCCGCCAACGTCCAGACCGTGGCCGCCGCGACCGAGCAACTGTCGGCCTCGGTCCACGAGATCGGGCGGCAGGTCGGCCAGGCGGCGGAGGTGTCCAGAACCGCGGTGGACGAGGCCCGCGACACCAACGCCATCGTCCGCGGCCTGACCGACGCGGCCGGCCGCATCGGCGAGATCATCGGCCTGATCACCGACATCGCCAGCCAGACCAACCTGTTGGCGCTCAACGCCACCATCGAGGCGGCACGCGCCGGCGAGGCCGGCAAGGGTTTCGCCGTGGTAGCGGGCGAGGTCAAGAACCTGGCCAATCAAACCGCCCGCGCCACCGAAGAGATCACCCGCCAGATCGGCGCGGTCCAGAGCGAGACCGAACGCGCCGCCGGGGCCATCGAGCATGTCGGCCAGACCATCGCCCGCATCGACGAAATCGCAGCCACCATCGCCGCCGCGGTCGAACAGCAGAATTCCGCGACCCGGGAAATCGCCCGCAACGTCGCCGAGGCGGCGCGCGGCACCCAGGAAGTCTCCGCCAACATCGCCGGGGTCCGCCACGCCACCGACGAGGCCGGCGGGTCGGCGGCGGGCGTGCTCGACGCGGCGCGCCGCCTCAACGGCAATTCCGGCCGCCTCGACGGCGCGGTCGCCGAATTCCTGCGCCGGGTGCGGAGCGGCGGCTGAATACCGGCAGCCGAGCCTGTTCGATTCCAACATGGTGCGGACGGGGGGACTCGAACCCCCACTCCCGAGGGAAACGGATTTTAAGCAGGCTGTGTGTTCGCAGTGCCTTGATATCGCAAGCGTTATAGACGCAATTGAGGAATGTGCGAGCGGGCCTTAAACAAAGTGTCACCGGAATCCATCATGATGCCGACAAAGCGTCTTCGACGGCTTTCGGGTTGCGCTCAATGACGGTCAGATAGGCCCTGGCCGCCTGATCGGGGCGCCGCCGGCCTTGCTCCCATTCCTGCAGCGTGCGGGCGGGAAAGCGGAAACGCTGGGCGAACTGCTCGCGCGATAGCCCCAGGCGGGCGCGCAGGGCGCGCACGTCGACATCCGCCACCACCTCGATGTGGTGAACGGAGGCCGGCGCCGCCTCGCCCTTGGCGATGGCCAGCGCCTCGCCCATGGCCTCGACCAGTTCGTCGCCGACGTTCTTGCTGGTGCTCATTCGGTCCTCCGTGCCTTTGCCGCCGCCTTGATGCCGGCCGCGAAGCCGGCCACTGCCCTGGTCTGGTCGGGCGTGAGGTTGGCCTGCTCGCCCTTGCCGTAGATGAAGACCGCGTAAAGCGGATTCTCCCGGTCGAAGAAATAGGTGATGACCCGGGCGCCGCCCGACTTGCCCTTGCCCTTGGCGGCGAAGCGCAGCTTGCGGACGCCGCCGGTTCCGGGGATTTCGTCGCCGGCTTCCGGGTTCTCGGCCAGAAAGGTGATCAGGTCGTCGCGCTCATCGGGCGCCAGCAACTTGTCCGCCCGGCGGGCGAAGGCGGTGGTTTCCACGACGGTCACGAGGGCGCGCGTCATGCCCAGGATGATGCGGCAATGACGCAGCGATGGTCAAGCAGGAATGTGCGGCATTGACGCAGTTGCGTTATGACAATTACGGTGACAAATTACGGTGACAGTGCACCAATTCCCTGCCCCGGTCTTGGCGGTTGGTGCGGACGGGGGGACTCGAACCCCCACTCCCGAGGGAAACGGATTTTAAGCATATTGTGCGCTCGCAATGCATTGAAAATAAACAATAATGCGGCGCGCATTCAGAATGTGCTACGGAATGTGCTAAAAATCCCGCCCCACTGCCGGCCTCATCTTCCCCGATTCTGGTGGCGGCGCGCAACTGCTTCCATGCTCCGCCGGGGCTGATCTGGGCGCTCCGCCCGACCAAACGATATGGGCTCGCGGCTCGCGGCGGACCAGCGCCGCAGGAGCATGGGCGCCCTGCCGTCCTGCATTTCTGGTCCTGCGCATTCGCCTTCATATCCGCGCTCCCCGGCACCCCCGCCGGGGCCGGCCCGGCACCCCGCCGGGTAGCAGCAGAAGGAGCGCAACCATGACCATCGACCGCAGGCCGTTCACGGCCCCGCAGGACCTCGACCTCACCTCGGCCCTGTCGGCCGATTACCGGCCCCGCAGCCGGTTCCTGTCCCTCGACCAGATTATGGCCCTCCCGCCGGCCGATTGGCTTATCAAGGGCCTCGTCCCGGCGAACAGTCTCGGCGTCTTCTATGGCAAGCCGGGGGCGGGCAAGACCTTCATGAGCCTTGCCATCGCCCTGTCGATTGGTCATGGCATTCCGTGCTTCGGCCGGCGGACCGTGCAAGGCGGTGTCGCCATCGTCGCGGGCGAAGGCGCGCGCGGTTTGCAGAACCGCCTCCGGGCGTGGCACGAGTTCCACGGCCGCGAGTGGAAGGGGTTCCGGGCGGTGCAGGTGTTGCCGCACCCCATCGACCTTATGGACGCCGACCGGGTCGAGGGCCTCATCCTCGACATTGCCCACCGGTTCGAGGGCAAGCTGCCCGAGATGGTGGTGTTCGACACCTTGGCTCGGTGCTCCGGCGACGGCGACGAGAACCGCCAAGCGGACATGGCTCGCCTCATCGCAGCGGGCGACCTGGTCCGGCAGGCCCTCGACTGCTCCGTGGTGTTCATCCACCACACCCCGAAGGAGGCGGACGAACTGCGCGGAAGCAGCGTCCTCGAAGGCGCCTCCGACTTCGTGCTCCGGATCTCCAAGACCGAAACGGGGATGGAGGCGTTCATCCGCAAAATGAAGGATGGCAAGGATGGGCTTGTCCTCGGCTTCAGGATGGAGAGCCAGCACCTCGGCACCGACGATGACGGCGACCCCATCTTGACGCCGGTCGCGGTGCTGGAAGGCGAGGTGCGGGAAGGCACCGCGCCGTCCGCAGAGGCGGCGCCTGCAGGCAAGAACCAGACTGCCGTGCTGGCGGTCTTGGCGGCGGCGGGCGAAGCGGGCATGACCGAGGACGAATGGCGGAATGCGGCCAAGGCGTCCGGCGCGGTCGGCGGTGGCAACCCGAACCGGGCGTTCCGGGAGGCGCGTGAGGCGCTGGTGCGGGACAGGCTGGTTCTGCCGGAGGGCAACAGGTTCCTCGCGGCCTGACGGCCCATCCCATCAGACGCGGAAAGGGCGGTCCTCGCGGGCCGCCCTTCGCGCTTCCGCTCCCGTGGTGTTTGGGAGCGCCCCCGGTCGCGACGAAGGAGCCCGCCGCGCCCGACTTCCATATGGGGGCGGCTTACCGCGTGCGCTCCCGGTCCGGTCGCTCGCGTGGCACATCCCTCAACACGGCCGCAAGGGCGGCAGCCTCGGCACCGGACAGGATCCCGGCGAGGCACAGCCGTTCGCCCACGGTCGCCACCACCCGGACCCCGGCCGGCCATGTCCGGCGCAGCACCCAGCGCAGCACACGCGGCCAGCGGTGCTGCCATGCCGTCCGGGCGGCGTCCAGCATGCGCCGGTAGGCCGGCGCCCGGTCGAGCACCGGACGGGGATGGATGACGGACTGATGACGGAGCGTCACCACTGCCTCCACTGCCTCGTCGCGCAGCCGGCGCCGCGCCCGCCGTTCCTCGGCCATCACGGCGCACCATTCGGCGGCGAGGTCGGCCCGTTCGGCGTTGCCGGCGCGGCGGCGGCGGTTGCGGTCGCCCACGGCGGTGCGACGGCCCCGCCGCTCCATGGCGGCGGCGGATGGCCCCAGCCGCTCCATCGGCACGAGCGCGACGGGCAGGCCGGCGGCTTTCGCCTTGGCCGACAGGCTGCGGCCATCGACACGGCCCCCAATGCCGGCGGCGGACAGTTCCGCATTGACGGCGCGCTCCCACTCGGCCCGCCATGCGGCGATGTGGGCGCCGCTGGTGGTCTTCACGTCGAGATCCCGCGTCTTCGCCCCGAAGCGGCCGTCCGGTCCGACGGCGCGGGTGGTGATCAGCAAGTGGGCGTGCGGATTGTCCGCCTCGGCGGGGCGGGCGGGGCGATGGAGATCCCATTGCACCGCGACCCCATGCCGGCGCCGTAGCCATGTGGCGAAGCCTTCGGTCAGCCGCCGCCGCCCGGAATCGTCCAGATCGCGGGGAAGCGCCACCAGCACCTCGCGGGCGACCACGGCGCGGGGGTGCTTCTCGGCGGCTTCGGCGGCGTTCCAGAGGGCGGCGGATCCCCCGGTCCAGCCGACCACGCTGCCATCGACATGCCCACCCTTGGCGCGGTAGTCGTGGGCGAGGCCGGTGCGGTCGTCCTCCATCCGGGCGCAACGGCGGTAGGCGCTCGCGGCCACGGCGGAGCGGCCGGCGCCACGCCCGATGGATTGCACATGCAGATGGTAGGTCGCCATTGCCGCTCCGGGGTTCGGGGCTGGCCCCGACGCGCGCAACCCCGAAGGGAGTTGCTAAGGGCGCGCCCTTCGGGAAAGGACATAGGGCGCCCCTGCCGCTTGCCCAGCCTCCGCCCGCGACCCAGATTGTCCGTCAGGGGGTGGCGATGACGACAGCGGAGCGGGTCGAGGCGTTGAGGAAGCGTCGGGCGCAACTCGAAGCGCAGATCGCGGCGCTGCAAGCGCGCGAGGCGGCGGACCAGCGCAAGGCGGACACCCGGCGCAAGATCGTCATCGGCTCTGGCGTGCTGGCGCTCGTCGCGCGAAATGCGGAGTTCGGGCGGTGGCTGGCACTGCGCCTGCCAGAGGTGCTGGCGGAGCGCGACCGGCCGCTCGTGGCCGATCTCGGCCAGCCGCAGCGAGGCACAATACCGTGATGGAATCCATAACGGTATTCGTCAGCCGCGCTCGTCCTCCCCCTGATGATGTCGGGCGGGACCGCGCACCCGTGCCGGCGGCTCGGGCGCGTCGTCGGGAAGTCCGGCGCGGGCGGTGCGCTTCTCGGTGGTGCTGAGGTAGAAGTGAGCGGCGGCGCGGGCGGCATGGCGCCGCACCTCCTCGGCGGACGGCCGGCCACGGCGGACCGGCACACGGATACCGGCGACAGCCTCGGCGGCGGCATCGAAGGCTTCGAATGCGGCGGCGATTTCGGTGGGGGTCATGCCGGCAGGCTCCTCTGGTCTCAGTCTGCCGAAATAGCACCAGAAATTAGTTTTCCAAGGGATTTCGGTTTGTGCGAAAGGGAAGAATCGACACCTCCATCAAATCAGCGCAACTCCCCCTGTGGTTGTCATGACCCTTTTTCCTCTTGCGCATTCTATGGGCAACGGAGTACAACGCGGTACGGTGGTGCCTCCGGATAGAATGCAGAGACTTTGCTATAACAACATTATAGCCGAAGGCATCTGATGGCCCCGATTGAGCGAATGATTTGACAATGACAATAACCGCCGATGATCTAGAAGATATACACGACATTATAGTGGATTGGTTTGCGAGTTCAGAAGATCCCGTTTCACCGGCGGGCGTCGCAAATCGCTCGATGCTAGAATCTGCCGCTGGGAGGCCATTCCAGACGGTCGGAAATGCCGATGCCTACCCTACAATTTTTAATAAGGCAGCGGCTTTATTTCATTCGCTTGTAAACAATCATGCATTCTACAACGGAAATAAGCGCATGGCGCTTATTGGGGCGCAGGTAATTCTTGCAAATGACAACTACTGGCTGGAGCATAGCTCTGATAATGAAATGTTCGAATTTACACGAATGGCAGCCGCACATGAATTAACAGAAGATAGAGCGGATGAGCCTGCCTATATATCAGAATGGTTTGAGGCGAACTCCCGAAGAGTAGTCAAGGGTGAGCACCCCCTAAAATACGGCGAGTTGAAGACGATTCTTGGAAGATTTGGCTACGACATCGATCCGCCAAGCGGTGAATTGTTGTATATTTGGAAAGATGGCGTGCGTGTTGAGCGGATTATTAAACAGGGGATTCAAGGGTTTCGCCCCTATCATACTGATTATATTTCTGGACTTAGGAAAAGGCTGTATCTTACTGCGGCAGACGGGATCGACAGCACTCTATTTTATGGCCAAAAGGGCATTTCGAATATAGTATCGCAGTTCATTGAACTGCGCATCGAAGTTATGCGACGTTTGGCAAAAACCTAGCCGATTAATTGCCGTGCTATCGAATGTGATGCCGTGATATTTCTGGGCTGCTTATGAGGTGCAGGGCACCGCCCTGCGAATGCCCTTCCGGCGGCACCACCACCACGACCACCCGGCCCGCGCGACGAATTCCTCCGCACGCCCGTTGCCCTCGCGTCCTGCCGAGCAATCCTCCACTTCAACCCGCTAGCCCCTACGGCCGCCTCGCCACGGCGTCGAGGTCCGCGCCAAGATCGCGGGGATCCTGCGACAGTTCCGCCGCCTGCATGGACGGCACCCAATGGGAGTAGTGCGTCTCGATCATCTTGATCGAGGTGCCCATCTGGCGGGCGAGGAAGTGGTGATTGACCTTGGCCGCAAGCGAGGTGGTGGCGTAGGTGTGGCGGAGCGAATACAGCGTCCGCCGCCGGCCGTGCCGGTCATCGAGAAGGCCGGTCGCGGTAAGGACGCGCTCGAAGGCGCCGTGAAGATCCTTTGGTTCCGACCCGTCAGGCAGGCGGAAGACGAATCCCTCGGGGTCGCGGTCGCCCGGCGGGCATAGCATGTCGAAGTAGATCCATGTGTATTTGCGGGCGATGAGCGACCGCTTGCCGGTCTTGCCCTCGACATGGATGCGCAGGTAGGGGACGAGCGTGGTCTTCTCGACCGGCTTGCCGTCGATGATGTGGATCTCGCGCTCCGCCTTCTCGAAGATCTCGACATGCTTCCAGCGCAAGTTCCGCATTTCGGTTCCGGGGCGCATGCCGGTCCCGAGAATGATTGCGACATAGTGCATCAAAAGATAGTTGAGCGATTTGGTGATGGCCTTGCGACCTGATCCGGTGTTCTTATCCAGATGGTCCAGCAGTTTCTCCACCTCGTCGGGTTCGAACCAAGTTCCCCGCTCGCCCGCCACGCCCTTCTTGTTGATTTCCGGGGCGTCGGAGATCCATTTCTTCTGCAATGCCTTCTTGAAGACCTTCCGGAGCGTGATGTTGTGGGTGTTGATGGTGGTCGCCCGCAGCGGACGGCCGGCCTCGGCAAGGCGCCAGCGGTCGAACTCGGCCAAGGTCTCGTCGTCGATACGGTTGATGGGGTGATGGCCGAAGAATGGAATCAGCCAACGGCGAAGCGTTTGGAGATAACTTTTCGCCATCGCATTTCCGCGCTCGCCCGACGCCATCTTGGCTTCAAGATCCGCGATGACCAACTCGGCCACCCGGCCGAAGGTCGGGCGCTTGACCGTCTCAATCCCGTGGCGGGCGAGCGCCGCCATGTCGTCATATTTCAGGCAGGCGATACGAGCGGCGGCGGCGGGATCCTCCTCGCCGGTGCCCATCCGCGTCCAGCCCCCGCCGGGTTGCCGCAGCCGGGCTTGCCACTTCTCGGAACCCGCCCGCCGGTAGAGGACCACCGCGCCATCCCGGTGGTGTTGAAGGTCATTCATGACCGCGGCTCCATGACACACTGTGCTACGAGTGTGTCATGGGATTCCGGGGCGGTCAACCGTGGTGGGGGCGGTGGGACTCGAACCCACACATCATTGAAGATAAACGATTTTAAGTCGTTTGCGTCTGCCATTTCGCCACGCCCCCGTGGCTCACACAGTCTGTTTTAAGTCCGCTGCGTCTACCGGTTTCGCCACGTCCGCCCATCGCCCGGTGTCTATTTCTTGCGTCGCTTCAGTTCGGCTTCGAGCGCGTCGCACACCGTGCGCAGCACCTTCACGCGGGCGTTGGCCTTGTTGTTGGCCTCGACCAGGGTCCACGGCGCCACTCGGGTCGAGGTCTTCTCGACCATGTCGTTGACCGCCGCCTCGTAGGCCGGCCACTTCTCGCGGTTGCGCCAGTCCTCGTCGGTCAGCTTCCAGTTCTTGTAGTCGACGGCTTCCCGGGTCTTGAAGCGGGCGAGCTGCTCCTCGGGCGTGATGTGCAGCCAGAATTTGGCGACGACAACGCCGTGCTCGACCAATTGCTCCTCGAAATCGTTGATTTCGGCGAAGGCGCGGCGCCAGGCATCCTCGGTGCAGAAACCCTCGACCCGTTCGACCAGCACGCGGCCGTACCACGAGCGATCGAACACCGTCACCCGTCCGGCTCGCGACAGATGGCGCCAGAACCGCCACAGGTAATGCTGGGCGCGCTCCTCCTCGGTGGGAGCGGCGATGGGAATCACCTGGACGTCGCGGGCGTTCAGCGCGCCGGTGAGGCGGCGGATGGTGCCGCCCTTGCCGGCGGCGTCCCAGCCCTCGAACACCAGCACGGTGGAGACGCCCTTTTCCTTGGCCTTGCGGTGCAGCTGGGCCAGCCGCCCCCGCTGCTCCTGCAACTGGCGGGTATAGATCTCGGCCAGCATCGCCTGGGTCATGTCGAGCGACGACAGGATCGACGGCTGGCTCGACAGGGCTTCCGGCGCGGCCGCCTTGACCTTGGGCTTCTTCTTCTTGATTTCGGCGGCGACGGTGCGCGCCACCTCGCGCGCCTCCAGATGGCGGCTCACCGCGTCCTTGATCGCCGACAGCACCACCGTCGCGCGGTAGCGCGAGTCCTGGCCCTCGACGATGGTCCAGCCTGCGTGGCCCTGGCTGGTGTGCATGATCACCCGCTCGGCGGCGGCGACGAACTTGTCGTACAGGCGCCAGTGGTTCCAGTCGGATTCCGTCGCCTGCCATGCGGTCAGCGGGTTGCCCTGCAGCTTCTCCAGGCGCTTCTTCTGGGCCTTCTTCGACAGATGCATCCAGAACTTGAGGATCAGCGCGCCTTCGTCGGCCAGCGTCTTCTCGAAGCGGACGACGCGTTCCAGTTGCTCGTCCATTTCGGCGACGCTGATGACGCCGCGGGCGCGGTCGACCACCGGCGCGTGGTACCAGGACGACAGGAACACCCCGATCTTGCCCCTGGGCGGCAGATCGCGCCAATAGCGCCAGTAGTTCGGGCGCTCGCGCTCCTCGTCCGAGGGCCGGCCGTAGGCGCGGGTAACGATCCAGCGCGGGTCCATCCACTCGGTCAGCAGGTTGGCCGTCTCGTTCTTGCCGGCGCCGTCCACGCCGCCGAATACGATGATGACGGGGAAGTCGGCATTGCGCAGGCGGAACTGCAACTCCAACAAGTCGCTGCGCAGCGCCGGCGCCATCTTGTCGAATTCTTCACGCGGGATCTTGCGACCCAGCTCCGCCGCCTCGAACATGGCCGTCCCCCTCAGTCCCAGATGCCGGCATCAAGGCTATGCCGATCGGCCGAGTGGGGCAACCGCTATCCCTTGGCGGGAATTGTGCGGCGAACCGGCACCACCTGGACCGTCGGCCTGGGGGCGCTGGCGGCCGCCGGCACCCGGTCGAGCATCGGCAGCACCGCACCGGCATGCGGCGGGCGGCGGGCCGGGTCGGGGTCGGTGGCGGCCCGCACCAAATCAGCCAAGCCCTGGTATTCAGCCGGCAGTTCGGCGGCCCCTTGCGCCGGGTCGGGCAGCCGGCCGGTGAGCAGCCGGTAGGCCAGCATGCCGAGGGAGAACACGTCAGCCTCCGGCCCTACGGCGGTGGCGTTCTCGCGCTGCTCGGGCGCGCAATAATCGGTCGCGCCGATCCAGTGGTCCGGCATCGGCAGGGTGCGGTCGGTGGTCTTGACCATGCTGAAATCGGCCAGCTTGACCGCTCCGCCCTCGCGCGCCGTCAGCAGGATGTTGGACGGCTTGACGCCGCGATGCACCATTCCCCGCCGGTGCAGGGTCGCCAGCGCCGAAGCCAGCTGCTTGAGGATCGCCACCGTGCGGCCGACAGCGGCACGGCGTGGGCGATCGTGCTCGGGCGCCGCCGGATCGGCGACGTCCTTGCCGATTTCGTAGGGAAGGTGGGCGGCCAGATACGGCATCACGAAGAACGGCCGCCCGTCCTCGAACTGTTCGAGGGTCTTGACCGTGACGATATAGGGATGGTCGAGCGCCGCCAGCACCCGCGCCTCGGCGACGAAGCGGGCCAGCAGCTGGGCGGGGGACAGCGGCCCGCCCTCCAGCCGCCGCGGGTCGAACAGCTTGACCGCCACCGCCACCGCCAGATCCGGGTCCTGGCAGAAGAAGATCTGGGCGTAGCCGGTGGTCACCGCCGCCTTGTGGATGATGTATTTGCCGATGCGCTCCATGTCCCCCACCTTACACCCTTCGAAGCCGGCAGTCGCCCGCGACTCCCGGCGTCATCCCCAATCCAGTTCGGCCAGCCTGCCGACCATTTCGGCCGCCGACGGACGGCGGCACGGCTCGACCGACGTCGCGTCGGCCAGCAGCCGGCGAAGTCCGTCCGGCGCCTCGGGCGGCAACCCGGATATGTCGCCGTCCGGCAACCGTCCGAGCAGCAGCCGCCATCCCAGGACTCCCGCCGCGTAGACATCCGACCGGTCGGTGGCGAAATGCGCGCCCCGCCCCTGTTCCGGCGCCATGTAGTCGGGGCTGCCGAACCATACCGGCTCGGCCGGCTCCGCCCGGCCCGCGACCTTGGCCATGCCGAAGTCGCACAGCTTGACCGACCCGTTCTGCGGCCGGGTCAGCAGCAGGTTGGTGGGCTTGACGTCACGGTGGACCAGCCCCGCCGCGTGGATGGCGGCCAGCGCTGACGCCAGTTCGGCCAGCACCGTCGCCGCCCGGCGCGGTTCCATCGCCCGCGGCCGCTCGAGGGGAGCAAGGCCGGGCCCGCCCTCGTCGCGACCGATCTCGCGCCGCAGGTTGGCCGCCAAATACGGCATCACCATGTAGGGCGCGCCCTCGTGCCGGCCGACATCGAGGACGCGGACCACATGGGGATGGTCGAGCGCCGCCATCACCCGCGCCTCGACGACGAAGCGGCGGCGCCATTCGGCGACGTCGAAACAGATGGCGGCCGCCTGCTCGGGCGCCAGCGAAAACAGCTTGATCGCCACCTGGCGGTCGAGGGCGGGATCGCGGGCGCGAAACAGCCGCGCGAACGTGCCTGAAACCACCGGGGCATCGACCGTGTAGCGCCCGATCCGCGCGGGAGCGGTGTCTTCGCGATGCGCTGTCTGAGGCATGGCGCCCGGGAAAGAAGTTCGCGGGCCCGCCGCCGACCGGCGGGCCCGCATCGCGGTCAGAACGATATCTTCTCGATGTTGTGGAACTCGACCACCTCGTGGGTGTGTGCCGCGTCGGTGTAGACGTGGCCGCTGATGTCCTGCTGGCCGTTGGTCTTGGCCAAGTCGACGGTGCCATGCGCGTCGGCCGCCTCCGTCCAGCTGTTGCCGTGGTTGTCGACGATGTACAGGGTGGAATTGGCCTGCCCGGCGACTCCGGCATGGTTGGTGAGGTCGATCGTATCGGTCCAGTTGCTGCCCGTCGCCCCGGTGGCCACGGTGTCGTGGCCGCTGAAGTCGAACATCATGGTATCGCTGCCCGAGCCGGTGCCGTGAACCGTGAGGGTTTCGACGCCGGTGCCGTGGCTGTTGTCGACCAGGGTGATGTTGTGGGCGCCGGTGCCGGTGGTGTTGACCACGGTCCCGCCGCTGCTGTTGCCGCCACCGCCGCCATAATTGACGGTATCGGTGCCGGATCCGACGGTGACGTTGCCGTGGTCCAGGGTGATCGAGTTGTTGCCGTCGCCGGCATAGACGGTGTCGTTGCCGGTGCCGGCATCGATGACGTTGTTGCCGTCGTAGGTATAGATCTTGTCGTCGCCCGTGCCGGTGCTGATGGTGTCGTTGCCGGCGCCGCCGACGACCACGTCGTTGCCGGCGCCCGTGCTGATGACGTCCGAACCGCCCATCAGCGCCGAGGTGTCGACGTGCATCGAGGTCTGCGCGGTGGCGACGCTGCCGTCGGTCTCGGTCAGATTGGCGGAGACCGCCAGGTCGAAACTGGCCGGCGGATGGTTGTCGGGGAACGACAGGTAGACGCCGCCCGAGATCTGGGCATCGGTGACGTGGCCGGCATCGAGCACGTTGCCGCTGGCATCGACCAGGCTGACATGGCTGGGGATGCCGCCGATGCTGTAGGACATCTGCGAGGCGGAGGCCTCGTCCGGCGAGCCGGCGGAGATGTGCAGCTGGGCCTGATAGTGCCCGGTGCCGTTGCCCATCGACCCGTCGTTGGCATAGACCGTGTCGGCGCCGGCGCCGGTGGTGATGGTGTCGTTGCCGCCCATGCCGAGAACGACATGCTGCTTTCCGTCGGTAGTGAGGACGTCGTCGCCGCTGGTGCCGGTGACCAGGCCGCCCTTGCTGCCGCCGGCATACCCGCCCCACCAGGCCTTGCCGCCATCGGTGGCGCCGCCCTTGCCGTCCGACAGATGGCTGAAGGAATCGGCGCTGTGCTGGCTGAAGGTGGGCGCGGTGTCGCCGACGGTCACCGTCACCGTCTCGCTGGTGGAACCGCCGCGCCCGTCCGCCACCGTCACGGTGAAGTGGTCGGCGCCGACGAAGCCGGAATTGGCGGTATAGGTGAAGGTGCCGTCGGTATTGAGCACGACGCTGCCGTGGCCGGCGAGGTGCGTGGTGTCCAGGCTGTAGTGGAGGTGGTCGCCGTCGACGTCCGAGGCGACGATGGCGCCGCCGATCGAGGCGGTGGCATGGGTGCCGCTGAAGGCCTGGTCGGCGGCGACCGGCGCATGGTCGCCGTCGGCGAGGGCGGCGGACGACAGCGACTGGCTGGCGGTCGTCACCACGGAACCGTCATGGCCGGTCACGGTGACCTGGAGCCCCAGCGAGCCGTTGAAGTCCTGCGGCGTGACCACGCTGACATGGCCGATCTGGTCGGCGGTCAGGGTGTAGGCCCCGCTGGCGTCCGGGGTCAGGGCGGTGGTGCCCACCATCAGCTTCGCGCCGGAGGTCAGGCCGGAGACGCTGTAGGTCAGGGACTGCCCGGAATCGCCCGGCGTCGCCGCGATGGTAAGCGGGAAGGTGGTGGTGGTGTGGGCCTGGTTCCAGCTGACGCTGACGTTGACGTCGTTGTAGTCGCGGTCGCCGCCGCCGTTCAGGTCTTCCCAATTCTGGTTGCCCGAATCCGTGCCGGTGTCCTCGACGTGGGTGAGTTGATCGCCGTTCAGCGACTTGTCGTCGAACAGGACGTTGGCCCCGGTGCCGCCGAGCACCTTGCCGCTGGGATCGAGCGCCTCCCACTGGCCGCCCACCTGGGCGAAGGTGACGTGCTCGCCATTGGTCAGGCCGCTGGTGTTGCCCGCTCCATTGGGAATGATGAAGAAGCCGACATGGTTGGGATCGACGCCACTGATGGTGACGTTGCCGCCATCCTTGACGTTGCCGAACAAGATCTGGCCGCTGGTCGGATGGCCGTTGGAATCGGTGACGTAATAACCGTAGGTGTTGTTGTAGCCGGCGTCGCTGCCGACCACCTGCGCCGTGAACGAACCGGCGGTGGCGTTGGTCCCGGCACCGAGCGACGCCGTCAGGACCGGCGGTGGGTCAACGTTCACCGTCGCCGTCGCCGTGGCGCTGCCGCCATGGCCGTCGGTGGTGGTGAAGCTGATCGTATCCTTGCCTGCGAAGGTGGTATCGGTCTCGTGGTAGCTGTAGGTGCCGTCGGTGTTGACGGTCACGGTGCCGTGCCCGGCGGTCGCCGTGGTGGTGAGCGCGTCGCCGTCCGCGTCGGTCGCCTTGAAGGTGCCGGTGGTGGTGCCGCCGCGCGCGGTGTCGGCGGCGTTGCCCGCCACATCGACCGGTCCGATATCCTTGACCGCCACCGTCGCCGTCGCCGTGGTGCTGCCGCCATGGCCGTCGGTGGTGGTGAAGGTGAGCGTGTCGTTGCCGACGAAGCCCTTGTCGGTCTCGTGGTAGGTGTAGGTGCCGTCGGCATTGACGGTCACCGTGCCGTGCCCGGCGGTCGCCGTGGTGGTGAGCGCGTCGCCGTCCGCGTCGGTCGCCTTGATGGTGCCGGTGGCGGTGCCGCCGCGCACCGTGTCGGTGCCGGCACCCGCCACATCGACCGGTCCGATATCCTTGACCGCCACGGTCGCCGTCGCCGTGGTGCTGCCGCCATGGCCGTCGGTGGTGGTGAAGGTGACCGTGTCGTTGCCGACAAAGCCCTTGTCGGTCTCGTGGTAGCTGTAGGTGCCATTGGCGTTTACGGTCACCGTGCCGTGCCCGGCGGTCGCCGTGGTGGTCGTCGCGTCGCCATCCGCATCGGTCGCCGTGAAGGTGCCGGTGGTGGTGCCGCCGCGCACCGTGTCCGCGGCGTTCCCCGCCGTGTCGACCGGCGCATGTTCGAGGCTGATATCGCTGCCGTCGACGGTGACCTTGAGGCCCTCCCAATTCTTGGCGTCGACGCCGAGTGTATTGAAGTGGAAGGTCTGGCCCGCGTGTGACGGATCGGCGATGAAAGTCTGGAACGCCAGCAGCTCGGAGCGGACGGCCTGGGTGTACTGGCCGCCGGTCAACTGAACCTGGAAGGTGTTGGTGCCGCCGCCGCCGTCATAGACGCCGCCGTTGCCGGTGCCCGCGGTGAAGACGCCGAGATCGTTGCCGGTGCCGCCATAGATCGTGTCCATGCCCGAACCGCCGATCAACGTATCGTTGCCGGCGCTGCCGTAGAGCGTGTCGTTGCCCGAGCCGCCCCACAGGTAGCTGTCTCCGGTGCCTGCGTGGATGACGTCGTTGCCGCCGCTGGTCATCAGCACGTCGCTGCCGTTGCCGCCGATCAGGGTCATGTCGCCGACGCTGTAGGACGGGCTGGTCATGTCGATGACCTGGTTGCCGGTGCCGGCGTCGACCTCCTGGATGTTGATCAGGCGGGGACCCGTGCCGCCGCCCTCGGGGCTGTAGGAATCGTCCAGGAACAAGGCCTTGTTGCCGTCGCCCATGACGATGGTGTTGTGACCGCCGGCAACGCCCTGGAAGGCATCGAAGCTCTGGCCGTAGCCGTTGATCGAGAACAGCGTGTTGGGGCCGCCATGGCCGGGGTCGCCGACATTTTCGGAATACCAGCCGCCGCTCCAGGTCGAGTCGGAATTGTAGATGAAGGTGTCGTTGCCGTGGCCGCCCACCAGCAGGTCGGCGCCGTTGCCGCCGATCAGGGTGTCGTTGCCTGGGCCGGCATAGATGGTGTCGTCGCCGCCGCCGCCGCTCAGGGTCTCGGTGCCGACTCCGGTGAAGTGGACGTTGAGGGTGGCGCTGCCGGTGGCGCTGTCGCCGGTCTGGCCGATCTCGGTGGCGCTAACCTGCAGATGGACGTCGGTCCCCACCGGCGCGGTCATGGTCAGCCCGCCCAGTTGATCCGGGGTCAGCGTCCACACGCCGTTGCTGTGAGCGCCTGCCGACAGCGTGGCGCCGTCTGGCACGCCGCTGATGGTGACGGTGCCCAGATGATCCGGGCTGGCGCCCAGGCTGTCGCCGACATTGAGCGCCACCGTGGTCGTGTTGGCGCCGACACCGTAGATGATGTCGTTGCCATCGCCGCCGCCGATCGATTCGTTGCCGGCAACGCCGTTGATGACATCGTTACCGGATGTGCCGACGATCCCCACCTGATGGGTCTGCGACAGGTCGACGGTGATGTCGCTGGTATGCACCACCGGCGCCGTCACGTGCGGCGCGTCGACTTCGACCGAAATGGACTGGGTGGTGGTGCCGCCGTGGCCGTCCGAGACCTGGACGGAAAAATGGTCGTTGCCATAGAAGCCGGTGCCGGGCGTGTAGGTGTAGCCGCCCTGGCCGTCGAAACTGACCGAGCCATGGGCCGGATGCCCATCCGTCGTCAACGCATAGGACAGGTTGTCGTGGCCGCCATTCGTGACGCCGACGCTGCCGGCGATCGCCTTGTTTTCAGCGGTATCGATGCTCGCTGTCGCGGGCATGACCGGCCCCTTGTCGGTCAGCTCGACCGACACGGTCTGGGTGGTGGTGCCGCCGTGGCCGTCCGAGACCTGGACGGTGAAGCTGTCGTGCTGCCCGGCCTTCCAATCGGCTGCCGGGGTGTAGCTGTAATTGC